>Ga0208492_1000058_pt1 | contig 115095 bp, 91 predicted proteins | sample Subbioar_CSW14AB_FD_184820 | JGI IMG/M metagenome (GOLD analysis project Ga0208492, IMG submission 184820) | Serpentinite rock and fluid subsurface biosphere microbial communities from McLaughlin Reserve, California, USA - CR12Mar_CSW14AB (SPAdes) | ecosystem: Environmental > Terrestrial > Deep...
GCGCGCTCCGACGTCGCCGCGCCGTGCGGGTGAAGAACTGTCGAAAAATCCCCCCGGACTGAAGTCCGGGGCACCGACTGCTGACCTCAAGTCCTTCGGACTCACCGACTCGCTGGGCTGGCCCGAGGTTGTCGCCGCAAACTGAATTTCGTGTCGCACGTGCGGAAAACTGTGCCGATCGGCGATCGTGGTTCGTCAACGAAGGACTGCACTTCCTCGCTCGAAACCCCGCCAGCCCGGAGGGCTTCGTCTTGCTGTCGGTGCCCCGGACTTCAGTCCGGGGGAATTCCTCACAGCTCTTGAGTCGCCCGAGAAGAACCTATTTGTGGCCCTGAGCGGCGGTCTCGAGCTCGGCCGCGGTCGCGAGCATGCTCTTCAGCGAGCCCTGCAGGCCAGCCAGCTGTTCCGCTGCGCACCTCCACTGGAAGGACTCTTCCTTGGTCGGAGGAACGGGGATGGTGCGCTTGCGCGAGGCGACCGCGTCCACCTTCGGCAGCAACGCGCGCGAGCGATTCGCAGCCTCGAGAAACGGCGCCAGCCACTCGTGAAAGACGGAGCGGAGGAGATCGATGCGCTCCTTGGTGGCGGCGAACGCGCTGCTCGGGCAGTCGGCCGACCAGGTCACCTCGACGTGCGAGAGCCGCCGATGCTCCTCGTCGGGCTCTCCCGAGCACACGAGCTGCGTCTTGTAGGCGATCGTGCAGCCTGCCGCTTGCAGCGACTGCACGCCCTCCCGAATCGCCGCCACGACGTGCTTCGGGTCCTCGTCCGCGAGCTTGAGTCCGTTGGCGAGACCGCGCATCACCTCGCGCCACCGCTGACCGATCTCATCGAAGGTGTAGGTCACCGAGCGGGTCCGGACGATGAATTCGCGCGTATCGAGGTCGAGCTCGTGCAAATCGTTGCCGGTCTCCCAGTCACACTTCGCGACGTAGTGCGGCCGCGGACACCCGAGGAGCACCAACGCGCCCGCGACGAGCAAGCCCCGCATGCGATCACTCCGCGGCTTGCGGCGCGGGCTCCCCGGCGGGCGTGACCTCTTCGGCCTTCCACCGCGCGCCCTTGGTGAACCACTTCTCGGCGAGGAGCGCGATCACCGGACCGGAGATGGCCCAGAAGCCGAGGATGAGCCACATCGCCTCCGGCGAGTGCCAGAAGTCGACCTGGCCCGCGCGCATCTTCACGCCGACGCCGTCGGGACACCAACGCACGAGCATGTGCCCGGACATCGTGCTCACGGCCATCTTGGCGATGAACCACGGCATCATGCTCATCCCGAGGTACGCCCCCTCCTGCCCCTTGGGCGCGATGGCGGCGGTGTACTCCGAGAGCTTCGGCGACCAGATGACCTCACCGATCGAGAGCAGGACCATGAAGGTCGCGCTCATGCGGAAGTACGCGCGACCGAAGTCCGGGGAGAACAGGTTCCACGGAAGCACCAGGATGAAGAGCGAGAGCGCCGAGAAGATCGCGCCCACCGTGAGCATGCGGAACACGCTCCAGCGGTTGGCGATGGGAATGAAGAGGATCAGGCCGGCGACGATGAGGAACGGATTGATCTGGTTGAGCAGACCGATCGGCGCGTCTTGCCCCATCACTTCGATCCAGTACTGGGGCATCAGCATGTAGATGTAGACGAAGACCGCGCGCACCCCGAGGAGCACGCCGACCAGCGCGAGGAACCGCCAGAAGGCGCTCTCGCTGACCATCTCCTTGACGATCTGCAGCGCCTTCTTCTTCGGCTCGTCGGACTTCTTCTCTTCGTCGACGGCCTCGTCGGCGCTCCGCACCTGCTCCTCTTTGTGGATCATGGTCATCGTCACGAGCAGCGCGAGCGCGGAGGTCGCGGCGCCGAAGCCGATGATCCAGGCGTTCGGCAGCTTGTACTTGAGGCGCACGCCGTCGATGACCTCGCCAGCGAAGAACGCGCCGACGTTCATGAACAGGTACCAGAGGTTGAATCCGGCGCTGCGCGATCGCTTCGAGGTGAAGCGCACGTTCGCGACCTGGAACACCGTCTGGATGAGCGCCAGCATCGGCGCCATCGTGAGCAGCGCGAGCACCACCAGGACCTGCCGACCCGGGATCGAGTGCACGAGCCCGAGGCCGAGGAGCGCGCTCGAGAGCAGCAGCTTGAGGCCCATCGAGATCCACAGCGACTTCTTCACGCCGAGGACGTCGCCGAGGACGCCGGAGAAGAGCATCGAGATGGTGACGAACGAGGTGAACCCCGCCATCACGTAGCCCGACCACTTGAGGTCGAACCCGATGTCCTTCCGCAGGTAGAGCATCGCAACGCTCAACATCGCGAAATACGCGGTGCTATCCAGGAAGTTGATGATCTGGACGCCCCAGAACTCCTTCGGGTTGTCCTTGAGGACCTTGAAGTCCTCGAAGTAGGCGACGATCGGGTTCTTCTTGGCTTGGACGGCGCTGACGCTCGACATCGGGCCGGAGGCTTACTCCTCCTTTTTGCCGCTGGGTACAGCGCACTGCGTCGCAGCTGTCGTCGGTCAGAGCTCGTCGACGGCGTGCGCCGTTTCTTCGAACGAGCGGCGTGGGGCGTAGCCGAGCTCTTCACGGGCGCGGCGGTCGTCGACCATGCAGACGTAGCGGATGTGGTCGAGCTCGGGCGCCGGGAAGTCGGACAGGCGGAGCTTGTAGAGCCGGTCGAGCATGCCCTTGGCGAACATGTGCGGGACCGGAAGGCGCGCGCGGCCGGCCGTCTTGATCAGGCGCGAGAGCGGCGACGGCTCGGGGCCCGCGATGTTGAAGATGCCCCGCACGCCGGGGCGCAGGGCGAGCTTGATCGCGTGGACCACGTCGTCCTCGTGGATGACCTGCACCATCGGGTCGAAGCCCATGAGCGTGGGGACCGTCGGCAGACGCAGGTAGTTCGAAGGCGCGTTCTTCACGTTGCCGAGGATGTGCACCGGGCGCAGCACGACCGTCTCGGTCGACGGGTTCTTCCAGAAGAACGACTGCGCGAGCATGTCGACCTCGACGAGGTCGCGGATCTCGGGGAACCGCTGGCCACCGAGCAGGGGCGCGTCTTCGGTGAGGAACTGCGCGTTCTCGGGCTGGGGGCCGTAGACGTTCGCGCTCGAGAGCACGACGAGCTTGGGGATCTTGTAGTGCGCGACGTACTCGAGGAGCTTGGCGAAGCCAGTGACGTTCCAAGAGTGGTGGTCGGCGGTCGACGCACGCGGGTCGTGCATGATGCCGAGGTGCACCACCGCGGTCACGCCGGCGGGGCCGGGGCGGAAGATGTCTTGGGTCTTCTTGCGACGAACGTCGACCTGCCAGTGCTCGACGTCCTTGGGCTTGTCGTGGAACGGACGGCGGTCGATGCCGATCACGCGCGTCTCGCGGTGCAGCGTGCGACACACACGTCGACCGAGCCGACCGCAGATGCCGGTCACCACCACCGCGGGCTCGACCGGCTCCTGCGCCGGTCGCATGGCCGGCGGGATCGAGATCCGCTTGGGGATCACGTCCGGTCGCGGCTCCTTCGCAGGCATCGTCCCGGAGCGTACGCGTGCGCTCGCTGGGCGGACAAGACGATCTCTTGGTCAGCGGGGCTTCACCCACTGCTCCGGGACGCGAAACGGCGCACTGCGGCGCGGGCGGGTGCGTGAATCGAATGCCGACGCGAGCACGTCGACGATCTCGCCTGCGGGCAGGCCCGCCTCGCGGAGCTCGGCAATCGTCGAGCCGCGGTATTTGGACTGATGGCGCTTGGCGAGGCGCTCGCCGTCGGGACCGACCACCAGCGGCAGGTGGATCCAACGGGTGGCTTCCGAGAAGCCGAGGAGCTCGGCGAGCAGGATTTGCCGTGCCGTCGAGGGGAGCAGATCGTCGCCGCGGATGATCTCGTCGATGTGCATCTCGCGATCGTCGACCACCACCGCGAGCTGATAAGACGCGACACCGTCTGCGCGACGGAGCACGAAATCGCCGACGGTCGCGGCGACGTCCTCGCGATGTTCGCCGGCGATCTCGTCGACGAACGAGATCACCCGTTCGGGCACCCGGAGGCGCATTGCGGCGGGCCGATCGTGGCGGCGGTTCTTCGGATCGCGACAGGTGCCGGGGTAGCGCGGCCCCTCCTCGCCCGCGTGCGGCGCCGACGAAGCGCGGGCGATCTCAGCGCGGGTGCAGGTGCACGGATACACGAGCCCCTGCGCGTCCAGCCTCGCGATGGCCGCAGCGTAGCGCTCGTCTCGGCGACTCTGCTCGTACGGCCCGTGCGGACCGCCGACACGCGGGCCCTCGTCCCAATCGATCCCGAGCCACGCGAGGTCGTCGAGAATGCGCTCCGCGGCGCCGGCCACCACGCGCGGCGGATCGAGATCCTCCATGCGCACCACGAAGGTGCCGCCCTGCGCGCGCGTCGACAACCAGGCCGCGAGCGCGACGTACGCGCCCCCGAGGTGCAGATCACCCGTGGGAGACGGCGCGAACCGACCTCGCACTACTCAGCTCTTGCCCTTGGCCTTGCGCTGGCAATCGGCGCAGACGCCGTACATCTCGTGCTTGTGCGAGCGGACGAGGAAGCCGTGTTTGCTGGCGATCTCCTCTTGCAGGCGCTCGACCTCGGGCTCCTCGAACTCGATGATCTTCTGGCACTCGAGGCAGATGAGGTGGTCGTGGTGGGCGTCGCCGTCGGCGAGCTCGTAGCGGGTGAGGCCGTCGCCGAACTTGCGCTCGTTGGCCACGCCGCTCTCGGTGAGCAGCTTGAGCGTGCGGTAGACCGTGGCGTAGCCGATGGCCGAATCACGCTCGCGGACGCGGGCGAGGAGCTCTTCGATCGACACGTGATCGGGGTGGGCGAGGAACGCCTCCACGATGTGATCACGCTGTTTGGTCGAGCGGAGGCCCTTCTTGGCCATGTAGCCCGCGAGCACCTCGCGGTAGTGCTCGGCGTCTTGCTCCGTCGCATGAGGCGCATGCGGCGCATGCGACGGGGGGTGGGAGGCGTGGCGGCCGGTGGCCATTCAGCGAGTGTCGTCGAAATGGCCACCCTCGGGAAGCGCTGCCGCCACGAGCTCGCGAACTCCGAGGGCGACCGTGGCTGCCAGCGCGGCGAGCGGGGCCCACGAAGGCCGGACGAGCCCGAACGCGACCGGAAGGGCGGCGAGCGCCACGGGGGCCAGCCCGACCACCAGGGTCGCCCCGACCCGGGCCCGGGTCGCCTGCGCCAGCGCGAGCACGTCGACGGCCGGAACGAGCCGATCGTGGACCAGTGCGACGGAAGAGAGCGCACGCCCCTCTTCTCGACCGTCGGACGCGACCCCTGCGTCTTCGAGGGCAACGGCGACCGTGGCCGCACCGAGGGCCGCCGCGTCGTTTGGCAACCGTCCGAACACCGCGACCGGACCGCTGCTCTGGGCGATGCGTTTGACCTCTGCCGCCCGATCGTCCGGGAGGATCTCGGGGCGCACGTGCTCGACGCCGATCGCCTTGCCGATCGCCTCGAGGCGCGCGCGGGCACCGCCCCCGAGCAAGACCGGCTCGACCTCGACGTCCTCGACGCGTTGGACCGCGGCGAGCGCCCCGGCGCGGAGCGGGTACTGCATGGCCACCAGCCCGATGAGTCGGCCTCCGCGTGCGACCAGCAGGACCTCGCGTCCGGTGCGCTCGAGCTCTTCGATGCGCGTCTCGTGCTCCGCGGTGGGCACGTGCTCGCGGAGGCACAGCTCGCGACCGCCGATGACGACCGATTGGCCCGAAGCGAGCTCGCCGCGCACGCCGAGACCCGGCTCCCATGCGACGTTGCGCACGTCGATCGGGCGCACCGCGCGCGCGGTCGCGGTCCGAATCAACGCGCGGGCGATCGGGTGCTCGATGCTGCGTTCGGCGCCCGCCGCCAACGCGAGGACGTCGGTGGGGCTGGCGAGCGCGCCGAGCTCCTCCACCTCGCAGGCCTCGGGATTGGCAGCGAGCAGCGTGCCGCGCGAACAGAAGATCGCGGTGCGAACGCTCCCCGCACGCGCGAACGCGTCCGCGTCGCGGAACGCTGCGCCGTGCCGGCAGGCCTCGACGATGCCCCGGAGCTGCTCGCGGACCGCGAGGCGACGGGCCGGCGTGGCGAGGATCGATGCGCCGGCAGCGATGCCAGCGACGAGCGTCGGACCGATACGACCCTTGCTGAGCACGCCGATCGCGATCGCGACCACGACCACCGCGCCAATGAGCCACGGGGCACTGCCGTCGAGCGAACGAAGGCCGGGCGAAGCACGATCCGAACGCGAGAGCGCGTCGACGAGCAAGCGCGCGAACGCGCGGGTCGCACCCGTGGCAGTGATGCGCACGCGCGCCGAGCCCTCGCGGACGACCGCGCCGCCAGGCACCGCGCCGCCGGGGCCACGACGCACCCGCAGCGAAGGGAGGCCCCACTGCTCGATCACCACGTCGCCCGAGACCACGCGCAGGTCGGACCGAACGTGATCGCCGACGGCGATCTGCAGGAGCTCGCCGATCTGCCCCTCCGCGCCCGAGCCTGCGCCGTCGAGCGCACCGAGGATCGCGCGCGCGTCGGCGAGCGTGTTGCGCATGACGGCGTGTGCGACGGATTCGGCCGCTGCGGCCGCGAGCACGACCCACACCGCGGCCGAGATCGCCGTCGCGGCGCCGGGCTTGTGGAGCACGAGCAACGTCCACGCGAGCACCACCGATGCGGTCGCGGCGACTACGCCGGAAGCGATCGCGCCGCCGAGATCGACCTCGATCGCCGCTTCGAGCGAACCGCGGCGGGCGAGCCGCAGCGTCGAGAGGAGCAGGCCCATCAGGAGCAGACAGGACGCCGTGGCGAGCTCGAGCCGCACCGTCGTCGCCTTCGCGTCGACGAGCGCGAGCGACACGGCGGCGAACGCAATCACGAGCGCGAGCGCACGGAGGCCACGCGCCGCTCCATCGTTGTTGCGGGGTGCGCGTTCCTCGGTGGACTGGACGAGCGGAGCCTCGTCGGGGCGCTCGTCCTCGAGCGGCTCTGCCTCGGGCTCTTCGAGTGGCTCGGGGAGCTTGGCGTAGGCGGGAGGAGCCTCGTCCTCGATCGGGATTGCCGTACGGGGTTCGACGACGAGGGCCGGGACCTCGACCTCGACAATGCGTGGCACCACGGCGGGCGGGACGATCGACTGCGCGGACGCCGCCTGTTTGCAGGTCGTCGAGCAAAAATAGGCAAAACGCCCGTCCAGGATCGCCACCACGGGCGCCCGCAACGGGTCGACCGGGGTCCCGCACGCGGCACAGGCGCGGAGCGAGGTTTCTGGGGGTGCGGGCATGGCGGGGGCGGCAACCGTCGTCGAGTCGGGCGCCGAGCGCAACTTGATGCGCGAAGCTGAGATTGCGACCCCGGATGGGCGCACTATGCTCGGCGCCGATGACGGACAGCCCCGAGAACGGCAGCGCCCCCGAGACCCCTTCCCAGCCGAGCGCGCCCCCGGCCCCGGCCGAGGCGGCTCCTGACCCGCTCGAGGTCGCCAAGGCCGACATCGCCAAGCTCCGCGACCAGCTGCTCCGCACGGCGGCCGACTTCGACAATTACCGCAAGCGCAGCCGCCGCGACGTCGAGGACGCGCAAAAGAAGGGCTCCGAAGAGCTCCTTCGGGCGCTGCTCCCGGTGTTCGACAACCTCGAGCGTGCGGTCACCCACGCCGAGCAGAGCACCGACGCCAAGGCCATCGCCGAGGGCGTGAAGATGGTCCTCAAGCAGTTCGGCGACTCGCTCGGCCGCGTCAGCATCAAGCGCATCGGCGTCACCGCCGGCCAGGCGTTCGACCCACTCATCCACGAGGCCATCCAGCAGGTGGAGACCGACGAACACCCTGCGGGCACCGTCGTGGCCGAAGTGCAGCCCGGCTACAGCCTCGGCGATCGGCTCATTCGCGCGGCGCTCGTCGTCGTCGCACGTCCGCCGGCCAAGAAGAGCATTCCCCCGCGGGAAGAGCCGTCGTGATCCAGACGGTCTCGCCCGGCGTTTCGCGGTTTGCACGCCGCGACGCGAGCGGGTGGACCGTCGACATGATCGTCGTGGATTTGGGCGATGGGGCGCTCGTCTATTCGCCCACGTCGTTCGGCGAGCAGACCAAGGCGCTCGTCGAGCAGGTCGGCGCTCCGCGCGTGCTCGTCGCGCCGAACCATTATCACCACCTGTCGCTCGGCAAGTTCGGCGCGCTCTGGCCCTCGGCGATGAAGGTGACGAGCGACGGCGCCCGCCCGCGCCTCGAAAACAAGGGTCACACCGAGCTGCGTGCGCTGTCCGACGCCAAGCTGCCCGCGCACGTGCGGCTGTTGCCGGCACCGGGCACCAAGAACGGCGAGACCTGGCTGATGGTCGACGACACGCTCGTCGTCTGTGACTCGTTCTTCCACGTGACCGATCCGATCACCGGCGTGATGGGCATGATCCACCGCGGGCTCCGCACCACGCCGGGCCTACAACTCTCGCGCACCTTCGCGTGGGTCGGCGTGAAGGATCGCGCGGAGTACCGGTCGTGGGTGCTCGAGACGTTGGAGCGCGAGAAGCCGAAGGTCCTCGCGTTTTCGCACGGCACTCCGGTGCGAGACGCCGACGCATGGAAACGATGCGTCGAGTTGGTCGACCGATATCTCGGTTGATGGACGACCTCGTGCAGTCGATCCTCGTTTGATTCGGTAACGACGACCCGACTCGGACGGCCGCGCGGTAGTCGCGCAGGGCCCGACCCAGATCGCGCCCGGGAGCGCGCGCACCATTTCGTCGCGGAGGTGACGCGTCGGTGCGCGCGACAGGACGACGGCGGCGCACAGCGCGGGCTCACCCCCGACGGACGCCGTCCGTGTTCACGATGCGGCATGTGCGCTGCACCGTGATCGCTAACATGATCCGGGCGAGATGGGTTGCGGCGACGATGGTGACGGTCGCCGCGTGCAGCGAGCGGAGCTCGCGACGGAACGACGTGATCAGCGAACGCGCGACGGCCACTTGCTACACGGCAGCAGAGTACCCCTTTCCGTCGGTTCCATTGGCCGGCATGGTCGACTTCGACGACAACGCCAAGGCTCTCGTCTTTCCCGGCTACATCTGGGACGCGGGACGATTCATGCCGCTGGAACAGCCGCCCGGTTCAGAGCGGCTCGAGCTCGCGGGTCTCGACAATCGCGGTGACGTCGCCGGCACTGCCGTGTATGCGGGACCGCTTCGACGAGCGTTTCTCTGGCGAAATCGCATCGCACACGAGATCATGACGCCCGTTGGGTCCGACGCGAATGCCGTCGCGTTGAACGAAAAAGGGCACGTCGTCGGTACCTGGCGCATCGGCACGGATCCGTCTCACGCGTACTTGTTCCGCGAAGGCACGCTCGAGGATCTCGGGGAGGGGAGCGCGGTCGCGCTCAACGCGTCCGATCATGTGCTGATCGTCGAGTCCATCCCGGTGGGCGAGCCGCGACATCCGTCGCGCGCGTGGCTCTGGCGCGACGGAACGCGCACGACGATCGAGATCCCTCCTGGCCGGGAGCTCGCGGGGTTCGTGGGCCTCAACGCGCGGGACGAGGTCGCGGGCAACACCTTCAGCGACCCCGGGGATGGAACTGCGGTGGACTACTGGCCGCTGTACCCGTTCCTCTGGACGGGTGGAGTGCTCCACCAGCTCCCGACGCTCGGCGGACCACCGCTGGTCCATACCTGCGAATGGCACGCGGCGAACCACGCCTATTCGATCAACGACCGCGGCGATGTCGTCGGCTCGAGCTCGACGAAGGATGGTGAGCATCACGCCGTTCTATGGCGGGAAGGGACCATCCACGATCTCGGCTTCGGCGGGGCGTGGAGCAGTGCGTCCAAGATCAACGACCGCGGACAGATCCTCGGCTCGACGTGGCCGACGAAAGAAGCGATTTGCGCCGTGATTCCGATTCCCGTCGTCTGGGAAGACGGTATCGCGCGCGCGCTGCCGACGCCTCCCGGTTTCGATAGCGTCTGGTTCGACCTCAATGAACGCGGCGATGTCGTCGAGCAGGTCGATGCGTGGGACGGACACGGGGGCTTCAGGAGCCGAGAACTCATCGTCTGGAAGGCGGGACAGTGCGTGCCGGACGCCGGCACGGATACCGGCCCCTCTCGCGAAGACGCGGAGGTTCCCCCGCCGGCAGAGGACGAAGACGAGCACGAGAACACGCGAGCTCGATGACGCGCGGCCTGCTGCGAGCGCCTACAGGAACTTCGCCGGCGACCTGCAGGTCGAACCGAGCGCCGCCGATCGTCGTGGAGAGGCAGCCCTCGGACGTTCGCAATTCAAACCTCCAGCTGACCGAGCCTTCAATGGCGTTCGGCCTTGCGGCGCTCGTCGCGGGTCGCCTCGAGCTGCAGCAGCATGAGCTGGTCCTTCGGACGGGTGAGCTTGCGCTTCACCTCGATCAGTCGGTCGAGGGAGAGCACCAACGGTCGAAGCTCGCCCAACGCGATCTCCTCCGCGTGCGGAAGTAGATCGGCGTAGCCCGTCTCGTCCTCGATGGTGGCGAGAACGTCGAGCACTCCGAGCCTGGTCTGCAGGAGCTTGTGGCCCGAAGACAGCAAGTGGCTCTCATTGGGTCGAAGGCGACGGGAGTCGGTGCGGAAGACGGCGTCGAGGTTCACCAGCGCCGCTCCGAGGTTGGCGATGTTGTCCGCGGCGCGGTCGTACACGATGTCGAGATCGAGCGTGTTGATCGGCACGCCCTGGAGCACGGCCGCCGCGCCCCCCACTACGATGAAGCGGACGCGGTGATCGAGCAGGACCCGGAGGAGCTCAACGGGACGAATCACGAGACTCCTCCGCGAGCTCGGCCAATCGCATGGCGTCGTCGAGAGCAGCGAGCCGCTCGAGCGGGGACAACGACAGAAACCAGCGAATCAACGAGCGATCGACGCCGTTCTCGTCGTAGACCTCGTCGTCCGCGGACGGCCTCTCCACCCGGACATCGTAGCGCAGCTGCGCGCGCGGCGGTGGTCCGCGATCAGCGGCGGCGGCGCACCCGGTAGAGCCCGACCCGGAGCGTGGGTGCATCGCCGTAGTACTCGAGCCATACGTCGCCCCGGTTCGGCACGTCGCGTTCGAACACTGGCTCGAGCTCGAACTCCGCCTGCATGCGCGCGCAGGCGGGCTGGAGGGCATCGCCGTGCGGCCGTGGGGCTCGCTCCTCGCGGAACTCGGCGTAGCAGCGCATCCCGAGGAAGAAGTACGCAGGTCGATCGAGATCGGGCTGATCGATCCAATCGACGATCGACGAGAGTCGCGCCGTGCCTCGAGGCGGCCGAAAGAGGTAGTCCGGGAAATGGTGGTGCGTCACGTCCGCACCGGGCACGCCCACGCGACGATCGGCGCGCGCGAAGCGGACGAAGGTGTATGGAGCGTCCTTCGGCAAGCGGGCGACGGCCTCGCGAACGAGGTCTTCCTCGGCCTGTTCGTTGGTCGCCGCCCAGAGGGTGCGCACCGTGGGGAGCGCGGTCGCGAACGCCGCGAGCAGGAGGAGGGCGCGCACGGGCCACCGCCGAACCTTCCGAAACATCGCGGTGACGCCGAGCGCCGCGAGCATCGTCACGAGGAGCGCCCCCGGGACGTGCACGCGCGCCATGTTCGCGCGACACAGATCGAGGCCATACAAGGCGAGCGTGACCATCGCGAGCAAGAGCAGCGCGAGGCGCAAACGAAGGTGTTTGCGGGTTGGCCAGAGCGCGAAGAGCAGAATCCCGACGGGAAACAAGGACGGTGTGAGGACGGTGTCGAGGCGCACCAGCGAGCGCAGCATCTGGGACGAGATCGACGACATCGCCGGGAGGCTGTCGCGCTCCTCGAGCAACGCGGTCGCACCACCGACGTGAAGCAGGTGCGGGACGACCGACGCGATCGCCAAGGGCACGACGACGAGCAAGGCGCGATCGCGAAACCGCGCGAGCGGAGGCGAGAGCACGACGAGGAACGTAGCGACCCAGAGCGCGAGGAGGAGCGGCATCTCGGGTCGCGCGTTCGCCGCAAGCGACAGCAAGATGGCAGCAGCGAACAGGCTGTTGCGTCTTCCCGTGTCGCACCACGCTTCGAGCGCGACGAGCCCGCCGAATGCCCAGAACAAGCAGGGAACCTGGTTGGCGTCGGAGGCGTCGTTCTTGACGAACAGCGGCACGAGCGCGAGGAGCCAGGCGAAGATCGCGCCCGTGGTGACGTTTTTCGCGAGGCGAGCGACGAACGCTGCCGCCAGCGGCAGCATGAGCACCGAGACGATCGCGTTGGTCCAGAGGAGCCATCGGTGATCGGGCGGGAGGAACCCGAAGACCGCGTGATAGAGAGCGAGTGAGCCGACGCCGTAGTGCGACGTCGTCGAGAGCTCGAGCGCCTGCTCGGTGAGCAGGTACCCGATGAACATCGTGACGATCCATTTGGGCGCGAGGACCCACCGAACGAAAGCCGACGTGCCCCACGAGAGGAGCACGATCCGGCGCACGCGGGAGCCTCGGAACGTGGCGAATGCGCGGGCGTAGGCGTGACCGAGGGCAGGGATCGAGAGCGCGAGCAACGACAGGCTCACGAACGCGCGCACGTTCGAGAGCCTGCCCGGATCCATCACGGCGTGCTGCGCCGACGCCGGGCGATTGCCAGCCAGAGCAGCGCGGACGCACCCGCGCCCCCCAGCGTCGCGAGCGCGAAGGTCCGCGGCGAGCGGAAGAACGAGCTCGCCGGCGGCGGCGGGACGTGCGGCGGCTCCGGCAGCGGGTCGAACAGATCCATCGGCTTGGCCTTGCCGGCGTTCACCGCCTCGAGGTGGGCGAGCATCTTGCGCACACGCTCGTGCTTCGCCTCGTTCTGTTGCACGCCCTGCTTGGTGAGCGCGTCGGTCATCTCGAGGTAGCGGCGCACGTCTGCGATCGCGCGGACGGGGTCCTTTTGCGAGTAGATCTCGCCGCGGCAGTAATAGACGTCGGGATCGTTGGTCGCGAGCGGGATTGCCGCCTCGATGAGGCGCTCGGCCTCGGCCTGGTGCCCCAGCCGATAGTGGCTCACTGCGAGATAGACGAAGACGCGCGGTTCGAAATCGAAGCGTGGCCGTGCCCGCTCGAGATAGCGAATCGCCCGCGCGTACATCGCGAGCTTCTCCTCGCGCGTCTTGCCGTGGCGATGTCCGCAGTAGTGCGCTGCCACGCCCGCGACGAACTGCGCCAACGGATCGTCGAGCGCGCGATCGGCCTCGGCGCCGAACACGTCGACCTGCGGAAGCGTGGGCGAGGTGCTCGCGACCGAGGCGACGAGCATCCCCAGCACCCCGTTGTGCGGCTCCTCGCGCGCGAGCTTGCGGAAGGCCTCGAATGCCTCCTGGTACTTGCCCTCGCGGTAGAGCTTGGCGGCCGCGACGAACGCGTCGGATTGGGCCGGGGTGAACCCGGAGGGAGCACCCACGGGCAACGGAGCCGTCGGCCCCTCGGCGGCCACACCGAGGCCGGGCGCTTCCGCGGAGACCCAACGGAACGCGCTCTCCTTCGCACGGACTCGCGCGGCGAGCGCATCGACCAGCGTCTTGGGCGCCTCGGTGACGAGCGCGAACCGCTCCGTGGCCGCGCGCGGCGAGCTCGCGTCGGTCGGATGGCGAAGCTCGACGAACACATCCTTCCCGCCGCAGGAGTACTTCGCCGTGATCTTCGTCCGGTCGATCGACGCGCTCTTGCCCGCACATCCGCCGAGATCGGCCTCGGACACGCCGACCAGGTCGGCGATGGTCGTCTCGAGCCCGGGCGGGATGACCTTGACGACACCGCTCTGGGCGCGGGCGTTCGACACCGTCGCGACGACGAAAATGAGGGATCCGAGCAGCCGTCGCATCACATCTGGTATACCACGCGCGTTCGCCGTACCCGTCTCGGAGCGAACGAAACCAGAGGAGCCCATGCAGGTTCGACGAACGCCGGCCACGTGGTTCTTCCTCGCGAGCTTGCTCCTGTCGATCGCAGTGTTGTGGGAGCTGATCGTTCCCCTCAGCGTCGGCGCGGCGCTGGCGTACGTATCCGAGCGGCCGATCGAGTGGGCCGCCCGACGACTCCGGCGGGAGGGACGCGGCGCGCGGGCGTTCCTCGCCATCGGGTTCGTCGCGCTGGTGATCCTGCTCGTGCTCGTGCCGTTGGGTGTCGCCCTCTACGTCGCGGGCCGCGATCTCGTTCGCTTCGTCACGTCGAAGGACGCCGACGACTGGGCGGAGCTCTTCGCGCGTGGGGTCGACGTGGCGGCGGCGCAGCTCGCGCGGATCGGCGTGGAGCTCGCGCCCACGGAGCTCTCGAGCAAGGCGCGGGGCTTCGCCGCGGCGAATGCCGGCCGGGTGGGAACGTGGGTCGGTGGAGCGTTGTCGGCCACGCCGGCGGCCTTGTTCCAGAGCGTGGTCATCCTGCTTACGTGGGTGACGCTCGCGGTGGAGGGTCCAGAGGCGCGCGATCGCATCCTCGTGCGGCTCCTTCCCTGGGAAAAGGAGCGCGAGACCATTCGCGCAGTCACCGCCGAGGTCATTCAATCGACCATCGTGGCGAACCTCGCGGTGTCGGCGCTGCAGGCGTTCGCGATGTCGATCGTCTTACTCGTGCTCGGTGTGCCTCGCGCCTTCGTCTGGGGCGTGCTGACGTTCTTCCTCTCGTTCGTCCCCGTCGTCGGCACCGCGCCGATCATCCTCGGCGCCGCCGGCTACCTCGTCTCGCATGGCCGCGTGGGCGCCGCGATCGCCGCACTCGTCTTCGGCGTGTTGGCTGCGAGCCTCGACAACGTGCTCCGACCGCTGTTCCTTCGCGGCAACAGCGTCGAGCTCGGGTTCCTCTGGGTGCTCGTCGCGCTGATCGGCGGCGTCGCGTTGTTCGGGTTGCCGGGGGTGATCCTCGGCCCGCTCGCCTTCTCGTTGTTGGTCGCGTCGCTCAGGACGCTCGAGACCCTCGACACGACGGCGGAGCCACCGGCGACAGACACGCCGCAGTGAGCTTCATGCGGCCGAAGACTCAGCCGCCGCGTCGGCGGCGCAGAAGCAACACGAGCAGGGCCACCGCCGCGAGTGAAGTTGCGGCGATCGTCGCGACCACCAATCGATCGCGACGAGCGCGGGCGCGAAAGGCGCGAAACTTCCGCCCGATCGACCAGGATCCACCCGGAACGGTGACGAGGATCGGCGCCATTCGATGGCCCGCGGCGTCGATGACCTGCACGGCGATGGTGAACGGCGTCTCGTCGGGTGTCTCGAGCGGTAGGCTCACGTTCGGACTGGAGCCGCTCATCACGTCGTCCGGGGGCGCGTTGACGTCGACGTGGTCCTCGTCGTCCGCGGTCCAGATCAGATAGGCGAGGGCAGAAGCCGGCGTCGCGTCGTCGCGCGCGGACGCGAGCTCGACGAACGCAGGCGGTCCCGGGCACCCCTTGCGCGCCGCCCAAACCACGGTCGCCGGTTCCGGGCTGAACACGGGTGGAGACGCGTCGACTTGCGCACCCGTGGTGAACGACCACTCGTATCGAGTCGCGCCGCGGGTTGCGACGACGGTGTACTCGGTGTCGATGCGGAGCGGCGCGCGCGGGACGAGCTCGTGCACCCTCCCCTCGCGCGTCACGATCACTTGCCCATCGGTATCGACCTTCGCCGCCGGATTACCCTTCTCGTGAACGACGAAGGTCGCGTGTGGCTCTTCCGGCCGCGAGGTCTCGCTCGCGAATACGTGCGCATTGGGAGGAATCCCGGCGCCGTAGGTGATGGGCAACGCGGCGTAGGCGCTCTTCGGCAAGTCGGCACACTGGGAAGCCTCGGCGCCTTGCGCCGCGAGCGACAGCGCGAGGAGTGCCGCGCAAAGCGCGAAACGCCCCTTCGTCCGAAGAGACGCTCGCGCTGAAGCTCGTCGCGAAGTCATCCTTCAGTCGTCATCGTCGTCGTCGTCCGAGGGAGCGGGGGCTGCCGGCTTCGGGCCCTTGCCGAAGCCCTTGGGTGGCTGGGACATCTTCGCTGCGAGCTTCTCGCGCTGCTCGGGTTTGAGGATGGGAACGAGGTCGGCGAGGAACCTGGTGTGCGCTGCGGCGAAGCTCGGGGGCTTGGCGGTGAACAGCTCCTGCTTCTTGGCTTCGAAGTCGTTCTTCACGAACGCGTCGAGGAGCGCGTCCATGCGCTTCTTCTGCTCTTCGCGGTCAGGCATCTTCGGCGGGTCCTTGGGAAGGATCGCTTCGACCTTCTTCTGTTGGGCATCGTCGAGATCGAGGGCCTTGGTCAGCCGCTTGATGCCCATGCCGTGCATCTTGCCGCCGGGCGCACCCATGCCCGGAGGAGGCCCCTTCTTCTTGTCCATCTTCGCGCGGATGGCGGCGACCAGGGCGGTGCGCTGCGTGGGCGTGAGCACCTTGTGCAGCCCGTCGAGGGCCGCGCCTTCCTTGTCGCGCCGTGCCTCGATCGCCTTGTCGAGCGCAGCCTGCTTGGGCTCGATCTTCGCCATGTCGATCTTGCCGGCCTTGACGCCGGCGACGATCTCCTCGTGCAACGCCTTCATCTCGTCGCGCAGCGAGCCCTTCTCGTCGCGCAGATCCTTCTCCAGGCCGTCGACCTTGACCTGTTGCGCGGCGTCGAGCCCGAGGTCGTCCACGTGGTGGAAGAAGATCCCCGCGGGCCCGAAGGCCATCATGTGGCGCGGCCCGTCCTTCTTCGGGCTCGCGCTGGCGGAGGCGACCGCCGACGACGCTGCCGAAGGTGACTTGCTCGCAGGCTGACCATTGCTGCACGCCGCGAGCAAGAGAGCCGCGGCGAGCATCATCATCGACGTCGAACGAACACTGAGCATCGGCTTCGTCTCCTTGGTGTTGGCGACGACGTGGTAGCAGCCGGCGTGCCGCAGCCCGATTCGTGCGATCTTACCGCTCGCGGGCCCTTCGAGGTGTCAGGTTTCGTGACGCACGACTCGATTGCCGACAGGTCCGCTGGCAAACCATGCTGTCAGGGCTGTCCCGGCTGCGACCGCCGAAAAGCGACGAACGCGCTCGTGCTCATCCTTCGAGTGCGGGGGGGACATGTTCGGAAACCTCCATCGAGCGCACCATCGCACGACAGGCGGCAAGCTCCTCGGCCCCGCGCTCGAAATCGCGTCCCGCGAAGTAGGTCGCGAACACGAAGCTCCCCTGGTGGAAGATGGCCCAGGCTGCGCCCGCGAACTCGTCGCCGACATAGGAAGCTTCCGCGACCAATCGATCGCCAACGCCGGTGATCGTCGGTCTCGTCAGGACGAGCCCCCGTTCACCGCCCCATTCGACAAGTATCTCCGCCAGCGTTCGGTCGTCTGCGCTTGGTCTGGGACCAGTGACATACCGCGCGACGGACAACTGAAACGCGCCGCCATGGGCCCGGTTTCGAGTCAGCGTCGTTGGACCCACGCCCGGTTCGGGTGTTTCGTCCACCAGCTCCGTCCAGTCGTCGGGAGCGTCGATTCGTACCGCGCCAAAGACCCTCATCGCCAGACACCGCTGTTCGTTCGTACGATCCCAGCCAGCAGGCGCTCGTTGCGAAGGACCTCGATCTGACCAGCCAACCGTAGGCTCCGAGCAGGCCCGCGGACGAATTGCCGCATCAGGTTCGCGAGCCGCTCGTTCTTCACTTCTGCGGCGCGATGGTGACGCAATCCGGTCCGGCCGTCACGGGCTCGAATGCGCGAGGCTAGCGCTGAAGCCGCATCTCCGGCCGGAGGAGAGAGAATAGGTCGACCTCTTCTTCGCAGATCCGGTCCTCGAATTCCTTCGCGCCGTGCGCGAAGAGATATTGGGCCTCTGCAGACGAGACGAACACTCCTTGAAACACGTGACCCTCGACGCCCTCGCCGCACGGTACGCGGAAGAACTCTGGCTCGGGAAGCGCGTGCGGCACGGTTACGTACAGGTGGTCCTTGCCGATCCGCGAAGAGAACCCGGGGTCGCTCGTTGGGACGTCACGCACCAGGTGGCCCCAGCCGGAGGTGCCCGCGGTCATGATCGACAACGCACACGAGGCGAGGACGCCGGGAATGGCGTCCCACTCGCCATCGGCAACGATCATCAGCTCGGACGGTGGCGACAACTGCGCGTGCGTCATGCCGAGCGTGACGAACACACGACAGTCTTCGAAGCACCGATCGTAATACAGCACCTGGAGCTCGCGCCCGAACGACTCGAGCGGATAGCACCGTCGCCCTGTCAGTCGATCGGGAAAGGTGCGCTCGAAGTGGTCGAAGAAGCACTCCCCCAGATGCACCATCTACGCGTACCGCACCGCGTAGATCGGTGGGAGGTGGTTTGCGATCGGGTGCCACGAGTCGCCCTGATCGGCGGTCACCCACAAGTTGCCGGTGCTCGAGCCGAACGCGAGTTGGTTGCCGTCGTCCGCGATCGCGAGCGCGTGGCGGAAGACGAGGTCGTAGGCGAACGACGAAGGAAGGCCATTGGTGAGGACCTCGAAGGTCTTGCCGCCGTCGCGGGTGCGGGTGACCACGACGCGTCCGTCGATGGGCGCGCGCTTTTGATCGGAGTGGGCGGGGACGAACCACGCGGTGTCGGGCTCGTGCGGGTGGACCACGACCGGGAAGCCGAAGCTCGAGGGCTTGGCTTCGAGCTGCTCCCACGACGCGAGGTCGTCGGTGGAGCGCCAGATGCCCATGTGGTGCTGGCACCAGAAGACGTTCGGCGCCGTGGGCGACTGCACGACGCGGTGCGGGTCCTGGTTCTCGGGCCACTCGGCTTGCTCGGGCGGGACGTAGCCGGCCCGCATGCCCTTGGTGTGCGGCTCCCAGGTCGCGCCGCCGTCGCGCGTTCGCCACACGCCGCCGCTCGAGACCGCGACGACGACGATCTTGGGATCGCGCGGGTCGACGCAGATGGAGTGGATGGCCGCGTGATCGGCGCCGCCGCCGTTCCATTTCACGCGGGTGGGGTGGTTCCACAGCGCGTCGACGAGGTGCCACGAGTCGCCGCGATCGTTCGAGCGGAACAGGCCGCCGGGCATGGTGCCGCACCAGAGCGCGCCGGCCGCATCGAGCGCGGGCTCGAGCGCCCAGATGTTCTTGGTCGCCCACTCGCGATCCTTGCCCCACATGTCCTTGTCGACGAAGCCCTCGGGCTTGGGGGGATACGCGGGGATCGCGATCTCGGTCCAGGTCTGGCCGCGGTCGTCGGAGCGGTGGAGCTTCACGCCGAAGTGGCCGTGATCGAGCACCGCGTACCAGGCGCCGTCGCGGCGATCGACCATCGTGAGGGGCACGTTGTCGCCGACGAACGCGGCGCGCTCGACGTGTGCGTCCCTGCCGCTGCCCTCGACGACGAACAGACCCTTGCGCGTTCCAATCAACAGTGTCGGCACATCAGCCTCCCGAGAGCGCTTGCATCACGTAGATCTCCGACTTCGGCCCGACGGCATCGGAGAGGTTCGCCCGGTCGACGAGTTGAATCCCGTCGACGAACACGACCATGTGTTTGCGGAGCACGCCGCGCTCGTCGACGATGTACCCCCGCAGCCGCGGTCGCTGGGAGAACACCTCTTCGAGCACCTCGCGCACCGTCGCGCCCGACGCCTCGACGCTCGGACACTCCACGTGCCGCTGCAGGTTTGCGGTGAACGCCACGACGGGCATTCGGCCGAGCCTACCAGCGACGCGGCTGAGCTGGGAGCGTCCCCGCCGGGAGTGAGCTAAGGTGTCTCCGTTGATCGATCCGCGGGACGCAGGGGCGTCGCGACGACCAGCGAATCGCGGCGTTTGGTCCGCGAGGAGAGGCCCCATTGCAGAAGCGGATTCGAATCGCGGCGTTCAGCGGGACGCGCAAAGGCATGACGGACGCGCAGAAAGAGGCGGTGAACAAGCTCCTTGCCGAGCTCGAGATCACGCACTTCCAGCACGGTGCAGCCATCGGCGCCGACGAGGAGGCCTCGTTCATCGCACGCGACCTGTCCCTCAAGGTGACGGGCCGACCGGGCAACATCCCCGTCGACCGCAGCAAGACGGCGCACGCCGAGTACTGGTCGCCCGAAGAGGCGCCGCTCGATCGAAACAAGAAGCTGGTCGACCTTTCGCACCTGTTGATCGCGACGCCCGATGGTCCCAAGCGACTGCGCTCGGGCACGTGGGCGACCGTCAACTACGCGAAGAAGAAGAAGAAGACCGTCTGGATCGTGATGCCCGACGGCGTCACTTCGCAGGCCTGATCAACATCTCGAGAAAGTTCCGGGCGGACACTGGCGGCGACGGTCTGATTCGTCTTCTTCGCGGCTTCGACTAGGGTGCCGCGATGCTTTTGTCCGCCCGCGCTTTTTTCTCTGTTTGTGCCATCGCAAGCTTTGTCGCGTGTAGCTCCTCCGAGACCGACAACGACGCCGCTGCCGACAAGGGTGCGGACGCCGACACCGGAGCGAGCACCGATACGGGAGTCGCCGAGGTGTCGACCGACGGCGCACCGCCGGTCGACGAAGCCGCGTTGGTGACGGCACGTCCGTTCAAGGAGCAGGTCCCCAAGGCGTACGACAAGTCGAAAGCGACTCCGCTCCTCCTGCTCTTGCACGGCTACGGCGTGAGCGGCGCGATCCAGCTCGCGTACTTCTCGTTCGACGGGCTCGTCGACACGCGCAACGTCATCATCGCGTATCCCGACGGCACGCTCGACGCGGACAAGAAGCGGTACTGGAACGCGACCGACGCCTGCTGTGGAACCGGCAAGAGCCCGCCCGACGACGTCGCGTACCTGACCGCCGTCGTGCACGACGTGCAGAAGCGTTACAACGTCGACCCGAGGCAGATCTTCGTTGCTGGCCACTCGAACGGCGGGTTCATGGCGCATCGCCTCGCGTGCGAGCGGGCCGATCTCTTCGCATCGGCGGTCAGCCTCGCGGGCGCGCAGTGGATGGACGTGTCGAAGTGCAAGCCGAGCCGACCGGTCTCGATCGCGCAGGTGCACGGCGACGGCGACACGACCATCGGCTATGCGGGCGGAACCATCGTGGAGTTCGATGGCTCGAAGGTGAAGTATCCCTCCGCAGCGGAGACGGTGGCCGATTGGGCGAAGCTCGATGGCTGCACCGGTGCGCTCGCCGACACCGGCAAGCCGCTCGACATCGAGAGCAATCTCGCCGGCACCGAGACCAAAGTCTCGAAGTACGCGGGGTGTCCCGCGGGCGTCTCCGTCGAGCTGTGGACGATCGTGGGCGGCGCGCACGCTCCGACGTTCGGCCCGGCGTGGGGACCGAGTGTGCTCGACTTCCTCCAAGCGCACCCGATGCCGTAGGACAACCTTATCGAAGGAGCGGCTCCTGCGTCAGCGGTCTACGCGCGATTGCTCCGCGGCGCTGCGCGCACCACGCGACGCTGGCAGTTCGCGCCGGCCACGTTCCGGCAACCGCACGTCATCAAGCTCCACGGCGACGCGAACGGATTGGCCGAGAACAACCCGATCGTATTGTCGCGCTCGGACTACCGCCGACGGCTCTACCAGGACGGCAGGTACTCGAACTTCCTCCGTGCGATCTTCGCGACGCGCACGCTCCTGTTCCTCGGCGTGTCGTTCACCGATGCGTATCTCAACGAGCTCCGGTCCGAGGTGCTCGCGCTCGTCCGCGCCCACCACGACGGCAGCGACGAGCCGATCGGCTACGCGCTGATGGCCGATCGCCCCAAGAGCTGGTGCACGTACATGCGACGGCACGACGGGATCGAGATCCTTCCCTACGAGGCCGACGGCGACCCGGATCACAAGGGCTTCGACCGCTGGATCGAGGCGATTCATGCGCAAACCGCTCCCGGACCGCGCGTGGCCTCGCTGCTGCGGGCGAGCGCGGCGCGCGAGGGAACGAGCGCGCGAATCGTGTGGATCGACAAGAACCCGCAGAACAATGCGCGGGAAGAAGTCGATGCGCTGCGCTCGGGCGGGGTGGACGTCGTCCAGCTCACCGAGGCCACCGACCTCGACGAGGCGACGCATGCGAGCGCGGCGCTCATGATCACGTCGTTCGATCGCGGCATGTCTCCGAGCCTCTTCGATCGGGTGATGGACCGCATGCAGGGGTGGAAGACGCGACCGCCGGTCGTGGTGTTCACCTCGCGGCACGCGGTGGCCGAGAAACGCGCGCACTGCCTGCGGCGCGGGGCGTTCGAGTGTTGCGGCAACTGGGGCGCGCTGTTCGACGGCATCGAGCGGTTGTTCAGCGCGTGACGTCGCGGCTACTCTGGGCGCGTTGCCCCGCCTCGAGCTTCGCGACGTGCCTCTCTTTGCCGGGCTCCCCAAGGGGCTGCTCGAAGAGGTCGCGCAAACCGCCGAAGTGAAGGCGTTCGCCCCGGGCGAGGTGCTCGTGCGCGAGGGCGCGCCAGCCGACGCGCTGCTCGTGCTGCTCGAGGGCGTCGCCGACGTCGTCAAGCGCGAGGCGCTGCGACCCGAGGTCGAGCACGTCATCTCCGAGCTCGATCCCGGCGAGATCGTCGGCGAGGTCGGTTTGTTCGACAAACGGCCGCGCTCGGCCACCGTCGTCGCGCGTGAGGCGTGCAGCGCGTGGATCCTCCCCTACGAGCGCGTCGTCGAGCACCCGCGGCTGGTCCTCGCGTTCGCACGCGCGCTCGCGCAGCGGGTGCGCGATCAGAGCGACGAGATGCGCGAGAAGGCGCAAGAGCGCGCCGCGATGGGCGAGCTGGTGGTCAAGGTCATCGTGCTCCTCTGCACGTATGCCTTGCTCGTCGCTGGTCTGCCGTGGCTCCAGGAGCGGCTACCCGCGAGCTCGTCGTACGTGAGCATCCCGGTGATTACGCTGTTCGGAATCGGCAGCTTTGCGTTCATGCGCAACACCGGATACCCGATGGAGCGCTTCGGCCTGGGCTTTCGGCACCTGTTCGGCTCGCTGTTCGAGGCCGTGCTGTTCACGCCGCCGTTTCTCGCGTTGCTCACCGGCGTGAAGTGGCTGGTGGTGCAGACGCATCTGAGCGCGCGACTCACGACGGTGATCGAGCACCCCGACGTGCAGCTGGTGTTCGCCGATCCACGCGTGTGGAAGCTCCTCGCGGTGTACGGCGTGTCGGCGCTGGTGCAGGAGCTCATCGTCCGCTGCGCGCTCCAGAGCACACTCGAGTCGTACCTGGTCGGGCGAGGCCGCGTCATCCGCGCCATCCTGGTCGCCGCCCTGATGTTCAGCGTGAACCACCTCCACCTGTCGTTCCTCTTCGCGCTCCTCGCGTTCATCCCCGGGTTGTTCTGGGGTGTGCTCTTCCACCGCCGTCCGAACCTGGTCGGCCCGACGCTCTCCCACTTCGTCGTGGGCGGGTACGTGTTCTTCGTGCTCGGGATCGGATAGCGCGCTAGGGCGCGAGGCCCGCGAGGAAGAAGCCGCCCTGCGGTCCCGGATCGATCTTGATCGGCGGATCGCCGAGCGTGATCGGTGCCCCCGAGTAGCCCGCGATCCACCCGACCGAGCCGTATGCTGCCGTCGCGAACGGCATCCCCGTCGCGCCCCCGGCAAGATGACGGGCCACCGACGTCGACGTCGACGTCAGCTTCGCGAAGACGACACCGCCCGGATCGGCCTCCGTCGCAGCGACCAGCGCGAATCCATCGCCGATCGCGATCGGACCGACGTCGAGGATCTTCGGCCCCAAGTCGACGTTCCGCACGAGGGCGTCGTCGCGGAGCGTGACGACGTGCCCTCCCGGCGGGAGGTCCGTCGAGCCGAGCGCGTCGTGCGTCAGCTTCGCCGTCGATGCGGTGGTGAACGCCCAGAGCAGCTCGCTGTCGCGATGGGCGACGGCTCGACCACGGCCACCCGGGCTCGCCTCCGTCACGAACCACGTCGAAGGCGCGCGCTTCGCCTTCGGATCGAGTCGGAGCAGGAACGGTGCGGGTCGCGTCGTCGCCGCGCCACCGAGATTCACGTCGGTGCCGCCGGCCGTCGTACGGAGGAGCAACGGGCGCGCCGCGGCGCCGCTGACGAACAATGCGCCATCGATCGCGGTCACGCCGAAGCCCATGTCGTCCGCGATCGGCGCACCGATCGCGGCCCCCCACGGACACCCGCCGTCCGCGGCGTAACGCAAGACCACCGCGTCGTAGATTCCGGTCGGGTGCCCGTCCCCGTCGTCGCCGCCGACCTGCGCCTGCAGCGTTCCGCACCCCTCGCCGAGATCGGCGGTCCCGGTGATCGCGCCTGCGACGACCACCGCGTCCCCATCGCTGGTGACGGCAAAACCTTGATCGAAGCCCGGCGATCCGTACCGGCGGGCCCACCGGAACTCGCCAGCCTTCGTGAGGACTGCGACCACTCCGTCGGTCCGCCCGGCCGAGGAGAGCGCGATCGGCGCACCCGCGGTGGGCAACGAGATCGATTTCGAGAACGCACCGACGATCGCGAGGTCGTCCCCCATCGCGGTGATCCCAAAGACACTCTCGCCCACCTGCCGGTGCCACCGCAGCGCACCGGTCGATGCGTCGACCGCGAGGACGAAGCCGCCGCTCGGATACGTGGTGCCTCCCCAGGTGAAGGCTGCCTTCGCGATCCCGACGACGACGACCTGATCGGCGCTCGCCCACACACCGGTCGGATACACGGGCCCGAGCACACCCGTGCCGGCGGCGGAGCCGATGCCCATCACGCCAAGCTTGTCCCTCCAGGGACCGGGGGGGGCATCCGCGGCGGACGTCTCGGCGCCAGCGTCGTCCACGGCGCCGTCGAACACGGGTTCCTCGCTGGAGCTCGATCCGCCGCAGCCAAAGGCGATGGCAGGCAGGATCAGCGCGGCGGACCGGAGAAGACGTACGCTCATCGGGCGCGCCTACAGCAATCCTGGTGCCGCCCTCTCGTGGGCCAGCGTGCGCCAGCTCGGCGGGCCCTCGGCTTGCATCCCCAGATACCTCGAGACCCCATGAACGCCCTCACTGCCAGCTTCGGCCTCGGCCTGCTCGCCCTTTCCGCCTGCGTGGTCGTGCCACCCGACGACCAAAAGGCCTGCACGATGCTCGGGTGCAACGACGGCCTGCGGGTGGACTTCTCGTTCAAGGAGAAGGGCAGCTACGTCGTCGAAGTCACGGTCGACGGCGTGAAGACCACCTGCAGGGCCTCGCTCCCGCTCTCCAACCCGCCGCCGTCGCCATGCGATCGCCCGAGCGTGTTCCTCACGCTCTCGGGCTCCGCCCTGCCCGCCGAGCAGCAATCGATCGGCGGCGTGTTCGTCGCGACGACGACTGCCACACACATCGCGGTGAACGTCACCCGCAATGGGATGCTGCTCGGGATGGTCGACCAGAACATCACCTGGTCGGTCACCGCGGGGCCGAACGGTCCCGACTGCGAGCCGAAGCAGTGCCGCTCGGCGCAGATGGCCCTATGACCGCGCCCGCCTCCTGATGAGGAGCCCGATGAACAGCACGCCCAGTGCGAGGCCCTTGGTGTTCGCGCCCGAGCGCGGCGTGGTGCAGCCGCAGCCCGGGTCCTCGGTGGTGCCGGGACCGGTTCCGCCAGCGGGGCTCGGCGGGGTGACGCACTTGTTGCCATCGCAGATGGTGCCGTTGACGCAGTCGTCGGTGAGCGTGCAGGACTCGAGACACTTGGCGCCTCGACACTTGTACGGGTTGCACGGAGAAATCCGACCCGCACCGTCGTCGACCCCGGTGCCGTCGTCAGTGCACCGCGCCACGCGTGGGACGCACTTGGTGGTGTCGCAACGGTAGGTGCTCTCGCAGTCGTCGTCCGTGGAGCAGCTCGTGCCGCAACGTTTTCCGTCGCTCGTGCACTTGTAGCCGTCGCAGGCGGCCTCCGGCTCGGGCTTGCACAGCCCGGTGCCGTCGCACTTGCTGATGGTCGCCTTGTTGCTCGCGCACCTCGCGTCGCACTCCTTGCCGACGTCGTAGAAGCACGACGCGCGGTTCTTTCCGTCGCAGGTACCCACGCAACCGCTCGCCTTGTCGCCGGTGCACGCCGTGTGACCCGTGCGCGGATCGCCCGAGACGGCGATGCACGTCCCGACCGAGCCGGCCTCGTTGCACGATTCGCACTGACCGGAGCACGCGGCGTTGCAGCAAACCTTGTCGACACAGGTGTTGCCGACCGCGCACTCGTTGGTGTCACCACACTCGGCCCCGAGCACCTTGCGCGACTGGCAGAGTCCGAGCTTGTCGCAGAAGAACAGCTTGGCGTCGGCGCAATCCGCGTCGGCCGTGCACTTGGCGAGGCAGGCGACGCTCGAAGCGTCGCACTTGTAGGGCGTGCACTTGGTCACCGTGTCGGATTTGCAGTTGCCCGAGCCGTCGCACGCCTTGCCGGTCTGCTCTCCTGCCGTGCACGTCGTGCCGGCGGCGCACGGGGCACCGGCCTTGGCGAACTCGAGGCACTTCTTCGCGCCGTCGCACACGCCCATGCCGCCAGGCGACGAGCACGCATAGGCCGGAGGATCGGGGCACTCGCTGTCGGGATCGCCGCCGCTGGCGATGGCTCCGCAGGTGCCGTCGGCGCCGCTGCCCTTCTTGGCGCCGAGGCACGACTCGCACAAGCCGCTGCACGCGGCGTCGCAGCAGACCTTGTCTTGGGTCGGACACTGACCGGTCTTGCACTCGTTGCCCGCGACACAGGTGGTGCCGTTGTCCTTCTTGAGGACGCACGTTCCGCTCGAACAGTAGTGTGTCGAGGCGCAATCGCCGTCGACGGTGCACGAGGTCTTGCAGGCGGTGCCGACACACGCGAAGCCGGGGTTGCACGCGGTGGCCGCGGTGGCCAGACACGCGCCCGCACCGTCGCAATACGAGGTCCTCTTCTCGGTGGTCGCGCTCGCGCAACTCGCCGCCACGCAGACTGTCGTCGACACCCATTTGCGACAGGCACCCGAGCCGTTGCACGTGCCGTCGTTTCCGCACGACGAGGCGACGGTCGCCGCGCCGCACAGCGTGGTGGTCCCGGTGCCAGTTCGCTTCGAGCCTACGGTCACGTTCGCACACGTGCCGTTGGCGCCGCCGGTGTCGGCCGCGAGGCAGGACTGACAACCGCCGGTGCACGCGGTGTCGCAACACACGCCCGCACTGCCGACAGTGTCGCCGACGCAGAATCCGCTCGCGCACTCGAGCGAGGTTCCGGCCGTGACCGTGCAGCTGCTTCCCTTCGCGGTCTTGGTCACGCACGAGCCGCTCGCGTTGCACCACGAGGTGCCGCTGCAGGTGGCGCCGCTCGTATCCTCGGTGCTCGTGATGGTGGTGCAGGTTCCGACGCTGCCGGTGACATCACACTTCTTGCACGCCGCACACGCGGTCTCACAACACACGCCGTCCTCGCAAAAGCCCGTGTCGCACTGCGAAGCGAGCGTGCACCCGCCGCCATACGAGTGGTACTCCCAGGTGTCGTTGTTGTTGAGGCCGGTGCTCTGCGCGGCGAGCGTGGTGGTGGCGCCACCGTAGATGACCAGTCGGCGCGCGGTGCTGTCCCAAGCGCCGCTCCCCCCGAAGCGATAATCGGGTTTGGTGCTCGGCGTGGTCGAAGACCAGGTCGTTCCGTTCCACTCCCACGTGTCGGCCTCGAGGATGCCCGGGCCCGTCGCGACCGCGCCGGCGAAGAGGACGGTCCTGGCGCGCGCCGGATCGTAGGCGAGCACGTGCTCCCTGCGCGCGGTCGGCCCCGTGGTGGACTTCTGCGACCAGGTCGTGCCGTTCCACTCCCACGTGTCGCCGAGGAATGCGCCGCTCGCCCCGTTGCCGCCGAAGAGCACGGTCACGCCGCGGCTCGCGTCGAAGGCCATGCCGGCGAAGCTGCGGCCGGCGGGCTTTCCGGTGCCGCAGCTGCTGCCGTCGGACTTCCGGCTCCAGGCGGTACCGTTCCACTCCCAGGTGTCGCACAAGCGACCGCTGGCGTCGTAGCCGCCGAACATCACCACGACGTTCCGAGTGGAATCGAAGGCCATGGAGGGCGAGCCGCGACCGGAAGGTTTGCTCGTACCGGTGACACACGAGGTGCACGCCGCCGTCCACGTGGTCCCGCCGGCGTAGATCCAGGTATCGTCGAGGTACGCCGCGTTGTAGCCGCCGAAGACGACCACCTGCTTGCGCGCACCGTCGTAGGCGATGCCAAGGTTCTGGCGCGCAGGAGGCGACCCGGCGACCGGACACACGCCGGCCGAGGCCGCGACGATGGTGTTGGACCAACTGCCTCCCGAATACTCCCACGTGTCGCAACGCGCGCCGCCGCCCGTTCCGCCGAAGAGCACCGTCTTGTTGCGATTGCCGTCGAACGCCATGCCGGCATACCGACGCGCGTCGGGAGGCGTGCTCGGCGCACGTTTGACCCACGTCCAAGCCTCGAGCGCGGGGTCGATCACCACGGGCGCGACGAGGCCCTTGGGATCGAGCGTGAAACGAAGCTCGTCGCCGTCGACCACCACCGGCATCGCGCGACGCGTGCCGATCGCGTCGAGCGCGTAGGGCGGCGGCATGTTCAACACGACCTCGCCCTTTGCGTCGAGGAACTGCGCGCCGCCGTCGCCCGTCGCGGTCACCCGGACGATTCGTTCGCCGCGCTCGACGGCGAGTCGGAGCCGCAGAGGTTCGGCACCGAGCTCGTGGGCGACGTAGAACAGCTCGGCGCGCGCATCGTTCGCCGCCCAGACCGCGTCGACGTGCGGAAACACGCCGGCGTATATCGTCTTACCCTCGATCAGCTGCGCGGGAACCGAGACCGCGCCGACGAGGCGTAGTGACACCCCATGTCGCGTGCTCCGACCGAGGCTGATTCGGTGGGCGCCGTCGGCGCGCGCGGGCAACTCTGCTCCGACGCCTTCGAGCACCGGATGGTCCGCGCGGAGGATCGGCGAGACCAGTGCGCCGTCTTGGGCCGCGAATCCGGTCTTGGCGGCGAGAAGCGCCGAAAGCGATTCATCTTGGGCGAACGTCCGTGCCAGCACCGAAAGCGCAGAGACGCTCGACGCCGTACTCGCGTCGACGCTCGGCGAGTCGGTGCCCGACGAGCAACCCGTGAGCACGAACACGAATGCGAGCGCACGAAGCCAGGGGCGCATCATGCGGTGGAGCGTCGCTCACCGTTTGCACTCGATCAACACGCGCACGCCCATTCGCGTCGCGTCATATTGACGACATGTGTTTCAGAACAATCTTCGTAACGCAACAAAGCCGACGCGAGCATCGATTCGATAAATACGAAGAAATGCACGCTTGACGAATAGGCGGAAGGTCGCGTCGGATGCGTGCCGCCGCGACGTCGCGGAGAAGCGTGCAGTCGGCTCGTTCCTGGAGATGGTGCATGTCCGCTCCCCTGAAGCTCGTCCACGGTTCCGGTAAGACCCTCACCCTGGTGCCCACGCGCCTCGCGCTGCGCTTGAAATCCCCGGCTTCCAAGGACTTCGCGCCGAAGATCGATGCGTCTCCGCTGGTCGATCTCGACCGGGGCACCGACCTGTTCGACGGCAAGACGAAGAAGCCGACACGCTCCGTCGCACACCGTGCAAACCTGTTCTGGCTCCGCGCGAAGAGCGATAATCCCGAGACCGAGAAGTTCCTCGTCTCGGCGGCGGCCGAGAACCTCCGGCACGTCGCGCCGGTGTATCAGCTCGAAGGTCACGGCCCCGAGGGGCTCGTGCTCGTCGACCCCGAAATCCTGCTCGTGACGTCGCCCCTTCCGGCGGAGAAGCTGGCCGCGGTGCTGAGCGAAGCCGGGCTGGTGATCGATCCGCGGAGCAAGCTGGTGCAGCCGCACTGGATCGTGCGCCACGCCCACGGCGGCTCGGTGCTCGGCCTCGCCGAGACGCTACGGCAGCGATTCGCCCGATACGTGCAGCACGTCGCCTACGACTGCGTGCACCTCCTCGAGACGACCTGCTTCACGCCCGACGATACCCACTACGGGCAGCAGACCAACCTCCCGCGCCTCGGCGTCGACGTCGCCTGGAACGAGGGCCGTGGCGCCGGCGTCCGCATCGCGCTGCTCGACGAGGGCGGGCTCAACCTCGTCCACGAAGACATCGACACGAACAATCGGGGCAATTACCAGGGTTGGCGCGCCGGCTCGTGGGGTCCGACCGAGGCTGGCGGCGGCGGGAGCCCGAGCGGACACGCGACCAACATGGCGGGCATCCTCTGGGCCGCGACCAACGACGCCAAAGGCGTCGCCGGCATCGCCGACGAGGCGACGCTCTATTACCTCGACGTGGGCAACCCCGCGTCGACCACCGAGGTGCTCGCCGCGCTCACCGCGGCGTGGGCCAACCCGCCGGGTGGTCAAAGGCCGCACGTCATCGTGTTCGGCCATGTGGGCGCGGGTTGGGACGATCCGTCGATCCGCACGCTGCTCACGACGATCGCCACCGACCCGGTCGGCGCGGTCGTCTGCCTGCCGACGGGACCGACCACCGACCCCGAGGGTCCGAACAACACCGCCGTGCTCTTCCCCGCGGCGCTGACCGGGATGGTCGCGTGCGGCGCGACCGAGATCAGCGGCGCGAACGATCCGCGCCTCGTCGCGGGCCCGACCGGCGAAGGCTCGCGATACGCGGCGCCGTCAGGCGGCCAGGGCGTGACCCTCGTGGCCACCGGCCTCGATCTGTTCACGACCGGCGAGAGCAGCAACAACTCGTACGTGCAGGTTCGCGGTACCTCCGGTGCGGCGGCCACCATCGGCGGCATCGCCGCGCTCTTGCGCAAGAAGTACCCGGGCTTCAGCGCCGCGCGTGTGGTCGATCACCTGTGCCGATCGGTGAAGAAGGTCGGTCCGTACCTGTACAGCGAGGGACCGAACGGCACCGAGATCTTCGCGACCAACTCCGAGGTCGGGTTCGGTCAGGTGAACGCGAAACAAGCCCTCGACTACGCGGATGTCTATGTCCGCGATGGCAACGGCGACGACGGTCAGGAGCCCTCGAACATCCCCGCGTTCTGGGCATATTCGGACGTGCTCATCTTCGACACCGCGCAGGCGATCACCGATGCGAGCTTTCTGCCGCAGCCGACGACGGCCAATCAGTTCCACAACCCGACCCCTGCGTCGCCCGCGCACGCATACGTGCGGGTCGTCAACCTCGGGCCCGGTCCGGCGAACAACGTCAGGGTCCGACTGGTGCTCGGCGAGTCGTCGACGGGTTGGCGCTTCCCGATGGACTGGCTCCACGCCGACGACAGCCAGCACGTGGTCGCGGTCGACCCGAACAACGCGAACCAGGACTTCGTGCTCGTCGGCACCATCCCCGCACCGACGGTGAATCAGCCGCTGCCCTCGGCGATCGCGCACTTCATCATCGACAAGACCATCCCGTGGCTTCCCGCGGGTGCGAACCGGCAAGCGCATGTCTGCTCGATGCCCTCGGTGCGTGCCGACAACGATTACCCGTTCGAGGCGACGCTCAATGCGCTCACGACGGTCGGGATCTTCGGGGGCGAGCAGCAGATCCGGAACAACGTCGCTCAGCGAAACCTCACGGTGCTGAGCGCGAACAGCCCGTGGCGCTTCTCCTTCTGGGTCGGTCGCGCCGCCAAGGACGTGGTCAGCCACCTCCACGTCGACGCGACGAAGCTCCGTGGTGCCGGCGGCATCAAGCTGCAGATGGACCCGGTGGTCCACGCGGCGGCGCTCGCGCCCGAGGTTGGGTGCGATGACGCGATCACCGTCCTCGAGGACAGCAGGTTCCACGTTCGAGTCGGCGGACACGTCGGCGTGCTCACCGCCAAGGCCGGCAGCCGATTCGAGCCGACCCACGCGTCACACCTCACGGTCGCACACCCGGTGGGCCAGATGCCGACCAACGGTGCCGTCACCCTACCCGCCACCGGCGTCGTGCAGATTCGACGTCCCGACGGTCAGCCCACGCGCATGAACCTGGAGATCGCAGTACCCGCGGGGTTCGGCCCGACCGACTTCGCCGACATCGATCTCATCGAGCGCACCGCCGATGGCCGGGTGCTCGGTGGGATTCGTGTGCGCCTCGTGAAGTAGGGGGATTCTACCCAGCACAGTGTCCGTGCCCGTCGCGAGGGGTTCTGCTCGGCCGCGGGACTCAGTGTGCTCTCGAGCGCGAGCACGGTCGCCGACCGGATTCTCGCTGGAGTAGGCTCACCCCGCGCGGCCGCATGATCGAGCTCGAGTCCCACCGCCGTTTCCTCTTCGGGGTCTGCTACCGCATGACCGGCGTCGCCGCGGACGCCGAAGACCTGGTGCAGCAGACCTACGCGCGCGCGCTCGAGTCTCCGCCAAACGACACGCAGAGCGCGGTGCGCCCGTGGCTCACCACGGTGGCGCTCAACCTCGCGCGCGATCATCTGCGCAGCCGAAAACGCCGCCGCTACGACGGGCCGTTCCTCCCCTCCCCGATCCCCCTCGGCGATGAGGAGCAGGAGCCGCCCGCCCACGAGCCCCACGACGACGGTCCGCCCCGCTACGAGCTGCTCGAGAGCGTCTCCTACGCGTTCCTCGTCGCGCTCGAGGCGCTCTCCCCCGCGCAACGCGCGGTGCTGCTCTTGCGTGACGTGTTCGACTACTCGGTCCGCGAGACCGCGACGGCGCTGGCGTTCACCGAGGGCAACGTCAAGGTCATCCACCACCGGGCCCGCGCTGCGATGGAGCGGTACGACGCCGATCGCATCGGCCCGCACGCCTCACGCGAGACCGCGCGCGCCGCACTCGAGGCGTTCATCGGCGCACTCACGCAAGGCGACGTCTCCGCGGTCGAGCGCCTTCTTCGCGACGACGTCGTCGCCCTCAACGACGGCGGTGGCGAGTTCTTCGCCGCCCGCGTGCCGGTCGTCGGCCGCACCAAGGTCGCGCAGTTCTACGCCAAGGTCGCCGCGCGCGGAGGCGCCATCGCCTTCGCGGGCATCGTCGACCTCAACGGCGCCCCTGCGTTGGTGATCCGGTTCGATCGAGGGCCCGACGAGGCACGCGAGGCGCCGCTCAGCGTCACGCGCGTGGAGGTCGACGGCGACGGGATGATTCGCGCGATCCACAGCGTGCTCGCCACCGCCAAGCTGACGCACGTCACAGCTCGATGACGTCACGAGCCAGCGCACTGTCACAAGATAGCGTTCACGCCCGACTGGTTGGCGCCATCACGAGTCTTCGCGAAAGGGCGCGCACCGCGGGTTGTGGAGGAGTAGGCCTGGTTTGTAGGCCTACTTCCCCCGTTCGCAACCGGGAGCTCCCTCCGGTCGACCTCCAACAATGAGCCCCATTCGCACTCTCCCCCTCGCCGTGACCGCACTCCTGGTCTCGAGCCATGCGCTTGCCGATGACCTCCGCATCGCCACGACGGTGTCGGCAGGGGCGACCTGGATCCACCACACCCGGGCCTCCAACAACCCGGTCCCCTTCACCGAGCGCGGCACGCTGGCGGCGACGTCGATCGTGGTGCAGCTCGATGCACCCACCTCCTGGTTCGCGCGTCTGCAGCTCGATCTCGCGCAGGGAACCACGGACCTCCATGGCGAAGTGGTCCGCGGAACGGCCGTCGACGAGAAGACGCGCAACCTGTTCCTCTCGCCAGAGCTCGATTTGGGGGGACGCTTCGATATCGATCCTGACCTGTACCTGGTCGAATACTGCGGCATTGGTTATCGCCATTGGAGGCGCGACATCCAGGCTGACGGAGCCGCACATTGGGATCGTTCCTGGGCAGCCATCGCGATCGGCACGATGCTCGAGGCCCGCGTCGCGCCGCGAACCAGACTCGTCATCGACGCCGCCCTTGTCCCGGCGTTCCTCGCGAAGGTGAACCTCACCGGAATCGTCTACCAGAACACCCCGCAGGATGACGTCTCGCTGTCGCCGCAGGGGAAGCTCGGCTTCCGCGCGCGCATCGCCGTGACGCACGATCTCGGAGCACACGCACGCATCGGTTTGCTCGCCGGCTACGACTACGTCGCGTTCGGCGTGAGCGCGTTGACCACACCGCGCCCCGTCCAGTTGCCGGATGGCTCGAGTGGCCTGTACGCGACGATGGAGCCCGCAGCGAGCACCCATCAAGTCTCCGGACAGGCAACGGTCAGCTTGTCGTTCTGAGATCCGCTTCTGCCCCTTCACTCCCCGCCCGGCCCGCGGGATGAAGGGTTCATGGCCACCAAGAAGCGGAAGACCGAGCTCATCGAGTGGTTCGGCGGTCCGGTCGTCCTTCCCACCTACGTCACCGAGGGCGGCGCGCCGTTCCGACCGGAGGGCGCACTGTGGTGCTCCAAGAACACCGGCGAGATCCTGGGGTGGTCGCCGCTGCAACGTGGCTGGTTGCTCCCCGCGGTGGTCGATCACTTCCTCGCGAGCACGAGGCGGCCGCTCGTCGGCACGCCGCACATGCCCGATCGCGTGCGCGTCGCGTCGCCCGAGCTCGCTCAGGCCCTGCAGCGCGTGCTGCCCGCGTCGGTCGACGTGGTGTGCGCCGCGACGCCCGAGCTCGACGACGTGCTCCGCGCGTTCGCCGAGCACGCGAGCGCGCAACGGAGCGAGGGCGACGAGACCTACCTCGGCCCGGACATGGACCCGCCGATGATCGCGAGCCTGTTCAGCAGCGCCGCGCGCTTCTTCCGTGCGGCGCCGTGGAACCTGCTCGATCCGACCACGCTCCTCGCGGTGACCGTGGAGTCGCTCGGCATTCGCGACGCGGTGCTCGCCGTCATGGGCAACGAGGGAGTCGCGCCCGGGCTCGTCTACTTCGACAGCTTCCGCGCGTTCGAGGCGAACATCCGCGCGATGGACGCCGTCAAGGGCGAGGAGCCCAAGCTCCGGCGGCAGACCATCCTCGACTTCGATCGCGGCGCCGAGCTCCCGGCGTCCATGCGCAAAGAGGTGGCGCACCATCATTGGGAGGTCGCCACCGCGTTCGCGTATCCGTGGGTGACGGCGGTCGACGACGACGGCGTGCAGCGCCCGGCGACGCAGGCCGAGCTCGTGCGCATGCAGCTGTTCGCCGGCGCGGTCGCCGACCTGTTCGAGAAGACGCCGAAGCTCGAGAAGAAGCTCGAGAAGGGCGAGACCGTCGTCCACAAGTGCTCGATCGAGACCTCCACCGGCGAACGCGTCGCGATCACCCTCAAGCTCCCCTTCGCCGACGACAGCGTCGCCGAGCTGAACCAGAACCTGCTCGACGAGCTCCTCGACAGCTTCGACGACTCGCCCGAGGCCCGCGCGCTCGGACGCAATCCGGCCTACGCGCTTTTGGTGCCGGAGCTCGCGCTCGCCCAACACATCGAGCTCGAAGAGCTCACGGCCGAAATGGTGAAGACGATCGTCTTCGAGATCATCCCCGAGCAGATCGCCCTGGGCGCGGCCGAGGCGCGCACCATCCTCGAGGACACCCGCGCGATGCTCGCGTTCCTCCACCGCGATGGCGCGCTCGAGGATCTCGCAGGCTGCCTCGAAGCGGTCGATCTGAAGCACGTCGGCGAGCTCGAGAAGGCGCTCGGCGACCCGACTCGATTCGGCATGGCCAAGTCGTTGCTCCTCGCGGGCATCCAGGCCGGCTTCGACATGTCGAGCGAGGAGGGCATCCGCGGGTACCTGACGCAGCTCGAGGCCCCGAAGCCCGCGCGGAAGGCGAAGGCCAAGCCGACAAAACGCACCGCCAAACCGCGCAAGCGGTAGACTTCGGGCGTGCGGCCCCTCGCGCTCACCTTCTTCTTCCTGCTCTCCGGGTGCTCACCCGCGGCGGACGATGGGCCGGGCGAGACTGGGCCGGTGGGGGTGAGGTTCGACGGCTGTGAAGAGCCTGCGATCGCCGTGGCGGGCGGCGGCTGCCTCCGAGTCGGTGTCGAGGCGTGCGGCGAGGGCATGGTCGAAGACGGCCGTGGCGGGTGTACCGCGAACATCGCCTCGGGGTGCGCGACGAACGAGCTCGCGCTGGCGGGCGATTCAGCCTGCAAACCGATCGACGACTGCGGCTCGGGTCCCTTCGCCGAGGTCACCGGCGACGAGCCCACGCGCTACGTCGACGCTGCGGCCACGGGTGGAGACGGCACCCGCACCCAGCCGTTCTCCACGATCGCACAAGCCATCGCGGGACTGCCCTCGGGAGGACGCGTGCTGCTCGCCGCCGGCACCTACGCGGAGTCGATCGAGCTCCGCGCACCCTTCTCGCTCATCGGTAGGTGCTCGCGTCTGGTATCGATCGCACCGACCAGCGGCACGGCTTCGGTTACCGTGCGCAAACCCTCCACGCTCGCTGGACTCTCGATCACCGGGCCAGGCATGGGCGTCGACGCGAACACGGATCTGGTGCTCCGTCGCGTGTCGATTCACGACACCGGGTCGACCGGAGCTCGAATGGAGCTCACCCGCACAGGCCGGGCGTCCATCGACTCGGTGGTGGTGCAGGCCGCGACCGGACGTGGACTGCATATCGGCGGGGGCCAGGTCGAGGTAACACGCCTGGCCGTTCGCAACACGAAGGCGGGCAGCGACGGGTTCGGCCTCGGGCTCGTGGTGCTCGATGGCAACGATCGCGTCGCCGGCGATTTGAAGATTTCGCGATCGTTCGTGTCGCACTCCATCGGATTCGCCATGTTGGTTCAGAGCACCAGAGCGAGCGTCGCTTCGACCGTCCTTCGCGACGTGTCCCCCGCGAAGAACGCCCTGGCCAATGGGAACGGCATCTACCTCACACCCTACCCTGGCGAGAAGGCGAGCGCCGAGCTCACCCTGGTCGGCTCGCTCGTCGAGGGTGCGCGGCGGAGCGGTATCGAGCTGCGCACCGGAACCTTGTCGATGAGCTCGAGCGTGGTCCGTGACATCGACACCGGGACCGACGAGAAGGACGGCTATGGGGTCTACGTCGCCCCGACCGCGCACGCGACCATCGACGCCTCGGTCCTCGAGAAGGCGGCCAAGGGCGGCGTGTATCTGCAGGGCGAGAGCACGCTCTCGCGGACCGTCGTGCGCGACACGTGGAGCAAGCCGTGGCGCGGCGCGGGGCAGGGAGTCATCGTGTACCCGCAGTCCTCTTCGACCGAGCCGGTGGCGGTTTCGCTCGACCGCGTGCTCGTCGCGCGAGCGATGACCGCCGGCGTGTTCGTGGTGGGCGGCCGTGTCGACCTGCATGCCTCGACCGTGCGCGGAACGGTGGCCAACGCCGATGGCTCGTTCGGCGATGGTGCCGTCGCCGAGCCGTGGATTTCCCCCGCGAAGGTGATCCCTGGGAGCCTTCGCATCAGCGACTCGTGGATAGGCGAGAACGCGCGTGCCGGTGCAGTGGTCTGGCAAGGGGCGCTCGCGATCACGCGCTCGAGCCTGTCGTGCAACGCGTTCGACCTCGAGACCGGCGGACAGCTCGATCCCGCCCATCCCGAGCTCACGTCGATCGTCAGCGACGAAGGCGACACGTATTGCGGTTGCGCCTCGACTGCGCTTTGTCATGCGCGCTCGAGCGGTCTCGAGCCGGTGCGCGCAGGGGGTTGAGGGCGGTCGAGTCGCCACGGGTCACGGCGACGTGACGCGATCGAGCTGCGAAACTCCGTGTCTCACACGCGAATCGACGTGTGTGGAACGTGGCGCGAAACGTGTACTGCCACCGCGGCATGTTCCGACGCTCCCTCCTCTGCGCGCTGATCACCGCTGTCGGCTGTACCTCGGGCATGGGAGACGATCCCGGAGAGTCGGAGGCGCAAGGGGTCGCGGGCGCTGCCTGCACCGTGAAGTACGCACCGCACGAGTCCTGGCCCGGCGGGTACAAGGCAGAAGTGACGCTGATCAACGGCGGCGCGGACAAGTCGAGTTGGACGCTCACCTGGAAGTTCCCCGGCGGCCAACGGCTGCAGAACCTCTGGAACGGCGAAGCGACGCAGACCGGTTCGGCGGTGTCGGTGCGTTCGATGCCGTGGAATGGCCGAATCGCCCGCAACGGCGCGGCCACCATCGGCTTCGTCGCGAATGGCGAGGCGAAGGCTCCGACCGACTTCGCCGTCGACGGTGTCGCCTGTGCGGGTTCGGGAGCACCTCCGTCGCCGACGACGCCCCCCACGACCACGCCGACCACGCCGCCGACCAGCACCCCGACCACGCCGCCCGCCGAGCCGCCGAAGCCCACCGGCAGTCCGGTCGCGCAGCACGGAAAGCTACACGTCTGCGGCATGCACCTGTGCGATCAGAGCAACGCCATGGTGCAGCTCCGCGGCATCAGCACGCATGGCCTGCAGTGGTACGGCTGGAACAAGCGCTGTCTCGGACCGAGCTCGCTCGATTCGCTGTCCAAGGAGTGGAAGGCCGATCTGGTTCGCATCGCGCTCTACGTACAAGAGGGCGGCTACGAGACCGATCCGGCCGGATACCGCGCACAGGTCGACACGCTCGTCGACGAGATCGGAAAACGCGGGATGTACGCGCTCATCGATTGGCACATCCTCAGCCCCGGCGATCCGACCTACAACCTCGCGCGTGCCAAGGAGTTCTTCCGGTACGTCGCCGACAAACACGGCAGCAAGTCGCACGTGCTGTTCGAGATCGCGAACGAACCGAACGGCGTCGGCTGGGGCACCATTCGCGACTACGCCCAACAGGTGCTCGGGGTGATTCGCGACGAGAAGAAGCTCGATACGGTGACGATCGTGGGCACGCCCGATTGGTCCTCGCTCGGCAAGTCCGGCGGCCACTCGCCCGACGACATCGTCTCGCAGCCACCGCGCAACGCCTCGGGCGCGGCCTACGGCAACGTGATGTACACCTTCCACTTCTACGCGGCGTCGCACAAAGACGATTACCGCTCGATGGTCCGCGCCTACGCCGACAAGTTTCCGATCTTCGTCACCGAGTGGGGCACCCCGACGTATTCGGGTGACGGCGCCGTCGACGAGGCGAGCACCCGCGCCTGGCTCGATCTGATGATCGAAAAGAAGCTCAGCTGGGCCTACTGGAACCTGTCCGACAACGGCCAGTCCGGCGCGCTCCTCAAACCCGGCGCCTGCGACACCGGGAAGACCACCTGGACCGGCACTGCCCTCCAACGCTCGGGCCAGCTCATCTTCACCGAGCTGACCACGAAGTGACGATCACTCGATGGTGAGATCGGTCGAGAACGTCAGCGTCTCGTGGGCGACGGTGCGGGTCTTCACCTGGAACTTCGCCTTCGGTAGCTCTTGGAGCACGCAGTCGACGAGGCCTTTGTCCGTGGTGGTGGCAAGGGCTTTGACGTCGGTGATCTTGCCGCCGGGATCGACGACGAACGAGAGCTCGAGGGTGCCGGCGAGCTCGGGATTGCGATACAGCGCGCGCTCGTAACAATCCCATGGGTAGAAGTTGTCCTGCTCGATGTCCCAGGGTGTCGCGTCGTGCACGTCAACGGTTCCCTTCGCCGTGGTGCGAGCGACTGAAGGTACCCCGATGCGTGGGATCAGATCGAGCCGGTAGGTGACCTCGAGACCCGCGAGCGAAGGGTCGATCCTGGTGCCGACCAGACCCTTGGTGATGCACTCGACGAGAATCGAATCGTCGAGACTCCCCGACATGCGCTTTGCGCTGGCGATACGGCCGTCGGCACCGATGGGGAGCACGAGATCGACGCTGCCAGCGAGCAGCTTCGTTCCGCGTCGACCCTTGCCGTAACACGCGCGCAGCGGCGCGAAGCCGTCGCACATCGCCGCGGCCACGACCTTCGAGGTCGCTTGGACACCGGTAGGTTTGCCACGAACGCGCTCGCGTCGGAGCGGATGGGTGCCGGACCTCAAGTCGAGGCCGTCCCAGTCACCGAGATGATCGTGATTGCACGTGAGCTCGGTAGGGAGCCCCCAATCGCTGGGAGCGACCGGTGAGGGCGCGGGCGAGGGCAGAGCCGGCGGCGAGGCGGACACCGACGGCGTCGCGGACTCTGCGGTGATCGGCGTCGATCCACCGCCACCGCGACACCCGGCGATCGACGACGCCAGTGCAATCGCCAGCACGACCCGCATGCGGCGATTGTCGCGTTGTTCGGACGCGAAAGGCATGGTGATTTCAATGCTCGTGTCGGGATTTCGCGATCCCTGCTTGGTATGCGAAGGCGCCCGCGCAATCATGCGGAGGTGGGGGAGTCACGGGGGGATGCGCTGACGCTCGTTGCCGTGGCCGTGGGCTTCGGCATCGCGACGAAGCTCGGGCTGCTCTCGATCACGCAGCCCGAGAATGTCTCGTATTTCTGGCCCGCGAGTGGGTACCTCCTCGCAGCGCTCGCGCTCTTGCCTCCACGGCGTTGGGCAGCGGCGCTCGCGGTCGTGTTCCCGACGGGGGTGTTGCTCAACGTCTTCGGCGCCGACCGCGGCCTCGTTCCAAGCCTCGGCTATGCGCTCGCCGACGTCCTCGAGGCCTTCCCCGCTGCGCTCCTGCTCGTTCGCTTCGGGGGGCCGAAGCCCGACTTCACCAGCCTGCGTCAGGTGTTCGCGTTGGTGCTCGGGGCGGTTCCGGCGGGCGCGGTGCTGTCGGCCGCCGTCGGCGCTGCCGTCGCGACCCGGTTCGGGACCGCGCCCGGGTACTTCGCCGTCTTCCGGACGTGGGCGCTCTCGGTCGTGATCAGCGATGTCGTGGTCACACCGTTCCTCGTCGCCTGGGTGCGTCGCGGTCGCTTGTCGTCGCGCGAGGTCTTCAACAGCGGGCTGGTGGTGCTGTTGCTCGTCGGCGTCGCGGCATACGTGCTCGGCACTGCAACGCCGTGGCCGCTGATCTTCCTGCCCTTCCCGATTGCCCTGTGGGCCGCCTTGCGCCTCGGTCCACGCGGTGCGGCGTTGGCCTCGTTCGCCTTTGCCTTGATCGCGGTCGTCCTCGCGCAGCGCGGGATCACGCCGTTCGCGGCGGCCTCCTCGATGGCGTTCCGCGTCCAGTGGATGCAGGGCCTCATCGGCACCCTGGCCGTGAGCTCGCTCGCCCTCGCGGCCGCCATCGCCGAACAAGAGGTCACGGCGGCACAACTGCGCGACGCCGAGGCTCGGCATCGATTGATCGTGGAAGAGGCGCCCACAGGCGTGGTGCTGACTGCTCCCGACGGTACGATCGCCCAAGCCAACGCGGCGTTCTGCAAGTTGCTCGGCCGGCCCCTTGCCGAGGTGCTCGGCCATACCTTCGCCGAGTTCACCCACCCCGACGACTTGACCGCGAACCTCGAGGTCCTCCGGGAGCTGGTGAGTGGAACGAGGGAGCGCGCCACGTTCGAGAAGCGATATGTGCACGCCGAGGGAGGCATCGTCTCGACTCTGGTGCACGTTGCCGCGCTTCGCGACGCGCACGGACGGTTCTCGAACACCATCACGGTCGTCGAGGACATCTCGCGACGGAGACTCCTCGAGGAGCAGCTGCTGCAGGCGCAGAAGATGGAGGCCGTCGGCAAGCTCGCGGGCGGCGTCGCGCACGACTTCAACAACCTGCTCACGGTCATCCTTTCGCAGAGCGAAATCGTCGCGCGTCGCGTGCCGGACAAGATTCTCAAAGACGCCCTCGGCGACGTCACCGACGCCGCGCGACGAGGCGCCGGGCTCACCCGACAACTGCTCGCCTTCGCGCGCAAGCAGCTCGTCGAGCCGAAGACGCTCGATCTCAACACGCTCATCGGCGACCTGATGAACCTGCTGCGCCGCCTGATCACCGAGAACGTGGAGCTGGAGTTCCTGCCCGCGCCGGGCCTCTTCTCGGTTCGGATCGACCCGAGTCAGGTCGAGCAAATCGTGGTCAACCTCGCGGTGAACGCCCGCGACGCGATGCCGAGCGGCGGCAAGCTCACGATCAAGACGGCGAACGTCATCATCCCACCCGGCGACCTCGGCGAGGTCCGCCCGGGCGAGTGGGTGCTCCTCACCATGACCGACACCGGCGAAGGCATGAGCGAGGAGATCCGGCGCCACGCGTTCGAGCCGTTCTTCACCACGAAGGAGCGCGGCCGGGGCACCGGTCTCGGGCTCGCCACCGTGCACGGCATCGTGTCGCAGAGCGAGGGGCACATCGCGGTCACATCGGAGATGGGTCAGGGCACTACGTTCCGCGTTTGGCTGCCTCGTGTCGTCGAGTCGAACGCCCACTCCTCACGTCGTGTCCTCACGCCCGGGAAGGGCAACCCGACGGTGCTGGTCGTCGAGGACGAGCCCACCGTGCGCCGCGTCGCCTGCGAAGTGCTGGGTGAGGTCGGCTTCCGGGTGCTCGAGGCGCCCGACGCCGATTCGGCAATCGCGGTGGCGAGCTCGCATTCGGGCACCATCGATCTCGTGGTGACCGACGTGATCATGCCGGGCAAGAGCGGACGCACCCTGGTCGACGCGCTGCTCGTCGCGCGCCCCGGGATGCACGTGCTCTACACCTCGGGGTACACCGACGACCTCATCGCCCATCACGGCGTCCTCGGCCCCGGCGTCTCGTTCCTCCAGAAGCCGTACGCCCCCGCCGACCTCATCGACAAGGTCTGGCGAACACTGGAGTCGGCGCCGTGAGCGCGCGCGAGTACTTCTGTTACACCGATGGTTCGTGCAAGGCCGGCGATGGCGCGCCCGGCGGTTGGGGATACTTCATCAAGACCCCCGAGGGCACGCCGCTCGAGGGATACGGCAAGGCCACACAGACGCTCGCCAAGATCATGGAGTACCGCGCCGTCGCCGAGGCGCTCGCAGTGCTCCCCGAAGGCGCGACGGTCACGGTGTTCTCCGACAACCAGTCACTCGTCGAGAACCTCGACAAGCAACTCGGCAACTGGCGTACGAACGGCTTCGCCAAGGTCGACCCGACCATCGTCGAGAGCGTGCGCAGCATCGACGCCGGCATTACTGCCAAGAGACTACGCGTGAAATGGCAGTGGCTCCGCAGTCACAACGGCAACGTCGGCAACGAGCGCGCCGACGCGCTCGCCGCGCAGGGCGCCCGCGAGGCCAAGAGCGACCTCGAGCGCACCCGCCGGCGTTGAAAGAGAGAGGTCACCTTTGCGCTGCGCAAACGCTCGGTGATAAGAGGGGCGCATGAGCCGTCCGCAATGGGTCCCCGTGCGTGCAGATGCGCGTGGGCTCGTGCTCGCCACCATTCTCGGTGGCGCCTCGCTCGGGCTCGTACGGCTGCTGCCGCCCTCGCCGTATCTGTCGGACGTGCTCATCGCCCTGGTGCTCGGCGCGGTGGTGCTCAACACGCCGTTGCGACACCTCATCGGGCTCGAGCTCCCGGGCGCCGATCGCGAGCCCGATGCCTACGCACCGGGCCTGCGGTTCTGTGGCAAGTGGGTGCTCCGCGCCGGCATCATCGCGATGGGCCTCAAGGTGCAGACGTCGCTCTTCGGGAGCGTCGAGCTCGCCCTCATCGCCGGCGTGGGCGTGATCGCACTGCCGAGCGCGTTCTTCGTCGCGCACACGCTCGGAGCGCTGATCGGCGTGCGACGACCGCTGGTCGATCTGCTCGCCGGCGGGACGATGATCTGCGGCGCGTCCGCGGTGAACGCGATCGCGCCGATCTCGGGCGCCCACCGCGAAGAGCAGGGCGTCGCCATCGGCGTGATGTTCCTCTTCAGCGTGGTCGCGCTGGTCTGCTTCCGACCGATCGCGGTGTGGATCGGCCTCGATCCGGCGTTCGCCGGCATCTGGAGCGGGTTGGCGGTGAACGACCTGTCGAGCGCGATCGCGGTCGGCACCCAGATGGGCGGCGCCGGCGGCGTGATGTCCGCGGCGGCCAAGTCGGCGCGGGTTCTGATGTTGGCGCCGACGCTGGTCGCGTTCGCGATGCTCCGTCGCGAGGGCGGACCGAAGGGCGTCAAGAAGAGCATCCTCGACCAGCTCCCGCACTTCGTCCTCGGCTACATCGCGCTCGCCATCGTGCGTACGCTCGGCGATCGGGTCTTTCACGGCGCCCACGGGTGGAAGACGTTCCTCTTCGTCGATCAACTCTTCGTCGACCTGACGATGAGCACGGTGTCGGCCAGCATCGGGCTGCACCTCGCGTTTCGCACGCTGCTCGCTTCGGGCGCGCGTGCGGTCGTCGTCGGCGGCGGTGCGGCAGCCACGATTGCATCCCTCGCCCTCGGCATGATCACTCTCGCCTCGCGCGGTGCCCACGCGGGCGCGGCGCTCCTCGGCGCGAGTGGCCTCGCGACCGCGGCGTTCGCATTCCGAATGGCGACCTCGCGGGGCAAGGAGGCGCGTGCCCTTCGTGAGCGCTTCGAGCGCGGCGCGCCGTTGGCGCTGGCCGAGGCGACGGGCGTGCTCGACGGTCTCGAGGCCGAGGGAGCGCTCGACGACGCGGCGCTGCGCAAGGTCATCCACCAACTGCACCCGGCGATCGGCGAGCTCATCCCCGTGCGCGAGAGCCCGCTTCCCCACGGTGCGGGCTGTCGATGGGTGACGTACTGGGAGGGCAAGAGCGGGTGGGCGCTCGTCGCCGTCGCGCGCGAGCCGGGATCGGCGACCCCGATCCACGCCCACCCTCACCGCCTCCTCGGCAAGGCCATCGAGGGCACCCTCGAGGAGCTCACCTTCGACGAGATCGACGCGCAGACCTTCGCGCTGCGCACGCGCCAGGTGCTCGGTCACAACGAGCTGGTCGAGACGACCGGCCTCTCCGCGCTGCACCTCGTGCGCGCGGTGGGCGATCGCGCGACCATCGATCTCCAGCTGCGTGGGCCCGAGATGGGCAGTCCGGGGCGAAGGCTGCGCACGGCGATCGATCCGCTTTCGCTCGAGGTCGGCGCGAAGTTCGAAGGTGAGCTCGAGGTCGACGATCGTCCGGGTCAAGGCGGCGAAGGCGCGTCCGCCGGTCGCCCACCTCCGAGCCCAGCCGCCGCCTGAGCGCGGCGCGCCTTCCCGCTGACGGCCCGCAGTGCCAGCGTGCGCGCATGCGTGCGCAGTGGCTCTTCGGTGTCGCCCTCTTGTCGGCCTGCACGGATCCCGTCGAGGCCACTCCGCCCGCCGACGCCGGGGTCGATGCCTTCGACGCCGCGCCCGGTCCGCCCACGGCCATCACCTTCGGCGATCCGGAGCGGTTCGTGATCGCGAGCGGCGGCGGCGATCACCTCGCGTTTCCCGACGTCACGCGCTTGCCCGATGGGCAGCTGCTCCTCGTGTATCGACGTGGCGCGACCCATGTCGACGCGACCGGCAAGCTGATGAAGCAGCTCGGCTCGGCAGACGGTCGCACCTGGTCGACGCCGGAGGTGCTCTTCGACACCCCGGACATCGACGATCGCGATCCGTCGGTGATGACCACACGCAAGGGCGAGGTGTGGGTCAATTGGTTCCAATACGTCGCCACGACGACACCGTCGGGCACGCTGACGACGCACGAGGTCTTCACGCTCCGTTCGACCGACGGCGGCAAGGTCTTCGCGCCCGCGGGACAGATCAGCACCGGGAAGATGTCGGTTCCCGGCGCGACGAAGAACGCCGCCGGCTTGTGGGTCGACGCCGACGGCAAGGACGTCGTCGTGGCGGCGGCCTCGAGCGCGATCGTCGAGGTCGGATCGAAGCTCCTCCTGCCGACGTATGGTGGCAAAGCGCTCGCGAGCTCCACGCTCGGCATCAAGTCGCCCGCCTCCCGCATCTCGATGCTCGAGAGCGTCGGTGGAACGACCTTCGTCGAACGGGCGATCAACCCCGACGCCGACAAAGACGTCTGGTTGCAGGAGCCGGCCCTGCTGCCGCTCGCCGATCGCTGGCTGTTGCACGCGCGCTCGGCCAAGGGCTCGAGCCCCGGCAATCCCGGCAAGATGTTGCAGGCCGTATCCACCGACGAGGGCAAGACCTGGTCTGCATGGGAGCCGTTTCCGTTCGTCGGCCACGCACCCGAGCTGCTCGCCCTGTCCGATGGGCCGATCGTGTCGGCCTTCCGCGAGCTCGACGACGCCTACACGCACGAGTGGGTCTCGCTCGTGACCTCCCTCGACGGAGGGCGCACCTGGAGCGAGCCGATGCGCATCCGCGACTGCAAGGCGTCCGAGTGCGGATACCCCGGGCTCGTCGAGCTCGCGGATCACCAGCTGCTGGTCGTGTACTACGCGCCCGGTGGCAAGAGCATCGACGCAGCCATCTTTCCGTTCACCGTCACGCGCGATTGATCAATAGCCATATGCCGACCCTCCCGCACCAGATCCTCGAAGCCACCGCCACCGAACAAGCGCGCATGATCCGCGCGGGGGAGATCAGCTCCTACCAGCTCGTCCAGCTCTACCTCGAGCGCATCGCACGCGCGAACCCGGCTCTCAGCGCGTTCGTGGAGGTGCATGGGTGGCGTGCGCTCCGTGACGCGCGGGCCAAGGACCGCGAGCGCGCACCCAGAGGGCCGTTCCACGGAGTGCCGATCGGCATCAAGGACCTGAACATGGTGCGTCTGGCCTGGACGCGCTTCGGCTCACGCGGCCTCGGCGTGTTCTCGCCGCTCGACGACCGCACCGCCCGGATGCTTCGCAACGCGGGGTTCGTCGTGCTCGGCAAGCTCGCCACTTCGGAGCTCGGCGCCATGCCGGTGACCGAGCCCGATACCCACCCGCCGACGCGCAATCCGTGGGACCTGCGCGTGACGCCCGGCGGTTCGAGCGGTGGCTCGGGCGCCGCGGTCGCCGGTGGGCTCATCCCGATCGCCCATGGGAGCGACGGCGCCGGATCGATCCGCATCCCCTCGTCGTTCTGCCATTTGTACGGATTCAAACCCTCGCGCGGCGTGGTGCCGAATGCGTTCGGGTTCAAGGACGAGGAGATCCTCTACACGTGCGGCCCGCTCGCGCGCTCGGTGGAGGACGCGGCGGCGATGGTCGATGCCTTGAATGGCAAGGTCTCGTTCGCCTCGCAGCTCGATGCACCGCTTCGACCGATGCGCATCAAGCTCGTTCTCGACAATCCGGTCGCGGCGCCGCACCCCGCGGTGCGCGAGGCGGTGCTGCTCGCCGCACGTACGCTCGAATCGCTCGGACATCACATCATCGACTCGGGGCCTCCCACCGGCAGCATCGACGAGTTCCTTCCGGTGTATCAGAAGCTCGTCGCCTCGGTGCCCGCCGTGCGCTGGTCGCGGGTGCAACCTGTCACCCGTTGGCTCGGGCTCGCCGGCAAGAAGGTCACCCGCGGCGATGCCCTCGCGCTGCAACGCCGGATGAACGCCGAGGTGGAGGGCTGGTTCCGCGGCGCCGACATGGTGCTGAGCCCCACCGTCCCGATCCTGCCGCCGCGCATCGGTGCGTTCGACGGTCCCGATCCCGAGACGTCGTTCCGAGAGGCCGCTGTCCTCGGCACCTACACCGCGCTCTTCAACGTCAGCGGCGGCCCTGCTGCCAGCCTCCCGCTCGCCGTTTCGGCCGAGGGCCTGCCCATCGGGGTTCAGCTCGGTGCGACCCCCGGAGAGGATCTGCGCGTGTTGCAGCTCTCGCGACAGCTCGAGAACGCGATGCCCTGGAGGAGCCGACACGCTCCGCTGTTCGACGAGGGCGCCCGGCGCTGATCGTCACGCGCGCGCCCAGATTGCGATGGGGACGAGCAACGCGAGATAGCAACCGGCGGCCGAGAGCATCGCCACCGTGAGGCCCCAGCGTTGGGCGAGGATGATCGCGAGGCTGCTCGCGAGGATGCTGCCAACCCCATTCATCCCCCAGAACCAGGGGGCTTCCTCGGGGTGGGTCATCTGGGCGAAGCGCAGTCCGGTCGGGAATCCGAGCCCGAACAAGGCGCCGAGCGCCGAGGTGATCGCGACCGACGCGACGATGCGGACGGAGATCGGCGCCGGCAGGATCATCGCGGCGATCGAGGGCCACGAGAGCGATATGGCAGTAATGGCAGCAACGATGACGAGCGGGAACACGTAGCAGAGCGGCGCACGGGTCAGGGGCAGTCGATCGCTGATCAACGAGCCGAGCCCGGTGGAGGCCACGAGGCTCGCGATCACGACGATGAGGCTGTAGCTCGGATCGCCGAGCACGAGGCCGAGGCGCTGGAGCAGGGTGACCTCGGCGAGCATGTAGCCCATGCCGATCAGCGTGAAGTAGGCGATGCCGGCCCACAGCTTGCCGTCGACGTGGCCGCGGGGACGGGCGCGACGGAGGAGAGGCACCACGATGGCCACCGAAACCAGCACCAGCGATGCGAGCAGCGAGAGCACCAACGTGCGGGTGGCGAGCAGGTTGCCCTCGATCGAGCCCATGTTGGCGGCGGGCGGCAGCGGTCTCCACGCCGCCTCGATCGGAAGGACGTTGAAGAAGTAGGGGCGATTGTCGGTCGGCGCGCGGAAGTCGGCCTGGGGCGACCAGGTCATCGCATCGAGCTCCGCGCGCGTACGAGCGGAGAGAATGCGTTCGAGCAGCGGGTCGAGGGCGCCGGTGTGCGGGGCCGCGAGGACGAGGAAGCCCTTCTCTTTCGCGATCGCGTGGACGCGCGCGACGTCGTCGTCGCTGAGCGGGCTCGGGCTGATCAACGCGGTGGTGACGTTCTGCGACGCGACCAGCGCGATGTGGGCTCTCGGCTCGACGGCGGACCGCGAGAGGAGCGTGGCCATCGCGAGCGAGGCGACGCGCAGGTTCTCCTGGCCCCAGCGCGAGACGGTGAAGATGCCCGTGGGGTTCAATCGATCCAAGAACGTGCGCCAGGCGTCGACCGTGTAGAGGCTGTTCTCACCGAGCGCGTGCGCGCCTGCGCCGGTGGCTGCCCAGGTGTCGATGAGCGACGCCTGAATCAGATCGAACTTGCCCTTGCTCCGCGTGAGCCAGCTCCGCCCTTCCTCGTGGATCAAACGCACGTCGGGGTTGCCCGACACGCCCGTCGCGCGGCCGATCGGGCTCGCGAGCAGGTCGAGGATGCGTTGGTTGAGCTCGATGCCGAACACGGGTCGATGCCCGGCGTGTAGTGCGGCCTGGAGATCGCGTGAGCCGCCCACGCCGATGATCGCCGCCGGCCCGTGCGGACGGACCAGGTTGGCCACGTCGGTCACGTCGCACCCGAGGAAGTCGAGGCGATCGATGCCGTCGGGGGCGCTGTACATCGCGGTCCCCGCGCCCGCGTCGATCTCGATCACGCGGAGGGCCACGACCGGCGGCCGACATTTCGCGCCACCGCCCCAGAGGATGGCGGGCACCTTGATCTCCGGCCAGACCCTCACGCGAGAGTGGCTGTTCCACATCTCGACTTCGTAGTTCTGGACGTCGAGCCGCTCCTTCACCCAAATCGGCTTCAGCCCGTTGCGCGACAACCCGTTGACCGCGGCGAGCGCCACGACGCTCGCAAGCACCCACCGCGCCTGACGTACCCATCCGCCCGCACCCGCGTGCGCGAAGGCGAGCGCGCCGAGACCCGCGATCACCGAGACGAGCAGCACCGAGGTCTCGCCGCCCGCCCAGCGCAACATCAAGGGCACGAGCGGCGCGCCCAACGCAGCGCCGAACAGATCGACCGCGTACACCACCCCCACCTTCAGCGACGTGCGGGTGAGCGCCGCGGCGATGACGACGCCCGCGGGATAGAACGGCAGCGCCAACGCCAGCCCGAACAGAACGAAGAGCGGCAGGGTGGTGGCGACGGGCGCGGTGGCCAGGGGCACCGACAGGAGCAGCACCAGGCTCACGGGCACGGCCAGCGCAAAGAGCGCTGCGTACTTCGCGAGCGCGTCGGGGAGCTGCGCCTCCTCGAACTCCTGCGGCTCGAAATAGACCCGCAACGCGCCCGCCGTCAGGCCGAACAGGCCCATCGCAATCACCAGGAACGCCAGCGAGTACCAGGTGATCACGCTGAGCAGTCGCGTATCGAGCACCTCGAGCGAGAGCGTCGCGCCCGTGATCAACGCGAGGCCTACGAGGAACGGTCCCCTTCGGAATGGGCTGCTCGTGGCTTCGCTGGTCATCGCGTCAGGTGACCCTACACGACCCGGCCGCGAGCGGCGGACAATGCAGGTTCTCGAACGCTATTTGAAGACCTCGGCCTCCGTCGTCGCCGTGACCGCTCGACGGATCCAAGCCTCGAGCTGACCGAGGTCGAGGCAAGACCGAATCAGTTCCATTCGCGCCTCGCCGACGGCAATCCCGCGGACGGCGAGGATCTCGAGCAGCGCACGCGCCTCGCCCTCCGCACGTCCCTGCGCCTCGCCCTCGACGCGTCCCTCCACGCGACCCTTCGCGAAGTACTCGCGTGCGAAGTCACTCTGGTACTCGTGGCTCGCTCGGCTCATCAGCCCCTCCAATGCGCTTCGTGCCGCGGCGCTCAGCGCGCCAAACACCACATCAGCGTAGTCGGCGCGCAGGTCCTCGTCGACCTGTGCGCCCCTCGAAATGGCATGGATCGCGGCCAGCGCGATCTGTGCCGTCGACTCGACCGGCTCTTCCGGGCCGGCGTGCGCGAGCGCCGAGAGCACGGCGAGCTCGACGTTCAGAACCGCGACGTTCGGATCGGTGATGCGCGGCACCACCGAGGGCCCAATCACTAGCGGGTGCAGGACGAACCCGGGCGCGACCTCGATGGGCTCCGTGCACCACGCAGCCACCTCTTGGTCGACCGTGAGGACTACCAGGAGCGTGGTGCATCCGAGATCTCTGTGGACCAATGTCACGTAGGACGGCCACACACGACGCTTGCCCGGGTCAGGCCGCAACTGCGCCTCGGCGATGATGGCCATCATCGAGGACCTGCTCTCGAGCAGAATGACGGCATCGGCACGCACCTCGATCGGCGACAGTTGGCGGAGCGTCTCGCTCGCGAGCCTCGCTCGCACATCGACAGGTAGATCGACGCCGAGAGACTCGCGCAGCAACTCCACGAGCAGTGACGGACGCTCGCGCAGAAGCATGACGAGCGCTTCGTGCCGCGGTGAAGGCATGGCCGTGACGAGTGCAGGTCGCGTGCCTCGGATGACAAGCGAGATTTGCCGCCATTCAAGCAGTGAACGTCCGGCGGAACGCGGCGGACGCCGGCGGCCCGCCGGCGGTCACGCGGCTGAACGCCTGAATTCAGTCGGCTCGGGAACAGTCGGGAATGGTCAATTTCGCCGCGGGCGTGCCGACCTTGCAGGTGATGCACCCGGGGCCGGGGCCTGCCAACGTCGGGCAGCTCAACTCCACGGTGACGCTGCCCTTCCCGCCCGGATCGACGGTGGTGACCTTCGCGTCCGGAACCTCGATCGTGCAGCTCGCGGTGCACGCTTCGTGGTCGGTGCCGACGCGTGTGACCGTCGCGCCCTCGGACCCGCCGCGGGCGATCACCGCGACGTGCGAGCTCTTGGCGCCCGTGCCGGTGACGTAGCTGCCACTGCCCTTGAACTCGTGGATCAGGACTTCGTAGACGTCGACCTCACCATCGACCAGCTTCACGTCGAGCAGATCGTCGCGCTGGTGGTAGACACAGTGCTCCACGCGCTTGGCGTCGAAGTTCGACGTCCACTTGTGCGGGGTCGGACCGTGGTCCTCGCACGCGAGCGTCGAAGCTGCGACCAGGCTCGCCGGCGGGGCGGCGGTGGGCACCGCACCGGGGCCCTTCACTGCCTCCAGACACGACGCACACCCAACAGCGAAAGCGAGGATGAGGATCGGCTTCGTGCGCATGGGCGTGCGGAATTCATACCACGCGGCAGCGGCGGCGACGCGAGACCAACGCGGAGAGCATGAGCGCTGCGGCCCACGCCACGCTGGTGGCTCCGGTGCGGCTGGCGCTGCAACCGCCCGAGCTCTCTTCGGCGGCGCTCGGCGAGGGGATGCAGGCCGCGCCGTCGCAGATGAAGCCTGGGTAGCACTCGGTGCTCGCGGTGCACGCCGGGAAGCACTTGCCCTCGACCGGATTGCACCGGTACGGCGAGCAACTGCGCGGCGCGCTCTTGTCGGCGGGGATCGCCGAGAGCTCGTCGTCGGTGCAGGTCGAACGCGCGGGGATGCACTTGCCTGTATCGCAGATGTTGCCCTTGGCGCACTCGTCGTCCTTGGCGCACGACGTCTTGCACGTGGTGCCCGAGCAGACGAACGGCGCGCAGGTCTTGGTCCCGCCGCCTTTGCACCCGCCCGCGCCGTCGCAGTACGACGCCTCGGTGGCGATGCCCTCGGTGCACGAGGCCTTGCCGCACTCGACGTCGGGACCCGACTTGAACGCGGCGCACTTGAGCCGGTCGGCGCCGTCGCACGTGAGCGAACGACAGACGTCGCTGCCGCCGTCGGAGCACACCGTGCGCGAGCCGTGCACCGCGCCCTTGACCGCCGTGCACTTGCCGAGCGAGCCCGCGACGTCGCACGCCTCGCACTGACCGTTGCACGCCGACTCGCAGCACACGCCATCGACGCATGCGCCGGAGGAACACTGCGTTCCGCTGGTGCACGTGGTGCCGTTGGCCTTCTGGCAGATGCCCTTGGAGGCGCCCGCCGCCGTGCCGGCGCAGAACTCGCCGGTGCCGCACGCGGCGACGGAGCAGCAGACCTTGGTCGTGCCCTCGCCCGCGGTGCAGAAAGTCCCCGTCGCGCAGTCCGCGTCGAGATCGCAGACCGTGCCGAGCCCGCCGGTCGTCTTGCAGTTGCCGGACTTGCAGGTGTACCCGGTGGTGCAGTCGGCCGGCGTGGTGCAGAGCGCCTTGCACGTCGTGGCGCCGCAGGTGTACGGCGCACACGGGGTCGGGGTGGCCGTGCCGCAGCCGCCGGCTCCGTTGCAGCGTGCGTCGCTCGACGCGACGTCGCCGGTGCAGCTCGCGGCCGCGCAGACGGCCTCGGCGCCGGGGAAGGCCTTGCACGCGGTGCGATCGGATCCGTCGCACTTGCCCTTGCAGGTGCCCGTGCCGGAGCACGCGGCGCGCACTACACCGTGCGGGTTGCCGACGACCGCGATGCAGGTGCCTTCGTTGCCGCCCACGTCGCACGCCTCGCACTGACCCGAGCAGGTCACGTTGCAGCACACGCCGTCGGCGCACACGCCCGAGCCGCACTCGGCGTTGGTCGTGCACGAGACGCCGCGCGGCCGCGAGCAGGTGCCGACGCTGTTGGCGTTGCACTTGAGGGGTGCGGTACACGAGGGCGTCGAGCAGCAGACGCCGTCGACGCAATTGCCCGAGGCGCATTGGGTCGGCGAGGTGCACACGGTGCCGAGCGCGCCGGTGGTGACGCAGACGCCGCTGCTGCAGAAGTACCCGGTCGCGCAGTCGGTGCCGGTCACGCACGAAGACTTGCACGACGTCGGGCCGCAGATGTACGCGCCGCAGTTGGTCGAAGGCGGGGTCGAGCAGTTGCCCGAGCCGTCGCAGTACGCGTCGGGGATCGCCGTGCCGCTGGTGCAGCTCGCCGTACCGCAGTTGGTGGTGGTCGGAGGGGGCGTGCCACACACGCTCCGATCGGACCCGTTGCACTGCGCCGCGCACTTGCCGGTGCCGACGCACGCGCCACGCGCGCCGTGGGGGACGCCGACGACCGCCGTGCAGGTGCCCTCGGCACCGCTGACGTCGCACGCCTCGCACTTGCCGGTGCAGGTGCTGTTGCAGCAGACGCCGTCGGCGCAGACGCCCGAGCCGCACTCGGTGCCGGTGGTACATGCGACGCCGCGCGGCTTGGAGCAGGTGCCGACGCCGTTGGCGTTGCACTTGAGAGGCGCGGTGCACGAAGTCGACGAGCAACACACGCCGTCGACGCAGTTGCCCGACGAGCACTGCGAAGGCGCGGTGCAGGTCGTGCCGGTCGCCCCCGTCGAAACGCACGTCGTGCCGGAACAGAAGTAACCGGTCACGCAGTCGGCGTTGGTCGAGCAGGTCGTCTTGCAGGCCGTCGCGCCGCACGTGTACACCGAGCAGCTCGCCGGGGAGGCGGCGAGACACCCGCCCGTTCCGTTGCAGAAGCGGGTCGGCGTGGTCGCGAACCGGCCCGGAGCGAGCGGGTCGCTGGCGCAGGTCGGCCCGGCGCACGACGTCGAGGTGTTCGGGTATGGACCGCACGCGGTCGCCGAGGTCCCGTCGCACGACGCCTGACAGGCACCCGTTCCGTCGCACGCGCCGCGCGATCCGTGCGGCTGACCGCTGGTGACGGTGGTGCAAGTGCCGAGGCTCGTTCCGATGTCGCACGCCTGGCACTTGCCGCCGCACGCAACGTTGCAGCAGTAGCCGTCGACGCAGTTGCCGGTCGTGCACTCCTTGGCGAGCGTGCAGGCGTTTCCGTTCGGCTTCTTGTAGGCGCAGGTCCCGCCGGTGGTGCAGTACGCCGTCGCGACGCAGTCCGAGTCGGCCGTGCAGGTGGTGGTGCACGCGCCCGCCTTGCACACGAGATACGGCGAGGTACACGCGGTGCGGCTGCCGTGCGGCGCCGTACCGTTGGTGTTGCTGCAGGTTCCGACGCTGCCGACGTTGTCGCAGGCCTGGCACTGTCCGGTGCAGGTCGTGTTGCAGCACACGCCATCGACACAGGGCGTGGTCGCGCCGGCGGTGCAGTCCGCCGAGGTGACGCAGGTGTCACCGCGATCGCCGATTGAATAGAGCTCGGCGCCCGTCCAGCCGCCGGCCACGAGGACCTCGCCCGTGCTCAGGACCACGTTGGGCGAGCTCATGTGGTTCACGAGCATCGGCGTCGTCGCGGTCGTGACCTTGGTCGTCCAGTCGTAGAGGCGCGGCGCGACGGAGAGGTTGCCGGGGAAGAACAACCGACCGCCGATCAGCTCGATCGGGGTGATGGAGGCGGTGCCGCTGATGGTCCCGGCCGCGGCCCAGGTCCCCGCGCCCGCCGTGGGCTCCCAGGTCATGGCGGTGCCCGACGAGACCACGAACGCCTTGCCGTTCTTCAGGGCGAGCATCATCGGCGTGCCGGCCGGGGCGAACGAACCAGCGCTGGTCCACGCGTTGGTGGTCGGGTCGTATTGCCACGCGTCGTCCAGCGGAAAATCCAGCCCGTCGCTGAAGGTGCCGCCGGCCACCAGCACCTTGCCGCCGGTGAGCGATACCGCGGCGTGCCCATGGCGGTCGCCCGGCCCGCTCCCCGGCTGCGCCGTCCAGGTCTTGGTCGTCGGATTGAACAACACCCAATCCGGAACGCTGTAGTACGTCGTGTTGGTGCGCCCGCCCACGACCAGTGCTTTGCTGCCGGGGAGCGCCGACAAGGTGAAATCCGTGGCCGCTGTGGTCGCGACGGTCCCCGCCGACGACCAGGTGTTCGCGGTGGGATCGTAGATCTCGGCCGTCTTGGTGGGAGTCGTGGTCGAGCCGGAAGGTATCCAGCCGCCGACGGCGAGCACGCGACCGTCCGTGAGCAGTGTCGCGAGCATCGCCTCGCGCGGACCCGACAACGAGCCGGCCGCGGAGAACGTGCCGGCCGTGCGATCGTAGAGCTCGCAGCTCGAGAGCAACGTGCCGCCGCTGTTGCGACCGCCGATGAGCAGCACCTTGCCGCTGTTGAGGACGACCATGCCGTGGTTGCCGCGACCGGTCAGGAGCGAGCCGGTCGCCGTCCACTTCGGGTCGAGCGCGATCGGATAGGAGAGCCCCGACGTGTCGAGGGCGGCGACGAGCGTGTCGCCATCGAGCCGGAGCGACATCGTCCGATGGGTGCCGTGCGCGTCGACGGCGAACAGCGGCTCGGTGCGAAGGCGGACGCGACCGTCGCGATCGAGCACCTCGACCCGCGCGCCGTCGGCGAGGCGGACCGAGGCAACCTGCGGTCCGCGGGCGATGTGATAACGCGCGACGCTGCTCGCCTGCGGTCCGCGGAGCACGCGGATCTCTTCGACCACTCCGGAGGCGACGGCGTGAACCACGTCGACGGCGGGCGCCGCGTCACGGAACACCAGCGCGGAGTCGACCGGCGTGCCCTCGACCCCGCGCAGCCCGCTGGAGTCGATGTCGATCCAGAAGTCGTTCGCTCCCCGCACGGCAATGCGCATCGGCGCGCTCGCGACGGCCGGGAGCGTCGCGTCGAGCTCCTCGCCGGCCATCCGCCACCCCTTCGTCGAGGTGATCGCCCGGTACCCATCGCCCACGCGCTCCAAGCGAGCCCCCGAGGCGAGCTGCGGTGCGAACTCCTGGTGCGACCGCAACGAAGCGACCACCGCCGACGCGCCGTCTGCGCTGGGGGCAGAGGCATCGGGCGAGGTACCGTCGTTCGTGCTCGCGGGACCGTGACAAGCCGCGAGCAGGAGCGCAGGGAGAATGAGGCGAACGGGGCGCATCGGGCGATCATCCCTTGAACAGGCTCATATGCAATCGGGATCGTCCCAGACGGTCGCGATCGGCCGGCCGATCATGCGCCAAACCTCGGATCCGGCGCGTCGAGACAAACGAACCGGCGACGCTGCTAGGCTCCCCGCGATGCCCGCGCCTGGGGGGAAGGGGAGCGAGTCCGCGACGATCGCACATCACGTGCTGCGAGTCGCCCGACAGCGAGACGTCGACATCGACGGGCTCGAGGCGCGCTTCGAGATGTCGCTCGACGAACCCGTCGACGTGATCCGCCGCGTGCCCCTCGACGAGGTGTACAGCCTGTGGGAGGCGCTGCTCGCACGCGCGTCCGACGCGTCTCTCGCGTTCCAGGTCGCTGCGGAGCCCTTCCCGGAAGCGATGGCCCTGTTCGTGTTCGTCACGACGTCACGGCAGACCGTCTCCGACGCGCTCCGGGTGCTCGTGACCTACTCGCCGATCGTCACCGACGCGGCGCGGTTCGAGCTCGTGAGCGAGGGCGCGGTCGCGACGGTGCGAATGAGCTGTCCCGAGACACGACGGCCCGGGGCGTTCGCCGCTGCGGAGTTCTTCGCGGGGCACATCGTGCGGGCGCTGCAGCACGCGACGAGTGGACGGTGGCGACCGAGCCTCGTCACGTTCGCCCACCCGAGCTCATCGCGGAAGCTCCCCGACTTCCTCGGGCGGGTGCAGTTCGGCGCACCCGCGTCAACCATCGTGTTTCCCAGCGCGGCGCTCGACCTGCCCATCGACGTCATGGGCGGCCTCGCACAGATCCTCGCGAGCCGTGCCGAGCCCCAATCGGTGGTCGTGCGCGCGCGTCAGGCCATCGCGCTCGCAGTCGCTGCCGGCGCGCCGGTCGGCATCGAGGTCATCGCCCGCGAGCTCGGCCTCGCGCCTCGCACGCTGCAGCGGCACCTCCGGGGGGACGCGTCCTTCCAGAAGTTGACCGACGACGCGCAACGGGAGCTCGCCGTCACCCTGGTCCGCAGCCGGCCGGAGTTGTCGCTCAAGGAGGTCGCCGCCCGCGTGGGCTTCGCGACCGCACGCGGGTTTTCTCGAGCGTACGCGCGATGGACGGGTGAGGCCCCGAAGTCCACGCGGGCCCGGCGCAGCTGATCAAGTTTGATCAGGTTCCGATCGACGTTGATCAGTCCGAATCGATCGTCGGTCGCTGATCATCTCCAACTGCCCGGACTCACAGTAGTTCTGCCGTGGCACGCCCTTCGCTCAAGGCATGCGCATGGTGAAGCGAACGATTGCCGTGGCCTCGTCGGTGTTCGTCCTCTCTCTCGTCGGCGCGGCCCAGGCCGATACCGGTGGCGGCAACTCGGTGGTGTGCGGCAGCGCACCCGGATCGTGGAATGCGCCCGCGGGCGCCGCGGTCAACAGCAAGTCGCAGAGCGGCGTGGTTTCGAACATCTTGAGCACGCTCGGCGAGTACTACAGCCACACCATGCTCTCGCACGGTCCGAACCAGATGAGCCACGCGGCGATGCAGACGCCTCGGGCCAACGTCTGGAACAGCAGCACCGACAACTGGAACGAGCCGGACATCCTCCAGGCCGGCCCCGGCGCCGCGACCGTGAACATGGGTGGCGCGTACGCGTTCATCTACCAACAGCCGGAGGGTGCGCCGATGACCGTCGACTACGTCGATGGTGGCTCGGTGGGCCTCGCGGCCTCCGCCGCGCTGCTGGCGCTTCCGGACTGTGCGTCCATCACCGACGGCAAGTGCCGGACCCAGATCGCCGATCCCTCGGGCACGCGTTACATCATCGGGTTTCGGGTCGCCGGAGCGACGTATCGCCACTCGTACGGCGTCTACACGTTCGTGAACAGCTACAACATCCCCTCGGGCGTGCAGACCACGACACCGTATGGCGCACTGCAGTGTGCGACGTTCATGTCGATGGCGCTCAACTGGGGCGGCGGCGGGACCATGACCCCGCACCTGTATCCGAACACTGCGATCGCACCGGCGGTGCAGAAGCTCTATGACGTCATCCACGACTTCGCGCAGGCGGGCGGCGCCAATACGGGCACGCAGGCGATCCTCGCCAATCAGATGACCAACTGCTTCACCGACTACCACACGTGCTCCGACCGGACCGCGACCCCGTGGCAGGCGTTCAAGGCCACTGGCACGGCCAACACCATCAGCCCCGATCGAATCCGCGGCATCAACGGCCACGCCGACGTCTCGAGCCCGTGGAAGGGCGCGACGCAGGCGGTCCAGTGGAACGCGGCGGGCACCGTCTACGGTTGCTGGTCCGAGACGTTCCGCACCTGGACCGAGCCGGATGCATGGAGCGGCGGCACGAGCAGCTGCGTTCCGAGCTGTGGCTCCGGGCTCTGCGGGCAGGCGGACGGCTGCGGCGGATACTGCGCGTCGACCGAGTCGGCCAGCTGCGGCAAGTGCGGCAACGCGGCCTGCACGGGCGGCACCTGCGCCGAGGTCAACCAGGTCAACATCGGTTCGGCCACCGATCTCCGCTACACCATCACCGGCACCAACGTGACCGTGAACCTCGGCGGCGGCACGGGCGACGCGGACCTCTACGTGAAGCTCGGCTCGGCGCCGACGACCTCGTCGTACAACTGCCGGTCGTACGCCAGCGGCAACACCGAGTCTTGCGTGGTCAGCGGCACCGGCACGTTCCACATCCTGGTCCACCCGTATTCGACGTTCGCGGGAACCTCGCTGCGCGCGACGGTCGCGAGCTGCGCGGGCGCTTGCACGCCGGTGTGCGGAACCGAGGCGTGCGGCCAGGCCGACGGCTGCGGCGGCGTCTGTCCGAACACCAACGCCACCACCTGCGGCAAGTGCGGAAACCCCGCATGTACGGGCGGCGGAACGTGCGCGGTCATCGACCAGGGTTCGCTCGCCGGCTCGGCGGGCACGTCGACCACCTACACGATCGTCGGCACCGACATCCACGCGACGCTCGCCGGCGGCAGCGGCGATGCGGACCTCTATGTCCGGCTCGGCTCTCCGCCCACGACGAGCGCCTACAACTGCCGCTCCAACGGCAGCAGCAACAGCGAGCTCTGCAACGTCAGCGGCACCGGCACCTGGTACGTGATGGTGCGTGGCTACTCCGCGTTCAGCGGCGCGAAGCTCGATGCCTCGGTCGCCACGTGTGACGGCGGCGGCACCTGCACGCCCTCGTGCACCGGCGACTTGTGCGGTCAGTCCAACGGCTGCGGCGGCACTTGCCTGGCCACGGACTCGAGCACCTGCGGCAAGTGCGGCAACCCCGCCTGCGGCGGCGGCAGCTGCGCGAGCATCCCCTACACCGCGAGCCTCACCAACTACGCGAGCTACACCGACGCGGACACTAAGAAGTACAACGTGCAAGTCGTCGCAGGCACTACGTACACCTTCAGCACCTGCGCTACGGGCGACGTCGACACCTATCTTCGATTGCACAAGGACGGCACGCAGGTGTTGTATAGCGACGACAACTGCCCGAGCGGCTACGGCTCGAAGTTCACCTACACGCCGACGGCGACGGGCACGGTGGTCCTGAGCATGGGCTGTTATTACAACAACGCGTGCACCTCGACGGTCGCCATCTCGCCGGCCGCCACCTCGTGCAGCCCGCTCTGATCGGCGCATGGCCCTCTCGAAACGCTCGACGTTCCTGGTCGGGGCAGCGGCCCTGCTCGTCCTGTGGCTGCTTCGGCCGAACGCGTCGCCGCCGCCGGCGGTCGCTGCACCCGTCGCGGCAGCCTCGGCGGCGCCCCCGCCCCAACCCGTGGTGTATCAGCCCCCTACGACCGCCACGCCGGGCGGTCCGATCATCGATGCGGTCGTGCTCGAGAAGACCGAGCTCTGCGAGGGTGAGGAGAACCTCGTCACCGTTCGCGCCCACTCGGTCGACCCCAAGGACGACGTTCACCTGCACGGCGTCATCGACGGCATTCCGGGCATGCGCGCCCCCGTCGTCGCGCGGAAGAACCGCGCCAGCGGCGTGCCTCCGATGGTGATGGTGTTCGGCCGCGGCGAGGCCCGCGCGATGGCCGCGATCCCCGCCTTCACGGTCAAGGACTGCACCGCCCCCCACACCCTCGCGATCACCTACGGCCTGAGTCTCAACACCACCGCCGAGTTCGTGTTCGACGCCAAGATCAGCAGCCTGACCTCGGTGAGCCCGTTCAACGCGACCTCGTATTTCTGGGAGTTCGGCGACGGCACGAGCACGACCACGACCGAGCCGCACATCGTCCACGACTACAGCAAGCGCCCCCAAGAGGCCGTGTACTCGAACCTGCTGGTACAGGTCACGGCGCTCTCGGCGGACGACACCCTCGTAGGCCGCAAGGCGATCCAGATTCGCAATCCCGAGTTCGCGAACCTCGAATACGCCGGCGTGGTCACCCTCGTCGTCGAGCTGACGCCGCGCTTTCCCACGATCACCGACGGCCGCGTGGTCCAGGGCATTCGCCTCTGGCATCACCGCCCGGCGCCCGTTCGCATCGACCGCATCCGCACGCGGCGGAACTCGACCGTTGCGGGCAGCCAGCCGGTGATGTCCGACGTGACGGTCGCCAGTGTCCTCGGCACCAACTCGATTCCCCCGTCGGGTCTGAACATCAATCTGACGCTCGACGTCGCCGCCGACCCGGACGTCCTCTCGGTCGACTACATCCTCACCGGCAAGAGCGCCGAGGGCCTTCCGGTCGAGAGCACGTTCTCGGTGATGAAGCCGCCGACTCCGACCAAGGAGAAGAACACGCCGGTCGAGGACCCGCAGATGGTCGCGATGATCCTCAAAGCACGCGAGGTGCTGGGCAAGGAGTACGTGACCGACGAAGACCTGACGAACCTGAAGAACCGCGGCGTGTTCAAGGACTTCAAGCCGACGCCGCCCGAGGCCAACCCCAAGCTGCCGCCCGTGTACCCGCACTGACCGTCAGCGGGCGCCGATGCCCCACGCGCGCAGCCGTCCCAGCAAGGCGCCGCGGGACATCCCGAGGAAGCGCGCCGCTGCGCTCTGATTGCCACCGGCCGCCGCGAGCGCGTCGAGCACGCGGCGTCGCTGGAGGGTCGCAACCTCTTCCTGCAGCGCGATTCGACTGATGGTGGACGGCGGTTCGCTGATCGGCACCGGCTCGACGACGGGAACGGCCCGCCGCGGCCTCGCGAGGGTTCGGAACTTCTCGAAGGGCAGGTGTGCCGGTTCGATCGAACGCCCCTCCGAGAGCACCACCGCCCGCTCGATCGCGTTGCGCAGCTCGCGGATGTTGCCCGGCCACGGATAGGCCTTCAGCTCGGTCACGGCAGCGGGCGTCAGCTGCGGGGGAGTGCGGCCGAGCTGTCTGCTGATCTCGTCGATGAACCGTCGGGCGAGCAGCACGATCTCGCCCACGCGCTCACGCAGCGGAGGAATCTGCAACACCACCCCGGCCAACCGGAAGTACAGGTCCTGCCGAAAGCGGCCAGCCGCGACCTCGTCCTCGAGGTGCCGATTGGTCGCCGCGACGAAGCGCACGTCGACCGTCTTCGCCTGCCGCGCGCCGATGCGGATGACCTCGCGTGCGTCGAACACGCGCAGCAGCTTGGCTTGCGTGCTGAGACTCAGCTCGCCGATCTCGTCGAGGAAGACGGTGCCGCCGGCGGCCGACTCGATGAGGCCTGCCTTCGACGTGAGCGCGCCGGTGAAGGCACCTCGCTCGTGACCGAACAGCTCGCTCTCGATCAACGACTCGGGCAATGCTGCGCAATGCAGCTTGAGGAAGGTGCCGCGCGCACGCGGCGAACGGTCGTGAATGAGCTGGGCGCAGACCTCCTTGCCCACGCCCGTCTCGCCGAGAATCAGCACGCTCAATCGCGAATCGGCCACGGTGATGGCCGTCGCCAGCACCGACTGCATGCTCGGCGAGGCGGCGACCTGGCCTTCGTAGGCCGCGACCTGCGCGTCGGGCCGATCGCAGAGGAGGTTGCTCGCGTGGGCGAAGATCTCCTCGGCGTCCGAGCCGTCGCGCGGAAAGCACGAGACGGCGATGCGTGCATCGACCCCGCGTTGCTTCAGCGCCGCCGAGAGACGTGCGGCCGCGCGCTCCGCTTGCTCGGGGCTGGTCTCGATGAGCACCACCTCGAAGACGCCGGTGGCGTAGAGGCCGAGCACGTCGTACGCGCGCATCGTGGCGTCGAGCGCCTGCTCGCACGCACCGGCCGGCGCGTCGGGTGCCGAGAGGCGAAGCAACGCGAAGGACGTGTTTTTGCGCCGCGCCCGCGCGCTCTCCTCCTCGACCCGACCCTCGATGTATGCATGCGGCCACACCCGGGCCGGCAACCGCGGCTGAGTGGCGCGACGGAGCCGCACCTCCACGGTGCCGAGGTGGATCAGCGCGTTGGCGAAGACGGGCACGCGCTCGCCGCGCGACACCGCCTGTCCGTGGACGAAGGTGCCGTTCTGCGAGCCGAGGTCCTCGATGGTCAGCCCATCGGCGGCAGCGCGGAAGATCGCGTGCTGGCGCGAGATCGACGGGTGGGCGATCTGCACGTGGCATTCGGGGGAGCGACCGACGAGCAGCTCTCCCTCAGCGGGTATTTGCGTGTGGATCGGGCCGTCGAGCAAGACGACGGTGAGCGCCAGGGACTCGGTCTCGACCTGATCGAGACCGTCATCCGGTTCGCAACGCTCTTCGCTCCCCATGGCCGTGCCGCCAGGGCGCACTCTGAGTCGACGTGAGGCGGTGGTCCACCCGCGGATGGGCGCCGAGCGCGCCAATTGCTGGACTGCACGCGCCAACCGGCCGAACGTGTGCTCCGAGAGGGCCTGCGACTGGCAGCTTGAGTCGCCGACGCCGGCCTGCGATGGTTCCGTCGGGGGCATCATGCAGCTGGGCGACGAATTCCCCGAAGCACTCCTGGTGCTCGACGGGGGCAAGATCGCGTCGGTCAACGCACGCGCCGCGGCACTGCTCGGCGCTGCGCCATCCGAGTTGATCGGTCTCGCAGCGACCGAGGTGATCGAGCCCGGCGAGCTCGACCGACTGACCGAGCTCGAGCGACAGCAGGCCGTCGGATGGGGTCCGCCCGAGACGTTCCGCGTTCGCCTGCTCCGCCGCACGGGCGGTGATGTGCTCGTCGATCTGCGCTTCGGACGCACGGGCGACCGACTCGTGCTCTCAGCGCGCGACATGACCGAGACCTCGCGCGGCGAGGGCTTGATCAGCCGCATCGCCGAGTTGGCGGCAAGGGCCGACGTCGACGTGATCGGCTTCCTGAAGGCCGCGGAGCCCGCCTTCGTGGAGCTCGGGTGGACGCTGGCCTACAGCCTGATCGAGGCCGACCGCGTCGTCCCTACGCTGGTGCTCGGACGCGAGGACGATCCGGTCACACGCTACGGACGCTCGGTCCTCGGAAAGCGACTCGACCGCGCGAGCTCACCGATCGCCTCGCAGGTCGTCGAAACGGGGCGCGCGGTGTTCCTCGACAACCTGCCCTCGACCCGGGCAGAGCCGCAGAGGCTCGCCGAACAGCTCGACAAACGGATGACCGAGGCGCGCATCCGCCGCAGCATCTGGTGCCCGATCTGGACGGGCGCCTCGGTCTCGGCCGTGCTCTCCGTGGCCGGCGCGGACCTCACCGACCACGACTTCGTCGCCATGCAGCTCCTGGCCGGTCAGCTCGGGGCCATCGCACGCAACACGCGCCTGCAGGCGGAGCTCGTGCGACGCGAACGACTCGCGGCGATGGGAGAGACCATCGCGGTGGTGGCGCACGAGGCGAGGCAGCCGCTCGCCGTGCTGACCACGGCGCTCCCCATCCTCGCCCGCGAGCAGAACCTCGGCGAAGCCGGCCGCGCCGCCGTCGGCATGATCGACGAAGAGATCACCCGGCTCCGCCAGATGCTCGGCGAGCTCCGCGAGTTCTCCCGCCCCACCGAGCCGCAGCTCACCACCGTTCCGCTCCTCGAGCTCGTCGACGAGGTCGTCGCCGCGGAGAAGAGTCTGCACGCTGACAGCGTGCGACCGGAGACCGACATCGATCGCTCCATCCAGGTCCTCTCGGATCGCGAGCTCCTCCGGCGCGTGCTCCTCAACCTCGTCGACAACGCGATGATCCACGTGCCGGATGGCGGGGCGATCCGCTTGAAGGCGGAGGTCGCGGGCGAGTCGTGTCGGTTGCAGATCTACAACGACGGCACGTCGATCGACGCGGCGACCGGTCGGCGAATCTTCGAGCCGTTCTTCACAACGCGGCCGGACGGCACCGGGCTCGGTCTGTTCGTCGTGCAGCACGGGGTCGCCTCGATGGGGGGACGCGTCGACCTCGATGCGACCGACAGCGGGGTGCAGTTCTCGGTGTATCTTCGGACGGTCTGAGCACGGGCAGCATTGCGGACCTTGGGGGGAATGCCCACAGTGCCTACATGCCGGATCGAGTGACCATCGTCGTCGCGCAGGGCGAAGTCGCCGCCGACGTGCGCATCGAGGACGCGGAGACCGTGGCCGACCTCGAGGCGGCCGTCGCCCAGGTGAACGCGGCCGGGCGCGATCGGATCGTCCTCGATCTGCGGGCGCACGGACGGCCTCCGCTGGCGTTGCCGCTCGCGATCGATGCAGCGATCGCTGCGCTCGACGGCGAGGTGCGCCTCGAGTGTCTCGTCGCCAACGACCGTGTCGCCGAGAGCCTCCGGGCCAAGCTCCACCCGGCCGAGTCGCGCCGCGCCGTCTTTGGCATCGGTCCGCGTCGCGTCGAGGTGCTCACGGGAAACATCGTCGCCGTTCCCGCGGATGCGATCGTCAACGCATCGAACACGTCGCTCCGTCTCGGCAGCGGCGTCTCGGCCGCGCTCCGGCGGGCGTGCGGGCCTTCGCTCCAATCCGCGATGTCCCAGCTGGCACCGATCGAGCAGGGAGGCCTCGCGGTGACCAATGCGTTCGAGCTCGAGACCGTCACCCAACGCATCCTCCACGTTGCGACGGTCAGCGGCACCGAGGACGACGTGCGTCGCGCCCTCTCGAACATCCTCGCGTACTGCAGCGAGCACGAGCTCGCGTCGGTCGCCGTACCCGCGTTGGGCACCGGGAGCGGCGGCCTCGGGATCGATCGCTGCGCCGATCTCTTCCGCGAAGCGATCGCCGCCCACACCGCAGCGTCACCCCAGCTCGTCCGCGTGGTCGCGTGGTCGGAGAGCGATTTCGACGCGTTCGTGCGGGCGTTCCGGAGCGATGGGCGCTTCGCCGAGTCTCAATAGCGACGTTGCGCCCGATCGATAGCCCAGCGACTCTGGTCGGCTGCCACGAAACGTTCGAGCGCCGCGAGGTGTTCGGCGAAGCGCGCGGGCCGCTTGCCGCTCGGAAGATGGATCGCGAACCGACCGCCTTCGACGTGTTCGATGGGGTAACGCACGCCCTCGATCTCCAGGTATCCGCCGCGCCCTTCGTGCACGACCCGAAGCACGTGGCCCAACGTCGCCGCCCGCAAGCTGGCCCAAGCCTGGCTCCACACGGCTTCGTCGAGGCAGAACGAGAGGTGGGTGCCGCGGGCAGCGAGATCGAAGATCACGCGGCCGGTGTCGTGGGCGACGTTGACGTCGAAGTCCTCGTCGCCCTGCGCACGCCAGGGCAACGCGCACTCCGCGGTGCCGTAGGGGACTTCCTCCAGCACCAATAGACGCATGAGCACGACCAATGGCGTCGGGACCCGCAGCCCGTCGGGGAGCGTCGGCGTACGGAGCACGAGGACCGGATGGTCAACCGTTCCTTCGAGGCCCAACGAACACCACTCGGCGCGCGTGGCGTGATGCCAGGTCTCGGGACTGAAGTAGTACACGCGCGGGTCTGCGGCCGATGGAAGGTGGGGGATGGGCGACGCGGCGGGCGCAGCGTCGAGCACCATCCGGAGGACCTCCGCACGTTCGACGTGATCGCTCGGCCACGGGTCGAGGCGCTCCTCGACGGTGTGCACCACGCGGTCGAAGAACGCCGCCCAATGCGGGCCACAGCAGTCTTCGTAGCCCACACCGACCTCCGCACGACAGCGGGCGCAGACGAGGTTCGCGTCGGTCAACGACCCATACGAGAGACCGCAGCAGCCAATCGTGCGTGCGGGGTCGTCGTGCAACGCGATCTGCGCGCGATCTCGCGGCGCTACGAGTCCGTGGAGCCCCGTCGCGTTCGCGAGCCCCGCTGGCCACAGCGGCGAATCCCGCGGAAGGAAGCCGCTCGAACCCACGAGCCAGGTCTGGCTCTCGTAGACCGCGACCACCGCCGGCACATCCACGCTGCGCAGCGCGGCCGCCAGCGTGGCGCCGCATTCGGGACAGTCGAATCGATGCAGGCCGATCCGGGGTGCAGCGGACATGGCGAGTCATCGTAGCCCCAGCCACCACGGGGCGTGGCCGCCCTGACTCGCCCACGCCGCGAAAATAGCTCGTAACGCGCGAAGAATCTCGGCTGGCACCGTGCAGAGCGCCGACGGAACATCGGTTGCTCTCCCTCGCAGGCATGCACCATCGCGCTGCCCTGGTTCTCGCCTCGCTGTCGGTCGTCGCGTGCAACCGGCGTAACGAGCCCACGCAGCCCGCGACGACGGCGGCACCGTCTGTCGTTGCTCCGGTGGCCTCCGTCTCGGCGTCGGCTTCCGCCCCCGTCGCGGCTGCGCCCGCGCTGCCCCCGCCTCCCGCGAATCCGACGCGGCCCGCGCTCCTCAAGCGAATCACGCCGAAGAAGATCACCGCGTCGTCGTTCCTCAAAGAGAAGGGCAGCTGGGTCGCTCAGCTCGCGATCGATCGTCAGCACACGACCGCGTGGCAACCCGCGCCCGGCGCGGATGCCCCGTGGATCGAGGCGACGTTCGACAAGCCGGTGAAGCTCTGGGGCATCCGGAGCGACGCTGGGTGGGTCAACTCCGCGCAGTGGGAGAAGAGCGGACGCCCGAAGTCGGTGCAGCTTCGTCTAGACGATCACGACACCTACCAATTGGCCGTCGCAAAGGACACCCCGGCGGCCGACTTCCTCGGCCTCGACGCCACGGTGACGACGGTCCGTCTCACGTATCCCGAGCTGAACGGCGGCCCCCTCGCGGTCAGCGAGCTGTCGTTCTGGATCGATGCGAGCGACGCGCCCAGCGTGCCGCGGAAGACCGTCGAGGACGAGCTCGCCGCCATCACTGGGGACGACGCGGTCGCCAAGGCCAAGGCGGTGCTCCTCCGCTTCGGCATCGTGCCCAGAGGCGAAGCCGACACGGCGACCGCGACGCTGCACCCGCTGACCGACAAGGTGCGACTGCTCGAGGTCGTCCTCGGTCGCAAAGAGGGCGCGTACGCGGCCTACGTCTTCGTCGGCGAGGTGGAGCGCGGCGGCATGCCGCGCCTCTTCGGCCTCGACTCCGAGATCCTCGATGCACCCGGCGTCGACGATCCGAAAATGGAAATCACGCGGGTGCACGACGATCACGACGTGGCGCTCAGCTGGTCGGTCGTGCGCGACGGCAAGCCGACGCAACACGGCCTGCGCATACTCTCCGTCGCCCGCGGCGCGGTGGAAAGGATCGCCGACTTCCTCGACGAGCGCGTCCCCCACGTCGACACCGAGAGCGCGAAGGACGGTGGCGCGTTCGACCTGGTGCTGGAACCGTCGGACAGCAAGCCCCGCTGGCGCAACCGGTTCGACGAGCGCGCGTATTGGTACTGGTGACTCCATGCACAGCGTGCGGGCCGAGATGGCTCGGCGCGGCGACCCGCAAACTAGCACCGCGATGGTCAACTCACGCGATTCAGTCCGCTCGCGTCCGGCTCTTCGAAGGCTTCTTCGACTTGGTGGCCGGCAGCCAGTGGGCCTGCGATGCGAAGAACACGTCGTGGCCTGCGGCCTGGGATTGTTGGAGCCAGGCGATCAAGATCGTGCGTTCCTCGTCGAGCTCCTGAGCCCACGCCTTGCACTCGACGAGCGCGATCAATGCCTTCAACTCGGAGCCGCTCTCGATCCAGCCGTAGATGGCCTTCGGATCGAGAGCCCCGCCGGTGAAGGAGCGGCCCTGACCGAGGAATCGCGCCACCGCGAGCTTCGGCTTGGTATCGGCGAAGGGCACGCCGTCGATGTCGGCGAGCTCGTCCTCGCTCTCGAAGACGATGCAGCTCTGTCCTAGCGCGTTGGTGAACCGATCGACGCCCGACGGGCACTCGGGCGTCTGGCCGGTCGTGATTCGTGCGACCACGGCCATGCTGAGGATGCCGAGCTCGGGTCCCTTGCCGGCTTGGACGTCGACGCCGGCTTCGCGCACCGCCTTCTTCCAAATCGCGGCGGAGAATGCGTACAGACGGAGCTCTCGGGCCATCCTCTCGATTACATCACGTCCCGGGCAGCGAGAGGCGCGTATGCTGCGGCGATGGCGATCGACTTCTTCGTCATGCCATTCAGCCGCTACATCGCGGGCGACTTCATCACGCCCGCGATGCGCCTCGGCTGGGAGACGGCCGGGCGCTACGTGGTCGTCGGTCCCGAGGGTGCACGCGAGCTCGCGAAGGATCAGCCGTTCGGTGGGATCGACGCAGCCCGACGCCGCGAGCAAATCCTCCCGATGGTGCTCGAGGACCTGCGAGCCCTGCCGGCGCCGTTCACTTGGGACGAGTCGTCCCCCGCGGAGCCGCGGTTTCACCGTGTCGATCCGACCTCGTACGGCGCGCTCCTCGAAGAGGCCAATCACCGACGAGGTCGCCCGTCGTTCCTCGGCTTCCTCACCCGCGCGCAGGAGACCACGCCGCATCTCACGGCGACGGTGTTCCTCCCGTCGTCGTTCGAAGAGACGTTTCAGATGGCGAGCCCGTTCGAGCGCGTCGTCGGCTCGGTCGAGGTCGCGCTCGAGGAGCTCGCCGCGGGAAGGTGGGACGACCGCACCAGCCCCGCGCGCGAGAAGTTGCAGGCCGCGCTCGAAGACGCCCAGGCGCTGCGGCTACCGATGTTCGTCGACCTGTGAGCTCCGTCAGCGTCGACGGGCAAGCGAGCGCATTCGGAGGAACGTGTCCGCAGGCGGCGGGAGGATGCCGTAGGCAGTGAGCGCCACTACGGGATCCTCGATCACCTGGATCGGCGGCTGTCCGGTCGCGAGTTGAACCGCGAGCGCGCTCGTCTGGATCGCCATCCGGACGATCGAACGCACCGACAACGCGATGTACGAAGCCCCGAGCGTCTTCAGCGGCTTGTCGAGGCGCGCGGACGAGCGACGGACCCACGTCTCGCGTGCGCCGGGGGCGACCGAGCGAATGCTGCGCCAGTCATGGATGATGACCGCGCCCGGGTTCGACGCGATGAAGCCGAGCGCGATGAGCTCGTCGAGGATGTCGTGAAAGGCCTCGATGTCATCGGGCCCCGCGTGCTCGTGCACGGTCTGGGTGATGATCGCCGCAGGTTGGTCGACCACCCAGAGGAACCCGAAACGCTCGTCCACCCAGTGCCGCGGCCAGCCGACGAAAGGAAGGCGCGGAGAGCTCGAGGTCACGGCAACACCGAGCGTACGGCGCCCCGGGTGCCCACGCCAGATGCGGGTTGTACGGGCGGCCGGCGCGAGGGAGCATGGACGTTGCCACGTGAGCCCCCACGATCCCCGCACCAACTTCATCGTCCGCATCGCGCCGGACGATCACCGCCTCCTGGGGCTGAAGGGGACCACCCTCGCGGCGGGCGACGTCGTCTATCGACTGGAGCGATCGATCGGGGTCGGCTCCATGGCCGCGGCCTTTCTCGCCACGCGCCACTCGTCGAACGGCGAGATCCCCGTCGTAATCAAAGTGACCCTCCCGGCGTTCCTCCGCAACGCGGGCGCGGCGGCGGGGCTCGCGCTGCGCAAAGAGGCCGTCGCGCTCGGACGGCTCAACGCGGTGGTGCCGGCGAACCCGCACGTCGTGCGGTACATCGACGTCGGCGAGGTGTTGGTCGACGACGGCAACGCCCGCAGCGAGCTGCCCTGGATCGCCATCGAGTACGTGCACGGCGGCGCCGAGGGAACGACGTTGGTGTCGCGCGTGGAGCACACCGTCAAGACCACCGGCGCGGCCTTCGACGCGCGCCGGGCCGAGCGGGCCATCCAGTGTCTCACGAGCGGTCTCGCCGCGATCCACTCGCTGCAGATCGTGCACCGGGATTTGAAGCCGGAGAACGTGCTCTGCTGCGGCAGCGGCGCCGACGAGATCCTCAAGATCGCCGACTTCGGCATCGCGCGATCGGTCGGCATGAAGGAGACCTTCGGCTACGCGACGCTGGGCACGATCGGCTACGCGCCCCCCGAGCAGAACGGACAGGACCCGAAGAAGGTCGGTCCGTGGAGCGACGTCTTCGCGCTCGCAGCCGTCATCTATTACCTGCTCACCGGGCGCGAGTACTTCAAGATCAGCGATCCGCTCGCCGCGTTCCGGGGCGACCTGCGGCCGCAGACGCGAACACCGCTCGCCGAGTCTCCCACGCTGCACCCGGAGCTGCGCGAGAGGACCGAGCTCTGCGCCGCGCTCGATCGCGTGTTCAGCGAGGCGACCTCGCCCTCGATCGAACAGCGCCCGCAATCGGCCGAGCTGCTCAACTGGCGCATCCTCGGTGCGCTTCGCCTCGACGTCCGTGCGCGCAAGCCCGGTGCACTGGTCCCGGTGCGCGCGCCCGTGCGCCACGCGCCCGAGATGCAGGGCTGGCGATGGTCGGTCGCCGGACGACCGATCTCCGAGCTCGTCGTGCGCAGCGTCGCCTGGAACGGCGACGGCCGCGCGCTCGCAGCCACCGATCGCGGCCTCGCCTTCTGGGATGGCACGCAGTGGGCCGAGGTGTCGACGCGCGGCTACGCGCACCCGCGCGGGATCCGCTTCGTCCGCAAGCTCTCGGGCAACCGGTGGCTCCTCGGCGGCGACTCCGCGATGATCGCGCGCTTCGACGGCTCGAAGATCCTCGACGTGGTCGAGGGACCGGACAAGCACCGGACCGCCCAACACGCGAGCGGCGACCTCGACGACCTCGCGGTGTTCTGCTTCAGCCAACCCAACGGCCCCCCCTCGCTGTACTCCATCTGCGGCGGTCGCTGGCTCGAGCCACTGGTGCTCGATGGCGTCGACGTGGTCACCGCGATCGCGCGCGTCGAGGACGAAGCGTGGCTCGTGTCGGGCCGTGCGACCGACGGCCAGGCGTATCTCGCGATCCACCGCCCGTTGCGCTTCCGCGTCGATCGACTCGGGGTGGGCCAGGCGCGCACGCTGCTCGCAGCGGCAGCCGATCCGCAGCGGGAGCTCGGCCTCGCGTGCGGTCTCGATGGACGGATCGCGTGGATCACGAAGGGCGCCATCAGCGCAGTGTCCGCCCTCCGCGATTCGCCCCCGCTCTCGTCCGCCGCGCTCGATCCGAGCGGGCGCGCGTGGTTCGCCAGCGTAGGCGCGATCTGGAGCGGCGCGTCGCCGGGGAGCGAGCAGCTCGCGTGGGCGGATCGCTCGTTCGACGCCCCGTTCGCCACGCTACACGCGGATGACGGGATGGTCTTCGCGATGACGGTGAACGGCGGCGTGGTCGAGGGAAGGCTCGAGCGCGGGTAGTCAGTTCGGGTGGTGGCAGGTGCCGCCCGCCAATTGCAGCAACGCATCCAGCTCGATCGGCTTCCGGAGAATGGGTAGCGCTGCGGCGCTCCCGAGATCGTGCCTGAAGGCCGTGATGACGACGACCGGCACGTGCGCGAGACGTTCATCCCTCCGAAGCTGCTCGAGCAGCTGCCAGCCGTCCATTCTCGGCATCATCAAGTCCATGAGGATGAGGCAGGGGAGGTGGTGGTCTCGCAACCACGCGAGCGCCTCGACTCCGTCGCAGGCGAGCGCGACGGAATGGTTGTCGAGCTGCAACGCGAGCTCGAGGGCCTGGCGGATCCCATCGTCGTCGTCGACGACGAGAACCACATCCGTGCCGTCGCTGACTCCCGCCATGGCCCCCATCACACGAGTGCAGGAGGCATGCCCTCGAAAGGCCGGCGTCGATCTCCGCTGCGCAGGAGCACGATCGCCAGCATCGCCATCCACAGGAGAATGAGGTCACCCCCGAACATCGCGGTGCATCGCCCGCACCACCGGCACGCGAGATGCCTCACCGGTCGCAAGGAGGCCGTCATGCAACGCGTTTCCGTCAGTCCCGATTCAGCCCGTCATCAAGCGAAGAGTCGGGCAAGCGCAAGTGCTGCGCCGCTGCGCGTGAGCGGCATGGTGGCGCCCGGTTTCGAGGACGTTCGCAGCGCGTTCGAGCGAAACTTCGCGGAGCGCGGCGAGGTCGGCGCGGCCGTGGCTGCCTATTGGCGCGGCGAGAAGGTCGTGGACCTCTGGGGTGGCTACCGCACGCCCGAGCGCGACGCGCCGTGGAACGAGGACACGATCGTCGGCGTCGCCTCCTGCACCAAGGGGTTCTCGGCGATGACGTTCGCGATGGCGAACGCGCGCGGGTGGCTCGACTACGAGGCGCCCGTCGCGCGTTACTGGCCCGAGTTCGCGCAGAACGGCAAAGCCCAGATCACCGTGCGGCAGATGCTGGCGCACGAGGCCGGGCTGGTCGTGCTCGACGAAGACCTGCCGATCGAGCGGATGCGCGACCTCGACGACGTCGCACGCTTGCTCGCGCGGCAGAAGCCCGCCTGGCCACCAGGGACGCGCCACGGCTACCACGCGTTGACGCTCGGCATGTACATGCAGGAGATCATGCGCCGCGTCGATCCGGCGCACCGCACGATCGGCCGGTTCTTCCACGAGGAGATCGCCGTGCCGCTGCATCTCGACTTCTACATCGCGCTGCCGCACGAGATCCCCGACGAGCGCGTCGCGAAGCAGGTGCCCCTCTCTCGCTTGCGCGCGATCGCCGCGCTCCGAAACACCCCGCCCCAGGTGATCAAGGCCGTCCTCCGGCCGCGGTCGTTGATGCGGAGATCGTTGAACATCCCCTCGGGGCAGAAGTTCAACGACCGAGCCACCCGCGAGGTGGAGCTCCCGGCGGGCAGCGGCATCGGCACCGCACGCGCGATGGCGCAGGCCTATTCGGTGTTCGCGGAGGGCGGGGCCGAGCTCGGCCTCACGCCGGAGACCTTCGCCCGGATCACCGAGCCCATCGTCACGGTCACGAACGACGTGGTCCTCGGCGTGCCCAGCTGTTTCTCGCTCGGCTTCCTCCGCCCGGGACCCGACGTCGACTTCGGCTCGAGCCGCCGCGCGTTCGGCGCACCGGGCGCGGGCGGCTCGTTTGCGTTTGCCGATCCCGACGCGCGCCTCGGGTACGCGTACGTGATGAACAAGCTCGACTTCCATTTGCACGACGATCCGCGGGAGAAGGCGCTGCGAGACGCGATCTACCGTGCGATCGTGCGGCGCGCGTCGACAGCTAGTTAGGGAGCTTCGTCGGCTCTTCCCTACTTTGCGATCGAGACCCGACAGTGCCGGGTCGTCGGATCGCACGTGGCCGAGACACCCGCCGGGTACATCGGCACGCACGGCGGACACGCGCCGGCCAGCGGATCGCAGACCTGCGCATTCAGCTCGCCGGCCTTCGCCTTGTTCAGCGCGATCAGCTCGTTGACCGGCGGCGTTGCGCAGGTCTCGCAGCAGCCGTTGCCCGCGCGGAGCATGCAGTCGTCGTCCTTCGTGCAGTCCGAGATGGCATCGGTGCGAAGGTCGACGCCCACGCAACGGTTGGCGCGGCAGAACGAAAGCAGGTTCGGGCCCATGAAGCCTGCGCACTTCGGGCAGGCGGGCGCCGGATCGGTGCACACGGCCGCGCGGTGCGCGTCGGCCTCCGCGCGGTTGATCGCGTCGAAGTCCGTGAGGGCCATTTCCCCGCACTTCCAACAACATTCGTCGACCGCGAGCATGCACTGCGCCGGGCCGCTGCACTTGTCGAACCCACCCGGCGCATCGCTCGGCACCGCATCGGGCTTCCCCCCGGTGTCGGCGATCACGCCGGTGTCGACGGCCACACCCGTGTCGACGGCCGCCGCATCCGGCGTCGAGCCGGTCTCGACCGATCCACCACAACCGAAGACGAGGGCGAGGAACGGTAGTGCGAGGCGCATGCCTCGATTATGACGCAGATGGCGCCGCGGCGCGCGTGCGTTACGGTCGCCGACGTGACGGCACCGCCCCCTCGACTGTTCGTCATCATGGCGAAACACGCGCCCGTCGCGGTCGTCGTTCGGCGAGGTCCGTCTTCGTGGGCGCAGCTCACGCTGTGGGACACCCGTCGCGACGTGTTCACCGAGGGCGCATGGTTTCATGGCCGCATCTTCGCGGAGAAATGTGATCTGTCGCCGAACGGCGAGCTGTTCGTATACGCCGCTTACAAGGGCAATCGCGTTCAGACTCCCTACAGCGATTCGTGGACGGCCGTGAGCCGTCCGCCGTGGCTGCACGCACTTGCGCTGTGGCCGATGGGCACGACCTACGGCGGCGGCGGCCTTTTCGTCGATGATCGCCGTTTGATTCTCCGTGGCGCGGGAGCCGCTCACCCGGACCATCCCGCGCAGGGCCTGGAGATCGTCGCAGGCTCGGCCGAAACCCATCGCTCGACCGACGAAGTCGAAGGCGCCGACTGGAGCGGCCGCGATCAAGAGAACCGTCTGGTGTTCGCGATGCAGGGATCCATCTTCGCGCGCGTGGGATTGGCGGACGTTCGACTGGTAGACTTCACCGAGCAACGACCGCATCCCACCGAGGCCCCTGAATGGGCCAGGCGCCCGCTGCCCCGCAAGCGGTGACGAGCCTGTTCGCTCGAACCTTCGCCCACGCCGCCCGCATCGAACCACCCACCGTGAACTTCCGCTTCGACAACACCTACGCACGACTGCCCAGCCGGTTCTACGCGCGCGTCTCGCCCGCCCGCGCGCCCGAGCCGCAGGTGCTCGCGATCAATGCCGGGCTCGCGAGCCAGCTCGGCGTCTCGGCCGACGCGCTCGCCACGTCCGAGGGCGCGCAACTGCTCGCGGGCAACGTCCTGCCCGAGGGTGCCGAGCCGATCGCCCTCGCCTATGCCGGCCACCAGTTCGGCCACTTCGTCCCGCAGCTCGGTGACGGTCGCGCCATCCTGCTCGGCGAGGTCGTCGACGACCAGGGCCGCCGCCGCGACGTGCAGCTCAAGGGCGCGGGGCGCACGCCCTTCTCGCGCGGGGGCGACGGTCGGGCCGCGCTCGGACCGGTGTTGCGCGAATACGTGATGAGCGAGGCGATGTTCGCCCTCGGAATCCCCACCACGCGTGCGCTCGCGGCGGTGACGACCGGCGCACCGGTCCATCGCGACGAGGTCTTGCCCGGCGCGGTGCTCACCCGCGTCGCCGCGAGCCACCTCCGCGTCGGTACGTTCGAGTTCTTCGGCGCGCGCGACGATCGTGAGGCGCTGCAAACCCTCGCGTCGTATGCCCTCGCGCGACACTATCCCGAAGCGTGCGGCAGCGGCAACGACCCGCTCGCGCTCATCGAGCAGGTGATCGATGCGCAGGCTTCGCTCGTCGCGCAGTGGCTCGGCGTCGGCTTCATCCATGGCGTGATGAACACCGACAACTGCTCGATCTCCGGAGAGACGATCGACTACGGCCCCTGCGCGTTCCTCGACGAGTTCGACCCGAACAAGAAGTTCAGCTCCATCGACCACAACGGCCGTTACGCCTTCGCCAACCAGCCGCGCATCGCGCATTGGAACCTCACGCGCCTCGCCGAAACGTTGGTGCCGCTCCTCGCAGACGACCTCGACGAGGGTGTGCGCATCGCCACCGAACGGCTCCTCCGCTACCCCGATCGCTTCAACGCGGCGTACCTGAAGGTGCAACGGAGCAAGCTCGGGCTCGGACGCGAGGAGGACGACGATCGCGCGCTCGCCTCCAATCTCCTCGAGCGCCTCGCCGAACAGAAGGTCGACTTCACGCTCTTCTTCCGAAGGCTGTGCGCCGCCGCGGAGGATTCGACGAACGACACCGAGGTCGCGGCGCTGTTCCGCGAGCCCGAATCGTTCCACGTGTGGGCGCGCGCCTGGCGACAGCGACTGTCGCGTGAGCCCCTCGCGCCGGCGGAGCGAGCCCGCCGGATGCGCCTCGCCAACCCGGCGTTCACGCCGCGCAACCACCGCATCGAAGCGCTGATCGAAGCGGCCGTCCACCGTGACGACTTCGCACCCTTCGAGACCCTCGTCCGGGTGCTGCAGCGACCGTACGACGACCAGCCCGAGCACGCCTTCCTCGCCGAGCCGCCGCGCCCTGAAGAACGCGTCCAGGCGACGTTCTGCGGGACGTGATCGCTCTGTTCGACGCGGCGCTACTCCAGCTCCGGGAGGGACCGCAAAGGCCAGGGGAGGACCGGCCCATCGCCGGTCGGGTGTTTGCGTTCGAGGAAGAGAAGCGCGAGCTCGTCCTTCGCCTGCGAGACGATTGACGTAATCGAGGTCAGGCCACGAAGGAGATCGTCGCGGTCCGAGAGCTGCTCGGCGAAGAGGCTCCACACCTCCTCCTGAAGACAACCGAGCCCCAGCTGGAGCTCCGCCACGCTGAACCCCTCGCGAATCCGCTGCTCGGCGATTCGCCGCATGTGGTCGATGAAGACGTGCCGCCGCTTGGCTGTGGACTCGGTCGACTCCAACAACGCCGTTACCAGGTGCGCGATGCGCCGCCGCAGCTCCTCCTCCGATTGGGTGGCGTAGTGCGGCGCCCCGGAGGCGCGCACGCGACGGAGGGTGTTCGCCACCACCGCATCGCGGTTCTGGGAGAGCAGCTCGTGGAGATCCGTCCCGGGGGAGACGGCCCCGTACTCGCGGACCCCGGGTGGCACGAACGGCGCGACGTCGGTCGCAGGTCCGGCCACGGCTGGCGGCAGCTTGAGGAAGTCGAAGCTGCACAAGCGCATCTGGAGATGCCCCTCGGCGTCACGCGCGAGCCGACCCTGGCTGTCGAGCGAGAGGAGGATCTGTCGCGGGAGCAGCTTGAGCACGACGATTCCCGTCGCCTCGATGTGCGCGCGCTTCTCCTCGATGACCGCGGCCATCTCTGCCTGGCTGAGGAGGTTTCGGGCGAGCGCCTGGTCTCCATTCAACGCTCGCGTGCAAGAGTTTTGGTACTCGCGCCCGACATCGGAACATCCGCCGAAGCTCCAGAGCGTGACGTAGTTTCGCTCGGGCCGAAGCGCGGATTCGCCAGCCGGCGTCCGCAACTGGTCGTGCGTTCGATATCGACGCCAGTCTCGCGTGCGATGCTCGAGACGCGAGTCGTGCCCCGTCATGTAGATTGCATACGGAGCGTCGGCCATGACCCCTCCGCGCCGCAGCAGCGTCGCCAGGGCGACGTCCTCGAACGGACTGTTCACGCCGTGTTCGAGCGCGAGAACGGCGCTCTCGTCGGTGCACTCGAGGCACTGCGGCTCGCCCACGCGCGAAACCTTCCAGACGATCTGGATTGCATCTTTGCTGCTCGTGTAGAAGGTCGAGTGCTGAGGATCGAGCTGGATGTGAGGCGTCTGGCGCCAGCGTTCGGGAAGGAAGTAGTCGAACAGCGCGGGGTCCTTGGCGACGACCCATAGCGCGCCGCCCGTGCTCTCGACCCGACCGAAGAGGTAATCGACCCCGAGCACGTCGCACCGCGCGAGGTGCGCGGGAAGAACGCGATCGGAGGTATCGCCGTCCTCGGGATTCTGGCGACGGAGGAGGTCGCGCTGCCGCAGCTCGCGCACCTCTGCTTCGTGCTCGGGCGTTCGCTCGAACAGCTCGAAATCGACGAGGCCATACCGCAGCTCTCCGTCGGCCTGGCGCGGCAGCGTGCCCGAGGCGTCCGGCCGGACGATGATGTGTGCCGGCTTCATGTCGAGCATGCGATAGCCGCGGTCTTCGAGCTCTCGAATCGCGCGAAGGGTCAGTCGCTCCACATCGAGCTCGGTGAGCAGGCCCGCGTCTTGAGCCTGCGTGGCGTCGAGCCCCTCGAGCCATCGATAGACGAGGATGTAGTCGCGGAGGATGTCGATGGCGACGCCGGGGTACCGCGCGATCTTGCTCGCGATCGTCGCCTCGCTCCGCCCCGTCTGCCAGAGCTGCATTCGTTCTGGCGGTACGTAGATCGCGAGGGGCGACTGGAGCTCGATTGCCGCTGATCCGCGCGTGCTTCGACGAGTCTCTTCGAGAAGCGAGAACTCCTCGAACGGACCGTTGAACTCCGCCACCACGTCGTGCACGAGCGTCGCGAACGGAACGTGCTGGCCGACGCGACAATGTTTGACGACGAGTCGGAGGCTCTCGCCGCGCAGCGGCTTGGTCGCAATGGAATAGACGGCGCTCGTCCCTCGGAGCCGCTCGGCGTGGGCGTCGAACCAGCGGCGCTCCAGCCAGTTCTCGGGCTGCAGATGCTCAGCGGCCGAGAGCTCGCTGGCAACGAGGTACAGATCGCCGCCATCCGCGGTCGTCAGGTGGACGAAGTTCACTCCGAGCAGGTCGAGCAGGAGTGCGCCTTCGGGGAGGGCGTGACTCGCTGACTCAGCTCGGCTGTTGGCTTCCGCGGCCACCGTCTCGTCCTCTGGGCCCGATGCGCGCAGCTTCGGCGCGGCTCTCGCAAAAATTTCCTCTCGTGCGGGCGGACCTCCAACGATCGGAAGCCGTTTCCGGCGCGATGAGCCTCAGCAGAGCAAGCGCCGTGCCCTTACGTGCCGATCGGCCGGCGTGCAGGTAGCACGCCGGCACTCTCTCCCTTCGAGTCGATCGCGCGTGCGGTCCGGAGGTGCCGCTTCTCGCGCGCGATTTCGAGCGCGGTCATGCCGCCGCTTCGTTCCGCGGGATCGGCTCCGGCGCGGAGCAGCGCGGGGACGATGCGGTGGAAGCCACGCTCGGCCGCGACGATCAGCCGACTCTTCTTGCAGCGGCCGCCGGCCGCGACCAGACGCTCGGCGGCCACCGCGTTCTCGCTCGTGAGGCCCTCGACGCCATCGAGCGGAGTGTCGCCGAATGCATCGACCACATTTGGATCGGCTCCGGCTGCGAGCAGCCGACGGACGAGCTCGCCACAGTCCGCAGCCCCCGCTGCCCTGTGAAGCGCGGTGCCTTTGTTCTGTGGATCGACACGGTTGGGCGAGGCCCCTCGACGGAGCAACTCCATCACACGCTCTCTACCGATCCGCGCCTCGTCGTACAGCCGCGCATCGAGATCGCTCTGGGCAAACGCGATCGGATCGCCGAGCTCGGCGGCGGCCTTCTCGAAATCCTTCTGTGCCTTGGCCGCATTTGGGTGACGCTTCGCCGTGAGGCGCCACTTCGGACGCTTCTTCGGCGGCGGGCCCTGGAACGTGTCGAAGGGCCCCGTGGCTTTGACCACGGTCGAACCGAGCAGCCGCGTCACGGTGAGCTTGCCTCCCTTCGACGTCTCGGCGCTCAGTGCCCAAGGCAGCGCGAGTCCCTCGAGGTCTCCTTCGAGCCAGTCCTTCTCGACGATCAGCTCGAGCATCTCTTCGCCGAACACCGGATCGATCGCGAACGCCACCGACGCAAGCGAGCGTCCGCAGAGACGCCCGGAGTGCTGGAGGGAGGCGACGTCTTCGGTGAGGGCAATCCCTCGCCGATCGGCGATCGCGGCCGCCAGGTACGCGGCCCACGCGCCGTAGCCGAACCCGAAGGTGGCCGCCGTGCGGAGTCGGTCCTCGTCGGTCTCGCCCACCAGCGGCAAGAAGAGGCTCGCGAGCCGCGACGCGGCCACCGCATTGTCGGGCGCGGAGTACATGCCGCGCGCGGTCGACTGCGAGAGACTGCTCGCGACGCGCGCACGCACACGCTCGGCGGCCGCGGTGTCCGCGAGCTCGATCGCGCGAACCACGTCGAGGGCAAACACGGCATCGGGCTTGTCGGCGAGCTTGCACAGCTTGACCAACTCGGTCGCAGCGAGGTGATTCGTCGCGCTCTCGCCGCGTGCCGCGCCGAGCATCGCCAGCGTCGGGTGGTGCCCGTATTCCGCCGCGGCGACGCTCGACCAGTCCAGGCTCTCGAAGAAGACCGAGAGCGCCTCGAGGAAGCGGCCATCAGACTCGGCCCGCACCGCCGCGAGCACCAGCGTGCGTTCGGGCGCATTGGGCGTTTGGAGGAGTCGTTCGACTTCGTCGGCAGGGAAGGCGGCGGTGGCGAGGGCGATAGGGAGCGAGCTCATCCGGCCTCATCCTAGCCGACGGTCGCAGACCTTGTCCCGCGCCCCCCCGCACAAGCGCCTAGAGTTCCTAGCGGATTCGGCGATTTGTTGCGCCGGACGACTGGTCTGCTGAATCAGGCAGTGGCGAGCTTCACGATCACCGCTGCGAAGGCCACCGCGGCCGCGATCGCGTGGCCACGCAGCGAATCCGTCGCGACCGACCGCATGAGGAGCGGGTCCCCCCGACGGAGCTCGCGCGCCGTGGAGGTCGAGCGATAGGTTTCGTCTTCACGCCGACGGAACCAGATCTCGCTGCCGATCCCGAAGTCGACGATCGTCGCGGCCTCGGGCTCCGACTCCGCACGCTCCCAGCCACAAGACGTGACGAGTGCGCGGACGCGACCGAGCGCGAAAGCGTCGACCGCCGTCAGCAGCAGCGTGACGAAGAACGCGCTCACCGCGATCGTCATCGAGACCGGACCGTGGCGAGCCGGCACCAGCGCGGCCGCGATCGCGAGCGAAACGGCGACCGTCCGCGCGATGCGCCGACGTTGCGACGCCTCGGCCATCGAGCCCGTTCGCGCGTGCACCCGCGCGGCCGAGACCGTCGCGGCGGCGATCGCGGGCACGAAGGGTATCGCGCAGAGCATCCCGAACCCGCAGGCGGCCGAGGCGATCGCGAGCACGCGCAGATCGAGCGACGGACTCCCCTTCGCGACAGCCATCGTCGCGAGCACGAGCACGCCGTTGAGCCCACCGGCAACGAAGCTGAATGCGATCGCCTGACCGACGGCGGTCCACGCCGTTCGCCCGAGGGCGCGATTCGCGAGGGCGAGCCCGAGGAGCGTCGCGCTCACCGTCGTGGGAATGCCGATCGCGAAGACCGACTCCCAACCATGCCAGGGAGTGCGATAGCCCGGGGTGCTGAACAGCGATCCGAACATCGCGCCACCGAGCGCCCCGATGACCGAGCAGGCGATCACGAGGTCCCGAGGCGCCATGGCTGTCTAACGCCCGGCGCCCCAGACCGATTCCTGCACGCGTTCAGTCGGCGTCCACGTCGACGAGGCGAACGTCGATCTCCAACGTGCCGCCCAAGATCTCCGCGTAGCGCCGGCACAACGCGATCACCTCGTCCATGTCGGACAGCTCCATCACCGAGAAGCCGCCGAGGAGCTCCTTGGACTCGGTGAAGGGTCCGTCGATCACCCGCAGGTCGTTGTTGGTGAAGAACAGGCGCTTGGCCGTGGTGCTCGGTTTCAGCTGCAGCGATCGAAGGAGGACACCGGCCTTGGTCATCTCGGTCTTCAGGCGAGTCAGCTCGGCCTTCTGCTTCGGGCTACGCCCGCCGCCCTCGGTGATCGGATCGGCCTTCTCGATGAGCAGCATCTGGAGCGGGGGATTCTCTGGCGCAGGCATCAGGCCGATGTCCCACGGCTCGTTGACCTTTCCGAGCTCGAGCTCGCAGTCTCCGAGGATCTTTCCGTAGCGCTCCGCCCAGCCGATCGCCTCCTCGCGCGTGCCCACCTTGAGCAGCAGTGTCGATGCGGGCAGCTCGTGCTCGCCGCGGTAGGGCCCGTGCTTCGCCGTACAGCGCCCGTCGCGGAAGGTGAGACGCGTGCGGTTCTTGCTGCCGCTCAGGCCGGCGCCGTCGAGGAAGCGGCCGGCCTTCGCGTGCTCGCCGATGAACTCGCCCATCTTGGAGACGAGCTCCATCGGGGGCGGCTTTCCTGCCTCGGTCTGCGGATCGTTCTTGTGCATCATCATGAAGCGCATCGTTGGACTCCTAGCTGGGCCGGCACCTGCCGGCACCCTCGGGGACACGTCGAATGGCCTCGGGGGCCGATCGACACGCCGGTCGATCTTTTTGCAAGTGCGCGAAACTAAAGCAGATTGAGCCTACTCGCGGGGCCCGCGTATCATCGGGCCATGGAGCGTCGCATCCGCCCGGTCGCGTTCTGCTCGCTCCTTCTCGCGACGGCTTCGTGCAAACAACAAGGCGCAGGGCCGGCCGACCTCCGCAGCGATCCGGTCGCCTCGACCTCGACCTCGACCTCGGCCTCGGCGTCCGCGCCCGCCCCCGACCGTGCGGCGCTCGAGGCGGTGCGCGCGTTCCTCGCACCGTTCGCCGTGTCCGACGACAAGCCCGTGCAGCGGGTCTTGTACACGTGGACGACCGAGGCCCAGATCGAGGAGCTCACCAAGACCAAGGTGCTGCTCTCGCGCAGCGAGTCGGCCAAGCTCGGTCCGGCCGCGTTCGACCGCGAGCTCGCCGCGCGCCCGGCCACCGACGCAGTGGCGAAGCTCCTGCGCAATCCGGGCTTCGCCAAGAAGCGCTTCGCGTGGTCCGCGCCGTGGGCCACGGCGTTCGGCCTCACCGGCGAGCCGTACGGCGATCGCCTCGTGCGCATCGAGCTGACCGACGACGCGATCGTCGGACGATTCGCGGCCACTTCGGGCGCGTGGACGTTCTTCGATCTGCAAGGCAACGCGGTCGACGAAAAGGTCGTGTTGGCGCACCCGGAACGGCTCGCTGCGGTCCTCCACACGAGCGACGACGCGGGGTCCGGCCGGCCTGCTTATCGCGAATACGTCGTATGCAACGAATCACGCATTCTCGAGTGGTCGGTAGCGACCGAGGCGATCACCAAGCTCCTCGATGATGCGGCGGACCAGATCGAGCTGCTCGCGAAGTCCCCGCCCGTCGATGCGGCCATCTTCCGCGCAGGGCTCCCGAGCGCGTGGCGCAAGGTCGCCTCCGACTCGGTCGATGCATGGTCTCCCACGTTGGCCTTCGCCACCGACGACACGGTCCCCGTGCCTCTGCGACTGCAGAAGCTCGCCAAACGACTGCGCACGGTCCCCCGTCCCGCCCCTCCCCTGGTGCACCGCCCCGCGCGCACGTTCGTATTGGGCAGCGGCGTGGTCCCGCGACCGCCGTCGCACCCCGCGGGTCCCGTGGTGTGGTGAGCATGCAACGCATCTCCAAAGACGAAGCCGCCGCGCGCATCGCCGCCGAACCCGCGAGCGCGTGCACCATGTGCAACCTCGTCGAGACCGCCCCGCGCATCGCCGAGAACGCTGCGGCCGTCGCCGTGCTCGCGCGGTACGCGGTGCGACGCGGTCACGTGCTCGTCGTCCTCCGCCGCCACGAGATCGCCGTCCCCCGGCTCGCGCGCGAGGAGTGGCTCGCGCTCAATGACCTCTCCTGGCACGTCACGCAGGCGATCGAGCAAGCGCTCGCCCCCGCGCGCACGTACGTCGCCGCCCTGGGCTCGGTGACCCCGCGCCCGACGACGTTTCCGCACGTGCACGAGCACGTGGTTCCGCTGTTCGACGGAGGCGAGAGCGACCGGCCCTCCGAGGTGTTCACGTGGAGCAATGGTGTGTACGTCTACGACGACGAGGACGCCGAAGCGCTCGAAGAAACCCTGCGCCGCGCGATGAGCTCGACGGGCCTGGGCTAGGCCACGGTCCTGCGAGGGAGCGCTGGCAACGCGAGACCCTCCAAGATCACACGGAGCGCGGCCATAGGTCCTCTCCCATCCACGGCACGGTCACGAAGCCAGTGGACGTCTCGACGTGCACACAGCGAACCTCGCTCATCCCCTGGTCCCTGACGAAGCTCCTCGGCGATCACTACGTCGCCATCGCCAACGCGCCGCACGCGATCCCGAGCTTGCTCTCGGCGGCGAGTTGCTGCGTGAGTTCCGCTCGACCGAGCCACGCGGAGAATCCCCCCACCCGCGCCGCACGGTCGGCGACTTGCGCGCCCTCGCCGAGACGGAGCGAGAACGCCGTGAGAAGGCCGCCGCGGCACGCAAGAGGAAGGCGAAGGACGCGGCCGATCGAGCACGCAACGACCACCTCTCGAGGATCGGAAAGGACGTCGAAGGAGCCTGGACGAAGCTCGAGCAGCTGGTCGATGCGAGGGGCTACGACGACGCCGTGCGGCTCGCGATCGACCTCAGGAATCTCGCGGAACGCGAGGGCGAATCAACCGCATTCGGCGAGCGATTCGCCGCGATGCGCAAACGACAATTGAAACGTCCCACCTTCTTCAAGCATTGGAAGCGAGCCATCGACACCAAGCGCGATTGATGCGCCGTCGCTCGCGGTGCTACTCGCGGCGGCGTGCGCGCAGGAGCATGACTGCCAGCATCGCCATCCACAGCAGATACGCCCCGATGTTGATGCGCTCCATCACGCCCAGCCACGGCGTCGGAAGCCCCGCGTCGATGCGGGGCGCCTGCAATCCCGTCAGCGCGCCGAACACGAGGAGCACGACGATGCTCGCGATCGTATACGCGCGGAACCCCTTCCCGAACGCGCTCGCCGCGAACGCCATGGCGGCCACCGTGAGGATGCTGGTGAGGATCGTCATGCCGACGTGGAGCGTATTCGTGAGCACAGTCACGTCGCCGTGCAGGTCCATCGGCGTGAAGATCGCCGCGGCGTTCACCACCGCGAGCGCGACCACCGATCCCGCCGCGATGCGCAGCGCACGCGGGCTGCGCGCCGTCTCCCACACGCCGATCGCGAACGCGACGAAGAGCACATCATAGAGAACGAGAAGCGGGACCATGACCGGTCTCGACGGTGCGCCGAGAGCGGAGAGCTCACTCACCGCCTGGTGCGCGGAACGGTAGCCCTCCCACGCGAGCGCTCCGGCGACGTTCGCCACGACATAGACGAGCGACGCCAGGATCCCGCAGACCAGCAAAGCTTTGCGCAGGGACACGTGCGCCGGCGCTGCGGATGCGAGGGACGTAGATGACATGAGCTCACCCCGGACATCGACGATGCATCGCTCGCACCAAGCGGCGCGCACGTCGGATGCCTCGCTCCTCGCGACGAGGGCCTCGTGCGAGCGCAAGTGGTGCGCCTCCGCGCACGCAGCGCCGGCGGGAGCGAGCCCCACTTCGCGGCGAAGCGACCCGTCACAGTGATGCACATCCAAGTGTCGACCTACGAGCGCGCGCCCACCCAGAGTCGAGATCATGACGACCGAAACGAAGTGCCCTTTCAATCAGTCCAGCGGCAGCGGCACCTCGAACCGGGACTGGTGGCCGAACCAGCTGCGGCTGGACCTGCTTCACCAGCACTCGTCCAAATCCAATCCGATGGGCGAGCAATTCGACTACGCCAAGGAGTTCCGCAGTCTCGACTTCGCGGCGCTGAAGAGAGACCTGGCCGCGCTGATGACCGCGTCACAGGACTGGTGGCCGGCGGACTTCGGTCACTATGGCCCGTTGTTCATTCGCATGGCGTGGCACAGTGCCGGCACCTATCGCGTTGGCGACGGCCGTGGCGGTGGTGGGCGCGGCCAGCAACGCTTCGCACCGCTCAACAGCTGGCCGGACAACGTCAGCCTGGACAAGGCGCGTCGCCTGCTCTGGCCGATCAAGCAGAAGTATGGCCGCAAGATCTCGTGGGCCGACCTCTTCATCCTGACGGGCAACGTCGCGCTCGAGACGATGGGCTTCGAGACCTTCGGCTTCGGCGGTGGTCGCGAGGATGTCTGGGAGGCGGATGAGGATGTCTACTGGGGCGCGGAGAAGACGTGGCTCGGTGGCGACAGGCGCTACACGGGAGAGCGGGAGCTCGACAACCCGCTCGCGGCCGTGCAGATGGGCCTCATCTACGTCAATCCGGAGGGCCCGAACGGCAGCCCCGATCCGGTCGCGGCGGCGAAGGACATTCGCGAGATCTTCGCGCGCATGGCAATGGACGACGAAGAGACCGTCGCGCTGATCGCCGGCGGCCACGCCTTCGGCAAGACGCACGGCGCCGGCCCTGCATCGCACGTGGGCGCTGCTCCGGAAGCGGGCGACATCGAAGCGCAGGGGCTCGGCTGGGGGAGCACCTTCGGCACCGGCAGAGGCAGCGACGCGATCACGAGCGGTCTCGAGGTCACGTGGACCACCACGCCGACGAAATGGAGCACCGACTTCTTCAAGCACCTCTTCGGCTACGAGTGGGAGCTGACGAAGAGCCCTGCCGGCGCGCATCAGTGGAAGCCGAAGGGGAACGCGGGCGCGGGCACGGTGCCGCATGCCCACCACGCGTCGAAACACCTCGCGCCTTCCATGCTGACCACCGACCTCTCGCTGCGGTTCGATCCAGCGTACGAGAAGATCTCGCGACGCTTCATGGAGCATCCGGACCAGTTCGCCGACGCGTTCGCCCGGGCCTGGTTCAAGCTCACGCACCGCGACATGGGTCCGCGCGCGCGCTACCTCGGCCCGGAGGTTCCGGCCGAGGAGCTCATTTGGCAAGACCCGGTCCCGACGGTCGATCACCCGTTGATCGACGAGAAGGACATCGCCTCGCTGAAGAGCAAGCTCCTCGCCTCGGGCCTCTCGGTCTCGCAGCTCGTTTCGACCGCGTGGGCGTCGGCGTCGACGTTCCGTGGCTCCGACAAGCGTGGCGGCGCGAACGGCGCCCGCATTCGTCTGACTCCGCAGAAGGACTGGGCTGCCAATCGGCCCGAGGAGCTGGCGAAGGTGCTGACGATCCTCGAGAGCGTCCAGCGCGCGTTCAATGGCGCAGCGACGGGCGGCAAGAGGGTCTCGCTCGCCGATCTGATCGTGCTCGGCGGCGCCGCCGGCATCGAGCAGGCGGCGAAGAACGCCGGTCACGCGGTGACGGTTCCGTTCACGCCGGGTCGCACGGATGCTTCGCAGGAGCAGACCGACGTCCAGTCGTTCGCCGTGCTGGAACCGATTGCGGACGGGTTCCGCAACTACCAGAAGGCCAGGTACGCCGTGCCGGCCGAAACGCTTCTGGTCGACAAGGCGCAGCTCCTGACGCTGACCGCACCCGAGATGACTGTCCTCATCGGTGGTCTGCGCGTGCTCGGCGCCAACACCGGATCGTCGAAGCACGGCGTCTTCACGACGAAGACGGAGGCGCTGACCAACGACTTCTTCACGAACCTGCTCGATATGGGCACGGAGTGGCAAGCCGTGTCGGAGGCGAAGGACGTGTTCAACGGGCGCGACCGCAAGACCGGCGAGGTGAAGTGGACCGGCACGCGGGTCGATCTCGTCTTCGGCTCGAACGCACAGCTCCGCGCACTGGCGGAGGTCTACGGCAGCTCGGACGCGCAGGAGAAGCTCGTCCGAGACTTCGTGGTCGCGTGGACGAAGGTGATGAATCTCGATCGCTTCGACGTCGTCGCCATACCATCCGGTCATGCGTGAAGGCTCTCGATCAATCGCCTCTATTCGTTCCCACCAGAGACCCGCGTGACCCAAGCCTCGGCCTCGGTCACTACCTTGGTCGCCAGCCCGGGCTCGACGTCGACGCCTTCGGCGCGCAATAGCGTCAAATCGCGCAACCCGTCATCGCGGCGTAACGTGTCTGCTCGGTGAGGGCCGGGAGCTGCGAGAGCACCTCGTCCTTGCGTCGCCGCATCACCACCGGAGCGAGACGGGTGCGCAGCTCACCGAGGTTCTTCGTCCCGACGATGCGGCCCTTCTTCGCCTGCGTGTGGAACTGGTGATTGAAGCGCCACAGCGGTCCGAGCACCGTCGGATCGACGAGCTGGAGAAGTGAGTACAAGTCGTCGAGGCGGTTCTCGATCGGGGTGCCAGTGAGCACGAAGAGGAACCGGGAGGGTAGCTCGCGCAAAGTGCTGGCGGTCTTGGTGCGAAAGTTCTTCGCGCGTTGGGCCTCGTCGAGCACCATCACGTCGGCGTCGAATGCCTGGATGCGCTCGAGCTCGCGCCAGGTCAGCTCGTAGTTGACGATGCGATACGGCGCGTCGCTCTCGAACGCGCGCTTCCGCGAGTCGCTGTCGCCGCCGATCACGATGGCGCGCTCGCCGGCGTAGCGAGCGATCTCCCGCGCCCACTGGTCCTTGAGCGACGCTGGCGTGACGACGAGCACGCGTGCCGCCTCGCCGCGTCGACGCAACAGCTCGCAGGCCGCGATGGCCTGCACCGTCTTGCCGAGGCCCATGTCGTCGGCGAGCAACGCCCGTCCGCGCGTCGCCAGGTGGGCGACGCCATCGCGCTGATATGCGAATAGTGGCACCTGAGCCACGTCTGCCGCCACGGTGCCGCGGGCCATGTCGCGCGCGAGCGCCGACGCACGCTTGCCAGTCACCGTTTGCGTGAGGAGCATGCGCGCGATCGGAACGGCCGCGTGCGCGATGCGCACCTTCGCCGAGATCAACGCGTTCGGATCGTCGACGGTCTTCCGTCGCCGGAAGCTCGATGCGAAACGGCTCGGTGTGGGCGCGATGCACGCGCATCTCGCGCTCGTACTCGACGACGGACTCGAGATCCTCGTAGTCCATGCAGACGGGCGTGTTTCGCCGGAGCGGCTGGAGGGAAATCGTGGTCGTCACCTCGATCGCATGGCCGCGCCCCGATCGGAGCGCAAGCACCTCGTGCCGCCGCGCGACCCGCGCGCTCGGCTTTGCTCGACGGCAAGACGGCCCCGTGCGGGACGCGATCGGAGGGATCGGCTATGAGCCGCGCGTGGCCGACGATTCCCATCCCCTCCCGCTGCTGCCCTCGCCGATCGGCATCCGGGCGGCGACGGTGCTCGAGGCCGACTCGGCGGCGCATCTGCTCCGCTTGGTGCGCGACCCGAAGATCGCGCGCCATCTTCTCGCGCGCATCGGCGATCGCAAGGCGCTCGTCGATCGGGGGGCCGAGGCCGCGCTCGCGACCGCGCTCCGGACGGGTGGGCATCGCGTGAAGGTCGTGCGGGGCGAGCCGTGAGCGTCGCCGCGTCGCTGCTGGCGCGCGAGCCCCCCGACGTGCGCGCGTCGATCGCGAAAATGTCCGCCAGCGACGCGGCGCGCATCGCGCGACGCTGGTTCACCAAGAACGCGCCGACCCGCCGGGACGACGCCATCGAAGCCGTGCTGCGGGCCGTCGACAGTCGCGACGCGATGCGGGCGATGGTCACTCGGCTCAGCGAAGAGCAGCAGGCGCTCCTGTCCATCGTGGCGCGCTACGGCGGCCGCATCTCGGGCGAGCTGTTCGGAGCCGAGCTCGACGCCAGGAAGCTCTTCGCCAGGCGCTCGTCGCAGCCTTTTCGAATGAGCGATCCGACGCACGAGCTCCGAGACCGCGGCCTCTTGTTCATCAACGGCCCCGAGTGGGGTCATTCGCGCGGCGAGTTTCGCGAGATGGTGTGCGCGCCGAGCGTCGTCGCCGCCGTCTCGCCCGCAGCGGGGGTTCCGTGGCCGCGACGACCGTTCGGCCAGTCGGTTGTCGAGGCGTACACCCGTGCGCCCGACGCCATCGCCCTCGAGATGCTCGCGGTCGCGCGCGCCTGCGAGACCGTGCCGCGCCTCGACACCAACGTCGGCGGCGCGTTGTCGGTCCCCACCCGCAAGCGCTTGCAGAAGTCGAACCCGACGCTCGTCGACGACACGGATCTGCTCGTGCCACCGAGCCGCGTCGATCTCGCGTGGGCGCTTCTCCGTGGGCTCGGGATCGTCGATCTCGATGGGCCGGTGGTTGCGCTCCATCTCGAGCGCGCGGGCGAGCTCCTCGCCAAGACGCCGACGCAGATCTCGTTCGCCCTGGCGCGGTGTTGGCTCGAGGCGCGGCATTGGCAAGACGGCCTCGGCGCGGTGCCGGAGAAGGACTCGAACAGCGAGTTCGTGCGCTACGGCTTCGACGACATGCGCACGATGCGCGAGCTCCTCGCGTGGGCGCTCGGCCGAGTAGCCCTCTACCCACCGACCTGGATCGAGCTCGAGCCCTTCCTCCTCGACCTCCACCGGGAGACCAAACGCAAACATGCTACCTACGGCCCGCCTGCGCACCTGCCGTTGCGGTTCGCTGCCGCTCAGGGCGCCAAGGACATGCCGCACGACAGCGAGGAGCGCCCGCGTGCGTTCTGGCTCCAACAGGATGGCGAGCTGATCGGCAACATGCTCCTCGTCACGCTGGTTCATTTCGGTCTCGTCGAACGCGGCAGGCTGCCTGACGATCGCTGGGCGTTCCGACTGACCGAGACCGGGCGCGAGGTGTTCGGCGCTCCCGACGTCGCGCCCGCGGAGGTCGTCGTCGACGAGCGCGAGACGGGTCGCGCGCTGGTGGTCCAGGCCGATTTCGAGGTGCTCTTGCACGCACGCGACGCCGATCCGTCGACGCGCGCCACGCTCGCACGCGTCGCCACGCTGGTCGCCGCGGGCGAGCGCGTCTCGCGTTTTCGGCTCGAGCCCGCGTCGGTGCAGAGCGCGGTCGAGACGGGGATGAGCGGCGCCGACATCCTCGCGTTCTTGCGCACCGCGAGCCGCACCGAGGTCCCCAAGGCCGTCGCCGTCGCCATCGGAGAGTGGTCGAGCGAGCGCGAGACGGTGCGGCTGCACGGACCGGGCTACCTCGTGGTCGAGGGAGACGACACCCGGATCATGGGCGAGCACGAGTTCATCCAGGCCCTGAAGGGCCGCCCGGAGCTTCAGCCACGGATCAGCATGCGCGCGACCCTCGACGATCGCGGCAACCTGAAGAGCACCGCGCTCGACACGATGACCGAGGCGCGCCTCTGCCGAATCGCCGAGCGGACCGCCGGGGGATTCGCCCTCACGCGCGAGCGCGTCGTCGCTGCGGGGAAGACCGGGATTACCGAACAGCAAATCCTCGATTGGCTGCAGGCCATCGTCCAAGTCATACCCACGCTATTCCGCAAACGACTCGCCCACTGGCTCGGGGGTCGCACCACTCCGGCACACGCCGAACGCCATACGTTCCTCCGCGTCGGCGAGAACGAGCTCGAGACCTCGATCGCGGCGAGCTCCACGTTCCAGGCGCTCGGGGTCGTGCTCGTCGGCCGCGGGTTCCTCCGCGTGGACGACGCACGTCTGCCGGAGGTGGTCCGTGAGCTCGCCGAGTTCGGCATCGTGGTCAAGGAGACCGCAGCGACCGTCGAAGCCTCGCCACCCAAGCGGCGGCGCGCGAAGACCTGAATCCGGCCGAATGACGCCCGCGCACAGCCGCGTTAGGGGTCGCCGCATGCCGCGCTACGAGTTCAGTGAAGGCACCTCGAACAAGTTCTGGCAGATCGATCTGAACGGCGCGTCGTTCACGACCACGTTCGGCAAGATTGGATCGAGCGGACAGACCTCGACCAAGTCGTTCGACACGGATGCGAAGGCGCTGGTCGAATACAACAAGCTGATCGCGGAGAAGACGAAGAAGGGCTACCAGCTCACGTCGGGTGGAACGGCAGTCGTCGCCGCAGCACCCGCGGCTCCCAAAGCCGCACCGGCACCCAAGCCCGTGGCCGCGGCGCCTGTCGCGGCTGCACCGACGCCGGCTGCACCGCCTCCGACGACGCCAGTCGTCGTCCCCGCACCACCGGCTGGATCAGGCCCCGCCGTGGTGATGACCGAAGCCGCGGTGCGTGCGGCGGAGAAGGAGCTGGCTGCGCACTGCGGCATCCAACCGCGAACGGCAGGTAACCCCGAGTCCGTCTGGCTCTCGCGCGTTCACGAGCCCTTCGTCCAACGCTCCCATGCAGTGGTGGTGAACGGCCTCCCGCGCAGCACCGGGAATTGCCTCCGGTTGAGCCGCGAGGTGCTGGCGCTGTACGGCAACCCCACGATGCCTGCCACGCTGGACCTCGAAGTCGCGGCCGCGGCACTGCACCTCGTGCCCCGCACCAAAGCACGTCAGCCTGATCCGCCGGACGGCGTGATCCAGTTCTTCACGGCCCACTCGGGTCTGGGCTTCGCCCTCGAGGTATTCGTCACGAGCCTCGGGGACCAACGCGTGCTCACCGAGGGCTACCGCGAGGTCACGGACGCGTGGCTCGCCGTCGATCCCGCGCGCCCGGTGGGAGACCTCTTCGCCAATTCCACCGATCGCGCGATCCAGGCGTTGTGGCTCGGAGCGACCGACGCACAACGTGCAGAGGCCAGGGCACACGCCGAGAAGCTGCGCGAGCGGGGCAGCCTCCTCGAGCGATCGGCGATCGCCTCGTGTCTCCTCGAGCCTGCCTGGATCGACGCCGATCTGCGCGAGCACGCGAGCACCGGCAAGCGAGCGATGTTCTCGGTCAATGCGCTGCTGTTGGCGAGCGCGCCGGGCGACATCGCGACGTACTTCACCAACCTCTCCCAGGAGGATCAGCAGTTCTACCTGCCCATGCCGCGCTGGGGGCAGACGCTTGGACACGACAGCGCCATCGAGGGTTACGCATTCGTCCAGCGCCTCGGCCTCGGCGGCATCGACGTCGTGTGCGCGCGAATCAAGGGCATCCTGCCGAGCTTCCTGCCCGACGAGTACTCGGCCGGCCGTTTCGGCGAAATGCTCCGGGGCATGTTCGAGGTCGCGCGGCTCGCACACGAGTCGCCGCAGGTCGTCGAGGCGGCGATGGCCGTCATCGAGAGGGCTGGCGACAGCAGGATCGGGAAGGATCAAGATCCGCGTCCCGTCGCGTACGACTGCCTCCGCAGCTCGCCGCACCTCGCGCTGCCGCTGGTGAGGGAAGGTTCCCGACGCGCCTGGGCGAAGAACCTCCTGCCGCAGCTCGAACGGCTCGCTGCGGGCGGTGCGGGTGACGATCGTCCCGACGCGGAGGTCGCCGAGCTGCCGGCCGCGCTGCGCAAGGCTGCCACGTTCAAGGCGCCCGACTTCTGGCAACCCGCCGCGCTGCCACGCATCGCCCTCCGTGACGGGACGTTGGTCCCCGCTGCGGCGCTCCCGGCGCTCGCTGCGGCGTTGAAGTCCGACGACCAGGCGACCGTCGCCGAGCTCGTGCGCCTCGCCGACCCCGCATCGCTCGCGGCGTTCGGTTGGGATCTGTTCCAGGCCTGGCTCACGAGTGGTGCGAACTCGAAAGAGAAGTGGGCGTTCACGTCTCTCGGCCAGATCGGCACTGACGACACTGCACGTCGCATCACCCCGCTGATTCGGGCGTGGCCCGGCGAGTCGCAACACGCCCGCGCGGTCACCGGGCTCGACGTGCTCGGCACCATCGGGTCGGACGTGGCGCTGATGATGCTCAATGGCATCGCCCAGAAGCTGAAGTTCAAAGGGCTGCAAGAGCGTGCGCGCGAGAAGATGGACGAGATCGCCGCCAAACGCGGCATGACCGGCGAACAGCTCGCCGATCGACTGGTGCCCGACCTCGATCTCGAGGACGACGGCTCGAAGACGCTCGATTTCGGCCCCCGTTCGTTCCGGGTCGGCTTCGACGAGACCTTGAGCCCGTTCGTCGTCGATGCGAGCGGGACGCGTCTCAAGGACCTGCCCAAGCCGAACAGCAAGGACGACGCCACGCTCGGCGCCGAAGCGACCGAGGTGTGGAAGGCGATGAAGAAGGACGTGCGCGCGCTCGCGTCGATCCAGCTCATGCGCCTAGAGCTCGGCATGGGCAACGCGAGGCGTTGGAGCGGCGAGGAGTTCCGCAACTTCTTCGTCGAGCACCCGCTCCTCACGCACCTCGTCCGACGCCTGGTGTGGGGCGTCTACGACGGTCCGACAGGCCCGCTCATGCGCACGTTCCGGGTCGCGGAGGATCGCAGCTACGCCGACATGACCGACGACGCGTGCGAGGTCGAGGGCACGGCGACGATCGGCATCGTTCATCGCCTGCACCTCACCGACGCGGACGCCGCGGCGTGGGGCACCGTGTTTGCCGACTACGAGCTCGCGCAGCCGTTCGAGCAGCTCGGACGTGCGACGTATCGCCTCGCGGCCAACGATTACAAGGAGACCGCCCTCACGCGCTTCGAGGGTCGGGTGGTCGAGACCAAGAAGGTGCTCGGGCTCTCCTCGCGAGGCTGGCGCAAGGGTCCGGCGCATGATGCTGGCTGGATCTACGAGGTGTACAAGCCGATTCGCTCCGACCTGATCGCGTCGTTGCCGCTCGAGAAGGGCATCAGCGCAGGTGGCATGGACTACGTCGATCCGACGCAGACGCTCGGCAAGGTCGACTTCGCCCCGAGCGTTCCGGATTGGGCTCGCTCGCGCAGCGACGCTGTTCCAGTGGACTCGATCGACGAGGTGCTGATTTCAGAGGTGATGCGCGACATCGAGTCGATGGGCGAGGTGACGGAATGAGCAAGAAGCCAAGCAAGACCGAGACCGGCGCCGCGCTGCAACGCCCGCCCGCAGAGGTTCAATATGCCGACGAGCTCGCGAAGCTGAGCGAAAGCGACACGTTGCCCCGCCCCCCGGGCTGGCGGATGTCGCCCCGCGCGGTGCGCACGTTCATCCTCGGCGACAGCAAGCTCGGGATTCGCCAGAAGTTCGTCGGTCATCCGTCGTTGGTCGATCGCGCGATGATCGCCCTGGCGACCAACCGTGGTCTCATCCTCATCGGCGAGCCCGGCACCGCGAAGTCGCTCCTCTCCGAGCTGCTCGCCGCCGCGATCAGCGGGCAGTCGACGCTCACCATCCAAGGCAGCGCCGGCACCTCGGAGGACCAGATCAAGTACTCGTGGAACTACGCGCTGCTCCTCGCCGACGGCCCCAGTCCGCGCGCGCTCGTGCCGGCGCCGCTCTACGAGGGAATGCAGCAGGGGCGAATCGTCCGCTTCGAGGAGATCACCCGCTGCCCGCTCGAGATCCAGGACTCGCTCCTGGCAGCGTTGTCCGATCGGGTGATCGCCATCCCCGAGCTCGCGGACGACAAGATGTTGTTCGCCTCGGTCGGATTCAACATCATCGCTACGGCCAATACCCGTGACCTCGGCGTCAACGAGATGAGCGCCGCCCTCAAGCGTCGATTCAACTTCGAGACGGTGTTCCCGATCGCCCAGTACGACGTCGAGCTCGACCTCGTCCGCGCCGAGACCCAACGCGGGCTCGCGCGCAGCGGGGTGCCGACGATGCCGGGCGACGACATCCTCGAGCTCCTGATCACGACGTTCCGCGAGCTGCGCGACGGCAAGACTGCCGAAGGCCAACCACTCGATCGACCCTCGACCGCGATGTCGACCGCCGAAGCAGTCTCGGTCGCGCAGGCGGTGGGCGCGCGGAGCCACTTCCTCAGTGGTCGGCCGGCCACCCCGGGCGATCTGCTCGAGTGCCTGGTCGGCGCGGCGATCAAGAGCGACAAGAACGACATTGCCATCTTGCGTCGCTACTTCGAGCAGCGGGTGGCCAAGCGCGACGGATCGCATTGGAAGGCCTTCTACGAGGCGCGCCACCAGCTGCCGGAGTGAGCGCGTGAGCCAGCTCCGCATCGTCGGTGTCCGTCACCACAGCCCCGCGTGCGCCCGCGTGGTGCGGCACGTGATCGCCGAAACCCGACCGTGGGCCGTGCTCATCGAGGGCCCGAGCGACATGAACGCGCGGCTCGGCGAGCTCTCGTTGCCGCACACGATGCCGATCGCGGTCTACAGCTATTACCTCCCCCGCGACCAGGCGGAGCGCGCGCACGGAAGCTGGTCGCCGTTCTGTGCGTATTCGCCGGAGTGGGTCGCGCTGTCGGACGGCCTCGCGATCGGCGCGCAGGTTCGATTCATCGATCTGCCGGCATGGGATCCCGCATTTGCCGCGGTCCAGAATCGCTATTCCGACCACGAGCAGCAGGTGAGCGCGACGCTCCATTCGCTCGCGGTGCAGCGCGGGTTCGACTCGACCGACGCGTTGTGGGACCATCTCTTCGAGCTTTCCGTCGATCCGGCGCAGATCGAGCGCGATCTCGGCGGGTACTTCGATGGCTTCCGCGGACGGGTGCCCGATGCGCGAGCCGACGTCGCCGAGCGCGACCCGTTGCGCGAGGCCTTCATGGCGCGTTGGATCGATTGGGCGATGCACGCCGCCCCGAAGGACGCGACGGTGTTGGTCGTGTGCGGCGGCTTCCACAAACCGGCGCTGCACGCCCTCGCGGGATCGACCGGCAACCGGACCGAGCCTCCGGTGCCGGTGCCCGACGACGCCACCGCGCGGACGGGCAGTTATCTCGTGCCGTTCTCGTTCGCGCGACTCGACAGCTTCACGGGCTACGCCTCCGGAATGCCGTCTCCGGCGTTCTACCAGGCCCTGTGGGACCAGGACGACGACGCGAGCGAGCAGATGTTGTTCACCGCGATCGCGCGGCTTCGTGCGCGCGGACAACGCGTGTCGACGGCGGATGCGATCGCCGCGTCGGAGCTCTCGCACGGCCTCGCGCAGCTCCGTGGTCATCGGGTGCCAGCGCGGTGCGACGTGCTCGACGGACTTGCCGGCGCGTTGATCAAAGATGCGCTCCGCGCACCGCCACCGTGGTCCGGAAGAGGCACCCTGCCCGCGGGCACCGATCCGTACCTGGTCGAGATCCTCCGGGCGTTCTCCGGACAGACCCAAGGGGTGTTGGCGCCGGGGACGCCGCGTCCTCCGCTGGTCGACGACATCGAGCGGGTCTGCGTCGAGGTCGGGCTCGCCTGGAGTGCGCAACCCAAGACGTTCACCGTGGACGTCTACGACTCCAAGGCCGTCGAGCGACGGAAGGTGCTCTATCGCTTGTCGTGGCTCGCGCTGCCCGGGGTCGAGCTGGTGGCCCAAGCCGATCTCCGACGAGGCCGGAGCCGCACCGTCGAGACCTGGAAGCTCACACGCACCGACGAGACGACGGTCGCGATGATCGAGCGCGCGGTCTACGGCGCCACGCTCGAGGCGGCCGCGCTCGCGCGGATCGACGAAGATCTTCGTAGCGCCACCGGCGTCGCGGCGATCGTCGCGAACCTGGAGCGCGCGCTGCGCGCCGGGTTCCACCACCTCGCCGACGGTCTCTGTGCATCGGCGGCGGCCGCGGTCGCACACGAGCCGGTGTTCGCCCACGCGGGGTCGGCGGTGCACCGACTCGCCATGTTGCAGGCCACCGAGCCGCTGCCGCCCGGGCACGGGCTCGGCGCGTTGCTCCGTACGGTCATCGAGCGCGCGCTCTGGTTGCTGGAGGCGCTCGACGGCGCGAGCGCTCCGCTCGATCGGCCGACCGTAGACGGCATCGCCGCCATCCGCGCCGCGCTCGATCTCGACCTGCCCGACCTCGCGAGCCTCACGGACATGTGCGTCGGCGTGTGGACCCGCCGCCTCGCCGCGTCGAGCGCGCCCCCCGCCGTGCGCGGCGCCTGCCTCGGTGCCTTGTGGACTTCGGCTTCGCTCAGCGCCGCCAGCGGACCCCCGCACGACTACACCCCCGACGCCCACGCGGCCGTGCGGGGCGTGCCGAGTCAGACGCTCGGCGAGCTCCTCGGCGGCCTGTTCGCAACCGCCCGGGAGGCGTTTCGCGAGTCCGATCTGCTCGACGTGATCGACACCCGATTGGACGCGCTCGACGAGTCCGAGTTCCTCGGGACGCTGCCTTCGCTGCGCCGGGCGTTCGCCTACTTTCCACCCGGCGAGCGTCGCGAGCTCGCGCGACACATCTTGTCGCGCCACGAAGGCGCCACCGTCGATGTGCACGGCCTCCTCGCACCGGTCGAGGAGCCCGAAGCCGTCGCCGCCGTTCGTCGGCTCGAGGAACGCTGGTTTGACAACGCCCGGCGCTACGGGCTCATCGCGGAGACGCCATGAGCGATCGATCCACGCTGCGGCGTTGGCGCCTGGTGCTCGGGAAATCGAGCGCCGATGCGCTCGACGGCGCCTCCGGCGTCAGCGCCGACGATCTCGCACGCGACGCGGCGCTCGACTGGCTGTACGAGCGCGACGGGGCGCTCGCGGAGCGCGACATCCGCACCGCCGATCTCTCCGAGAGCCAGCTGTCGGTGCCTCAGTGGATCAACGACGTCCACCGACTGTTCCCCAAAGAGACGATCGAGCGTCTCGAGCGCGACGCCGTCGAGGAGTTCGCGATCCACGAGGTCGTGACCAACAAGGAGGTGCTCGCGCGCATCGAGCCGAGCGAGACGTTGCTCCGCGCCGTGCTGTTGACCAAACACCTCATGAACACCGAGGTCCTCGCGCTCGCCCGCGAGCTCGTGCGCAAGGTCGTCGCGCAGCTGGTCGAGGCGCTCGCGAAGACGGTCCGCTCGGCGTTCTCGGGCACCCGCAATCCCCGCCGTTCACGGCACCACAGCATGCGCAACTTCGATCCGCGGGGAACGGTGCGCGCGAATCTCCGCCATTACGATCGGGAAAAGCGGAAGCTGTTCATCCGCGATCCCTTGTTCCGGAGTCGCACGCGGCGTCACGGCGAGCAGTGGCAGGTGATCATCGTCGTCGATCAATCCGGCAGCATGGTCAGCTCGGTCATCCACGCCGGCGTCACCGCGGCCTGTCTGTGGGGTCTCCCGGCGATCAAGACGCACCTCATCGCCTTCGATACGAATGTCATCGACCTCACCGGCCAGGTCGCCGATCCGGTCGAGACGCTGATGAAGGTGCAGCTCGGGGGCGGCACCGACATCGCCAAAGCGACCCAGTACGCCGAGAGTCTGATCGAGAATCCGCGTCGCACGCTGGTCGTGCTGATCACCGATTTGTTCGAGGGCGGCGACGCCGAAGCGCTGGTCCGCTCGGTGAAGCGCCAGGTGAGTCAGGGAGTCCGATTCGTCACGCTCGCGGCGCTCGATGACAAGGCCGCACCGGTGTACGACCACGATCTCGGACAGCGGCTGGTGAAGGTCGGTGCCACCGTCGGGGCGATGACGCCGAATCAGTTGGTCGGGTTCTTGAAGGGCATTCTCAAGTGAGCCGCGCCGACCTCCTCGCGCTCACCCCCGATGCGCTCGTGCGCCTCGCCAACGTCGGCCTGGTCAAACGCGCGCAGAAGGAAGTGGACGGAGGCATCCTCCCCGCGCTCGTCGAGGACGCCGACGGTACGGTCGTGGCCTCTGCACGCGATGGGGCGACCACCCGCTTGGCACGTGGAATCGCCCTGCAACAGACGATGTGCTCCTGCGGCTCGGCGCAGGTGTGTCGTCATCGGATCGCCGCGGTGCTCGCGTATCAGCATCAGCATGCAGCGGCTCCGGTCCACGAGGTGGCGGATCCGCTCTGGGACCCGGGCACGATCACCGACGAGGCCCTGCTCGTGTGTTGCGGCGCGCCCGGCGTCGCCCGAGCCGACGCGATGCTCGCTCACGGGCTCGTGGCGACGACCCGTCCCGGCTCACGGAGCGCCACCGGCCAGCCGATGCCACCGAGCGTCGCATTGGCGACGGCCACCGTGCAATTCCTCGTTCCCCACGATGTCGCCTACGCCAAGTGCGATTGCGCGCGGGGCCAGGGCTGCGAGCACGTGATCCTCGCTGTGCGCGCGTTTCGCCGCGCGCCCTCGGGGGGAACGGTCACCCTTCACGAGCGCGTCGGACCGGCGAGGCCCGTCGCCGAAGACACCTCGACCCGCGCCGCGATCGACGATGCGCTCGTCTACCTCGTCCAGTACGGCCTCGCGGCTCCGGGAACGTCGGCCGTGCTCGAACGTGCACGCGGCGCCGCCGAACGCGCGGGTTGGTGGTGGATCGTCGACGGGCTCGAGAGCGTGGAGCGACTCGCCGAGGCCTACCGCGCCCAGAGCGCACGCTTCCAACTCACCGAGCTCGCGCGCGAGGTGGGTGAGCTCACCGCCCGTCTTCGTGCATCCGCAGCGAAAGATGCACCACTGCCCGCCGCTCATGTGCTCGGGAGCGATCAAGTCGGCGAGACGGCGATGGACCAGGTTCGACTGCTCGCCCTCGGAGCGCGCCTCGACGCCGACGACGATCGGCGGATGGTCCGCCTCTATTTCGCCGATCCCGACACCGCGACGGTGCTCGTGCTCGACAAGACTTGGAGTGGCGAGAAGCGCTTCGGTGCCGAGCTGGGCGCGCTCTTCGCATCGAGCCGCATGTCGATCGCAGAGCTCGCGCGCGGCGAGCTCGTCACCCGCGCCGCACGTCGTCGTGCCAATGGCGCGCTCGATCTCGGTGCCGCGCGTGGCATGAAGTCGTCGTTGCTGCCATCGACGAGCAATTGGGCGCAGCTGCCCGAGCCCCTGCGGGTGCCCGATCTCGCCGCGCACGCGGCCCGTCGACGGACGCTTCCTCCCACGTGTCTCTGTCCGCGAGGACTCGGCGCCGCCGTCGCGGTCGTCGAGATCGGTCGTGTGGTCGAGATCGATCTCGTGGGCGATGGTCAATCGGTGACGGGACTGGTCGACGATGCCGCGGGCAACCGCCTGATCCTCCATACGGCCCACCGTCAGGTCGCTCCCGGCGCCGTCGACGCCACGGCGAACGCGCTGGGCGCGAGCCCGACCTTCGTCGCCGGCGAGCTCCGCAGGACGATCGACGGGTGGCGCATGGACCCGCTCGCGTTCCTGACCAAACAGCTCGTGGTCGTCGATCTGCAGCGCGCCGCGCCGCACGAAGCTCGCCCCAGCGGCTCCGTCGAAATGGGCTCGACGATCACACCCTCGACCCAACTCGCCGCGTCGACCCGCGAGTACGTCGGACGCACCCTCCTCAAGGGCGCCCGAACAACATCACGGGTCGCCGAGGGACTCGCGCACGAAGCCGACCGCCTCTTCGCCCACCAGCTCGCCGCGCGCTTCGCCCGTGCTTCCAACGGCGCACCCGACGCGGTCCTCGACCTGGCGGTGTTGCACCAGCTCGACGACGACCAGTCGTGATCGGTCCCGACTCCCATACATGCGGCGCGTGGTCATCGTCGTTCAGCTGCAGTATGCGACATCGTGGCGAAGCGGCGCCGGCGAGGACACTACTGTTGGCGATGCGGCCGCAACCGGCCGAACGAGGCCTTCTCGGGCGGAGGGCATGGCCGCCACGAATGCCGTGAATGCGTCAACCGAGCGCGTGCGGCGAGGCGTCTCGCCGAGTCGAGCATGCCCGTGGAGTCCGACGACGAAGCGACGTTCCTCACCGAAGACCGCCTCGCCGTCCTGCTCACGATGAACCCGGCCACCGACGCGCTCGGTATGCGCGAGGAGTGGGACGTGGCGGACGAGATCGCGTTCACCGAAGGCCTTCTCGATGAGAGGGACGACCAGGATTCGTGTGATGCGAACGAGAGCCCTCGCCTCCTCTGGGTCCTCGACGAGACCGGAAGGCCTCGCCATGGGCGTGTATCTCCACGATAACTCGCCGCGGAATGCATCGGCGCCGCGGGCAGACGATCACTCGCTGAAAGCAGCTCGGACGGCAGCCGCGGCAATCGGATCCTCGGCCTCGAGCCGCCGTACGAGCACGTCCGCGAGCTCGACGCGGGCCTGACCACGGAAGGTCCGGAACGCGCCCTCTGCTGCGGAGCGCTCGACGAGCCCCTGTTCGCTGAGGAACTCCGTCCAGTGCGGCAGGGCGAGAAGGGCCGCGGCGAGCGTGTGCGATTCGAACGCGATTCCGTGCGAGTGTTCGTCGACGAGCTCGCGAACCGAGCGCGGTGTCACTGCGAGAAGAGCCGAGGCTGCGCTCCTCGAGCGGCTACCCCGACGATCGTCGGGCTTCGGCTCGCGTGGACGTGCGACCCACCGCGCCAGAGACTCGCGAACCAGCCCCGCGCGGAGCCCATGGAACCCCCACCGTGACTCGAGGGCCGCGGTGAAGTGCAGCAGCAACCCGTTGAGATTCGCCGATTGCTGAAAGTCCACTCCGGTCCATGTCCTCGCCGCGCGCGTGACCCAGGGCCCGACGAGCTCCACGAGCTTCTGGCGCCCATGCTCATCGAAGAGCGGCTCGAGATCGTCGAGGAGCGCAGGATCATCCGCCGCGAGGCTCGGCTTCGCCGCCCGATGTCTATCGATCACCATCTCGACGAGCAGGCCGAGGAGCGACTCCTTCCCCCAGTCCATGACGTTATCGCTGTCACGCACCGACGGCCACGCGGCCGCGAGCAACGGCTCGAGGAGATCGCTGCGCCCGTGGAAGCGGAGGTAGTCGACCAGGTGCTGTGCCGAATCGATCACCTTGACGAAATGTTCGCCGAGGCGGAGCACGGCCTCGAGCTGGCCTGGCGCGCCGGTCTGCACCTTTCCCATCGCGAGCTGGCGGGTGAAGTATCCAGCGTTGTCCTTCCAGACCTCGGGGCACTCGCGCTCGATGCGCGCGAACAGCGCCTCGAGCTCCGCGAGGCGTCCGCCGCGGACGAGCGGATCGGCCAACTCGTTGCACAACTCCCAGGCGCCCTCGCTGTCGAGCGTCTGCGCGTCGATTTCGCCGTGTACGAGCGCGACACGCTCGTCGAGAGACGCGCTCTCGAACCGCGTCCACAGGGCGTTCCACGCCAACTCCCCGGGCGTCGGCTCTCGTTCACGCCGAGGTTCTCGCTCGGCTCGCGGAGCGGCCGGGGCAGCCGCCGCGGTCGGCGGAGGCGCGGGTGGCGCCGGAAGGAGTCTTGCGGCCTCGTCCTTTGCCAGACAGCAACGCTTGTACTTGTTGCCGGAGCCGCAGGAGCACGGGTCGTTTCGTCCGATCTTCGCAGTGCTCACACGACCGATGTAGTTCAAGGAGGCGCCGATCGAAAGGCACGCTTGCGGACCCGCTTCGGTTTCGACGCGGGAGCGATGGCGCTCGTCGGTTCGAGCGCGATGCCGAAGATGTCCGCGACGGCCGCGTCGTCGAGCAGCTTCACACCCGCAGGCACGGCCGTCGCCGCGTTCACCGTGGCGACGGCCGCCTCGCCCACCAGCGCGTGATGGTCGGCGCCTCGCAAGACGAACAGCAGCTCGGGCTTCTCGTCGAGACGCGCACCCACGCCATAGAGGGTGGCCGCGACGTGTTTGCACATCCTGGCGAAGTCCGGGCACGAGCAGGTGAACTCGATCTCGCGCGGCTCGGGGAACAAGCCAGTTTCGTGCTCGCACATCGCCTTCAACACACGCGGTGGAAGGGCGCCCGAGAGCAGATCGGCGATGGACGACACGTCGCCCCGACACTCGTTCACCAGCGCAGCCCAACGCGCGCTCGCGACCGGTCGAATGGTGACTGACACGTCGTACGCGCTGCTGCCCTGCACGACGGACGTGACGCACCCCTTCTCGATACGGAGATCGAGGACCGCGCCATGACGCACGTAGCTGCGACCACGCCCGAGGCGGCTCGAATAGTCGCTATATGACTCGAGGTTCCGTCCCCAGGACTTCCCCCAAAACGACTTGGCGATTGCGCCTTGGATCGGAAGAACCGGCGAGAGCTCGCGACGACCGCGGCTCAGTTTTTTGCGGGCTTCTTCGGCGCGCGCGCGTTGCTCGGCGACGGTCGGCTTCTCGAAGACGTCGAACGCCGAGGAGTCGGAGTAGCGGGAGCGTCGTCGGGCCCGGGCCATTCGCCGGCATCTTCCGCCACCGCCGCGTCCATGTCGAGCGCGACCAGGCGCATGAGCTCGTCGCGCGAGAGGCCCGCGAGATCGAGCTCCGCACCGGCCTCGAGGACCGCGGCCGCGGTCTTGCGCTTCTCGGTCAGCAGCGCGTCGATGCGCTCCTCGATGGTTCCCCGACACACCATCTTGTGCACCAGCACGTTGCGGTGCTGACCGATGCGGTAGGCGCGGTCGGTCGCCTGATCTTCGACCGCAGGGTTCCACCATCGGTCGAAGTGCACCACGTGCGTGGCCGCGGTGAGGTTGAGGCCCGATCCGCCCGCCTTGAGCGAGAGAACGAAGAACGGCGCACCGCCCTCGCGCTGGAACTCGTCGACCAGCGCGAGCCGCTTCTTCGGCGGCACGTCACCGTGCAGCGTCACGCCCTTCTGCCCGAACACCTCGGCGAGCAGCTCGGCGAGCGGATCGACCATGGTGCGGAACTGAGTGAAGACCAGCATCTTCTCCTGCCGGGAGGCGACCTCCTCGGCGATCGCGCGCAACCGCAGCATCTTGCCGCTGTTCTTGAATTCGTATTGACCATCTTGCAGCCACTGGGAGGGGTGATTGCATATCTGTTTGAAGCGCGTGAGATAGGCGAGCACCAATCCCCTTCGTTCGAACGCCGTCTGTTCGGGGGCGTCGAGCGCGCGAGAGAGAGCATCCACCGAGTCGCGATAGAGGACCGCCTGCATCCGCGTGAGGCCCGCATCGACGCGGACCTCCGTCTTGTCCGGCAGATCGGCGACGATGGTCTTGTCGCTCTTCAAGCGGCGAAGCAGGTAGGGCCGTAGCAACGAGCGCAGCGGCGCAAAGCCTCTCGGATCCTTCTCGAGGCGCTGCGACCACCCACCGAATGCCTTCGCCGAGCCCAGGAGCCCCGGCGCCACGAAGTCGAAGATGGACCACAGATCGCCCAGGCGGTTCTCCACCGGCGTGCCGGTCAGCGCGAACCTGACCTGCGCCTTCAGCTTCTTCGCCGCGCGGGTCTGATTCGCCGTCGGGTTCTTGAGGGCCTGCGCCTCGTCGACGACGACGGCGCCGAATCGCACGTCCGAGAGCCACGCGACGCGCGGGAGCATCGCGTAGGTGACGATGCCGATGTCGTGCTCGGCCAGCTCCGTCTGCTTCGTGCGCGAGGTGATCGAGAGCACCCGCAGCTCCGGGGCGAATCGCTCGATTTCGCGCGTCCAGTTGCCGACCAGCGAGGCGGGAACGACCAGGAGGTGCGGCCCCCGGTCGAGGTGCGTCAGGAGCGCGATCATCTGCAGGGTCTTGCCCAGACCCATGTCGTCGGCGAGGCATCCACCGAGCCCGAGCTGCGCGAGCGTATACGCCCAGCGCACTCCGTCCCGCTGATACGGCCGCAGCGTCGCTTTGACCTTCGCCCCGGGCGCGAACGCGTCGACCCGCGAGGGATCGCGCAAACGGGCGAGCATGTCGTCGAGCCACGGTCCGGCGCTGATCGAGCTCCAGCCCGCCGTTGCGTCCTCCTCGACCTCGGCGAGCGCGCCGTCGGCCGAGCCGGCGAGCAGACGCATGGCCTCGGCGAAAGAGAGCCCGCCCTTGCCTACCGCCGCCTGCGCCTTCTTCCAATGCGCGAGCAACGCGGTCAATCGATCACCATCGACCTCGACCCAAAGGCCGCGCAGAAGCACGAGCCCGCGCGTCGCAGAGAGCAATCGCGCCCGTTCCGCGTCGGTGAGCGGCTCACCCTCGAACGTGAGCGCGGCGGACACGTCGAGGAGCGCCTCGATGCCGAGCCCGTTGGCCGGTTTGCTCCCGATCGTCACGGTGAGCTGGGGGCGCGGCTGCTTCTTTCGCCGCCACCAGTCGGGCACGCGCACCACCACGCCGGCCTGTTCGAGCGCGGCGATCTCGCCGAGGAATGCGTGCGCATCACTCGCCGTCCACGCGAGCGGGTGGAACAACGTGCGCTCATCGAGCAGCCGGCGCGCGAGCCCGCTGGTCTGGGCCGCGCGGGTGACGGGACTGAGCAGCGCGTCGAGCAGCTTGCGATCGCGGGCGGACGCATACTCGCGGAGGGCCTCGCCCAAGGGACGGTGCCGCACGCGGCCGCCGTCGAGCCCTGCGGCGTAGGTCGCGAGGAAGGCGAAGGGGTGGGTCGGATCGTTCTTGTTCTCGGCGAGGTGGAAGCACACGCGCCCGACCACCGAGAGGTGGGGAGCCGCGCCCTCGAGATACCCCTCGAGCCCGCCGCGTGCCTGCTTACGAAGGGCGACCTCGGTCGCGCGCGCCAGCGCCGTGAGGACCTCGACCGAGACGTACTCGGCGCCGGGCATCGGTGGAACGCGCGCTACCAGATCGACGAGCTCGTCGGGGTCGAGCGCGAGCTCGCCGCCCGCGTCGAACGCGCGAGGATCGGCGCGCGCCGCGTCGACCGCGAGGCGACCGACGTCGCGACCATACGACCACGAAGCCCCGAGCTCCTCGCGATGCACCGCTAGCGACAACAACGCCGCGCCGACGTCGTCGTGCTCCAGCCAACGAACGGCCGAATCGCAGGCGGCCTCGTCCCCTGCAGCCAGATGCAGATGCCCGAACGGCGAGAGTGCTAGAACGCTCATCGGCTACGCCTTGGGACTGCAGGCAGCGAGGGCGGCCCGCAGCACGCGCTTGACGCGCGAGGTGCGCTTCACGCTCGCTGCAGCCTCGACTGCAGGCCCGAGCTCGCGCCACCCGAGAATCGCGGCCGCCTCGGCCGCCCCGTAGACGCGCTCGACGTTGGTGCTCGCCAGTGAAGCGATGACGATCTCCATCGTCTCGGCGTCGGCCACCCCTGCCGCGCCCCACGCCATGCGCTTCAAGGTGGCCGGACTCGGCTTGTTCCGGGCTTGCCCTCGCAGCTGCCGCAAGGGAACGATCTCCAGCAAGAGCAGCAGCGCGTCGTCCAGCTGCCTCTCGAAGGCCTCCGACTCGCCGACGATCTCGATCCAGCGCGTCTGGGTCTCGAGGTCGTCGAGCACACTCAACGTGCCTCGCTTCTCCGCCTCCGCCCACACCTGCTTCTCGATGTCGTCGCTCACGTCTTCGGTGTGCGAGAAGACGAAGCGCAGGCCCGTCTTCTCGTCCAGCCTCGGGAGGAGCGCCCGGAACCGCGGCATGAATTCGCGGTCCTCGGTGTCGCTGCGGAGCACGTGGCGCCTGGTCATGCGTGACGGTGTACCCGCGATTGACCGTGACGCCCAGCCTGCGGCATGCCGTACAGTCAGCGGCCATGAGCAAGCACGCGGTGGTGATCGCTGGAGGAGGCCCGACGGGGCTGATGTTGGCGGCCGAGCTCGCGTTGGCGCGCGTCGACGTCGCCATCGTCGAGCGGCGCGAAACCCAGGACCTTCCCGGCTCACGCGCAGGCGGCCTGCATGCACGCACCATCGAGGTGCTCGATCAGCGTGGCGTCGCCGATCGCTTCCTCTCGCAAGGGAAGGTCATGCAGGTCGCGGGGTTCGCGTTGATCCCACTCGACATCAGTGACTTTCCGACTCGCCACAACTACGGGCTCGCGCTGCAGCAGGAGCGCATCGAGCGCACACTCGCGGCCTGGGTCGAAGAGCTGGCGATCCCGATTTATCGCGGACGCGAGGTGACGGGCTTTGCCCAGGACGACACCGGCATCGACGTCGACCTGTCCGATGGCCGTTCGTTGCGCGCGAAGTACCTCGTCGGATGCGACGGCGGTCGCAGCCTCGTCCGCAAGATGGCAGGCATCGACTTCGTGGGGTGGGATCCGTCCGTCAGCTACTTGATCGCCGAGGCCGAGCTGACCGACGAGCCGGAGCGGGGCATCCGCCATGGTGACAAGGGCATCAATGCCATCGGCAAAATGGACGACGGGAAGCGCGCCCGCATCGTGTTGATCGAACCACACGTCAGCCGAGGCGACGAGCCGACCCTGGGCGACCTTCGCGAGGCGCTCATCGCGGTCTACGGAACCGACTACGGCGTTCACGACGTCACGTGGCTCTCGAGGTTCACCGATGCGACCCGGCAGGCCGCGTCCTACCGAGAGAGACGGGTGCTCCTCGCCGGCGACGCGGCGCACGTGCATTCCCCGTCAGGCGGACAAGGCCTCAACATCGGTGTCCAGGACGCCGTCAACTTGGGATGGAAGCTCGCCCAAGTGGTCCACGGCACCTCGCCCGAGAGCCTGCTCGATACCTATCACGCGGAGCGACACCCGATCGGTGCGCGCGTGCTCGAGAACACCATGGCGCAGACGGCCCTCAACCGCGGCGACGAGCGAACGACCGCCTTGCGCAAGGCCATGTCCGAGCTGTTGAAGATGGACGAGCCTCGCAAGCGATACGCCGGAATGATGTCTGGTCTGGACGTTCACTACGAGCTCGGCGCGGGACACCCGCTGCTCGGGCGCCGCATGCCCGATCTCGACCTCGTCACCGACAACGGCCCACGGCGGGTGTTCACCCTGCTGCACGCAGGCCGACCGGTACTGCTCAATCTCGGGGAGCCCGGCGCCCTCGACATCGCTCCATGGGCCAATCGCGTTCAACGACTCGACGCTCGATACCCAGGTGCGTGGGAGCTCCCGGTGCTCGGCGCGGTCGCCGCCCCTTCCGCCGTGTTGATTCGGCCCGACGGACACGTCGCATGGGTCGGAGGCGGCACGGATCACGGCCTTCGTGACGCCGTCACCACCTGGTTCGGACCGCCCACTGCGCCGTAGCTCGCATCTGGACCATCGTGCGCTCGGACGGTCTGACGCACGCGACGACACCTCGGTGAAAGTGTGACCGGCGAGCGCGAGCCGGAGCGCGAGCGCGAGCTGCCGGGTGCGACAGAGGCCGTCGGAGGGGTCATCGAGGCCCGTGGCTACGACATCGGGCAGGGCGTGGCGCGTCGACTTCGCGTACGGTTTCGCCGAGACGTACCAAGGACGAGGTAGAGCATGGACACCCGACGACTGATCTTCCTTTCGGCAGTGCTTGCAGGGTGCGGGGGTTCCGACGTCGGCTTCGAGCAGCCCACGGACGATGCGGGAAGTGACACGACCTCCGCCGACGGAGGTTCCGGCCCGACGCTCGGCGCTCCCTGCAACAAGCCCGGTGAGCTCGGTTGCCAGGGAAGCGGGCAGAAGCTCCAGCTGCTCTGTGACGGTTCGAAGTGGATCAGCAACGGCGTGTGCGCCGGAGAGCAGCTCTGCGATCCTCGACCGGGGCCCACGGTCGGCTCGTGCCAGACGCCTTGTGGAAAGAGCTCCTGCGAAGGCGCCACCCTCGTCACCTGCGGCGCCGATCGGCTGACCCTCGAGCGGACCGAATGCGCTTCGGCGGAGCACTGCAAACAAGCGCCAGGGCCGGTCTGCGCAAAGTGCCTCTCCTGGGAAGTCAGGTGCGACGGCGCCACCCTGATGAAGTGCGGAGCAGATCGCCAGACCTTCGTCGTGAAGGAGACGTGTGCCAACGAGGCGCTGTGCAACCCCACCGCCGGTGTCTGCAAGGAACCCGCGTGTGACGTCGGCCAATTCCGCTGCACCGGCGACCTCCTCGAGTCCTGCAACGCCACGAGGAGCGGATTCGATCCCGAAAAGGTGTGTGCGGCAGGGATGTGCGACGCGGTCGGCAAGGAATGCGATGACTGCAAGGCCGGCGAAGCCATCTGCGTGGCCAACACACCGCGGGCCTGTGACTCGACCGGCCACTGGAAGGATCTGGCGACCTGCTCAGGCACCACACCTGCGTGCAAGGCTGGCGCCTGCGTCGCCGCGCTCTGTGTCTCCGGGCAGACCCGGTGCAACGTCGACACCCTCGAGACGTGCAGCTCGAGCCTGTTGAGCTACGACGCGGTCAAGGTCTGCTCGGCCGGTTACTGCAACTCGATCTTGAAACAGTGCGACGAATGCAAGACCGGCGAGATCAGCTGCACCGGAAACACCCCGCGCGAGTGTGACTCGACGTTCCACTGGAAGAACCTCACCCCCTGCTCGGGTACCACCCCGAGCTGCAAGGCGGGTGTCTGCACGGCGGAGACCACCGGCTGGTTCGACATCGCCAGCCCCGCCAGCATCGCCTTCGCCGGGCGCCAGGAGCACACGGCGATCTGGACCGGGAGCTCGATGATCGTGTGGGGCGGCAAGACAGCGGCCTCGGCGTATGCGAACGACGGGGCCTCGTACGACCCCGTGACGAACGTCTGGACGAAGCTCTCGCCAGCGCCGCTCTCTGGCCGCATCGGCCACGCCGCAGTGTGGACCGGCAAAGTGATGATCATCTGGGGCGGCTACGGAGCCACCAGCGCAGTCGATGACGGCGCCATCTACGATCCGGTCACCAAGGTGTGGACGCTGATGGCGACCGGGCCGACCGCCCGCTCGCACTTCGCGTCGGCGTGGTCGACCAAGACCGACGAGCTGTTGGTGTGGGGCGGACTGGGTCCCACCGGGGCGGTCGCCACCGGCTCGCGATTCAGCATGACGTCCAAGACCTGGGGGTCGATGGCGGCCCCCACCGGCGGGTTTCCCGCCCGGTCCTATCCCGGAACGGTGTGGACCGGATCGACCATGGTCATCTTCGGCGGTCGCGGGTGCTCATCCGGCTACTGCTTCGAGACGATCGCCTACAATCCAGTCAGCGATGGCTGGACCATCCTGGCGCCGCCGAAGTCCGACCTCGATGCTCGCACGGATCTCGTGGCGATCGCGACCGGCGGCGCTTCGGCCGATGCGACCCTGTGGGGCGGATTCGGCGTATTGAACGGCGGGAGCGAATATCGAAACAACGGTGCGACCTATGTCGCGTCGACGTCGACATGGGTGGGCATCACCCCGCCGAGCGAGACCGTGCTCGCGGACGCGAAGCGATCGTACGTCGCAGCATGGTGGGCTGCGGGCAAGCTCTACGTGTGGGGCGGCACCAACGGATCCGCCCTCGCGAACGGCGCCGCCTACGATCCCGCCACCAACTCGTGGACGGCGATGCCCACCAGCAACGCGCCGAGCGCCCGCGCCCAGGCAACCGCCGTGTGGACCGGCACCGCCGCCATCGTCTGGGGCGGCACCTCATACAAGCAGGACGGCAAGATGTTCAAACCATGATCGACACCCGTCGGTTCGCTGCCGCGTGGCTATGGGCGGCGCTCCTCGGGTGCTCGAGGCGAGAGACGCCGAACCACGCGCCGATCGAGCCGGTCGACGAGACGGAGGTCGCCAAGCCCTCGGCCGTGCCCTCCGCCCTGCCGCCGCCCGCGCCATCCGCGTCGATGTCCGCCACACCCGAGGACGACGGCAAACCGAAGCCAGTGACGCTGACGTGGGTGCTCTACGACCAGACTACGGACCAACAGAAGACCATGATCGAAGCGGTCGTGCGCTTCAGCCCGACCAAGGTCCAACGCCAGGTCCTAGGGACGCTGGACTACGGGACCTGCGAGATCCCGGAGCCTCTTCGCGAGCCCAAGAACCCGATCCCAGTGGGATCCCTGGTCAGCGCCGTGACCTGTCGTTACGGCAGCGACCTGACCTCCGCCAGCGCGAGGCGCACCGCGCCGGACGAGCTGACGCTGGAGTGGGCGCTGGCCAGCGCAACGGAGCTGGAGGGGCAGCCGCCGACGCCGCCCAAGCTCATCTCCCGGATCAAGATCCCAACAGGTGCGATCTTCACCATCAAGCGGATCGACCTCGCGAAGAAGTAGAATGCGCGCCATGGGCCTCTTGACCTTCGGCCTCAACGTGACGTTGGACGGGTGCATCGACCATCGCGAGGGGATCGCGGACGACGAGCTCCATGACTACTGGACGGAGCTCATGGACGCGGCCGGGGCGATGCTCTTCGGGCGCATCACCTACGAGCTCATGGAGGACGCCTGGCCGGCGGTGGCGCGCGACGAGAGTGCGCCGCGAGCGTCCCGAGAGTGGGCGCGCAAGCTGGAGGCCAAGCCGAAATATGTGGTTTCGACCTCGCGGCGCGACTTCCCGTGGGACAACACCTTCCGCGTCGAGGGGGATTTGCACGAGGCCGTGAGGCAGCTGAAGGAGCAGACCCCGCGCGGCGTGCTCGTGGGCAGCCCCACGCTGTCGGCCGCGCTCGAGCGGCTGGGGCTGATCGACGAGTACCGTCTCGTCATCCACCCGGTCCTCGCCGGCCATGGACCGACCTTGTTTCAGGGCCTGGAGCGCTCGCGGCAGCTCGATCTCGTCTCGACGCACCGCCTGAAGTCCGGCGCGATGGCGATGCATTACCGCCGCAAAGAGGGATGACCATGCCGTCGGAAGAGCTCGACTTGGCCGCCGCGCGTGCTCGCCACGAAGACCTCGCCGCTCGCGGTCTCGCAGGAGAGCTCGTCGGGGGCGGACGCGACCTCGTTGTCCCACCAGCCCCTCGAGGAAATGCACGCGCCGGTGAGAACGTCGTAGATGTCCTCGGAGTTCCAGTCCTGATTGCCAGACTGCTGCGACTGCCACGTGTGGGTGATGAGGGCGGCGCTGTCCTCGCGAAACCGGAACGAGTTGGCACCCGTGATGGTGCGGTGAAGAGCGCGCGTCGTCAGATCCCAGATGTCGATGTCGTCGGCGTACGCGGCGAGCCAGCGGTGGTCGGGTGAGATCGCGAACCGTTCGGCGCGCCCCGTAGCGAGCGCCAGGATCTCGGCGCCGGTCGCGGTCGACCGGAGGCACGCGCCCTCGGCGGACGTGCGGGTGAGGAAGACGTCGCGATCGAAGAGCGCCACGCGGACGCCGGTGAGGCGGAAACGCTCGCGACCGTCGTCCATCGCGAGCGCGATGACGTCGCCGGCGTCGCGCCGATCGAGGAGAAGGACGCCGAGCTCGTCGGCGACGTGCGCATCGTCGTAGTTGCTACCCGGGAGATCGATTCGCCACACGCTCGTACCGTCCTCGGTCGCGAGGGCGATCAACGAGTCGCCGCGTCGGACGAGCACGCGACTGCCAGCGGCGAAGAGCGTCAAGAGCCCCGTGGCTTCGACGAAGATCCGCATTGCGCCGGCCGCGACGTCCCAGAAGCCGATGCCGCCCTCGTGATCGACGATCAGCGTCGTGCCGCTCGGCGAGAAGCGCGTCTTCCACCCGTGGCGCACCGGCGGTTCGCGTCGAGGTTCCGGCGCGAGCGCGGTGACGTCGGCGATGAGCGCCGTGCGCCAGTCGCCCAGCACGAGGACGCGACCGTCGTCGCTCCAGTGCGCGCGCATGTCGCCGATCCGCCCGGTGGAGACCTCCGCGGCGAGCGCGCCGGTGGTGAGGTCCCAGAGGCGCGCGTGCTCCTCGTGGCGCGTCACGACGAAGCGCCCGCGCGGATCGAACGACGGGTATGGGCTCGACCCGCCGGGGACTCGCCGCACCTCGGCGCCGGTGGTGGCATCACGGATGATGCCGTCGTTGCCCGCGAAGAAGGCGCCCGTCGCGTCGAAGGCGAGGCTCATGGTGAAACCACGAATCGGTTGCTCGAACCGGCGCGTGCCGTCGGGGAGCGACCAGCCCTCGAGCATCGCGCCGCCGCGCTGCTGGACGAGGCAATCGCCGGCCGGGCTCACCGCCACGACGAGGTAGTCGCCGCTATCCGTGGCCGCGTGGGTTGGCTCGGTGGCGCCGTCCCAAACGCCACCACCCGGTGCCGCGCTCGTGGAACACGACGGCGTCGGCACCGCACGGCAAGAGCATGTCGATCTCCTCGGTCGTGCCGCGCGCGACCGACGTGCCGTCGGCGATGTGGAAGGCCCGCACTTCGCTTCCCGACATGGTGAAGACGACATCGTCGCCGCCAGCGATCACCGAGCGCTGGATCGTGCCGCGGTGAGGGCCGAGCTCGCCGAGCGACGATCCTGTATCGGTGGCCCACAGCTGGGCGGTGCTCCCGGTGAAGAGCACGAGACGCGCACCGTCGCGCGAAAGGCGGCCACCGAGTTGCGCCTCGCTCGCGAAGGCCCTCCGCACCAGACCGGTCCTGACGTCGACGTAGAGGAACTGGTGACCGGGGCCGTCGCGCTGCAGCAGCAGGTGCGCGCCGTCCGGCGTGAGCGCTCGCGCGTCACCGAACGCACGCCAGAAAGGGAGCGCAGCGGCAAGGACCCGGGGGCGCCGCAGACGCTGCAACCAGCAAGCGCCCGGCCGCGCCTCGAAGATCGCGCGGGCATGCTCGGCCCACGCCCGAAGGTCGGGGTGCCAGTAGAGCTCGTCATGGAGAACCGAGAACAGTCGGTCGGGCTCGCGGGCGAGGCGCCGGTGGTGAACCAGCAGCAGCGTCTCGAGGATCGCGATTGCACGACGATCGAACCGCGCGCCCGACACGTGCAGAACGCTCGCGTCGGCGGGCAATGGGGATGATGCGCCACGCAACACGTGAGCGAGATCGTCGAGGAGCCCGTCGACCGAGAGGCGGCAGCGCTCCTCCAGATACGCGAGGTCCGAAAGGGCCGTGAGGACGGCCTCGTGCCGTCTAGCCGCGAGCGTCGCACGCAGGTCGATCACCGGAGCGCGATTCCAGCGGTTTTGCATGTGCGCACGAGGAACGCGCGCGCGGCCTCGGAGGCTTCGGGTGTCTCACCGTCGACGATCCAACCCAGCGAGCCGGCGCCGCCGAAGGTGTCGGCGTATTCAGCGGGCACGGTGATCGTGATGGTGATGGTGGCGTTCGGGCGAGCTGCCTGGATCGAGAGCATGACCTCGTCCGGGAGTGCCGTGCTCGTCTGAGAAACCTCTCCCGCGTCGAGCATCGCCCGGAGCTCCTCGAACGAGATGGACTCCGCGCGTGTGAGCGTTCCATGAATGGTCACGCCACCATCCTACGACCGTGCGCTGGGCGGGCGTGCAGCCGTGCGCCTCGGCGATCGATCGGATCACTGGATTGTCGAGCTTCACGGGCGCGTCGGGCGCCTTCAAGAACGCCGGACGATCGCCGGAACCGAGCGGCGCGTAGGCCGTGACGTGAATGCCTTCCGAGGCGCAGAACGCGACGAGAGCGGGCTGCTGGAGGAGCGGATGCAGCTCCACTTGTAGAAGGCCGCAAAGACCCACAGTCCATACCGCGCAGCCGCAAGTTCGATGCTACCGTGCCGCGCAATGGCACGACGGCAACCTCGGCTCACGAAGCGTGAACGGAAGGCGCAGGCGGTGCGTCCGCCGGGGCCCTTCCCGGAGCCGCGCGAGCGGCTGCACCAGCTCGCCAGGGAGCACGGGCTGCACGTAGGCGACGTGCACCTCGACGGCATCCCCGGCATGGAGAAGATGAGCGAGGTCATCTCGGAGTGGGCGGCGCCCATTCTGGAGCCGTTCGAGGACGCGCCCCTGGCCACGTTTCGCAACGCGCTCTCCACCGCGGCGCTGATCTGGAACGCCGCGACGAACCCAGAAGGTACGACGGCCGAGGTCGCCGCCCAGGTGCTGGCGGATCTGCGAACCGCCGGAGGGCCGGTGCCCGACGCCTTGATCCCGAGCATCGAGTTGCTGGTCGAGAGCCGGCGGCTGGACTACTCGGCCGATCGGCGCATCGTCATGGCAGCAGAGGCAGTGGACGTCGGCGACGATCGTCGCATACGGGTGACCTCCGCGATGCCATAGCGCGCGCGGCACACCTCTTTACCGAGACCCGCGTGCTGCGCGAACGGCTCGGCCCGAAGTCGAGGGACTGTCGGTCTCTGCGCGCCGCATGAAGGTGCTACGCTTTCCGCGTGCACGGCGACACCTCGCGCGAAGCCCAGGCCCGCTACGCCGAGCTCCTGCGGAAGCTCGCACCGGAACAGCGACTCCGCGCGGCCATGGGGCTCAGTCGCGCCACGCGCGAGCTGGCGGAGGCGGGCGTCCGCGAGCGAATGCCGCACGCGACCGCGGCACAGGTCCGGCGCGAGGTCGTCGTCCTGCTCTACGGCGAGCAGGCCGCGCTGAGG
>Ga0208492_1000059_pt1 | contig 114916 bp, 115 predicted proteins | sample Subbioar_CSW14AB_FD_184820 | JGI IMG/M metagenome (GOLD analysis project Ga0208492, IMG submission 184820) | Serpentinite rock and fluid subsurface biosphere microbial communities from McLaughlin Reserve, California, USA - CR12Mar_CSW14AB (SPAdes) | ecosystem: Environmental > Terrestrial >...
ATCCCGCGGCCGGTGCCGGCGGGCACTGGCGTGTTCCAGCCTGACAGATCACGCACGGCTTCGAGGCAGGCTCTCAGCCGGCCATGCTGCGGATCGAGATTGGCGAGACGGAACTGCAGCGGGTCCCGCCCGGCCAGTTGCGCCAGTTCATCGATGGCCGATTCAATCGCAAAGCCATTCGGCCCGGCACCAAGCCCGCGCCACGGACCGGTATCGACCGGCAGGCGGAGATCGGAAAACTCCACCCGCATGCGGTTTGCGGCATAGGGCGGCAGGGCGCCACGCGCCACGCCGGGGTCTTTGACGAAACTGGTCACGGCCTGCATCCAGCGCGGCATGGCGGCGGAGGTGAAGATCACATGGCCGGAACAGAAGCCATGCCACCAGTCGGTGATGCGGCCCTGCGCATCGAGCCGCGCGCGGATGCGATGCGACGATGGCGGACGATGGAAGCCGTCGACAAATTCCGCCGCCCGGCTCCATTGCACCTTCACCGGCCGGCCGGCGGCCTGCGCCAGCAGGGCCGCTTCCAGTTCCTGCCGCACGATGGTGCGCGCGCCGAAACCGCCGCCGATCCGGCAGCTATGCACCAGTACCTTCTCGGCCGACAGGCCGAACTGCCGCGCCAGCGTTTCGCGCACAAAGAAGGCATCCTGCGTGCCGGTCCAGACTTCCAGCCGTGTGCCCCCGTCATGCCACTGCGCCACGGCGCTGCGCGGCTCCATAGCGGCATGGGCGGCAAAGGGAATGGCGTAGCGCCGGTCGAGCGTCCAGGCAGTGTCGGTGCTCACCGTGTCGTTGCGCAGCCGGTGTTCGAGCCTGCCCCGGGCCATCGCCGCGTCGATATTCATCTCCGGCATGGTGCGGTCAGCCGTCGGCCGGTCCAGCGTGACGGCATGCAGCGGCCCGGGATGATCGGACAGCAGTCCGCGTCGGCCATCCGCCAGATCGACCAGGCGCAGACCCGCCGCCAGTTCACGCGGCTCAACACCGGCCGGCAGCACCAGGCCGAACAGTATGCCGGGCAGACGGACGTCGCCCGCATAAAGCGTAGATGCGCCGGTGACGATGTCAGCAATCCGCTCGGTCGGATGCCCCTGCCCGACATGGCGTCCGCCGCCCCGCAGACTGCGCAGGGTGACCGGCTGGCCTTTGTCATGCAGCTCCGTGGCCGTGCTGCCGCTTTGCAGATGTTCGCGCAGCAAAGCCGCGGCACGCGCCACCGGTTCGGTGAAATCCTTCATGCTGTCGCTGCCGACCGTGGATTTCACCGGTGCGATGGACGCCGTGTCGGGCAGCACCGCTTCGACGCGGTCCAGTTCGATATCCAGTTCCTCGGCCACGATCTGGCGCAAGGCAATACTGATGCCCTGCCCCATTTCCTGGCGCGGCAACAAAAGCTGCACCCGGCCATCTGGCAGCAGCCGCAGCCAGGCGATGCGCGCCTCGCCCGACGGCATGCTACGCGTCGGCAGCGCCGGCAGCGGATTGAAGGCGCAGGCCGGCGCGGCGGCGAACACCGTGATGCCGGCGGCAAAGCGCGCAGCATGAGCGAAGAGAGTACGACGCGACATGGCGCTCATGGCTGTGCCTCCCCAGCGGCGCGATGGATCGCCTTGCGGATACGCTGGTAGGTGCCGCAGCGGCAGAGGTTACCGGCCATGGCCGCATCGATGGCGGCATCGTCAGGTTTCGGAGTCTCGCGCAGCAGGGCGACGGCCGACATGATCTGTCCGGCCTGGCAGTAGCCGCATTGCGGCACGCTCTCGGCGATCCAGGCCTGCTGCACCGGATGCAGGGTCTCGCCAGCCAGCCCCTCGATGGTAATAATGCTGCGTCCGGCGGCATCCCCGGTGCTGATCTGGCAACTGCGGACCGCCGCGCCATCGAGATGCACCGTGCAGGCGCCGCACAGGCCCTGCCCGCAGCCGAACTTGGTGCCGGTCAGGCCCAGCGTTTCGCGCAGCACCCAGAGCAGCGGATCACGGCTGCGCTCATCGGGGATGTCGGCCGAACGGCCGTTGACGGTGATCTGCATGACAGGCTCCCTGTTTCGGAGCCTGGAGTATCGGGCGATGTCGGCGACCGGTATTGAACGATTGCGCCAATACCACCCCGCTTCGTCATGGTCGGGCTTGACCCGACCATCTCGCGTCACGCGGCCTGAGATCCTCGGGTCAGGCCCGAGGATGACGCCTTGTACGGGTTACGCCGCCTGCAGCTTGCCTTCGTGCAGCGTCACGACCCGATCCATGCGGCGGGCGAGATCGAGATTGTGGGTGGCGATCAGCGCGCCGATGCCGCTGTTGCGCACCAGCGAGGTCAGTTCGCCGAACACGATCTCGGCGGTCTTCTCGTCCAGATTGCCGGTCGGCTCGTCTGCGAGAAGTAAATCCGGCTTTCCAACCACGGCACGGGCAATCGCCACGCGCTGCTGCTCGCCGCCCGACAGACGCGCCGGGCGGTGATCAAGGCGATGGCCGAGGCCGAGATGCTTGAGCAGATCGCCGGCGGTCTTTGCCGCTTCGCTAGCGCCCTGCCCGCGCACGCGCAGCGGCATGGCGGCATTCTCAAGTGCTGAGAATTCCGGCAGCAGGTGGTGATACTGGTAGACGAAGCCGAGCCGCTCGCGGCGCACCAGCGTGCGCTCGGCGTCGTTCATGCGGCTGCAATCCTGGCCGCCGATCACGATACGGCCGGACGACGGCTGCTCCAGCAGGCCGGCGATATGCAGCAGGGTGGATTTGCCCGAACCGGAGGGCCCCAGCAGCGCGACGATCTCGCCGCGCGACACGGTGAGATCGACGCCGCGCAGCACATCCACATTGACGCCGCCCTGGCTGAAGGTGCGCTGGACGGTGTCGAGGACCAAAACTGACTCAGTCATGCAAAAATCTCCTCGTCATTCCCGCGAAAGCGGGAATCCAGACGATGCAAAGACTGGGTCCCCGCTTTCGCGGGGACGACGAAAATATGGTCACTCATAACGCAGCGCCTCCACCGGATCGAGGCGGGCGGCACGCCAGCTCGGATAGAGCGTGGCCAGCAGGGTCAGGATCAGGCCCATCGCCACGACATAAACCACTTCGGTGCTGTCAACCTTGGCCGGCAGCTGCGACAGGAAGTAGATTTCGGCGGGGAAGAGCTGCCAGCCGGTCATCGCCTGCAGCGCCTGACGGATGCTTTCGATATTGAGGCAGAAGGCCAGTCCGAGCGCGAAGCCCGAAGCCGTACCCAGCACGCCGATGCTGGCGCCGGCGATGACGAAGACGCGCATCACGGTGCCGCGCGCCGTGCCCATGGTACGCAGGATGGCGATGTCGCGGGTCTTGTCCTTCACCAGCATGATCATGCTGGAGATGATGTTGAAGGCGGCGACCACGATAATCAGGGTCAGGATCAGGAACATCACGTTGCGTTCGACCTGCAGCGCGCTGACGAACTGCGCGTTGGCCTGCTGCCAGTCATACATACGGTAATTGGGCCCGAGCCGCTGGCTGATCATGCGGGCGGCTTCACGTGCCCGGTCCGGCTCAAGCAGACGCACTTCGACCGCCGAGGCCTGGTTCTGCAGGCGGAAATAGACCTGCGCGGCCTCGAAAGGCAGATAAACGAAGGCGCTGTCGTACTCGAACATGCCGACATCGAAGACCGCGACCACCGTGTAGCGCACCGAGCGCGGCACGCTGCCGAACGGCGTGGCATTGGTCTGCGGCGAGATCATGCTGATCTGGTCGCCGACGCGCAGGCCCAGCTTGCGGGCCAGGCGATGACCGATCACGGCGGCATCGTCGCCCTGGAAATCCTTCAGGCTGCCTTCGCGGATGCCCTTGGCGATGGCGCTCTCTTTTGCCAGATCCTCGGGCCGCACGCCGCGGATCATCACACCCGAGGCACCGCGGTCGGCCGTGGCCATCACCTGGCCTTCGATGATCGGCACCGCCGTCACCACGCCGGGCAGCTTGCCCACCGTATCGGCGACGAACTGGAAATCACGGATCACCGGCGCGGCATCGGACTGGATGGTCAGATGGCCGTTGAGGCCAAGGATGCGGCCGACCAGTTCGGCGCGGAAGCCGTTCATCACGCTCATCACGATGATCAGAGTCGCCACGCCCAGCATGATGCCGAGGAAGCTGAACACCGCGATCACCGAGATGAAGCCCTCCTGCCGCCGCGCCCGTAAGTACCGCAGGGCGAGCATCCATTCGAAACGCGAGAAGAAGGGCATGAAGAGATCCGCAGTTAAAATACTATTCCGTCATCCCCGCGAAAGCGGGGATCCAGAGTCTGCGTTCCCGCTTTCGCGGGAACGACGAGTTAGGGTATCCATTCATCGAACCTTGGCCGCAGCCAGCTTATTAAGCGCCGCCTCGACGGAAAGTTCCTCTTTCTCGCCGGTTTTGCGGTTCTTGATCTCAACCACGCCAGACTTGAGCCCGCGCGGGCCGACCGTGACCTGCCAGGGCAGGCCGATCAGGTCCATGGTGGCGAATTTGGCGCCGGCGCGCTCGTCGCGGTCATCCAGCAGCACATCCAGCCCGGCGGCCTGCAGCTTGCCGTAGAGGTCGTCGCAGGCATTGTCGCAATCGGCATCGCCGACCTTGAGGTTGATCAGGCCGACATGGAAGGGCGCCACGCTCATCGGCCAGATGATGCCGTTGTCGTCATGGCTCGCCTCGATGATGCCGCCGACCAGGCGCGACACGCCGATGCCGTAGGAGCCCATTTCCAGCGTGATCTGCTCGCCGCCCGGACCGGCCACCACAGCGCCCATCGGCTTGGAATACTTGGTGCCGAAATAGAAGATATGGCCCACTTCGATGCCGCGGGCCGCCACCTGGCGTTCCTGGGGCAGCGCCTCGAAACGGGCCGCGTCGTGCTTTTCTTCGGTGGCCGCATAGGGCGCGGTCCAGCTGTCCACGATAGGCTGCAGGTCGGCGCTGTAATCCACCGCCTCACCCAGCACGTCGCGGTCGATCAGCGCCTTGTCACAGAACACGCCGCTTTCGCCGGTCTCGGCCAGCACGATGAACTCGTGGCTGAGGTCGCCGCCGATCGGGCCGGTATCGGCCTGCATCGGAATCGCCTTGAGCCCTAAGCGCGCGAAGGTGCGCAGATATGCCACGAACATGCGGTTATACGACCGGCGCGCGGCGGCCTGGTCGAGATCGAAGGAATAGGCATCCTTCATCAGGAATTCACGGCCACGCATGACGCCGAAGCGCGGACGCACCTCGTCGCGGAATTTCCACTGGATGTGATAGAGGATCTTCGGCAGGTCGCGGTAGCTCTTCCACTCGTTCGCGACGATGTCGGTGAGCATTTCCTCGTTGGTCGGACCGTAGAGCAAAGGCCGCTCGTGACGGTCGGTGATGCGCAGCATCTCCTTGCCGTAGTCTTCGTAGCGGCCGCTTTTCTGCCACAGCTCGGCCGACTGGATGGTCGGCATCAGCATTTCCTGCGCGCCGGCATTGTCCTGCTCCTCGCGCACGATCTGCTCGATCTTCTTCAGCACGCGATGGCCCAGCGGCAGCCAGCTGTAAATGCCGGCGGCATTCTGCCGGACCATGCCGGCCCGCAGCATCAGCCGGTGGCTGACGATCTGGGCCTCGGAGGGGTTTTCCTTCAGAACGGGCAGGAAGTAGCTGCTGAGCCGCATATTGTGGGATTTCCTGAATTTATCGTGCGGTGATGGCGGGGTAATGGGGCGTTTTTAAGGCCCTGCCCCCCTCGTCGCAATGGCTTGATCGACTAGCGCTTGGGCTGGCCGGCTTTGGCCAGATAGTCGCGGCAGGCACCGGCGACGGCATCCTCGCTCTGCGGCTGCAGCGGCTGGCCGTTAAAGGCGAGCTTGCCGCTCATCGGATCGATGGCCAGCGTGGCGATGCGCAGCTGCGATTCCTGCTTCATCCCGGCCGGCACCTGCGGCAGGCCAGGCAGGTCCGACAGCGGCATGCGCAGTGGCAGATCGATCATCCCGTCGAGCGGCAGCGGATTGCTGCCCGGCAGGTCGGCCGGCGCAATCGGGCGGCCCTGGGAGTCGACATCGCGGCCGGGCTGGTAATTCACGTCCGGCGCGGGCTGGTGCGGCACCAGGATATTCTGCCGGGCCAGCAGGCGGCGGCAGTCCTGGGCATCCAGCGCCACCACCACGGGCAGTGCCGAGTCGGGGGCATTTTGCGGCGATTTGCCCGGCTGGGAGGCAGTCTGCGCCGGTACAGCCGCAGGCAGCAGAAGCAATCCGAGCAGCAGGGTGGTCGGAATCCGGAGCATTTTCCCAGCATGCAGCGGCATTGTTACGATTCTCTTATGAGGCCATAACTTTTTGGATGACAACGCTTTCATCATTCGGTATAGAAAATACGCAACCGCTTGGTAACAGGCGGCCCAAGTCTGGGGAGGCTTAAACTTACCCGTGCGAGACGGGGTGCGGAGCGAGGCATGTCCTTGCTCCTTTCTTTTTTGTGGCAACCCCTTCTAAAAACTCCCGCAATAGCTGTACCCTGGCGCCGCTCGACACGGCGGCTTCTCGCTTGGCGAGGGATGTCGCGGCCCCGCCCCCCTGGGCGAGGCCGCAGAACGTCAGGATTGCCTATTCATCGGCCAGCGACAGGGCCGCGTAATAGTCGACGCGGATGTCATCCAGCATCTTGCCGACGACGCGCCGCGTCTCGCCGACGCAGACCGGAGTCGTTACATACGAGACGAATTCGCGCCGCATGGTGACCGTGCGGCCCGATTGCGACCAGTTGGACCGATAGCTGGCATGCTTGTTTTTGAGCTCCGCCCCTTTGGGCAGCTCGCGCAGACGCTTGCCCGGCGGCAGTTCAATGGCGATCTCCTGCACCTGCCGGCCGCTGAAGCACGGCGTCGGATACACACCCTGCGGATCGACCAGATCGATGGGGCCGAGCAGCAGATCGCCGGGCGATGAGCCGACGCTCAGCAATCCCTGCGGCCGGAAACTGTTGCCCGACAGCAGATCGCGGCGCGGCATGGTCTGGAATCGGCCGGTGACGCGATAAGATGCGGCCGACTGGTAGATGTCTTCGACCTGGTAGCGGCCAGAGCCTTCAAAGCCGTACGCCCGCAAGGTTTCCTTCGCAGCCTGCTCCGCGCCCATCGACTGGATATGGGCCGCGCGCTGGCGCATCCAGACGGCGTAAGGACCGGTGCCAGACGAGTCCGCATCGCCGACCAGGCGGCCATCCGCGCCCAGCTTGATATTTACGCGCGTGGTGATCGTCGCCACCTCGCCTTCCAGCGCCGGCGTGCGTGCCATGCGGGGATTCGAAACCGAGGCATGCACGACCGGCTTGCCATACTGGTCGAACGGCAGCACGCCGAAGGGCGCGATGCCGGCGGTAGTGTCGACATAGACATTGAAGTCAGGCAGCCAGCTGATCACATGATTGAGCGACGAGAAGGTCGGCGGCCCAGCGAGAGCGTAGCTATTGCCGCTGTTGATCAGCACGGTCTCGCTGACGATGCCCTTGGCGGCGAGCAAGGCAGAGAACAGCGTGGCATGGTCCTTACAGTCGCCATAGCGGTTGGTGATGATGGAGTCGATGCTGTGCGGAACGAAGGAACCCGTCACCCCCAGGCGGATCTGAACGTAACGGATGCGCTGCCGTACCCAGTCGTAGATGGCTTCCGCCTGCTTGCGACGATCGGTAATGCCTGCCGTGATCTCCTCCGCCAGCGCAGTGACGGCTGGCGTGACGGCGGTATTCTCGCGCCCCATCTCGGCATAGCTGCGACCGATATCCGGATAGGCCTTGAAGGTCGAAACGAAGAATCGCGGCGCCCGGTCGAAGCCATCGAGGGCGGCTTCCTGTTTGCGCTCCGGCTTCAGGTTCTGCCAGGTCCATTCATAGACCGCCCGTCCGTTCTGGACGCGCCGGCTGGATTTCAGTTCATGCGTTTCGGTCCGCACCGCCATCGATTCCGGCAGTGAAATCCGGATGCGCACGTCTCGCATAAGGCTATCGCGTTCGAAAAACCGGCCGTGGGAGAACTGCCCCTGAAAATAGGGCTTCTGTGTATACCTAACCCGGAAATAGACGGAGTCCCCGGTCTCCACCGACGGATAGATGATCACCTTCTGGCTCTCATCGGCAAAATACGGCCCCTGATTCGAACGCGCGCCTGCCTGGGTCATGATCGCCGACGGGGCGACCGGCATGCGACGGCCATCGCCCTTGAGCGTATAGGCCTCGACGACCTCGAACGTTTCCATCGTGTTGTGATAGCTGAACGGCAATTGGGCCATTTCATGCGCTGTGGCCGCATTCCTGGCGAGATACTGGCCCTCGATAACCATGCTGTAGCTGCCGTCGGCTGCTACCTCGTAATCCCAGTGCAGCTTGGTGATTTCGGAGGGAATATCTTCGGGGCTGAGGAGATCGCCCTCGCGGATCGGACCAGCATTTGAATTATCGGCGACACGATATTCCGCGTTGGCGCGAGCCTGCGCGGGCGTGCGCTGTCCGGCAACGACATCGCGTCCCGGTCGCCACTGGTTCGCCAGCATCTGGCCGGCATCGACCTCGGATGGCAACATCAGCAGCGTCGCGCCCTGTCGGCCGCGCACGGCGCGGATCCGCGCATCCTCGGTCTTGGCATTCGACTCGGCGAGGCTGAACCAGGCATAGGCCGCTTCGCGGTCAAGCGGCACGCCGGTACCTTCCAGATAGGCATCGCCCATGATCCGCATCGCTGGCGAGAAGCGGCTGTCGGCTGCAGCGCGCAGCCACTTCACCGCTTCCGCGGTATTCTGCTCGACGCCCAGTCCAGCATTCAGGTAATAGCCATACGCCGCCTGCCCATCCGGACTACCGGCCTGCGCGGCCTTCTTCGCCCAGGTTGCACTCGCCACGGCATCGCGGCGCACGCCAGCCATGCCGCTATACAGATTGACCAGCGACATCTGGGCGGTGACGTTACCCGCATTGGCCATCTGCTCGAACAGTTCCAGCGCGGCGTATTTGCTGCCGGCGAGTCCGTTGGCGTCGAGCAGCCGGCCAGCCAGTTCCGAGGTCGCGGTATCATAACGCCCGACCGTTGCCGCCGCCGGGGGTGCGGCCGGCTGACGCACGGCCGCCGGCCCGAACAATATCGCCTTCGCCACGTCGTTGCCGTCCGTCTGGCAACCGGTCAGGACAAGACAGACGCAGGCGAGCAAAAAACCCGGCCCGACCATGCGGGCAACGCGACCGTATTTCTGCATGAAACTCCCCTTCGGCATAGCTCAGCGCCTGATCCGCTTCAGTTCAGACTGGGCCGCACGATATTCGATGAATTCGACGACGCCGGTGGCAATCGCCGCCTCGAAGCGGGCGGTCGCCTTGTCCAGTTCGCCGCGAATGAGATGCTGCTGTCCCAGGAAAAACTCGACCTCGCAACGGGCGGCAGCGGCCTTGACCTCATCGCTGAATGGCAGCGGAATCGGAGCCGACGCGGCCGTCGTCGGCGTGATTTCCCCCAGCAAGGCGCGGATGACAGGCCCCGGCCACTTTTCCAGGTCGATATTGCCGCGCTGCTCTTTAAGGAACGGCACTTCCCGGTTGGCGACACGCGAGCGGGCGATGTACTGCCACATCGTCACGTAACCGTCGCCCGGCTTGAGCGACGCGGCCTTGTCCAGATCGGCAATGGCCCCGGCTGCATTGCCGCTCAGCAACATCGCACGGCCCCGCCCGTAGTAAGACAGGCGCGTGTCGTCCTGCAGGCGCAGCGACTGGCTGTAATCGGCGATGGCGTTCTGCCAGTTCTGGCCATGCTCGTGGATGACGCCGCGGTGGTAATAGAGTTGGGCGCGCTCCTCGTCGTCCCGCGCGCGGTCGATGGCAAGGGCCATGGTCGCCAACGCATCCTCGTTGCGATTACCGTAGTCCTGCATGATCGCTTTTTGCAGCAGCGGCGTCGCCATTTTCGGCTGATGGCGGGCGACGGAATCCCAATCCGCCGCGGACTCCGAATGCTTGCGCTGGGTGCCCAAGATGTCGGCCCGTACCCAGTAAGCCGGCCAGAATTCCCCGTCCAGCTTGAGCGCCTCGTTCAAGTCCGGCACCGCCTCGGCGGCGCGGTTCATGTCGAGCCGCGCCAGCGCCCGGTAATAAAAGATCCGTCCCTTCAGATCCTGGGGAACCCCCATGGCCTCGAGTGCCGCGGCGCAGGCTTTCTCGCGCTCACTCGGCTGCGATATCTGGACGCATCTCTGCACCAGGCTTGCGGGTGCATTCGAGTTCTGGGCGTCAGCCCGGACAGCAATCCCCGACACGATCAGGAAGGCGCCAAGAAAAACGAATTTCAGAGGCATCCCGCCCACCCCAAAAGTCAGCTAAAGCCAAGCTTACCTTTTGTAGAAAACGGGCCAAAAAATTGCAACTTTTTATGAAGCTTGCGACGAGATACCCTTCGCAAAACGATAATAGAATCACCCACGCCCCAGAATGCCCGGCACGTTGAGCAGGTCGTAATATCCGACCACGTAATAGATCGCGAAAATCACGCTGCTGATGCCGAAGCACAGCAGGAATTTGAAGCCGAGCCGCGGATTGGTCGGCGCGGAATCGGCCTGGCCCGGCAGCTTCTCCTCGCCGGCTTCATCGGCCGTTTTCACGCCGATGGGCAGCACGCAGAACAGCGTGACCATGTAGATCATCATAAAGGCGACGAGATTGTTGTACCAGGTCACAGCAATAACTCCGGCAGAACTCAGACCTGCTCGATCTCGACCAGCGTGCCGGCGAAGTCCTTCGGATGCAGGAACAGCACGGGCTTGCCATGCGCGCCGATCTTCGGCTCGCCATCGCCCAGCACGCGCGCACCCTGCTGTTTCAGCCTGTCGCGCGCCGCGATGATGTCTTCCACTTCGTAGCAGACATGATGCATGCCGCCGGACGGATTGTTGGCGAGGAACTTGGCGATGGTCGAGCCCTCGCCCAGCGGATGCAGCAACTCGATCTTGGTGTTCGGCAGTTCGACGAAGACGACCGTGACGCCATGGTCAGGCTGTGCCAGCGGTTCCGACACCTTGGCGCCGAGCGTATCGGCATACATGGCGGCGGCGGCGGCGAGATCCGGCACGGCAATGGCGACGTGGTTGAGGCGACCGATCATGGACAAGTTCCCTGCTGGCGTTTCTTGCAGTGCAATATGGGGGCGAAACCGGCGGGCGGCAAGTCGGCGAAAAGTCGCAGCGCCGCCGAGGGTTACGCTAGGGCATCCGGACGATCTGCACCTGACAGACCGGCTTGCGGCCGGTCAGGCTGCGCAGGTAGCCGCGCATCGCCTTGATGGCGGCCTGTTCCAGCGCGGCGTCGTCGCGCGATGTCCTGAGCGCGTCGATGGCACTGGCGATCTCCTCGGCGATCTCGTCCTCGATATCCTCGACTTCGAAATTCACCACGCCGGCCAGCATCACCTGCGGACCGGCCAGCAGCTTGCCGCGGTCATCCACCACCAGCGTCACGGCAGCGGCACCGTTGAAGGCCAGCTTGCGCCGCACCCCCAGCGTCCCGCCCTGCAGCGGAATCAACTCGTCGCCATCGATGGCCAGCCGCCCGGCCGGCACCTGCTCCACCACGTCGGGCGCGCCTGGCGACAGCCGGATCAGGTCGCCGTTGCGCGGCACGATGCCATGCGGCACCTGCAGGCTCTGGGCGAAGCGCGCATGTTCCACCAGATGACGCGGTTCGCCATGCACCGGCACGGCGATCTGCGGCCGGGCCAGCGCATACATCTCGGCCAGTTCGTCGCGCGAGGGATGACCCGAGACATGCACGAAGGCATCCTTCTCTGTGATCACCTCGATGCCCTTGGCCACCAGCTCGTTGTGCAGCTTGAACAGCGTGCGTTCGTTGCCGGGAATGATCTTGGAGGAGAAGACGACCGTGTCGCCCGGCGACATCACCACATGCGGGTGACTGCCGAAGGCGATACGCGCCATGGCGCCGCGCGGTTCGCCCTGGCAGCCGGTGCAGATATACAGAATCTTCTCGCGCGGCAGGAAACCAGCCTCGCGTTCATCCACCTTGTTGGGAATATGCTTGAGATAGCCGTTTTCCTGCGCCGCCGCGATGAAGCGATGCAGCGAGCGGCCGATCAGGCAGACATGGCGGTCGAGATCCTTCGCCACCCGGAACAGGCTTTCCAGCCGCGCCAGGTTCGACGAAAACGTGGTGACCGCGATCCGCCCCGGCTTGTCCTTCAGCAGCGGCACCAGCGCGTCATGCACCGCGCCTTCGGAACCGGACGTGCCACGGCTGAACACATTGGTGCTGTCGCAGACCAGCGCCAGCACCCCCTTGTCGCCATAGCTGCGCAGCGTCTCGATCTCGGTCTGCGGGCCCAGCATGGGGCGCGGGTCCAGCTTCCAGTCGCCGGTATGCAGCACGGTGCCGCGCGGCGTTTCGATGGCCAGCGCCTGGCTCTCCGGTGTCGAATGCGTGATGTTCATCGAGCGGATCTTGAACGGGCCCAGTTCGATCAGATCGCCCGGCTGGTAGATATGCACGGGCACGTCATCGACCATGCCCTTCTCTTCCAGCTTGCGGCGCAGCACGCTGGCTGCGAAACCAGTTGCCCAGACGGGACATTGCAGCTCGTCCCAGCAATGGCTGATGGCGCCGAGATGGTCTTCATGCGCATGGGTCAGGATCAGGCCGAGCAGCTTTTCGCGCCGGCCGGCAATCCAGGCGACATCCGGCACCACCATATCGACGCCGGGCATGCCTTCATCGGCGAAGCTGGTGCCAAGGTCGACCATGATCCATTGATCGCCATAGCCATAGAGATTGAGGTTCATCCCAATCTCGTTCACTCCGCCCAAGGGGAGGAAATACAGGCTGTCCTTGTCGAGACGTTCTGACATCTACTGCGTGCTGCGCCGATAGATTTCGATCAGGCCGCGCACCGTGATATCAGGGACGTTCTGTTCGATCACCTTGGTCGAGCCCTCGAAAACCGGGGCCAGGCCGCCGGTGGAAATCACCTTCATCGGCCGGCCGAATTCATCCCTGATCCGTTGCACAATTCCCTCGATCAGTCCGACATAACCCCAGAACACACCGGAATGCATGCAGGCCACGGTATTAACGCCGATCACGCTCTTCGGTTTCTCGACAACGATCCTGGGCAGCAAAGCGGTGGCATTGACCAGCGCCTCGATGGACAAATTGATGCCCGGCGCGATCACGCCGCCGCAATAGGCGCCTGCCTCATCGACCACGTCAAAGGTCGTCGCGGTGCCGAAATCGACAATGATCATCGGCGTGTTCGGAAACAGCACATGAGCGCCGACGGTGTTGCAGATACGGTCGGCGCCGGCCCCCTGCCCCTTGATCTCGATGCCGTATTTCACATTCGGCTCGCCCAGTACCAGCGGCTCGGTCTCGAAATAACGGGTGCAGAGCCGGCGCAGGTTGAAGGTGGCCTGCGGCACGACGCTGGCGATGATGGCATTCCGCACCTGCTTGGGGTCGATGCCCTCCAGCTGCATCAGCTGCAGCAGCCAGACCGCATGTTCGTCGGCTGTGCGCATAGCCGAGGTATGCTGACGCCACTCGCCGACGATCCGGTCTCCGTCGATGACGCCGAATTTCACATTCGTATTGTTGGCATTGATGGCGAGCAGCATGGCGCGTCCTCTTCAGCCGACCGGGAACACATCGCCGGCCGTGACAGTCTGCCTGCGGCCGTCGGGCAATTCCAGCAGGAGCGCGCCGCTGTCGTCCAGTGCGACGAAACGGCCCTGCAACTCAGTGTCCGGTAACCGCACGACAACCGGCTGCCCCAGCCCCTGCGCCCGCGCCAGCCAGGCGGCACGCACCGGCGCGAAACCTTCGGCCTGCCAGCGGCCATACCAGTAGCCGTAGCGCGCCAGCAGCCACTGCGCGAAATCTTCGGGCGTTACGCCGATACCATGCGCGGCCAGCGACGTGACCGGATATGGCGTCTCGGAGGGATGCCAGGCGAGGTTCACACCAATCCCGACCGTAACCCAGCCGAGTGCGCCATCGGGCCCGGTGCGGGATTCGAGCAGGATGCCGGCGATCTTGGCGCCGTTGACCAGCACGTCGTTCGGCCATTTGCAGGTCAGCTTTGCTGGCACAGCCGCGAGGTCGAGGGCCTCCAGCAGCGCCACCGCCGTCAGGAACGAAAGTGTGGCGGCCTCTGCAGGTGAGGCCTTCGGTCGCAGCAGCAGCGAAAGGAAGAGATTGCCCGGCGGCGAGTCCCAGGCGCGGCCGCGGCGGCCACGACCGGCGGTCTGCTGTTTCGCCAGCACCGCGAGGCCTTCCGCAGCGCCGGCCTCAGCCTGGCGGCGGATTTCCTCATTGGTGCTGTCGAGGCTGTCGAAGACCTGCAGCCCCCAGGCAACCATGACAGATTACGGGAACAGCGCCTTGGCGGCAGCACCAGCCATGTTCAGCAGCGGCGCTGGCCAGAGGAAGAACAGCATGGTGAAGAGTCCGGTCACGGTCATCACCGCGCCCAGCTCACCACGCACCGGCTTGGCCAGCGGCTCGGAGGCTTCGTCGAAATACATGATCTTGACGATGCGCAGGTAGTAGTAGGCACCGACCACCGAGCTGAGCACGCCAATCACCGCCAGCACATAGAGGCCAGCGTTAATGGCGGACATGAAGATGTAGAACTTGCCGAAGAAGCCGGCCAGCGGCGGCACGCCGGCGAGCGAGAACATGAAGCCGGCCAGCAGCAAAGCCATGCCCGGATGGGTCTTGGCGAGGCCGGCGAGATCGCTGACGCCCTCGACCATCTGGTCCTTCTGGCGCATGCAAAGGATGCAGGCAAAGGTGCCGACATTCATGGCCAGATAAATCGCCAGATAGATCAGGATGCCGCGCACGCCCTCTTCCGTGCCAGCCGCGAGACCGATCAGGGCATAGCCGACATGGCCGATGGACGAATAGGCCATCAGCCGCTTGATGTTGGTCTGCGCAATCGCCGCGAAAGCGCCGAGCAGCATGGAGAGCGCGCTGACCACGATGATGATCTGCTGCCATTCATGGGCAATGTCGCCGAACGGCGTCAGGATCGCGCGCACGAACAGCGCCATGGCGGCCACCTTTGGCGCGACGGCGAAGAAGGCCGTCACCGGCGTCGGCGCGCCTTCGTAGACGTCGGGCGTCCACATATGGAAGGGCACGGCCGAGACCTTGAAGGCCAGACCGGCCGACAGGAACACAATACCGACCACCAGGCCGATGGAGGCCTGGCCATTCAGCGCCGTGGCGATCTGGGCAAAGTTGGTCGAGCCGGCGAAGCCGTAGATCATCGATGCGCCGTAGAGCAGCATGCCCGACGACAGCGCACCCAGCACGAAATACTTCAGGCCAGCTTCGGTGGCGCGGCCGGAATCGCGCTTGAAGGCGGCAAGGACATACAGCGACAGCGACTGCAGTTCGAGGCCGAGATAGAGCGCGATCAGGTCGTTGGCCGAGACCATCATCAGCATGCCGGTGCTGGCCAGCAGGATCAGCACGGGATACTCGAAACGCTCCATACGCTCGTAGCGGTTATAGCCGAGCGACAGGATGATCGAGAAAGCCGAGCCCAGCAGGATCAGCACCTTTGCAAAACGGCCGAAACCGTCGGAGACGAACAGCCCGCCGAAGGTGAGCACCGAACCGGCCGGCTGCATGGCGACCAGGGCGACCGCGATCAGCAGTGCCAGCACGGCGAGCCACGATACAGTGCGGGTGGAGCCATCGCCACGGAAGACGCCGAACATCAGCAGCGCCATCGCCGAGAGCGCAAGCCAGAGTTCCGGATAGGCAGGCGCGAGTGCGGGCAGAGCGGTCACGGTCTTAACTCCTAGCGAGCAGCAGTGGCCAGCGCCTTGGCGGCGGCCATCGCAGTCTGGTGCTGGTCGAGCAGATGCTTGACCGAGACGGCCATCACATCGAAGAACGGCGCCGGATAGATACCCATCCACAGCGTCATGATCACCAGCGGCGCGAAGATCGCGATCTCACGCGGCGAGAGGTCGGTCATCGCCTTCAGGTCGGCCTTGGTCAGTTCGCCGAAGACAACGCGACGGTAGAGATACAGCGCATAGGCCGCGGCAAAGATCACGCCGGTAGTGGCGATCAGGGCGACCCAGGTATTGGCCTGGAAGGCGCCAACCAGGGTGAGCAGTTCGCCGACGAAGCCGCCGGTGCCCGGCAGGCCCACATTGGCCATGGTGAACAGCATGAAGATCACGGCGTATTTCGGCATGTTGTTGGCCAGGCCACCGTAGCGCGCGATCTCTCGGGTATGCAGGCGGTCGTAGACCACGCCGACGCAAAGGAACAGCGCACCCGAGATAATACCGTGGCTGAGCATCTGGAAGATGGCGCCTTCGATACCCTGCGTGTTCAGCGCGAAGATGCCCATGGTGACGAAGCCCATATGCGCCACCGAGGAATAGGCGATCAGCTTCTTCATGTCTTCCTGCACCAGCGCCACGATGGAGGCGTAGACGATGGCGATCACGCTGAGCGCGAAGACGAAGGGTGCGAAATATTCCGAGGCCAGGGGGAACATCGGCAGCGAGAAACGCAGGAAGCCGTAGCCACCCATCTTCAGCAGCACGGCGGCGAGGATGACCGAACCGGCCGTGGGCGCTTCGACATGCGCATCCGGCAGCCAGGTATGCACCGGCCACATCGGCATCTTCACCGCAAAGGAGGCGAAGAAGGCGAGCCAGAGCCAGGTCTGCGCCTGCGGCGAGAACAGGCCGGTCTTCATCAGGCTCGGGATGTCGGTCGTGCCGGCGGTGAAATACATGTAGAGCAGCGCCAGCAGCAACAGCACCGAGCCGAGCAGCGTGTAGAGGAAGAACTTGAAGCTGGCATAGATGCGGCGCTTGCCGCCCCAGATGCCGATGATCAGGAACATCGGAATGAGGCCGGCTTCAAACAGCAGGTAGAACAGCACCAGATCGAGCGCGCAGAACACGCCGACCATCAGGGTTTCCATGACCAGGAAGGCGATCATGTATTCCTTGACGCGGTGTTCGATGGCTTCCCAGCTGGCCAGGATGCAGAACGGCATCAGGAAGGTGGTGAGGATGACGAACAGCATGGAGATGCCGTCGACGCCCATATGGTAGTTGATGCCGGCGCCGATCCACTCGCTCTTCTCGACGAACTGGAAGGTCGCAGTCGTATTGTCGAAATTCAGCCAGATCAGCAGCGACACCAGGAAGGTGATCGTGGTGGTCCACAGGGCCACCGACCGGGCGTTGCGGGCCACGATCTCTTCCGGGCCACGCGCCAGGAAGATGAAGGCGGCGCCGACCAGCGGCAGGAAGGTGACGATCGACAGCAAGGGCATGCTCGACATCGGATTAGTGCCCCATCGCACTGAAGAAATAGGTCACCAGCACCGCCACGCCGATCAGCATGGCAAAGGCATAGTGATAGACATAACCGGACTGCAGGATCGAAGCGCGCTTGGCGAGGCGCACCACCGTGGCGGCCAGGCCATCGGGGCCGAGGCCATCGATGATCTTGCCGTCACCGCCCTTCCAGAACAGCTGGCCGAGCCAGAAGGTCGGGCGCACGAAGATGCGGTCGTACAGCTCGTCGAAATACCACTTGTTGAGCAGGAACTGGTACAGCATGTGATGCTGCGCCGCCACGCGACCCGGCAGGGCGGTATCGCGGATATAGGCGATCCAGGCGATGAAGATGCCGATGACGCCGACGATGATCGGGCCGACCTTGACCAGGAACGGCACGTTGTGGGCCTCGTCCATCGCCTTGTGGTTTTCCAGGATCAGGATCGAGCTGCCCCAGAATTCTTTCCAGTGATGGCCGACGAAGCCGTCATAGAAGACGATACCGGCGAACACCGCGCCGAAGGCCAGCACGAAGAGCGGGATCAGCATCACCATCGGGCTTTCATGCACGTGTTCCATCACGTGATGATCGGCGCGCGGCTTGCCATGGAAGGTCATGAACAGCAGGCGCCAGGAGTAGAAGGCGGTCAGGATCGCGGCGGCCATACCCATGATATAGGCATACTGCCCTACCCCGCCGGCGGCATAGGCCACTTCGAGGATCATGTCCTTGGAGTAGTAGCCGGCGAAGATCGGAAAGCCGGCCAGCGCCAGGCTGCCGATCCACATCATGGCATACGTGATCTTGATATGCTTCCACAGGCCGCCCATGCGGCGCATGTCCTGCTCGCCATCGACGGCATGGATCACCGAACCGGCGCCGAGGAACAGCAGCGCCTTGAAGAAGGCATGCGTGAACAGATGGAAGATCGCGGCGGGATAGGCCGAGACGCCCAGCGCGAAGAACATGTAGCCGAGCTGCGAGCAGGTCGAATAGGCGATCACGCGCTTGATGTCGTTCTGCGCCAGACCGACGGTGGCGGCGAAGAAGGCCGTGCTGGCACCAATCACGGTGACGAAGGCCAGGGTATCCGGCGCATATTCGAACAGCGGCGAGCAGCGTGCCACCATGAAGACGCCGGCGGTGACCATCGTTGCGGCATGGATCAGCGCCGACACCGGGGTCGGGCCCTCCATGGCATCCGGCAGCCAGGTATGCAGGCCGAGCTGGGCCGACTTGCCCATGGCGCCCAGGAACAGCAGGAAGGTGGCAACCGTCAGGATGTCCCAGTCCTTCCACAGGAAGTGGAAGGTCTTGCCGGCCAGATCGGGGGCCGCGGCAAAGACGGCGTCGAAGGTGACGCTGCCGGTGGCGAAGAACAGCGCCATGATGCCGAGCGCGAAGCCGAAATCGCCGACGCGGTTGACCACGAAAGCCTTGATCGAGGCGGCATTGGCCGAGGGCTTCTTGAACCAGAAACCGATCAGCAGATACGAGGCCAGACCCACGCCTTCCCAGCCCATATAGAGCTGCACGAAGTTGTCCGCCGTGATCAGCATCAGCATGGCGAAGGTGAACAGCGACAGGTAGGCGAAGAAGCGCGGGCGGTGCTCGTCGTGGCTCATATAGCCGACGGAATAGACATGCACGACGGCCGACACGGTATTGACCACCACCAGCATCACGGCGGTGAGCTGGTCGATCTTGAGCGCCCAGTCGACGCTGAAGCTGCCGGAATCGATCCAGTCGAGTACCTTGACGGTGACGACCATGCCCTTGGAGATCACCAGATAGAAGGCCACCCAGGACAGCACGGCAGAGATGATCACCGCCACGCAGGTCACGGCCATCGAAGCGGCGTCGCCGATCTTGCGGCCGAACAGGCCGGCGATGATGGCAGCCAGCAGCGGCAGGAAAACGATCAGATGGTACATCGTCATCGCTGGCCTCAGCCCTTCATCATATTGATGTCTTCAACCGCGATAGTGCCGCGGTTGCGGAAATACACGACCAGAATGGCCAGACCGATGGCCGCCTCGCCCGCCGCCACCGTCAGCACGAACAGGGCGAAGACCTGGCCGACCAGATCGTTCAGGTGAGTGGAGAAGGCCACCAGGTTGATGTTGACGGCGAGCAGCATCAGCTCGATCGACATCAGGATGACGATCACGTTCTTGCGGTTCAGGAAGATGCCGAGGATCCCGAGCGTGAACAGGATCGCGGCGACCGTGAGATAATGTCCGAGGCCGATGGTCATGATCAGATTCCCTTCCTCGGCTCGACCTTGCGGATCGCCACGGCGTCTTCGCGCGGGCGATTGACCTGCTCGGAGATGCTCTGGCGCTTCACGCCGGGGCGCGACCGCAGCGTCAGCACGATGGCGCCGATCATGGCGACCAGCAGGATCAGGCCGGCGCCCTGGAACAGATAGATGTATTTGGTATAGAGCACGGCACCCAGCGCATGGGTGTTGGTCACTTTGTCGAGCGCCGGGATCGGATCGGCCGCGACCGAGCGCGCCTCAGGCGCGACCACCCAGCCGCCCAGCACCATGGCCAGTTCGATCAGCAGCACGATGCCGATCATGCCACCGACCGGCAGATACTGCAGGAAGCCCTGGCGCAGCTCGACGAAGTTGATGTCGAGCATCATCACCACGAAGAGGAACAGCACCGCCACGGCGCCGACATAGACGATCACCAGCAGCATGCCGAGGAATTCGGCGCCCATCAGCACGAACAGACCGGCCGCATTGAAGAAGGCCAGGATCAGGAACAGCACGCTGTGGACCGGGTTGCGCGACGCGATCACCATGAAGCCGGAGGCCACGGTGATGGCTGCAAACAGATAGAAGGCCAGAGCCTGGATAATCATCGTCTACCCCCTCGCCTGCGGCGCGCTCAACGGTACGGCGCGTCCGCGGCGATGTTCCGCGAAATCTCGTATTCCCAGCGCTCGCCATTCGCGAGCAGCTTGTCCTTGTCGTAAAACAGCTCTTCGCGCGTCTCGGTGGCGAATTCGAAATTCGGTCCCTCGACGATGGCATCGACCGGGCAGGCTTCCTGGCAGAAGCCGCAGTAGATGCACTTGGTCATGTCAATGTCGTAGCGCGTGGTGCGGCGCGAACCGTCATCGCGCGGCTCGGCCTCGATGGTGATGGCCTGGGCCGGGCAGATCGCTTCGCAGAGCTTGCAGGCGATGCAGCGTTCTTCGCCGTTGGCGTAACGGCGCAGCGCATGCTCGCCGCGGAAACGCGGGCTGAGCGGGCCTTTTTCGTAAGGGTAGTTCAGCGTGGCGCGCGGCTTGAACATATAGGCAAAGGTCAGCCCAAGGCCCTTCACCACTTCCCACAGGAAGATCGAGCGAGCACCGCGATCGAGCAAAGCCATGGCTCAGACACCTTTCGGGAGCAGGTCGAAGGCGAGCAGGACGCCCGCAGTCAACACCACCCACAACAGCGAGAACGGCAGGAACACCTTCCAGCCCAGACGCATCAGCTGGTCGTAACGGTAACGCGGCACGGTGGCGCGCACCCAGATGAAGACGAACAGCAGGACGAAAATCTTCAGGCAGAACCAGACCACGCCCGGGATCCAGTTGAACGGCGCGATATCCATCGGCGGCAGCCAGCCGCCAAGGAACAGGATCGTGGTCATGCCCGACATCAGGATCATGTTCGCGTATTCGCCGAGGAAGAACAGCGCAAAGGCCATCGACGAATATTCGACCTGGTAGCCAGCGACCAGTTCGGCCTCGGCTTCCGGCAGATCGAAGGGATGGCGATTGGTTTCCGCCAGCGCCGAGATGAAGAAGACGATGAACATCGGGAAGAGCGGAATGGCGAACCAGACGGTCTTCTGCGCATTCACGATGGCGCTCAGGTTCAGCGAACCGACGCAGAGCAGCACGGTGATGATGACCAGGCCCATCGAGACTTCGTAGGACACCATCTGCGCCGAGGAACGCAGCGCGCCGAGGAAGGCGTAGCGCGAATTCGACGACCAGCCGGCGATGATGATGCCGTAGACGCCGAGCGAAGAGATCGCGAAGAGATATAGCACGCCGACATTAAGATTGGAGATCACCCAGCCGTCCGCCACCGGGATCACCGCCCAGGCAATCATCGCCAGGATGAAGGTGATGCAGGGCGCGGCGAGGAACAGGAACTTGTTCGCGCCCGACGGGATGATGGTTTCCTTGAAGATCAGCTTGCCGGCATCGGCCAGCGGCTGCAGCAGGCCGAAGGGACCCACCACGTTCGGGCCCATGCGCAGCGACATCGCCGCCAGCACCTTGCGTTCCATCAGCGTCAGATAGGCCACTGCGACCAGCAGCGGCACCAGCAGCATCAGGATATGGACAAGGATCAGCCCGCCCGGGAAGACGTAGCCGGTCCAGAGATTCTGCCAGAGAGACTCAGTCATGGGTACCCGTCTTCGGCTGGGCGGCGCCGCGCGCCAGCGCCGAACATTCGGCCATGGTCGCGGACGCGCGGGCAATCGGATTGGTCAGGAAGAAATCAGCCACGGTCGAGGCGAACGGCGCATCAGTGACGGCACCAGCCGTGCCGAAAGCACCGCCCCAGGCAGCGCTGCTGCGCTTGTCGACGCCGGAGAAATGCGGCGCGAGTTCGAGCATGCGACGACGCAGCATGCCCAGATTGTCGTAAGGCAGCTTGTGGCCGAGCGGCTCGGACACGGCGCGAATGATCGACCAATCTTCACGGGCATCGCCCGGAGGCGCCGCGGCGCGGCGGCCGAGCTGCACGCGCCCCTCGGTATTGACCCAGGTGGCGTCCTTCTCGACATAGGCCGCGCCCGGCAGGATCACATCGGCGCGCTTCGCGCCGGCATCGCCATGGCTGCCCTGATAGATCACGAAGGCCGAGCCGAGCTTCGAAGTGTCGATCTCGTCGGCACCGAGCAGCCAGACGGCCTTGATCTCGCCCGACTGCGCACCAGCCAGGATGCCAGCGACATCTTTACCGCCCTGCCCCGGCACGAAACCGAGGTCGAGCGCGCCGACGCGAGCAGCCGCCGTGTGCAGCATGTTGAAGCCGTTCCAGCCGTCCTTGACGAGGCCGAGGCTGTCAGCAGCCTGCTTGGCCAGCGCCAGCACGGCAGCGCCATCGGCGCGGGCGATGGCGCCCTGGCCGAGGATCAGCATCGGCTTCTGCGCGCCCTTCAGAACTTCAGCGAAAGCATGTTTGCCTTCGGCAATGTCCTTCAGCGTGGCGGCGCCGGCGCCGAGATACTCGTACTTGTAGGTCAGCTGCGGCTGGTCGGCGCCGATCAGGGCGATCTTGACCTTGCCGGTGAGGTAGCGCTTGCGCAGGCGTGCATTGATCAGGGCTGCTTCGCGGCGCGGGTTGCTGCCGACGATCAGGATGGCGTCGGCTTCATCAATGCCGGCAATGCCACTGTTGAACAGATAGCCGGCGCGGTTCGACGGATCGATCTGCGCGCCATCTTGGCGGCAATCGAGATTGGTCGAGCCCAGCTTGCCCATCAGGTCCTTCAGCGCGGTCATGCTCTCCGTGCAGGCCATGTCGCCGGCGATGGCGGCGATCTGGCTGCCCTGCAGGCCCTTCACATGCGCAGCAATCGCAGCGAAAGCTTCGGCCCAGCTGGCTTCCTGCAGTTTGCCATTCTTGCGCACATACGGCCGGTCAAGCCGGCGATTACGCAGGCCGTCATAGGCGAAGCGGCTCTTGTCGGAGAGCCACTCTTCGTTGACGTCCTCGTTCAGACGCGGCAGCACGCGCATCACTTCGCGACCGCGCACGTCGACACGGATATTGGCGCCGACGGCGTCCATTGCATCGATGCTTTCGGTCTTGCGCAGTTCCCAGGCCCGCGCCGTGAAAGCATAGGGCTTGGAGGTCAGCGCGCCGACCGGGCAGAGGTCGATCACGTTGCCGGACAGTTCAGACGTCATCGCCTGCTCGAGATAGGTGGTGATCTGCATGTCTTCGCCACGACCGATGGCGCCGAGTTCCGGCACGCCGGCCACTTCCTGCGCGAAGCGGATGCAGCGGGTACACTGGATGCAGCGGGTCATCACCGTCTCGATCAGCGGACCCATATACTTGTCGGTGACGGCGCGCTTGTTCTCGTCATAGCGCGACGAGCCCTTGCCATACCCCATCGACTGGTCCTGCAGGTCGCATTCGCCACCCTGGTCGCAGATCGGGCAATCCAGCGGGTGGTTGATCAGCAGGAACTCCATCACGCCTTCGCGGGCCTTTTTCACCAGCGGCGTGTCGGTCTTGATCACCATGTTGTCGGCGGCCGGCATGGCACAGGAAGCAATAGGCTTCGGCGCCTTCTCCTGCTCGACCAGGCACATGCGGCAGTTGCCGGCGATGGTGAGACGTTCGTGGTAGCAGAAGCGCGGGATTTCCTTGCCGGCCAGTTCACAGGCCTGCAGCACGGTGGTGCCGGGCTCGACAGTTACCTGGATGCCGTCGATGGTCAACGTGGGCATTGCTTACTTCCCCGCCTACTCGGCCGCCGCCGGCAGAACCGGCGCGCCCGTGTGATACGCATCGATGCGGCGCTCAATCTCGCCGCGGAAATGCCGGATCAGGCCCTGGATCGGCCAGGCCGCGGCATCGCCGAGCGCGCAGATCGTGTGGCCTTCCACCTGGGTGGTGACTTCCAGCAGCATGTCGATTTCGCGCTTCTCGGCCTTGCCCTGCACGAGACGCTCCATCACGCGCCACATCCAGCCGGTGCCTTCGCGGCACGGCGTACACTGGCCGCAGGATTCATGCTTGTAGAATTTCGACAGACGCGCGATGGCGCGCACCACGTCGGTGCTCTTATCCATCACAATCACAGCCGCAGTGCCGAGGCCCGAACGCTGCGCACGCAGGCTGTCGAAATCCATCAGCACGTCGTCGCAGATCGACTTGGGCAGCAGCGGCACGGAGGAACCGCCGGGGATCACGGCCAGCAGGTTGTCCCAGCCGCCGCGCACACCGCCGGCATGCTTCTCGATCAGTTCCTTGAGCGGAATACCCATCTCTTCTTCGACATTGCACGGCTTGTTCACATGGCCGGAAATGCAGAAGACCTTGGTGCCGGTGTTGTTCGGACGGCCGATGCCGGCGAACCACTCGCCACCGCGACGCAGGATGGTCGGCGCGACCGCGATGCTCTCCACGTTGTTCACCGTGGTGGGGCAACCCCAGACGCCCATATTGGCCGGAAATGGCGGCTTCAGGCGCGGCTGGCCCTTCTTGCCTTCCAGGCTCTCGATCAGCGCGGTTTCTTCGCCACAGATATAGGCGCCGGCACCGCGATGGATGTAGACGTCGAAATCAAAACCCGAACCGCAGGCATTCTTGCCGATCAGGCCGGCCGCATAGGCCTCGTCGATCGCACCCTGCAGGTTCTCAGCCTCGCGGAAGAATTCACCGCGGATATAGATGTAGGCAGCCACCGCGCGCATGGCGAAGCCTGCGACCAGGCAGCCTTCGATCAGCTTGTGCGGATCGTGCCGCATCATGTCGCGGTCTTTGCACGTGCCCGGCTCACCTTCGTCGGCATTGACGACGAGATAGGACGGACGGCCGTCGGACTGCTTCGGCATGAAGGACCACTTCATACCGGTCGGGAAGCCGGCGCCACCGCGACCGCGCAGGCCGGACTTCTTCATCTCGTCGATGATCCAGTCCTGGCCCTTGTCGAGGATGGCCTTGGTGTTGTCCCAGTCGCCACGCTTGCGGGCCGCCTCAAGGCGCCACGACTGCTGGCCGTAGAGATTGGTGAAGATGCGGTCTTTATCCTGAAGCATGTGCTGGCTCCGCCTCAGTCGTCATTCCCGCCGGCCGAAGCCGCGGGATTAAAGGTGGTCAACGTGGTGGCGCCGCCGAGCGGCTCCGACGACAGACGGCCATTCTGCGGGCCGGGCTTCGGCATCTCGCCGCGCTTCAGCGCTTCGAGGATGCGGCCGGTGCTCTCTTCATCGAGGTCTTCGAAGAAGTCGTCGTTATACTGCAGCATCGGCGCATTCACGCAGGCGCCGAGGCATTCCACCTCGATCACGGTGAACTGGCCATCGGCCGAAGTCTCGCCCGGATTGAGGCCGAGATGCTTCTTGCAGGCGCTCAGCACCTTGTCCGAACCGGCGAGCCAGCACGGCGTCGTCGTGCAGACCTGCACGAAATGCTTACCGACCGGTGCCAGGTTGTACATCGTGTAGAAGCTGGCGACTTCCAGCACCTTGATCACCGGCACGTCGAGCATCTCGGCGATGTAGCGGATCGCGGCCTGCGGCACCCAGTTGTCGTGCTGGCGCTGCGCGATATCCAGCAGCGGCATCACCGCGCTGCGCTGGCGGCCGGCCGGATACTTGGCGATATGCGCCTTGGCCAGTTCCAGGTTTTCCGCCGTGAAGGCGAAGCTGGCCGGCTGCAGCTCGGGCGGTGCGATATGAACGCCGCTCATCGATCGATCTCCCCGAACACGACGTCCATGTTGCCGACGATGGAGACGGCGTCAGCCAGCATGTAACCCTTCGACATGAAATCCGTGGCCTGCAGATGCGGGAAGCCCGGCGCGCGGATGCGGCAGCGATACGGCTTGTTCGAGCCGTCCGACACCAGATACACACCGAATTCGCCCTTCGGCGCTTCGACGGCGGCATAAGCCTCGCCTTCGGGCACGCGATAGCCTTCGGTATAGAGCTTGAAGTGATGGATCAGCGCTTCCATCGACTTCTTCATCTCGCCGCGCTTGGGCGGCACCACCTTGCGATCATCCGACGCAATCGGACCGGTCGGCATCTTCTCGACCACCTGTTCGATGATCTTCGCGCTCTGACGCATCTCCTCGATGCGGCAGAGGTAACGGTCGAAGCAGTCGCCGTTCTTGCCGACCGGCAGGTCGAAATCATACTGCTCGTAACCGTCATAGGGCTGCGACTTGCGCAGATCCCAGGCGATGCCCGAGCCGCGCAGCATCACGCCGGAGAAGCCCCAGTCCATCGCATCCTTGCCGCTGATCACGCCGATATCGACGTTGCGCTGGCGATAGATGCGGTTCTCGGTCAGCAGGCCCTCGATATCGTCGATCACCTTCAGCATGCGCGGCAGGTATTTGACGATGTCGTCTTCCATGCCCTTGGGCATGTCCTGGTGGACGCCGCCGGGACGGAAATACGCGGCATGCATGCGAGCGCCGGAAACGCGCTCATAGAATTCCATCAGCTTCTCGCGTTCCTCGAAGCCCCAGAGCGCCGGCGTCATCGCCCCGCAGTCGAGAGCGTGAGTCGTCACGTTCAGCAGGTGATTGAGCAGACGACCGATCTCGGCGAACAGCACGCGCACCGCCTGGCCACGCGCCGGCACTTCCAGACCGAGCAGCTTCTCGGTGGCGAGCGCGAAGGCATGCTCCTGGTTCATCGGCGCGACGTAATCGAGGCGGTCGAAATACGGCACTGCCTGCAGATAGGTCTTGTGCTCGATCAGCTTCTCGGTGCCGCGATGCAGCAGGCCGATATGCGGATCGCAGCGCTCGACGATCTCGCCGTCGAGTTCCATGACGAGGCGCAGCACGCCGTGGGCCGCGGGATGCTGCGGCCCAAAATTGACCATGTAGTTGGCAATGGAGACTTCGGCCATGTTACTTCTGCCCCTCGGCCTTTTCGTCGCCCGGCAGCACGTATTTCGCGCCTTCCCACGGGCTCATGAAATCGAAGCGGCGGAATTCCTGCTGCAGCTGCACGGGCTCGTAGACCACGCGCTTCTGCGACTCGTCGTAACGCACTTCGACATAACCGGTGAGCGGGAAATCCTTGCGCAGCGGATGACCTTCGAAACCGTAATCCGACAGGATGCGGCGCAGGTCCGGATGACCGGAGAACATCACGCCATACATGTCCCAGGTCTCGCGCTCGAACCAGTTGGCGGCGGAATAGACGCCCACCGCCGACGGCACCGGAGTCTCTTCGTCGGTTTCCACCTTGATGCGCACACGCTGGTTCAGCTTCAGGCTGAGCAGGTGATAGACGACATCGAAACGCCTGGCGCGCTCGGGCCAGTCGAGACCGGTGATATCGACCAGTTCGGCGAACTGGCAGTTGCCGTCGTCGCGCAGGAAGGTCAGCACCTGCACGATACGCGCGGCCGGCACGCGGATGGTCAGCTCGCCCAGCGCAATCGTGCTGCCCAACAGATCGGCGCCGAGGCCGGCAGCCAGGTGGTCGGCCAGATCGCGCAGGCCCTGTTCCAGTTCGCGCAAGATCGCCTTGCTGTCGGTCATGTCCGGGTCCTCAGCGGGCAATCGTGCCGGTGCGCCAGATCTTCTTCTGCAGTTGCAGAAGGCCATAGACCAGCGCTTCGGCGGTCGGCGGGCAGCCGGGGATGTAGATATCCACCGGCACGATGCGGTCGCAGCCGCGCACCACCGAATAGGAATAGTGATAGTAGCCGCCGCCATTGGCGCAGCTGCCCATCGAGATCACGTAGCGCGGCTCGGCCATCTGGTCGTAGAGCTTGCGCAGGGCCGGCGCCATCTTGTTGGTCAGCGTGCCGGCCACGATCATCACGTCGGACTGGCGGGGCGAGGCCCGCGGCATCGATCCGAAGCGGTCGAGATCGTAGCGCGCCATATAGGCGTGGATCATCTCGACGCCGCAGCAGGCCAGGCCGAAGGTCATCGGCCAGAGCGAACCGGTGCGCGCCCAGTTGGCCAGCTTGTCGAGCGAGGAGATCACCACGCCCTTGTCGGCCAGCTCGTCGGACAGGCCCTTGTAGAAGGCATCCTGATCGGTGCCGAAGGCGGCGTTGGTGCCGGTCTGGTTGTTCGTCACAATGGACGTCTGCGGGGTCGTCTGCATGGCGTTGCTCATTCCCACTCCAGCGCCCCCTTTTTCCATTCGTAGATAAAGCCGATGGTGAGGATGCCGAGGAAGATCATCATCGACCAGAAGCCATAGACGCCGATCTCAGCGAGCGAGATCGCCCAAGGGAACAGGAAGGCCACTTCCAGGTCGAAGATGATGAAAAGGATGGCGACGAGGTAGAAGCGCACGTCGAACTGCTTGCGGGAATCACCGAAGGGTTCGAAGCCGCACTCGTAGGTGGAATTCTTTTCGGGGTCCGGCGCGCGCTTGGCGGCCACGAAGGGCAGCAGGGCCAGAACGGCCGCCAGCACGATGGCCAGGCCGAGGAAAAGCAGGATCGGCAGATATTCCCGCAGCAGGGCGTCCACGGTCATTCCCCTCCGAAAAAAGCGTTTTGCCCGGGTAGGTCCCACCCCGCCCGAGTTCCGGCACGTTCTAGCCGGTTCCGTGTCGCGCCGCAACACGCGCCCGATTGCTAAAAACGTCGCAAGTTCCGGGGGTAAAAACGCTTTTCGGCTTTTTGAGAGTCGCTCGCAATAGCCCTGCGCGGCGACTCGATCCGTATACAACGGAGCAAGGCAGAGCCCAGCGAAGGGCCTGCGGACGGTTTGGATTTTGAGGAAAGGTGCCCGCGGGGAAAATGGCGAGAGTGACGGGACTTGAACCCGCGACCTCCGGCGTGACAGGCCGGCGCTCTAACCAACTGAGCTACACCCCCGCGGCGGCAGGCGGTTTACCCCTCACCCATCCTGATGTCAAGCAGGCGCGGCCGATATTTGGGCCGCGCCTGCAAAGACTTGTGGGAAAGATACAAATGCCCGGTCAGGCCAGCGCGAGATGGCTCGCATCCTCCAGCATCGGCACGATCTTTTCGCCGGCATCGCGGGCCTTGCGCTGCACGGCATTCTGCAGCTTGCGGAAGGCCTTGGTCTCGATCTGGCGCACGCGTTCCTTGGTCACGCCAAGCTTGCCACCCAGCTCTTCCAGCGTGGCCTTGTCTTCGTTCAGCATGCGCTCGGTGATGATCATCTGCTCACGCGGGCTGAGTTCGTGCAGCGACTCCGTCAGCCAGACATGGCGCAGGCCACCATCCAGCTTGGTGGTGACGATTTCCTCGGGATTCGGGCCCGGATCGACTAGGAAATCCTGGAAGGCGTCGCCGCCCTCCTCGCCGCCGACGGTCTCGTTCAGCGAGTGATCCTTGCCCGACAGCCGCTCGGCCATGCTGGTCACGTCCTTGGGCGAGACCTTGAGCGCCGTGGCGATTTCGTCGCGCGTCGCGTTGTCCAGCGTCAGCGTGCCGCCGCCGGCCCGCTCCAGCTTGGCGCGCAGCCAGCGCAGATTGAAGAACAGCGCCTTCTGGCCCGCAGACGTGCCGGAGCGCACGATCGACCAGTTGCGCAGCACATATTCCTGGATCGACGAGCGAATCCACCACGAGGCATAGGTCGAGAAACGCACGCCGCGTTCGGGATCGAAGCGGTTGACCGCCAACATCAGCCCGATATTGCCTTCCTGGATCAGGTCGGGCATCGGCAGGCCGTAATTGCGGAAACGGGTCGAGGTGGCGACCACCAGGCGCAGATAAGCCGTTACCAGCTTCTGCATGGCCTTTTGATCTCCATCAACGCGCCAGGCGCGCGCGTAGCGTAATTCTTCTTCCTCCGTCAGCATGGCCTTGGTCATGACGGTGGACAGGTAGCGCCGGTCGGCGCTGTCGAGAGTCCGGGGGGCGGATGCGATGGCCATTTTCTAGGTCCTCCATCGACTTTCGCCCTTAGCTGCACTAGGTTGCTTGCACTGGAGCCGAGTACAGGGTCGGGCGAAGCGGCTTATTAGTATCGGGTCGATACAAAATCACGATACGCCCGCCAATGTTCCTCCAGCAAGCGGTATTAGCGAGTCGAAACAAAACTGTGATGCCGATCACCGACCACAGCCACGCCGTCTCCGCCAGCCGTACCAACGGAACGGGGCAGACCGAAAAAAACGCGATAGCTCAACGAGTTATCGTTTTACTCGACCGCATCGGCCGCCTCACCCGCGAATTGCAGTTCGCCGATGGCCTGAACCCGGCCCAGTGGGAAGCCCTGCGCTTCCTGGCCCAGGCCAACAAGTATTCCCGCTCCCCCACCGCGCTGGCCGATTATCTCGGCGCCACCAAGGGGACCGTCTCCCAAACCCTGATCGCCCTCGAATCCAAGGGCCTGATCACCCGCTGCAAAAAGACCGAGGACCGCCGCCAGGTCGATCTCTGCCTCACCGAAGCCGGGCAGGCGATGCTGGGCAAGGACCCGATGCAGACCCTGGAACATGCCGCTGGGGAAGTGGCGCATGAACTGGGCGCGGAAATGGTCAAGGGCCTGTCGCGCCTGCTGCATGACCTGCAGACCCGCAACCAGATCAATGAATTCGGCGTCTGCCAGGATTGCTCGCTGTTCTGTGTGAACAGCCAGGCCGCTCTGGCGGCGCTCGAGGTTCCGCCGGTCAACGGCACCTGCGGCAATACCGGCGAAACCATCGACGCCGCCGAGAAGACCAAGATCTGCGTCAATTACAAGACGACGAACTAGGCTCGCTCTTCGTTTTTGGCCCCTTTCCCCTGTGAATGTTGACGCTACGTCATAGTTGCGCCCTGCCGGGCTGCGACCTAGCGTTCGTCGACACACACACCATTCTCTTCGCAGATTCCGGGAAAGCCGACCGATGAAGTTCAAGGGTACTGAATCCTACGTCGCCACCAACGATCTGAAGGTGGCGGTGAATGCCGCGATCACGCTGGAGCGCCCGCTGCTGGTCAAGGGTGAACCTGGCACGGGGAAGACCGTGCTGGCCATCGAGATCGCCAAGGCGCTGAACGCGCCGCTGCTGACCTGGCATGTGAAGTCGACCACCAAGGCCCAACAAGGCCTGTACGAATACGATGCCGTCTCGCGCCTGCGCGACAGCCAGCTCGGCGACGAGCGCGTCAAGGACATCCGCAACTACATCAAGCAGGGCAAACTGTGGGACGCCTTCACGGCGCCCGTTCGCCCTGTCCTGCTGATCGACGAAATCGACAAGGCCGATATCGAATTCCCCAACGATCTGCTGCTTGAACTCGATCGCATGGAATTCTTCGTCTACGAGACAAATGAGACGATCAAGGCCAGCCAGCGCCCGATCATCATCATCACCTCGAACAACGAGAAGGAACTGCCGGACGCCTTCCTGCGCCGCTGCTTCTTCCACTATATCCGTTTCCCGGAGCGCGAGACGATGGAAGAGATCGTCGAGGTGCATTATCCGGGCGTGCAGAAGAACCTGCTGCGCGATGCGCTGAATGTCTTCTACGATGTGCGCGAGACACCGGGCCTGAAGAAGAAGCCCTCCACCTCCGAACTGCTCGACTGGCTCAAGCTGCTGATGGCCGAAGACCTGCCGGCCGATGCGCTGCGCACCAAGGACCAGGGCAAACTGATCCCGCCGCTGGCCGGCGCGCTGCTGAAGAACGAGCAGGATGTGCATCTGTTCGAGCGGCTCGCCTTCATCGCGCGCCGCGAGCGCAATTAAGCCGGGCGAGCGCGCGTCATGTTCATCAACTTCTTCCTCGAACTGCGGAAAGCGAAAGTCCCTGCCTCGCTGCGGGAATATCTCACGCTGATCGAGGCGATGGACAAGGGCGTGGCAGACTACCGCGTCGAGGATTTCTATTATCTCTCGCGCACCGCGCTGGTGAAGGACGAGCGCAACCTCGACAAGTTCGACCGCGTCTTCGGCCAGTGTTTCAACGGGCTGCAGTTCGTTGGCGCCGGCGCTGAGATCACCGCCGAAATCCCCGAGGAATGGCTGCGCAAGCTGGCCGAGAAGGTTCTGACGCCCGAGGAAATGGCGCAGATCGAGGCGCTCGGCGGCTGGGACAAGCTGATGGAGACGCTCAAGCAGCGTCTCGAAGAACAGAAAGGCCGCCACCAGGGCGGTAACAAGTGGATCGGCACGGCAGGCACCTCACCCTTCGGCGCCTATGGCTACAATCCCGAAGGCGTGCGCATCGGCCAGGACAAGTCGCGCAACCGCCGCGCCGTGAAGGTGTGGGACAAGCGCGAATACAAGAATCTCGACGACAGCGTTGAGCTGGGCACGCGCAACATCAAGGTGGCGATGCGCCGCCTGCGCAAATTCGCCCGCGACGGCGCCGATCTGGAACTCGACCTGCCCGACACCATCAAGTCGACGGCCGCCAATGCCGGCTATCTCGACATCAAGATGGTGCCCGAGCGGCATAACAAGGTGAAGGTGCTGCTGCTGTTCGATATCGGCGGCTCCATGGACGACCATATCCGCGTCACCGAGGAACTGTTCTCGGCGGCCCGCGCCGAGTTCAAACATATGGAGTTCTTCTACTTCCACAATTGCGTCTACGAAAAGCTGTGGAAGGACAACCGCCGCCGTCACAGCGAGTTCGTGCCAACGTTTGAGATGCTGCGCACCTATCAGCATGACTACAAGCTGGTCTTCGTCGGCGATGCCACGATGAGCCCGTACGAGATCGTGCAGCCGGGCGGCAGCGTGGAACACTGGAACGAGGAAGCCGGCGCGGTCTGGATGCAGCGCCTGCTGGAGACTTATCCGAAGGCGATCTGGCTCAACCCGGTGCAGGAAAAATACTGGGATTTCACGCCCTCTGTCGGCGTGATCCGCCAGCTGATGAACAACCGCATGTTCCCGCTCACGCTGGATGGGCTGGAGCGCGGAATGAAAGAGCTGAACCGTTAACCCGCCTCGACCTGCTCCAGCGGCACCGGTGCTTCGGCGACACTGCCGCGTAGCGGCGCCGGATCGACGGTGAAGCCGTCGCGCAGCAGGAAGCGGCTCTGCATTGCCGACACGGCGTAATCCATGTTGGGCGCCGGTACTTCGTAGAAGCGGCCCTCGATCCATTTATGCGCCGGATGGCTGAATGAACCGGCCGTGGCGCCGAGATCGGCATTGCGCACCACCACGCGCCAGGTGCGGTAGCGGCGGTCGACCACATCCACGATGGTGGAGGTATAACCGAACGGCAGGTCGGTTTCCTTGTGGCGATGCGTGAGCGATTCGAGATCCTGCTCGGCGCGCACCACCTGGTTCTTCAGGTCGGCAATGCTGTCATGCAGCGCGCGCACCGCCTGTTCGGCGTCGTTCACCTGCCGCCGGAAATCCTCGTTGACCGCGTTGATCTCGTCGGCCTTCAGCCGCACCCGCGTCCAGGCCGCATGGCTGCGCTCGCCCAGCAGGATGATGATCATCACCGCGATGCCGATATTCGCACCGGCGGCGAGCACGCCGATGAACTGCATCATCGTGAAATCAAGCATCGCCGAGCCTGATCTTGCCGTTGAACGGACGGATCAGCATCACTTCCGACAGCGCGCCGAAAATCTTCTTGCTGCGCAGCCGCACGGCCTTCTCGTCGTCCAGGCCCCACATCACCACGCGCGCGGTGCGGCGGCCGGGGAAAGCCGAGACGCCGGAGCCCGGACCGCTGAACATCTCGTGCATCTCCGGGCCGATCAGCTTCACATACCAGCCGGTCTGGTGCGGCCTGGGCGAGCCGACTTCGTAGATCACCATGTTGCGCGGGTCGCTGAACTCGACCTCGCGCGCCATCATGCCGCTATAGGCATTCTGCTTCTCGGACAGGCGCAGTTCGAGCCCGGCCTTGTCTTCCTGTGCCTTGTCGTAATCGACGCGGATATCGGACAGCCGCGTCCGCAGCTGCTCGGCCTCACTGGCGAGCTGATCGAGCTGGAACTTGCCGCGGGCATAGTTGAACACATAGCGCTCCAGGTTGTTCGCGCCGAGCGAGACGGCGAAGAACATCAGGAGCGACGGCAGCAGTGCGGAAACGATGTCGACGGCATCCATGCCGGCGGCCTTTCAGCTAGTGCCCGGGAGACTTTCCTCCGGGTACTGTCGGCCAAAGGCAGGTTCAAATCAATCCAAGTTTTACCGCTGATTGCGCGCGTTACAGGGCGAATCGCCCGCGACTCCCCCCGACTCCACTGCCGACTCCACTGCCCAGTCCGGCCGTCAGGCCGAGGGCGGCGCCGGCTCGGGGGCAGCCTCGCCCACATTCACCACCACGAAGCCGCGATGGCGCGGCAGAAGGCGGTCCATGACGGAGCGCGCCTCGGCCTGGTTCTCGGCGGCGATGGTGTAAAGCCGCCCCTGCTTCCACTGACCGGCCGGCTGGGTCTCGGGCAGGTCGGCGCCGAGCTGGGCGTGGCGCGCGCTGAACCGCCAGGCGCGCGCATACATGTCGCGGCTTTCCATCGGGACGGCGGTATAGGCGAAGGGATATTCGGTCTCGTCCAACTTGCGCTTCAGCGCGGCGCAGTCGGTCTCGACCTCGGTCAGCTGGCGGCGCACGGCGGCGATCGCCGGCTTCTGCTCGGCGATGGCGCGCTCGACCTGTTCGAGCCGCATCGCGAGTTCATGCTGGCCCTGACGGCGTATCGCCTGTTCGCTTTCGGCGCGGCGATAGCCGATCCGGGCGCGGTCGATCACAATGCCGAGCGCCAGGCCGAACAGCAGCAGCGAGATCAGCACCGACAGGATGGTGAGCAGATCCATCTCGGTCAGGCCTCGTGCCAGAACAGCTTGCCGTCGAACGGCCGCTGGTCGATCACGCGCGCGCCCTCGCCGGTGAAATTGAGCGCCACCGCCTGCGCGGCCTCCTGCGTCGCGGCCCAGACCACCAGCCGCACGCGCCGCCGCCCGCCCATCGCGGTGGGCAGCGAGGCCAGCCCGGCGAATGGCATTACCGATGCGGGGCCTTCGATGCGGAAATAAAAGCCCGGCAGGCCCGGCGCCGGCGCGCCAGCTTCGGCTACCAGGTTGTTCTGGCGATCCGCCAGGCGCCGCTCCTGGTTCTGCAGGTTGGCGCGCTCCCTGATCTGCGCGGCGAGATCGTCATCCAGCCTGGCCTTCTCGTCGCGCAGGCCGGCGAGTTCGCTGCGACGCTGGCTGTAATCGCTCTGCAGCTGCGCCAGCTTCGTCGCCTCACCCGTCACGCCATCGCTGGCATGGAACTGGTAGATGGCGGCCTCGATATAGCCGGCCAGCCCGCCGGCGGCGAGCAGCAGCAGCAGCGCGGGCACAACAAGCAACAGGACAGATTCGGCATCCATGACGAGTTTCTCTGCGTCGGATTCTGAATTGCAGCGGGACTGAAACGAAAAAAGCCGGAGTTTGCACTCCGGCCTTTCTCTGGGGCTGCAGCTGCAGCCGATCCTATACTTAGCGCTTCGAGAACTGGAAGCTGCGGCGGGCCTTCGGCTTACCGTACTTCTTACGCTCGACCACGCGGCTGTCGCGGGTCAGGAAGCCCTGCGCCTTCAGCGCCGGACGCAGCGACGGTTCGAAATAGGTCAGCGCCTTCGAGATGCCGTGACGCAGCGCGCCGGCCTGGCCCGAGAGGCCGCCGCCGACGACGGTGGCATAGATGTCGAACTGGCCGCTGCGATTGGTCACGACCATCGGGCTGGCGAGCATCATGCGCAGCACGGGGCGAGCGAAGTAATCGTTGCTCTCCTTGCCGTTCACGGTGAACTTGCCGGTGCCCGGCTTGATCCAGACGCGCGCGATGGCGTTCTTGCGCTTGCCGGTGGCGTAGGCGCGGCCGAACTTGTCGAGCTTGCGCTCGCCTTCGACGGCAGTGGCGGCGACCGCGGCCTTGGCGTTGCCCAGGCTCAGATCAGCGAGAGTGCGGGTCTCAGCCATTAGTCGTTCCTCTTGTTCTTCGAATTGAGCGCGGCGACATCCAGCTTCACCGGCTGCTGCGCCTCATGCGGATGCTCGGCACCCTTGTAGACCTTGAGCTTGCCGAGCTGACGGCGAGCCAGCGGGCTCTCCTTCGGCAGCATGCGCTCGACGGCCTTCAGGATCACGCGCTCGGGGAAGCGGCCGGCAAGGCCCTCACCGATGGTGCGGCCCTTGATGCCGCCCGGATGACCGGTATGCCAGTAGAAGGTTTCCTGCGCGGCCTTGCGGCCGGTCACGCGGACCTTCTCGGCGTTGATGACAACGACATGGTCGCCGGTGTCGCAATTCGGGGTGAAAATGGCTTTGTGCTTGCCGCGCAGACGCATGGCGATGAGGGAGGCGAGCCGCCCCAGCACCAGGCCTTCGGCGTCGATCAGCACCCACTTCTTGTCCACTTGGGACTCTTTGGCGGTGAAGGTCTTCATCGGACGTCCTGACAGAGTAAAATCCCGCCAGAACAGCCGGCGGGCGGATCGGGGCGCACTATGAGGATTTTCCGCGCGCTGTCAAACGGGTTCTCGCCTTTAAATTCAATGCGTTAGAGAGCGGTATTATGCTACCTACGCACCGCCCTATATAAATCAAAGACTTAACCTACTCATCGTCATTCCCGCGAATGCGGGACTCCACACTTTTTTACCGGACCCCCGCTTTCGAAGGGAGGACGAGGTCGGCAAACACTCGTTTCGCGTCGCGCGAGTTCGTTTCGCTTCGTTTGCGTTCGTAGCGCTTCGCAGCTGTTCGTTGGCGTTCGTTGGTGTTCGTTTGGGCTTCGTTGGTGTTCGTTCAGCTTCTGCGTGTCAGGCCTGCCCCCGATACACGTTGAAAGAACAATATAGGAACGCCCGCACCAGGGTCAATCCCCTCGCCCGCCGACGCGCCGGCCTCACTTCACAGGCGGAATCGCGTAGGTCAGCACCGAATGCGCCACCGGCCCGTCCACCCCGGCCGAGAAGAGACTGAGTTCGATGATGGCGAGCGTCTTGCCCAGTTTGAGCATGGTGGCTTCGGCGCTGAGATCGCCCAGGCCGGGCTTGCGCAGGAAGTTGATGTTGAGATTGATGGTGACGGCGAGCGCCACCGGGCCGATCAGGCCGAGCAGCAGCAGATAGGCGGCGCAATCGGCCAGCGTCATCATCGCGGGGCCCGACACCGTGCCGCCCGGGCGCAGATTCTGCTCGGTGATCGGCATGGTCAGGCGCAGCGTCGCGCCGTCCCAGTGATCGATTCGGAAATTCTGCGACCGCATCTGCGGGAATTCGCTGGCGAGAAAGGCCGTGAGTTCGGCCTGGGTCATTTTCATGGTGCTGGGCTCCCTGCCCTTCCGCTTAGCATCTGGCGCAGAACGGGAAAAGCCGGTTTCGGGCGCGCGGCGCAGCGCCGCGAAATTTTCAGATACGGGACTTGCGGAGCCGGGCCGAGGTGGCTAGGTTCCGCCCCGCACTGATCCCAGGTAGCTCAGTGGTAGAGCAGGCGGCTGTTAACCGCCCGGTCGGGGGTTCGAATCCCTCCCTGGGAGCCATTCTCCAGACATTCAAATGCTTAGAAGAGATGCCCCATGATACGTGGGCGCAGATGCATTCGTATTTTTGATCTGTCGCTGAATTTTTAAGCACCCATTTGTTTTGCCAAAGAACCTCAACCGTGGCTCAACCGGCCCGGACCATCGCCCAGCGCGCCGCTTCCTTCTAGGGATTCGAAACATTCTAGTTAAAATGCGCCAGCATCGTCCAAGCTAGTGCGTTCATTTCAGTAGCGAGTTGCATGCACTCCTCGCCGTGCGCCAGCAGTTTCTCAGCTTCAGTAGAAAACTCCCGTGCAGCCTGCATGGTCTTGTCGCTGACTAATTCGTATTTCACGAACGACAGCACATGCCCCTGCTCTCAATAACCAGTATGCCACGGCAAGATTTTTTGCCTATTCCTTGAGTTGTTGATCAGCCGTAAACTTATTTGCAGAAATTAAAATAATGGAGGCAAGCGGTGGCTATTGAGCCAGTCTATGTGGGAACGAAACCTATTAGGGCCGCACCTGTTGATGATGCAAACTGGCTTGCCTTCAGAAAGAATTTACCTTCGGAAGTTGTTGCAGCCACTGGCTCAAAAAGCATCGTCTCTGCAAAAAAGATCAACTGGAATACACAAGACAAACCCACCTCAACCGAACTTCAATCCTTGCGAGACTTAAACAAAGAGCTTCGTAGACCTTCGCTCAATACCAAACATTCAAAGTGTCAAGTACGCTCTGGTGAACAGTGACCCTCAGCTAGCCTCTAAAGCAAAGGCCGACCAACCCGCCCTATGCTATGATTGGGATCGTAGAATGGTGGAGGAAGCTGATCTTATTGTTGCCGATGCTAGCTTCCCGTCCACCGGACTTGGCATTGAACTCCAGATTGCAGAGTCCGCTGGCAAGCCAACGATTATGTTAATTGGGGATTACCGAATTAATCGTGTTAAAGCAGTTAACTACGAGAATCCAGATCATTCCAAACATGAGCTACAAGTGGGCGAAGGCATCGTTTCATTGATGGCGTTGGGACTACCAAATATTCGGAAAAAAATATTCTACACGAACCCCATCGATGGAATCTCCAAAACAATTGATGCAGTAAGAGATCAAATCTAATCGATTTGGCTCGACGCATCTGCCGCCTAGGGCTACTTAGTGCCGAACAGCGCCATACCAAGCTTTCCCGCCCTCTCCAGAAACACTGCCGGCGCCTGCCCCTCTGACTCGAACAGCAGTTCGGAACTGACCACCGTCGCGCCGCAGAAGTCGAAGATGCCGTGGTCGATCTGCACCTTCATCGCATTGGCATAGCCGTGCCGCTCGTACAGGCCGGCATCGGCACCGGCCAGCTGCACCAGATGCACCTTCAGATGCTGCAGCTTTTTCACCATGCCGCCATCCTGCAGCGTGAAATCGAAGGCCCACTGGTTGGAGAAGACGCGGTCGATCCAGCCTTTCATCAGGCCGGGCATCGACCACCAGTAAACCGGATAGACCAGCACCAGCGCATCCGCGCGGTCGATGCGCGCCTGCTCGGCCGCCACATCGGCCGGCCGCGCCGCCTTGTCCCGATGTACGGCGAGATCGCCCGGCGTGAAACGCGGATCGAAACCCTCAGTGGCGAGATCGGCAATCTCGAATGTGTGCCCCGCCCCGGCCAGGCCTTCGCCGATTTGCGCCGCGATGCTGTGGGTGAGCGACTGCGGCTCGGGATGGGCGGTCACGATCAGGGCATGCATGGCGGAACTCCGTTCAATCATTGAGGTTCAGGCTGTCTTGCTATATACTTTTAGTAAGTTACTTTTGGTATATAGATATGGCGAAAGCAAAGACAAGCGGCGCGGCTGCGAAAAATCCGCGCCAGACTCCGCGCCAGCGTCTGAGCCGGGAGGCGCGGCACCGGCAGCTGATCGACATGGCCTGGCGGCTGGTGCGCGCAGACGGCAGCGATGCGCTGACGCTCGGCCGGCTGGCCGAGCTGTCGGGCGTGACCAAGCCGGTGGTCTACGATCATTTCGGCACGCGCGAGGGATTGCTGGCGGCGCTGTATCGCGAATTCGATGCGCGGCAGACCGCATTGATGGATGCCGCGCTGGCCGGCAGCCCCGCCACGCTGAAGAGTCGCGCCAGCGTGATTGCCGCGGCCTATGTCGATTGCGTGCTGGCGCAGGGCCGCGAGATTCCCGGCGTGATCGCGGCACTGGCCGGGTCGCCCACACTGGAACAGGTGAAGCGCGATGGCGAAGCGCTGGTGATGGCGCGCTGCCGTGCCGCGCTATCGCCCTTCGCCAAAGGCGCCACGATCAGCACCGCCAGCCTGCGCGGCGCGCTGGGCGCGGCCGAGGCCCTGTCCTATGCCGCCGCCCATGGCGAAATCACCGCGGCGCAGGCCAAGGATGAGCTGTTCGAGACGATCACCGCGATGGTGAAGCGCAGCGCGGCATCGGCCTAGGCCGGTTGCGGCAACACCGCATCTCAAAACCCAGTGTGCCCCTGTGGCCACAGCCGCGCTTTTCTGTCGCAGGCCGGGAATTTCAGGACGGCTGCGCCGTTAGCCTGCTGTCCTGCCTGTTCTCTCCCGGAGTTGCCTGTGTCCCGCCAGATTTTTTCCCTTTCGATTGCCGCCCTGTATTGCATCCTCTGCCTCGCCGGCGTGGCCGCCGCGCAGGACTCATCTTCCACGTCGCCAGCGCGCGGCGACTGGTATGGCACGCTGTCGGGCAACTGGCTGGTGCCGCGCGACTACGATGGCGACGGCCAGGAATGGAAAACCTATAACGGCTGGGGCATCTACGGCGCGCTCGGCCATCGCCTGAACGAGAGCTGGCGCGCCGAAGCCGAGGTCGGCTATGGCACGGTGGAAAACGACCGCATCTCAGTCGGCAATTCCAGCACGCTGATCGATGGCGACATCCATTACTATTCGGCGACCGGCGCGCTGTATTACGACACGCCCAGCGTCTTTTCGCTGCAGCCCTATCTCGGCGGCGGCGCCGGCGTGGTGCGCCAGCGCAACGAACGCAATGCCGTCAGCGTCGGCGGGCGCAGCTTTCCGGCCGGCGACACCTCCACCGACCTGACCGCCTTTGCCGAGGCCGGCCTGAATGTCGATCTGGGCCATGCGCTGGAACTGGTGCCGTCGTATCGCTACCAGTGGATCGCCGATGGCCGCGACGGCTTCGATGACAGCGGCATCCATGTCGCCCGCATCGGCCTGCGCTACTGGTTCAACTGAACATGCCGCGCCACGCCCCGGCACGCGGCTGAAACCCGGACATGGCCGAGCAGCCGCTGCCGCGCGTGGTGATTGTCGAGGATGACGACCTGGTCCGCAGCCTGCTGGCCGAGGGCCTGAGCGACGAAGGCCTGTATGTCGTCGGCTCCTGCGACACGTCGCTGGAAGCCATGCATCTGGCGGAAATCCTGCGGCCCGATCTGGTGGTGATGGATATCGGCCTGGCCGGCGGCGATGACGGCCTGCTGGCCGCGGCGCGCATTTATCGAGCAACCGGGATCCGCTGCCTGTTCACCACCGGGCAGGACATCGCCGAAACGCAGCGTCGCAATATGACGATACCACCCGCGCTCGGCTGGCTGCAGAAACCCTTCACGCCCAGCCAGCTTGCCGCCGCCGTGAAACAGGCGCTGGCGCAGATCGCCGGGTAATCCAGACTCTTTACTGCGCAGCGGCAGCCTGCGTCTGGCGCACCAGCCGCAGCAGGTCTTCCGGCCCGAATGGTTTCTGCAGCGTGGAGACTGCCCCGAAGGCTTCGGCGATGCGCAGGTAATCCATGCCGCCATCGCGACCGCTGCCCGAGACCGCGATGATCTTCACAGCGGGGTTGCGCGACACCATTTCGCGGATGGTTTCCAGCCCCTCCTGGTTCGGCATCAGGATATCGGTGATAACGAGATCGAAATGCTGCTGCGCGAAAGCGCCATGCCGGCGCGACCGTCTGCGGCGCGCGCGACAGTGTGTTGGTCCGCGACAAGGATGGCTTCGATCGTCCTGGCCATGGGATCATGGTCTTCGATTACCAGGATATGCATCGTCACCTCCCGGAACATGGACGTGCGGCGCCGCGCTGATCCAGCTGCAACCAGGACTGATTTTTGAGCAATCCGCCACGGAGTCAACCTCCGATGCGCCGTATGCGGTCTCTGCCTGCCGACCGGCGTTGCAGCATGCCTGCTGCAACGCAAAAATGCCTCAGCGCCTCAGGCCCGCACCAGGCGCGACACCGCGCGGCGCGCCAGCGGCGCCACCACCAGAACCACGGGGAACGCGACCAGCCAGGAGGGCAGCCAGGCGCCCAGCCAAAGCTGCAGGAAGGTCTCGCTCAGACCGGCGGTGCGCAGCGTGGCGATGCCGGAGACAATGAAAGACATCAGCGCGGACAGCACGAAGCCGAACACGACGGGGGCGAAACGCGGGGAGATCATTGGAATTTTCCTTGTGTGATGCGAGTCAGAAGGTCGCGACCAGAGAGGCCGCGAGATAAAGGCCGAAGCCGAAGACCAGATGGGTGATCAGGCTGCGCAGGCGTGTGGCGGTCGGATCAGGGGTACGCGCACCGGCGATCCCCAAGCCAAACGCCGGCTGCATCACGACATACGGCAGGAAGACGCTGACCAGTCCGAAACCAAGTGCCGGCAGCAAGGTCGGCGCCTGCAGCCAGCCCTGCCCGGTCGTCGCCGCAACCAGTATGGCCGCGAAGCCGATGCCGATGCCATAATGCGCCGCCCAGCCGAGCGCGGCCTCCGCCGGCACCGGCGCGGACCGCCCGATGCCATCATGGCGGAACTGGCCGCGCGCCATATGCCCGAGCCAGCGGCCGACCAGGCGGTAATCCAGCCCGCTGACGCCATAGACGCGACGCAGCAGCAGGCCCCAGAGATCCATCACCAGCGTCGCGCCGATGCCGGTGAGAAAAATACGCCAGACCATATCCGTCATGTCGAAAACCTTTCTTGCCAGACGGGAGAATGGCGCTAGGCTACAAATTCAAGTGTACTTGAGGTCAAGCATGAAATTGCTCGATATCGCCGAAGTCTCGGCGCAGGCCGGCCTGCCGGCCTCGGCGCTGCGGTTCTATGAGGAAAAAGGCCTGATCGCCTCGGTGGGCCGGCGCGGATTACGCCGCCTGTTCACGGGCGATGTGCTGGAAAAGCTGTCGCTGATCGCGCTCGGCCGGCTGGCCGGCTTCAGCCTGGAAGAGATCGCGGCGATGTTTTCGCCCGATGGCCGCCTGCGGATCAAACGGGAGAAACTGGCCGGCAAGGCCGACGACCTCGACCGCACGATCCGGCAACTCACCGCAATGCGCGACGGGTTGCGTCATGCCGCGGTGTGCAAGGCGCCCAGCCATCTGGAATGCCCGACCTTTCGCCGGCTGATGAAAGCGGCAGAGCGGCGCCGGGCGAAACCGGCTTCGAAGACACGCGCCTAGCTGGCGGCGTCCTGTTCCGGCATCGCCGCCATGCCCGGCGCGGTCAGCGGGAAACGCAGCCGCATCTCCACGCCACCCTGTTTCGGGTCATCACGCGACAGATCGCGCCAGCTGAAGCTGCCTTCGATCTGCTCGGCCAGCATGGCGGCGAGTTTGGTACCTGAAGCGCTCTTTGCGTCACCCGCCAGTCCAACGCCATTGTCGCGGATAATGATCTCCGCCGCATCGCCCACGCGCCGCAGGCTGATGGCGATCTCGCCTTTGCGCCCGTCCGGGAAGCCATGCTTCAGCGCATTGGTCACGGCCTCCAGCGCGATCAGCGCCACCGGCACGGCCTGACGGATATCGGTGGTCACCGTCTCGAGGTCGCAGCGCACCGTCACGCCGCGCTCGGGCGGCACGATGCCGGGATTGGCCGCCAGCACGCGGATGAAGCTACTCAGTTCCAGCGAACTGTATTCCGCGCTGCGATACAGCAGATTGTGGATTTCCGAAATCGCCCAGACCCGCTTGCCGATTTCCTGCAGCATCAGCTGCGGTTCGATCGGCTTGCGGCTCTGGATGCGGATCAGCGACTGGATGGTCTGCAGGTTGTTGTGAATCCGGTGGTTCACTTCCTTCAGCATGGTCTCGCGGATCGCGCTGGTGCGGCGCGCTTCATCCAGCAGGCGACGATCATGCTCGGCGGCGATACGTACCTGCTCCAGCTCGATGCGGCGCAGCATGCCGGTCAGCGCGATATAGGCCAGCGCCGCGCAGATCAGCAGGATCACGAAATTGACAGCCATGGCGCGCCATGTGTCGAGCCAGACCTCGCGCTGGGAAAAACCATGCACGGCGAAGAGCGGCAGGTCGGGCACGCGCACGAAGGCATAGGTCCGCACGGTGCCGTCCATCCGTCCCGGCGCGTCGAAATAGCCGGCTGCCGCCTGGGCCATGGCGCGCATGCCGGCGCCGTCGGGCAGCATGGTGGTCGGCGGCTCCGAGTCCGGACGCGCCAGGATCTTGCCATCCGTCCGCACCAGCACGGCCGCGGAGCCTTCATCGAAGCTCATCTTGGCCAGGAAGTCGCTGAACTTGCCGATCTCGGTCGAGGCCGTGGCGACACCGCGGAAACTGTCGCCGGGCAGCCGGCGCGCAATCGTCATGGTATCGCGCTGCAGGGGCCGCAGCAGTAGCCGGTCGATCACCAGTTTCTGGCCGCCATCGTGCAGAATCTTGAAATACTCGCGGTCGGAGAAATTGGCATTCAGCGGATAGGTGCGGCTGCCGGCGACCACGGTCCCGTCGGCATCGATTACGCCGAGGCTGGTCGTGTACTGGAATCCCGCATCCATCTCCTGCAGCGTCTGGTGCAGGCGAAGCGGCTCGATCCCTGGATTGTCCTGCATCACGCGATCGATCTGGTTGAGCAGCATCAGCTTGGCCTGCATCACGCGGCTGGTATATTCGCTGACCAGTGCGGCACCCTGGCGCGAACGCTCCAGCGCCGCCGAATGCTTCTCCTTCCAGACCTGCCAGGTCCAGAGCGATCCGATCACCAGCAGTGCTACCAGCAGGATTGCGCCGATCAGCATCGCCGACTGCCGCGCCGGATGGCGTGCCAGCACATTGCTTTTCCTGACGGTCTTCACTGTCGCACCAGCCTGCATCAGGGGCTGGCAGCGGCGCCGGCGAGCGCCGGCCCGATCCGGCGCACCACCTCGTCGACATCATAGGGTTTGAGCAGCAGCTCGGTGTCGCGCAGATCGGCAGGTATGTCCTGCATCGAGATCGCCCCCGAGGTCAGCAGCACGGGAATCTGCGGTCGCTGGCTGCGCAGCCAGCGCACCAGGCCGATGCCATTGAGCCTGCCCGGCAGGTTCACGTCGGAGAAAACCACATCGACGTGCAAGCCTTTCTCCATCAGCGCCACAGCCTCGTCGGCGCTGCGGGTCTCGACCACGTCATAGCCGCTATCGCGCAACTGATCGGCGATCACCATGCGGATCAGCGCCTCGTCCTCGACCACCAGGATGGCGGCCTTGCCGCCTGCCTGCTGCGCGCCGCTCAGATTGTCGTTCACCTCATCCATCCCACACTCATCCCCCACACCTACCCTCGAACAGACGCAACTGCCGGTCTACGGCAAAGTTCCGTCTCGGAGCATTAAAACCCCCATTTCCTGTGGACAAACGCCGGGCCAGGCTGGCCCGGGGCCATTGTCAGGATACATCTCTGCGCTTGCACCGGCCGAACCGCCGGGCCCAAGCTGCCGCCATGACCGACGGCATCAATCTCCCCCTCATCCTGCTCGCCGCCCTGCTTGCCACCGGCAGTCCTGGCCCTGCCACGCTCAACATCGCCGGCACGGCGATGACCTCGGGCCGCCGGCAGGCGCTGGCCATGGCGTCCGGCGTCAGCACCGGGTCGCTGATCTGGTCGACGGCGGCTGCCTTCGGCCTGGGCGCCATCATGCTCGCCAATGCCTGGGTCTTCGAAGTCATGCGCTATGTCGGTGCCGGCTACCTGATCTTCCTGGCGGTGAAGTCGGCCAGGTCAGCCCTGACGCCGGGCGATCTTGTCACGCGGGGCGGCCGATATGCGTCGGCGCGGCGCGCCTATGCCGGCGGACTGGCGCTGCATCTGACCAATCCGAAGGCGATCCTGTTCTTCGGCTCGCTTTATGCCGTGGGCGTGCCGGCACAGGCCTCGCCGCTCACGCTGCTCACCATCATCGCCGCCATCGCGGTGCAGAGTACGCTGCTGTTCCATGGCTATGCGCTGCTGTTCTCCAGCGCGCCGGCGGTGCGCGTTTACCTGCGCCTGCGGCGCTGGTTCGAAGGCGTCTTCGCGCTCGCCTTCGGCTATGCCGGTTTCAGGATCCTGACGGCGAAGCTGCAGTAAGAAATGCCGGTCGCTATCCGGGAGGACCGGAGGTCCCCCCGAAAGCGCGTAAGTCCTAGCCGCGAAACACAGGCCCACCGAAGGGCGCGCCATTGGTGCCGCCATCGACGAACAATTCCGCGCCGTTGATATAAGCGGCCTCATCCGAGGCTAGGAACAGCACCGTCTTCGCGATCTCCTCGGCTTCGCCCAGGCGGCCAAGCGGAATGATGCTCGACAGCCGCCTGTCCAGTTGGGCCTTCGCGTCCGGCGTGGGCGCAGAGCTGTCCCAGATCGGCGTGCGGGTGGCGCCGGGCGACACGACATTGATGCGGATGCCGCGCGGCGCGAATTCGGCGGCCAGCACGCGGCTCATGCCGCGCAGGCCGGCCTTGCTGGCGGCATAGGCCGACGAACCCGGCGATCCCATCTCCGACATCACCGACCCGGTGAGAATGATCGCGCCGCCATCGTTCAGATGCGGCGCCGCTGCCTGCACGGTGAAGAAGGCACCGGTGATGTTGGTGCGCAGTACCTGCTCGAAGATTTCCAGCTTGCTGGCGCCGACCGGCGTGCTGCCGGGAATGCCGGCATTGGCAAACACGATATCCAGCTTGCCAAAAAGCCTGGCCGCCTCAGCGACCGCCTGCTCCGTGGCCGCGACATCGGTGGCGTCGACCTGCAGGGCGATGGCCCGCCCTTCACCATCGATGCGGCCCAGTTCAGCCAGGGCGGCATCCAGCGTCGCCCGGTTGCGGCCGGTGATGGCGACCTTCGCCCCCTCGGCGACAAAAAGCTTCGCGGTGGCCAGGCCGATGCCGCTGTTACCGCCGGTGATCAGCGCCGTCTTGTTCTTGAGCCTCATGGGGCGTCTCCGTTTGCAATGGTTTCATCATGAAACCGTACTTGCGGTGTAGCCTGTGCAGTTTTATGATGCAACCACATTGGCCGGCCAGCGCGTGACGGCGCGCACAGGAGATCCGGATGAGACGTACCAGCCTGAATGAAGCCGATTGCCCCATTGCCCGGGCGCTGGATGCCGTGGGCGACTGGTGGTCACTGCTGATCGTGCGCGATGCCATGTTCGGCCTGCGCCGCTTCGGCGAATTCCAGAAAAGTCTCGGGATGGCGAAAAACATCCTGACCGCACGGCTGCGCGGCCTGGTCGCCGCCGGCATTCTCGATGCCGTCCCCAACGGTGCCCACAACGACTATGTCCTGACCCGGAAGGGCCGCGACCTGTTCACCGTGCTGGTCGCCCTGCGGCAATGGGGTGAGACACACCAGTTCCCCGAGGGTGCCTGCCCGGTCGAGCTGCTGGACCGCGAAAACCGCCAGCCGGTGGGTGCGCTCGAACTGCGTGCCGCCGATGGCCGCCGGCTGAGTGCCGACGACACGATGATACGCCTGCGCAATTAAAGCGAAAATCGGCGAACCAAGACCAAAGATCTGGTTCACCTGCGTGTCTTTTGCCCCCTGATCCGTTACACTGGTGAAATAACGGGGAGGCAGGAATTGGCAGAGCCCTCGATCAGCTTTCTGGACGATACACGTCCGCCGGGCCCTCCCGGCGGCGGCGGCACCACCGACAAACGCAACTGGAAGGTGCTGATCGTCGATGATGAGCCCGACGTTCATTCCCTCACCAAACTGCTGCTGCGCAATTTCAACTATCGCAAGCGCGGCCTGAATTTCCTCAGTGCCTATTCCGCCACCGAAGCGCGCGATGTGATGCGCGACAACCCCGACATCGCGCTGGTGCTGCTGGATGTGGTGATGGAGACCGAGCATGCCGGGCTGGCGCTGGTCGACTACATCCGCACGGATCTCAACAATAAGTCGACACAGATCGTGATCCGCACTGGCCAGCCGGGCCAGGCGCCGCCGCTGACCGTGGTGTCGAACCACGGCATCAACGACTACAAGGAAAAGACCGAGCTGACGCAGCAGACCATGATCCTCACCGTGGTGAAGGCGCTGCGGCTGTATGAGGAATTCCTGCCCAGCTATATCGCCGCGGCAAAGTTCGCCAACCTGGCCGAACGCGCCAGGGCCGGCGCCGACGATCGCGAATTGCTGCGCAGCCTGCGTCACGAGTTGGAAGGTATCGACGACTCCGTCCCCCGGCCCGCAGCCGCAGCGGAACCGGCCGATCCGCGCCTGGCCGCGCTCACCGAACGCGAGCGCGAAGTGCTGAAATGGGTCAGCCAGGGCGACTCGAACAAGGCCATCGCCATCCGGCTCGGCGTGCAGGAAGTGACCGTGAAGGCGCATCTGCGCCAGATCTTCACCAAGATGCAGGTGTTCAACCGCACCCAGGCGGCTTCGCTGGCGTTGCGCCTGCTGGAACGCGACGGCGAGACACCGATCCGCTAGTGATCTGCGCGCAGGGGTGATCCAGCCCGCTTCGCCTTGCGTATCAAGGAGATGAATGCCGCCGGTGGCCTGCGGCAACATCGCGATACGGTTGGCATGGCGTCCTCGGCTTCAGGTTCGGCTCCCCTCATTGTCTGGTTTCGCCAGGACCTGCGTCTGAACGACAATCCCGCGCTCATTGCCGCCGCTGCTGCCGGCCGGCCGGTGATCGCGCTTTATATCCTCGATACCGCCACCCGAGACTGGTCCATGGGCAGTGCGACCCGCTGGTGGTTGCATCACAGTCTTGCAAAACTCGCTGCAGCTTTGCGCCAGCAATATGACCTGCAACTCACCCTGCGCCGCGGCGATCCGGCTGCGCTGCTGCCGGCCCTGATGCAGGAGACCGGTGCCACCGCCATACACTGGAACCGCGTTTATGAGCCTGCGAGTATCGTCCGCGACACCGCGATCAAGGCGGCGCTGCAGGTCCGCGGCAGCGCGGTCGAGACGCACAATGCCGCCCTGCTGTTTGAGCCCTGGACGGTGAAGACGCAGGCCGGCGGCTGGTTCAAGGTGTTCACGCCCTTCTGGCGCGCCTGCCTCGCGCAGCCCGCACCCGTACCGCAGCGCGCGCCGAAAAAACTGACGCCCTATGCGGGTGCGCTCGCCAGCGACGCGCTGGAGGACTGGGACCTGCTGCCGACCAAACCCGACTGGGCCGGCGGTCTGCGCGAGACCTGGACACCGGGCGAAGCCGGCGCCGCCGAGAGGCTGCAGGATTTCATCGACAAGGACCTGCATCGCTACGCCAACGGTCGCGACAGGCCTGACCTGAACTGCACCTCGCGACTGTCGGCACATCTGCATTTCGGCGAGATCGGTCCGCGCCAGATCTGGCAGGCCGTGCAGATGGCAGCCGAACGCGGTGATGCGCGGATCGCGCAGAATGTTGGGAAGTTCCTGTCGGAACTCGGCTGGCGCGAATTCTGCCACCATCTGCTGTTCCATTTCCCGACCTTGCCGCAGCAGAATTTCCGCGACGACTTCGATGCCTTTCCGTGGAACCCCAATGCAGATCACGTGAAAGCCTGGCAGACCGGCCACACCGGTTATCCCATCGTGGATGCCGGCATGCGCCAGCTCTGGCATAGCGGCTGGATGCACAATCGCGTGCGCATGATTGCCGCCTCCTTCCTGATCAAGCATCTGCTGCAGGACTGGCGCGTGGGTGAAGCCTGGTTCTGGGATACGCTGGTGGATGCCAACCTCGCCAACAATGCCGGCGGCTGGCAATGGGTCGCCGGTTCGGGCGCCGATGCTGCGCCGTATTTCCGTATCTTCAATCCGATCATGCAGGGCGAGAAGTTCGATCCCGAAGGCGACTATGTGCGCCGCTGGGTGCCGGAGCTGGCGCAGCTGCCGAACAAATACATCCATAAGCCCTGGACCGCTCCCGAGAGCGTGCTGAAACAGGCCGGACTTGTGCTGGGGCAGAGCTATCCGTTGCCGCTGGTAGATCACGCCACTGCGCGCAAGGCGGCACTGGCAGCCTTTGCCGCTTTACGTAATGATGCCGATCAGGCCGTGGGGGACGAATGACGCAGATTGCGGGGGAACGGCGACAGCGGATCGCCGTGATCGGCGGCGGCATCAGTGGCCTCGGTGCAGCCTGGGCCCTGGCGCGCCATCATGATGTTGCGGTCTTCGAGGCCAATGCGACGCCCGGCGGCCATGCCAATACCGTGGACATCGATTACGACGGGCAGCCGATTGCTGTCGATACCGGCTTCATCGTTTTTAACGACTGGAACTACCCGAACCTGACCTGGCTGTTTGCGCAGCTGGATGTGCCGGCGATCAAGAGCGACATGTCGTTTGCGGTTTCAGTGGGTGCCGGACAGCTCGAATGGAGCGGCAACAATCTCGCCACGCTGTTCGCGCAGAAGCGCAACCTGCTGCGGCCCGGCTTCCATCGCATGTGGCGCGACATCCTGCGCTTCAACAAGAGTGCTGTTGCCGACCTCGCGGCCGGCCGTATGACCGGCCTGAGCCTCGGCGACTATCTGACGCACGGGAAATACAGCGACAGCTTCATGCTGGATTATCTGCTGCCGATGGGTGCCGCGATCTGGTCGGCGCCGCTGGCCGAGATGATGGAGTTTCCGGCCGAGACTTTCGCGAATTTCTTCCGCAATCACGGCCTGCTCAGCATCGACGACCGGCCGCAATGGTACACCGTGCAGGGCGGCAGCCGCGAATATGTGAAGCGCCTGCTGGCGAATAGTGATTTCGCGCTGCATCTGCACACCCCTGTGCATGCGGTTCAACGCACAGAAGATGGCGTGAGCGTGATCACCGCGCGCGGCACCACGCATTTCGACCAGGTGGTGCTGGCCTGCCATGCCGACCAGGCGCTCCGCCTGCTGGACGATCAGGCGACGCCACTGGAGCGCAGCCTGCTGGGCAGCTTCCGCTTCCAGCCCAACCGCGCGGTGCTGCATCGCGATCCGGCGCTGATGCCGCAACGACGCAAGGTCTGGGCGAGTTGGAATTACCTGTCCGAGCCGCGCCGCGACCTGCAGCGCCGCGTCGGCCTCACCTACTGGATGAATCTGCTGCAGTCCATCGATTCCAGCCGGCCACTCTTCGTCACCATGAATCCGGTGACCGAGCCGCGCGAGGATCTGGTCTTCGCCGAATTCGCCTACGAGCATCCGCTGTTCGACCGCGCCGCCATCGATGCGCAGGCACGTCTGCACGAAATCCAGGGCCAGGACCGGCTGTGGTTCTGCGGCGCCTGGTGCAAATACGGTTTCCACGAGGACGGCTTCAGCGCCGGCCTGCGCGTGGCCGAAGCGCTGGGCGCGACACCCTTTGCCGACACCGCGGCCGCGCAGCAGGAAGCCGCCGAATGACCCAGACAGCGGCAGCAAGCCTCTACTGGTGCCGCGTCATGCACGAGCGGCTGCTGCCGTTCCGGCATAAATTCAACTATCGCGTTTTTTCGCTGCTGCTGGATCTCGACCGGCTGCCGGAAATCACCGCTGCCTCACGACTGCTGCGGCATAACCGCTTTGGCCTGATCAGCTTCCATGACCGCGACCACGGCCCGCGCGACGGCACGCCGTTGCGCCCCTGGGTGGAGGCAGCGCTGGCGCGCGACGGCCTGCAGGACGCCGCCGCGCACATCCGGATTTTCTGCTTCCCGCGCCTGTTCGGCTACGTGTTCAACCCGCTCAGCGTCTTCTTCTGCTATGACGCGGACGAGCGCCTGCGCGCCGTGCTGTATGAAGTGAAGAACACCTTCGGCGACCAGCATGGCTATCTGATCGAGGTGCCGCGGCAGTCAGCCGGCCCCACGATTGAGCAGAGTGTCGAGAAGCAGTTCCACGTCTCGCCCTTCCTGCCGCTGGAAGGCCAGTATCGCTTCCGCCTGCTACCGCCGGGCGAGAAGATCGGCATCAGTATCACGCAGCTTTCTGCCAGCGGTGCCGTGCAGTTGGTGGCGACGCAGACCGGGCGGCGCGAGGCGCTGACCGATCACAGTCTGTTGAAAGCCTTCATCCGCCATCCGCTGATGACCGTAAAAGTCATGGCCGGTATCCACTGGGAAGCGCTGCAGCTCTGGCGCAAGGGCGCGGCCTTTTTCCGCTGGAGCGAACCGCCGCGTCACGCAGTCTCGACCGGCCGGCCAGTCGCAGTACCAGTGCCAGTAAAAGATGTTGTGCAGGGAGCAACGCATGAGTGACGGCTTCGCGGATCGCAAATCGGCACTGGACCGTGTGACCGATATCGCCATCGATGCCGCTGCCGGCGTGATCGGCCATGCCGAGCCCACGCAGCACAATACCGCCGAACCGCTGCTGCTGAGAACCGCGCAGGATGCCCTGCGCCTGCGCAATGTGTCGCGCTGGACACGGCTGATGCTGGCGCTGGCCGCCCGCGTCACGCATGGCAGCATCACCATGACGCTGCCAGATGGTCGCGCTGTGCAGGCCCGCGGCGCGCTGCCCGGCCCGGATGCACGGCTGGACATCAATCACCAACGGCTGGCCAAGCGGCTGCTGCTGGGCGGCAATCTCGCCGTCGGCGAGGCTTATCTCGATGGCGATTTCGACAGCCCGGATCTGGCAGCGCTGACCGAATGGGCCTGCCGCAATGCTGAACTCGACGACACCCTGATGGGCAAGCCCTGGCTGCGGCTGCTGCGCCGCATCGGTTTCGCGCTGGCCGCCAACAGCCGGCGCGGCAGCCAGCGCAACATTGCCTACCACTACGACCTCGGCAACGCCTTCTACGCGCAGTGGCTCGATCCGAGCATGACCTACTCGTCCGCTTTGTGGCGCACACCGGATCAGACCCTGGAACAGGCGCAGACTGAAAAATACCGCCGTCTGGCAGGCGAAGTGCTGCACCTGCAGCCCGGCCAGCGCGTGCTGGAAATCGGTTGCGGCTGGGGCGGTTTCGCCTGCCTGGCGGCACGCGAATTCGGCGCCCAGGTGCATGCCGTGACGATCAGCCGCGAACAGCATGATTACGCGCAGGCCCGCGTTCAGCGCGAAGGCTTAGGCGAGCGTGTGCGGATCGAGCTGCGCGATTACCGCGATCTGTCCGAACGCTATGACGCGATTGCGTCGATTGAAATGATCGAGGCCGTTGGCGAGAAATACTGGCCGCGCTATTTCAGCCAGTTGCACGACCGCCTGAGGCCGCAGGGCCGCGCCGGCATCCAGGCCATTGTGATCGCCGATCGCTATTTCGAGGATTATCGCGGCACGATGGATTTCATCCAGGCGCATGTCTTCCCCGGCGGCATGCTGCTGTCGCCGCAGACCGTGCAGCAGCAGGCCAGACAGGCCGGCCTCAAGATCGAAGATGCCTTCAGCTTCGGCCGCGATTATGCGCGCACGCTGCAGCTGTGGCACCAAAGCTTCGAGGCAGCCTGGCCGCAGATCCGCGCGCTGGATGCGCATGGCAAGCTGGCCTTCGATGAACGCTTCCGCCGTATGTGGCGCTACTATCTGGCCTATTGCGAGGGCGGCTTCAACGCCGGCACCATCGACGTGCTGCAATACGGCTTCAGCCGCAGCGCCTAACCGCGTGTAATCCGGCGCACCAGCGCGAAATACAGCGGATAAGGCAGAAGCTGCAGCAGCTTCATCAGCCACGCAAAGCGGCGCGGGAACACGATCTCGAAACTGCTGCCGCGTTCGAGCGCAGTCCACAACCGTTCGACCGCCACCTCGACCGGCATCAGGAATGGCATCGGAAAGGTATTGCGGTCGGTCAGCGGCGTCTTGACGAAGCCTGGCGAGATCAGCCGCACATCGATGCCACTCGGCGCCAGATCCAGCTTCAGGGCTTCGGCCATGTTGATCAGCGCGGCCTTGCTGGCGCCATAACCGGCAGCCAGCGGCAAACCGCGATACCCGGCCAGCGAGGCATTGATCGCCACCGTACCGCTGGCGCGCTTCAGCATCACTGGCAGCACCGCATCCAGCGCATTGGCCACGGTCATGACATTGGCATCGAGCAGTTGCCGCACCGCCCCGGCCTGGAAGGAGCGCCCCGGCGTCGGGATATGTGTGCCGGCATTCAGCACAGCCAAACGGATCGGGCCGATCTCGGCCTCGATCCGCGCCACCGCGGCACGGGTGGCCTCCAGGTCGGTGAGATCCGCCGGCATGGCATGCCAGCGGCCGCCATCCCGCCCCGCTTCCGCGCGCAGACTCTCCAGCGTCTCGCCGCGTCGCGCCGTCCCGACAACAACCGCGCCGGCACGCAGATACCGCAGCGCGAGCGCGCGGCCGATGCCTGAGCCGGCCCCGGTGATCCAGACGACGCCATTGCCGCCGGATGTCATTGCAGCAGGTATTCGATCTGCGAACCGTCGCGGGCCTTGAAGGCCGTCTTCACCCAGCGGCCGTCGCGGCCATACCACAGCTTCAGCTCGACATCGCCGCTCAGCTCGTAACGTTGCGCCGGCACGTCGTCGCGCGCCGCGCTCGCCAGTTCGTATTGCTGCGGGCGGATGACGAGATCGAGCGGCCGGCCGTTCTGGCTGTCCATGATGGTGGCGCGCCGCACGAAATCCGGGCGCCAGTAGCTGGTCGGCATGGTGTCGGCCGGCAGCGTGCCGCGGTAGCGCGAGCCATCGACCTTCAGGCCGTCGGGACCGGCTTCCACATTCAGATATTCCTGGCGGCCATCGTTGTCTGTCGTTGAATGCAGGCTGACCAGGCGGTCGCCGTCCCAGACTTCCCGCGACGTATGGAGATAGCGGTACAGCGTGAGGAAACCGGCGGCCTTGACGCGCAGTTCGATGTCGATTTCGACCTCGCTGCGGGCGCCTTCGCTGCGCACGACCACCCGATGATGGCCGATCGGGCTACCCTCGCGCAGCACTTGGAAGTCGTAGCGCTGCTGCGGCGCAGGTGTGCCGGCCAGCGCCGCCCATGGCAGCGCAAGCGTCAGTAACATTGCGCTCAGGCGGAGAAACGGGCCCATTGATTGAAGAACCATCCCATTGCGCCGCTGAACTTCAGCGGAGAATCAGCTATCGCCAGACAGATGCAAGGCTGGTCCAGCATGGCGAGTGGACGATGCTCCACGTCAGGATCGGCAATCTCGACATCGCCGCGACGGAAAGCCGCCTCGCCCACCGTATAGCCGCCACGCAGCACCAGGGTGATCTCATCGCCGGTATGCGTGTGCATCGGCAGGCCGGCGCCGGGCGCCACCTTAAGCAGACTGACCATGCCGTCCGCCTTTTTGCGTCCCATGGGCAGCGCGTAGGATTGTAGCCCCGCCCCGCTCCAGCGCCAGCGGACATCCGAGAGGCCGCCGCCGAGATACTGCCGCAGCGGCTGGGGCAGGCCATCGGGATCCGGCCGCACCGCTTTCGGGGCCAGTACGGCATCCTGGGCACCGAGACGGTCGGCGACAGCGGCAAAGCCCCTGGCCGCAACCGGCTGCGGCGCCATCTCCTCGACCATCCTGCCAGCGGTGGCCTCAATGGCTTTCAATCCCCGGCGGCAATGCGGGCAAAGGGTGAGATGGCAGGCCACCGCCAGCGACCATGCTTCGTCCAGGGTGCCGCTGGCGTAATCCAACAGCAACTCAGCCGGAATATGATGAACCGGGTTCAGAAGGGTCGAATCGTGGTGTACGGCCAAATCGGTCACAGCCCTGATCTTTGTGCAGTTTCGCCTGCTGCTTTACACGGTATTGTACGTTTCGAAATGTAATCTGGATCAATCCCCAGTCCGGTCAAGATTGCCCTCATGGTGTATTTCTTTTACGGCACGCTGTGCGATGCGGATGTGCTGAAGCTGATCCTCGGTTATCGGCCCAGCCCGCGCCAGTTCCGGCCCGCCCGCCTGCCCGGCTGGCGCCGCAAACGGGCTCGCGGTCGCAGTTATCCGGTGCTTTTGCGGGCGACTGGCGGCTGGGTGACCGGCCTGCTGTTCCGGCCCGCCCGGGCCACCGATGCGCCGCGCCTCACTGCCTATGAGGGGCCGGAATACATCACCCGCAACCTGTCGGTGCGCCGAGGGCAGCCTCACCCGGCCCCCCGTGCCGCGCCGGCCCGCGCCCGGGTGTTCCTGCCGGCGGGATCCAGCCTGCCGGCGGGTTTCGACGACTGGGCCCTGCCGCGCTGGCAACGGCGCGACAAGGCCGCCTTCCTCCGTTCTTTGCAAGATCAGGGTCCGACGCCATGCGCAAGCCGCTAGACACCTCCAGGCAGCCCTACCCGATTGAGATCCTGAGCCACGAGCGAGTCTATGACCGGCACCTCAAGGTGGACGAACTGCATCTGCGCCATGGCCTGTTCCGTGGCGGTATGACGCCGTTGATCAGCCGCGAAGTGGTGGGCCGCGGCGATGCCGTCTGCGTGCTGCCCTACGACCCGGTGCGCGACGAGGTCGTGCTGGCCGAACAGTTCCGCACCTCCGCCCTGCTGAATGGCGACCGCGCCTGGATGACCGAGATCGTCGCCGGCCTGATCGAGGAGGGCGAAAGCCTGGAAGAGGTGGCGCTGCGGGAGATGAAGGAGGAAAGCGGCCTGGACCCCAACGGTCCGCTGATTTTCGTCAACACGGTCTATGCCACGCCCGGCTTCTGCAGTGAGCGCTATCATCTGTTCTGCGCGCCCGTGGATGCCGGCAAGGCCGGCGGCGTCCACGGTCTGGGTGAGGAAGCCGAGGATATCCGCGTCTTCGCCCTGCCCTTCGCCGATGCATTTGCACGCTGGGAAGCTGGAGAAATCCCCAATCCGCCGGCGACTTTCGCGCTGCTCTGGCTGTCGCTGCACCGCGAGAAATTGCGCCGGAACTGGGCTGATCCGCGCGGGTTGCGACCCTAACCCCCCCTCGGTATAGGATGGAGGCATGGATTGCCCGGGAAAGCGCGTTATATGGCCGCCTTCCCCCAGACCGAGAGCGTTATGGATATTCGTAAAGACTTTATCGACAGCATCGGCCGCACGCCCCTGATCCGCCTGCGCCGCGCCTCCGAACTCACCGGCTGCAATATCTATGGCAAGGCCGAATTCATGAACCCGGGTGGCTCTGTAAAGGACCGTGCGGCACTGTATATCGTACAGGACGCGCTCAAGCGCGGCACGCTGCGCCCGGGCGGCACCATCGTCGAGGGCACTGCCGGCAATACCGGCATCGGCCTGGCGCTGGTCGGCAATGCGCTCGGCTTCAAGACCGTGATCGTGATGCCGGATACCCAGAGCCAGGAGAAGAAGGATTTCCTGCGTCTGTGCGGCGCCGATCTGCGGCTGGTGCCGGCCGTGCCCTACAAGGACCCGAACAACTACGTGAAATATTCCGGCCGGCTGGCCGAAGAGATCGCCAAGACCGAGCCAAACGGCGCGATCTGGGCCAATCAGTTCGACAATGTCGCCAACCGCGAAGCCCATCTGCACACCACCGGGCCGGAAATCTGGGAACAGACCGATGGCAAGGTGGATGGCTTCACCTGTGCGGTCGGCTCCGGCGGGACCTTCGCCGGCGTGCTGCTGGCGCTGAAGGAGCGCAATCCGAAGATCCAGGTCGCGCTGGCCGATCCGATGGGCGCGGCGCTGTATCACTATTACAAGCATGGCGAACTGAAGGCCGAAGGCAGCTCGATCACCGAAGGTATCGGCCAGGGACGCATCACCGCCAACCTGGAAGGCATCACGCCCGACGACGCCTTCCAGATTCCGGATGAGGAAGCCCTGCCGCTGGTCTACGACCTGATCCAGCATGAAGGCCTGGTGCTCGGCGGCTCGTCGGGCATCAACATCGCCGCCGCGATCCGGCTTGCCAAGAAGATGGGCCCGGGCCACACGATCGTCACCATCCTGTGCGATGGCGGTGCGCGCTATCAGAGCAAGATGTTCAATCCGGAATTCCTGCGCAGCAAGAATCTGCCGGTTCCGCCCTGGATGAGTTGAGCACCATGACCAGCTTCCTGTTTCGCGACGATGCCTACCTGAAATCCTGCGATGCCGTGATCACGGCGATCGACGAACGCGGCTTCCAGACCGACGCCACCATCTTCTATCCGATGGGCGGCGGCCAGCCCGGTGATACCGGGCGTTTCATTCTGGAGAGTGGCGAAACGGTGGAGATTTCCGACACGCGCAAGGGCGATGGCCCTGACGGTATCGTGCATGTGCCGGCCGGCGGATCAGCCGCACTGAAAGTTGGCGCGAAAGGCCGGTTCGAACTGGACTGGGAGCGCCGCCACCGCCTGATGCGGATGCATACCTGTCTGCATCTGTTGTCGGTGCTGGTTCCCTTCCCCGTGACCGGAGGTCAGGTCAGCGATGGCAAGGGCCGGCTGGATTTCGACATGGCCGACAGTATCCCGGACAAGGACACGCTGACCGCGAAGCTGAACGAGCTGATCACCGGCGACCATGCCGTCACCGCGCGCTGGATCACCGATGAGGAATTGCTGAACAGCCCCGACCTGGTGAAGACCATGGCCGTGAAGCCGCCGATGGGCCTGGGCAAGGTGCGACTGATCGAAGTGGCCGGGCTGGACAAGCCGCTCGATCTGCAGGCTTGTGGTGGCACACATGTGGGCCGCACTGGCGAGATCGGCCCGGTCGCCGTCGTCAAGATCGAGAACAAGGGCAAGCAGAACCGCCGCGTGAATATCGCATTCGCGGCGTAAGAAATTTCTGATCAGGGAGTAAGCGATGTCGTCGTATGTCAATCCGGATGCACTGGTTTCGACCGAGTGGCTGGCCGATCATCTGCAGGCACCGGACCTGCGCATCGTCGATGCGTCCTGGTATCTGCCGACCATGAACCGCAACGGCAAGGCGGAATACAACGACGCGCATATTCCCGGCGCCGTGTTTTTCGACATCGATGAAATCGCAGATCTGGACGTGCCGCTGCCGCATATGCTGCCCAGCCCGGAGAAATTCGCGGCCCGCATGCGTCGCCTCGGCATCGGCGACGGCAACCGCATCGTGGTCTATGACGGCTCGGATGTGCATCTCTCCGCGCCGCGCGTCTGGTGGATGTTCCGCGTCTTCGGCCATTCCGACGTGGCCGTATTGAATGGCGGCTTCAAGAAGTGGAAAGCGGAAGGCCGCCCGGTGGAAGACCTGCCGCCGCTGCCGCGCGAACGGCATTTCACCGCGCGCCGCAACGACCTGCTGGTGCGCGACGTGGATCAGGTGCGCGCCAATATCAGCAGCAAGCGCGAACAGGTGGTGGATGCGCGCAGCAAGGGGCGGTTCGACGGCACAGAGCCCGAATTCCGCGCCGGCCTGCGTGGCGGCCATATCCCGGGCTCGGTGAACGTCCCCTCCTCGCTGATGACAGATCCGAAGACCGGCCTGTTCCAGTCGGCCGATGCGCTGAAGGACATCTTCGGCAAGGCCGGCGTCGATCTCAGCAAGCCGGTGGTCAACACCTGCGGCTCAGGCGTGTCAGCCTGCATCCTGACGCTGGGCATGCATCTGCTCGGCCATCGTCAGGTCTCGGTCTATGACGGCTCCTGGACTGAATGGGGTGGCCGCACAGACCTGCCGGCAGAAGTCGCCTGAGGGCCTGACACTTGGCCGAGACGCGCGACACCCGCTCGTCTGACACGGTGGCGCCGGCGATCTTCCGGCTGCCGCCGGCCACCTTGCTGGACGATGGCCGCTATAACGTCACCGTCGTCTATCTCGATATGACGCGGGCGCCGCCGGAGGCGCCGAACCTGCCGCCGCTGGTGCCCAAGCTGGCGCTGCTCAAGCTCGACAGGCCGACCACCAGCTTTTACCGCTATCTCTACGATGCGGTCGGTCGGCCGTGGCATTGGGTGGACCGCCATCGCATGAGCGATCTTGCGCTTGGCGGCATCATCACAGATCCGCTGGTGGAAATCTGGGTGCCCTATGTCGGCGGCGTGCCGGCCGGTTATATCGAACTGGACCGCCGCAACACCGATGCCGACGAACGCAAGAGCATCAACATCGCCTATTTCGGACTGACGCCGGAATACTTCGGGCGCGGCATCGGGCCGTGGCTGCTGCGCGCCGGCATCCGGCAGGCCTGGTCCTACGGCACCGACCGACTGACAGTGAATACCTGCAACCTGGACCATCCGGCCGCATTGCCGCTGTACCAGAAATGCGGCTTCCGGCCTTACCAGACGCGCGACGCGCTGTTCGATCCGAGACGGTGATCAAACATCCGTCGTCACCCCGGGCTTGACCCGGGGTCCCATTAAAACGAAATGGGATCCCCGCTTTCGCGGGGATGACAAAGAAAGTTATCCAATTACCCCGGACTTCTCAGCTTGGGCTCACGATCCCAGATGCGATGCTGTTTGGCCGCCGCGATGAAAGCCTTGGTGCCGCCGGTGCCCTCCAGCGCGACAATCCCGTCATCAGGTTCAACGCCGGCCTTGTCCATCAGCGGTTTGGCTGCGGCGACATGGCTGATCACTTTCAGATGGCTGAAAGCGTCATGCACCCAGGCCACCGCCGCGGCCTCGCGCACCAGCTGCTTCACGCCCTCGGCCGAGAGCAGCAGCACCACGGCATCGAAAAGCACCGAAGGGCCGCCGGAAATGGTGTGATGCGCCGCCACCATACTGCCATTGGCCATCTTGGCGCCGCCAATCTTCGGTGCGATGATTTCCACCATCGCGCCCTCGTCCTGCGCGGCATCCTGCACGGCTTTCAGGATCTTTGCGTCGGCACCATCGGTGACCAGCACGCCGATCTTGCGGCCCTTGATTGTCGGCGGCGCCTTGGCGATCAGGCTCAGCGCCTTTGAAGGCTTCATCGTCGTGGCCGGCACCGCGGGCTTCAGCGTTTCAGCCTGGCCTTCCATGCCCAACGCGGCTTCCACGCCGGCACACAGATCCTCATGCACCAGTTTGAGCCGTCCCAGCACGCGGCACCGGACAGGAATGGTCGACACCTTGGCCAGTTCAAAGGCGAAGGCGCTGACGATATGCATCTGCTCCGGTTTGGTCATCGACAGCCAGAACAGGCGCGCATGACTGTAGTGATCGGCGAAGCTTTCCGGCCGCTCGCGCAGTTTCGGGCCATCCGCCGGTTCGGGGAATGTGGCAAAGCCCGCCGGCGTTTCGCGCGGCGTATCCGGACCCAGACTGTTCGGCTCGTAATTGACCCGCCCCTTGGGCACATCCATACGCATCAGACCATCGCGCTGGAAATTCCGCATCGGACAGACCGGCCGATTGATCGGAATCTCATGGAAGTTCGGGCCGCCAAGCCGGCTGAGCTGGGTGTCGATATAGGAGAACAACCGGCCCTGCAGCAGCGGATCGTTGGTGAAATCGATACCCGGCACGACATGGCCGGGATGGAAAGCGACCTGCTCGGTTTCCGAGAAGAAGTTGTCCGGGTTGCGATCCAGCACCAGCTTGCCGATCATCTGCAGCGGAATCATTTCTTCCGGGATCACCTTGGTGGGATCCAGCACGTCAAAGCCCAGCTTGTTGGCGGTCTTCTCGTCGAAAGCCTGGATGCCGAGTTCAAATTCCGGGAAGTCGCCAGCCTCGATGGCATTCCACAGGTCGCGGCGATGGAAGTCGTAATCCGCACCGGCGAGCTTCACGGCCTCATCCCAGATCAGCGAGGTCGAGCCGATGGTGGGACGCCAGTGGAATTTCACGAAGGTGGATTTGCCCTTCTCGTTGACGAAGCGGAAAGTGTGGACGCCGAAGCCTTCCATCATGCGATAGCTGCGCGGAATGCCGCGATCCGACATCGCCCACATCAGCATATGCGTGCTTTCCGGCACCAGCGATACGAAGTCCCAGAAAGTGTCATGCGCTGAAGCCGCCTGCGGGAAGGCGCGGTCGGCCTCCATCTTCACCGAATGCACCAGGTCGGGGAATTTCATCGCATCCTGGATGAAGAAGACCGGGATGTTATTGCCGACCAGATCGAAATTGCCTTCCGAAGTATAAAATTTGACGGCGAAGCCGCGCACATCGCGCACCGTGTCGGGCGAACCGGCGCCGCCGGCCACGGTGGAGAAGCGCACGAAGACCCGCGTCTTTTCGCGCGGATCACGCAGGAAAGCCGCGCGCGTCAGGGCGCTCATATCCTTATAGGGCTGGAAATAGCCATGCGCGCCCGAGCCGCGCGCATGCACGATGCGCTCGGGAATACGCTCATGATCGAAATGCGTGATCTTCTCGCGGAGAATGAAATCTTCCAGCAGCGTCGGGCCGCGCGCGCCGCTTTTCAGCGAATTCTGGTTGTCGGAGATCGCAACGCCCTGATTGGTGGTGAGGCGGTTCTCCTCGGTCTCGGCCTGCTGATGCGTCTCGCCGCCTTTACCGGTGACGGTCATGATTTTGCTGGCGGCTGATTTTTCGCCGCGCGGAGTCCTCGCCATGATGTCCATCCCTTGCTGGTCTTTTGGAGCCATTCCAAAAGAAACCTCAGGGATGAAAGTTCCGCCCTACCTCGAATGGGAGTTAAAGGTCACACCCGATGGCGCTGGTAATGTCTGCGCGCTTTCGCACGATTGCCGCAGCTTTCCATCGAACACCAACGGCGACGCTTGTTCGGACTGGTGTCGTGGAACAGCCAGCCGCAGCCCGGGCCGGCGCAGCAGCGGATGCTGGCAGGTTCGGCGCTGACCAGCAGCTCGGCGCCCAGTCGCGCCATCGCGCCGAGGGGAGATCCAAGTTCCAATCCGTCGCCATGCGCCTTCCAGCCAAGCCGCGCACCGTTCACCGCCGCAATCACCCTTCCCTCCGGATAGCGCAGCAGGCAGCGGTTCAGCACGTCCAGATCGGACAGTCGCGCCGTCTTGCCCTGCCGCACAGCTTGAGCGATGCGATACAGCGCTTCACGCAGTTCCAGCGCCTCGATCAGCACAGCTGCCGCCTCGGCTGGCTTTGCTGCCGCACGATGCGCCAATACGGTCTCTGTCGGGGTGCCGATGATGTCCAACCGTCGCCAGCACGCCAGCAGCGCCGCGTAGGAGTCGAGCATCTCGATCGGCCCGCCTTCAGCGGCGGGACGGTCGCGCCAGTCCAGCGTGTTGACGAAATCCAGCGCCGGATGGCCGCCATGGAGTTCAGTCGTCGCGATACGGAGAGTTTCGCCCATATAACCACCATACCGGTTGACTGGCCCCGCGCCAATCCCTAGTTTTTCGCGCATGGACTCACTCCCCGAGAAGCCGGAACCGGCGACCTTCACCCGCGCCGGCGTGCTGCATGGCATGAAGCTGACGGCCCCTTACAGCGTCAGCGCGCTGCCGTTTGGTCTGGCTTTCGGCGCCGCCGCGCTGGGCGTCGGCCTGACGCCGGGCGAAGCCATCCTGATGAGTACCACCGCCTTTGCCGGTAGTGCGCAGTTCGCCGTGCTGGCCTTGTGGACCGCCGTGCCGCTGCCGGTGGCGGCGATCATCCTGACCGCCTTCCTGGTCAATGCGCGCCATATCGTGATGGGTGCCGCGCTGTATCCCTATATCTCCAGCCTGCCGCTGCGCCAGGTGCTGCCCGTCTCTGCCGGCATGACCGATGCCGGCTGGGCCATCACACTGCAGGCGATGATGAACGGCCGGCGCGACCTCGGCATCCTGCTCGGCACTGTCATCATGCAATGGCCGGTCTGGGTCGGCGGCACGGCTGTCGGCGCCCTGATCAGCAGCGGCGGCCTGGATGTGAAACGCTGGGGACTGGATGTACTGATCGCCGGCGTCTTCGCCACATCCGTTGTCGGGCTGTATCGCGGCAAGGATGACATCTGGCCCTGGATCGCCGCCGTCGCCGGCACCGCCGGCGCGCTGCTCTGGCTGCCGGGCAACTGGTATATCCTGATCGGCGGGATCTGCGCCGGCATTGCCGGCCTGATCACCAGTCGCGATGAGGAAAAGGCGGCATGATCGAGGGCCTGACCACCTTCGACACCGCCGCGGTGATCGCGATCCTCGGCATGGGCATCGTGACCTATGCCACCCGCGCCGGCGGTTTCTGGCTGATGGGCTATGTCACGCTGTCACCCAAGCTGGAGCGCTTCCTGCGCCAGACCGCCGGCGGCGTGCTGGTCGCCATCGTGGTCGCCGCGGTGATGAAGGGCGATCCGGCCATGTGGGCCGGTCTTGCCACCGCCGTCGGCATCATGATCGCCTTGCGCAAGTCGATGACGGCCATTTCGATCGGCATGATCGTGGCCATCGGCATCCGCTACTTCTTCTGATCAGTTGCTGGCGATCAGATTGACCGTCAGCGCGATCACCGTGGTGTTGAAGAAGAACGACACGATGCTGTGGACCAGCGTCAGTCGCCGCATGCCGCGTGACTGGATGCTGACATCGGAGACCTGGCAGGTCATGCCGATGACGAAGGAATAGTAGAAGAAGTCCCAATAGTCGGGCTCGACCTTGCCGGGGAAATCGAGCCCCTTGCGGTCTTCCTTCTTGCCGTCGCCTTCTGCATCCCCGTAGTAGAGATGCGCGTAATGCAGCGCCAGCACGGTATGGATCAGAAACCAGGACGCGATCATACTGGCGCCGCCAAAACCGAGCCGCAATCCCAACACAAGCCCGCTTGCATCGCCCTTGCCATAGATGATCAGGCCGAGCCCCATCAGGCTGATCAGGGCCGCAATCACTACCAGCAGCGAGACCACCCAGGCGCTGTCGTCGAGATCACGCGCACGTTTGCGCAACTTGGCAATCGACACGCCCTGCACGGCATAAGCCGTCCAGCCCAGAAACAGCAGAACGCCGAAGAACCAGGCCGCACCGGCATGCACCATCGGATCGTCCGGCTCAAAGGGCCAGAGGAAGATGGCGGCGCCAATGCACAGGCAGATCAGCAGGCGCCAGCCAGTCGACAGATGTTGCAGTATTTCGAGCAGGCGCGGCATACGGTTACAACGACCGCCGAACGGTCAGGTTCCGCTGTTCGGTTGCCGCCATGCCTGGCAGCAGGATCAACGCATGACCGGCTGCGGATGCTGTCCCGCCGGATGCTGCCCAGACGGTGACTGCCAGTCCATCACCTGCCAGCGGCCGTCGATCTGACGCAGGCGATACTGCGTCGGCGGCGCCGGCGTGGTGAAGCAGTCGGGTTCTGCGCTTTGCAGTCCACACATACGTCCGGCCACAGCAATCAGCGCCTCGCCAGTTGCGGATTGCTCGGCAGCGGCGATGCGGTAGCTCCACCAGTAGCGCGAGGTCTGCAGCCTGGCCAGAAAGCCGGACACGCTCTCACCGCCGGCCCAGACGGCACGGCAGAGATCGACATCGCGCCGCGCGAAACAGGCCAGCAGCGTTTCGACGGCGCAGAGCGGTGTGTCGGACTGGCCGATGCAGCGGCTGTCGCTGCGGTCGGCAGGCCCGATCAGGCGATATTGGTTGACCGGATCGACGGCCGGAAGCTGTGCGAAGGCTGGGCCGGCAAAGGCGAGACTCAGAAGAACCGCGGTTGCAAAACGCATGACGCTCCTCCCATCTGTTACGGCCATCTGTTATGGGAGGAGCGTAGCACGGTTTCTGTAATGCACGCCCGGCTTAATGCAGGATCTGGCTCAGGAACAGCTGGGTGCGTTCGTTCTGCGGGTTGGAGAAAAACTCCTCGGGCGTGTTCTGCTCGATGATCTCTCCGCGATCCATGAAGATCACCCGGTCGGCCACCTTGCGGGCGAAACCCATTTCGTGAGTGACGCAGAGCATGGTCATGCCGCCTTCCTGCGCCAGGCCGATCATCACGTCCAGCACCTCCTTGACCATTTCCGGATCGAGCGCCGAGGTCGGCTCATCGAACAGCATGATCTTCGGATTCATGCAGAGCGAGCGCGCGATGGCGACGCGCTGCTGCTGGCCGCCTGAAAGCTGGCCGGGATACTTGTTGGCCTGCTCGGGGATACGCACGCGATTGAGATACTTCATCGCCGTTTCCTCGGCCTCGGCCTTGGGCTTCTTCAGCACCCAGATCGGACCGAGCGTGAGGTTTTCCAGCACGGTCAGATGCGGGAACAGGTTGAAGTGCTGGAACACCATGCCGACCTCGCGGCGGATGGCATCGATATTCTTCAGGTCGTTGGTCAGTTCGGTGCCATCGACGAGGATATGACCCTTCTGGTGTTCCTCCAGCCGGTTGATGCAGCGGATCATCGTCGACTTGCCGGAACCCGAAGGTCCGCAGATCACGATACGCTCGCCCTTGCGGACGTTGAGGTTGATATTCCGCAACACATGGAACTCGCCGTACCACTTGTTGACGCTCTGCAGTTCAATGATCGACTCAGCCATGATGCTCTGGCCCCCTTAGCGCTTATGTCCGGTTGCCAGACGAACTTCGAGATTCTGGCTGTATTTCGACATGCCGTAGCAGAAGATGAAGTAGATCGCCGAAACGAAGACATAGGCCTCGATCGAGAACCCGCGCCAGGCGGGATCGGTGAGTGCCACCTTGGTCGACTGCATCAGATCGTAGATACCGATGATGACGACCAGCGAGGTGTCTTTGAACACGGCGATGAACAGGCTGCACAACGGCGGAATCACAATCTTGAGTGCCTGCGGCAGGATGATGAAGCTCATCTTCTGTCCATAGGACAGACCGAGCGAATCAGCGCCCTCATACTGCCCCTTCGGGATCGCCTGCAGGCCGCCACGCACCACCTCCGCCAGATAGGCAGCGGCGAACATGATGATGGCGATCTGGGCGCGCAGCAGCTTGTCGATGCTGAAGCCTTCAGGAAGGAACAGCGGCAGCATCACTGACGACATGAACAGCATCGAGATCAGCGGCACGCCGCGGATCAGCTCGATATAGAGCACGCACAATGTCTTGATCGCCGGCATTTTCGAGCGCCGGCCCAGCGCCAGCAGGATGCCGAACGGAAACGCCAACGCAATGCCGAAAGTAGACAGGATCAGCGTCAGCGGCAGGCCGCCCCACTGCGTGTCTTCCACATAGCGCAGCCCGAAAATGCCGCCCCACATCAGGATGGCGACGACCGCAAGGCCACCGACCCAGATGAACAGCAGGCTGATATTCCAGAAGCGCTGCACGGTGCTGACGATGATCATGGCGATCATGACGATCGCCGCGATCAACGGCCGCCATTGCTCATCATATGGATACAGGCCGAACAGCATCAGGCGATATTTCTGCCCGATGAAGGCCCAGCAGGCCCCGCCGCTGGCGCGGCATTCCTGCGAGGTCGAGGCGGTGAAACTCGCCTTGATCAGCGCCCACTCAATGAAGGGCGGCAGGCTCATCAGAACGATCCAGACCGAAAGGACGGTCAGGATCGTGTTGAGCGGTGAGGAAAACAGCCGTTCCTTCACCCAGGCAATCGGCCCGGTGCTGGCGGTCGGCGGCGGCAGGGATTCGCTCGCAGTCGTCATCTTACCGCTCCACCAGCGCAATGTGTTTATTGTACCAGTTCATGAAGAGCGAGATCGACAGGCTGATACTGAGATACACCGCCATGATGATCATGATGCCTTCGATGGCCTGGCCGGTCTGGTTCAACGTCGTATTAGCGATCGAGACGATATCGGGATAGCCGATCGCCACTGCCAGCGAGCTGTTCTTGGTCAGGTTCAGATACTGGCTGGTCATCGGCGGGATGATCACGCGCAGCGACTGCGGCAACACGATCAGACGCAACGTCTGACTGCGGCTAAGGCCCAGCGCACTTGCCGCTTCCCACTGACCGTAATTGACCGCCTGGATGCCGGAGCGTACCACCTCGGCGATGAAGCCCGCCGTGTAGAGCACCAGACCGAACAGCAAAGCGGCGAATTCCGGCGTCAGTGTTGCGCCGCCGACGAAGTTGAAGCCCTGCAGCTTCGGCACGTCGAGTTCCCACGGCGCGCCGCCGATCAGCCAGCCGAGCAGCGGCATGCCGATCAGCAGTGCAAGTCCGCCGCGATAAACCGGGAAGGCCTTGCCGGTGGCGTCCTGCCGCTTCTTGGCCAGATTGACCATGATGAAGATCAGCACGAAGGCCAGCATGAAGCCGATAGCGGCGAGATCGAAGGCGAAATGCTCGGTCGGCGCCGGCACCTTGATGCCACGGTTCGACATGAATACGCCGGGCATCACATTGATGGCCTGACGCGGGCCCGGCAGCGTTTCAGTGATGAGCGCATACCAGAAGAACAGCTGCAGCAGCAGCGGCACGTTGCGGATGACCTCGACGTAGATCATCGCGATCTTGGCAACGAGCCAGTTTTTCGACAGGCGCGCGATACCGATGATGGTGCCCAGGATGGTGGCGAGGATCACACCGATCACGGCAATGCGGATGGTGTTGAGAATGCCGACCAGAATGGCGCGGGCGTACGTATTTTCCGGTCCGAAGGCAATCGGCGATTCGCCAATGGCGAAGCCTGACTCGCGGCTCAGGAAATCGAAGCCCGTGGAAATATTGCGGGTGGAAAGGTTGTGCAGCGTGTTGCTGACGAGGAACCAACCAACGATGCCTACCAGCGCAACAGCGACCACCTGATAGACGACGGAACGGACGTCTGGATCATTCCAGCTCAGACGTCGCGGCGGCGCGGATTGTCCGCCGTTTACTCTTGGATCTGCCATGTGCCCCCCATGGCTAAGAGAAACTGAATACGCGTCGAGAAGCGATGGGCAGGCGGCGCCCTGTACGCCGCCTGCCCTGCTTTATGCTTAGCGGATCGGCCAGGCGTACATCAGGCCGCCGTTGGTCCACAGCGCGTTCACGCCACGATCCAGCTTCAGGGCGCTGCCCTTGCCGACGTTGCGCTCGAAGCTTTCGCCGTAGTTACCGACCTGCTTGATGATGTTGTAGGCCCACTTTTCGTCGAGACCGAGCGCCTTGCCGCCACCCGGGGTGACACCCAGGATGCGCTTGATGTTCGGGTTGTCGCTCTTGAGCATCTCGTCAACGTTCGCCGAGGTGATGCCGTATTCTTCGGCTTCGATCATGGCGTTCAGGGTCCAGCGGACCACGACCAGCCAGGTATCATCGCCCTGGCGGACCAGCGGGCCGAGCGGCTCCTTCGAAATCACTTCCGGCAGGATGATGTGGTCATCCGCATTCGGCAGCTGGGTCGCGCGGGTCGAGGCGAGGCCCGAGATGTCGGTGGTGTAGACGTCGCAACGGCCGGAGGCGTAGGCGCCCACGACTTCGTCGAGCTTCTCGATCACGACCGGCTTGAAGGTCATCTTGTTGGCGCGGAAGTAATCGGCCAGGTTCAGTTCGGTGGTGGTGCCCGGCTGCACGCAGACGGTGGCGCCGTTCAGCTCCTTGGCGCTCTTCACGCCGAGCTTCTTGGTCACCATGAAGCCCTGACCGTCATAGTAGTTCACGCCAGCGCCGATCAGGCCCAGCGACGCATCGCGGGTCAGGGTCTGGGTGGTGTTACGGGCGAGCAGATCGACTTCACCCGACTGCAGAGCGGTGAAACGCTGCTGCGCGGTCAGCGGGGTGTGCTTGACCTTGTTGGCATCGCCGAACATCGCCGCGGCGACAGCGCGGCAAAGATCGACGTCAATGCCCTTCATTTCGCCCTTGGCGTCCGGCGCACCGAAACCGCCGACGCCGCCGTTCATGCCGCACTGGACAAAACCCTTGGCCTTGATGGCGTCGAAAGTCGCGCCAGCCTGGGCGCCCTGTGCGACGAACACGAGCGCCGCTGCAGCAGCGGCCGTTGCAAGAAGTTTCATTGGTATTACCCTTCCCTGTTGTGACTGGTTCCGCCTTGGGCAGAACTGACTAAAATTATCACGACGCTGTAAAAATCGGCAAGACAAGCTCAGTTATCCACAGGATGGCCGCATACCGGGCCGCCTTGCCGATAGTGACCACTATCAAAAATCGGGCCAGTGGGTAGCGCAGCGCCCCGGCGGCGAAGGTCAAAGGGTCTCCGACCAGCGGAATCCATGAGAAAAGCAGGATCCAGCCGCCCCAGCGCGCGAAGCGGTCCCGCGCCTTCTGCAACTGCGCAGGACTGACCGGAAACCAGCGCTTGTGCTGAAAACGCAGGCACCACAGGCCCAGCAGCCAGTTCACGAGTGCGCCGCACACATTGCCGCTTGTGGCTGCTATAAAGAGAATAAGCGGTGGCGCGGCAGCCATCGCATGGGCAGCCGACAGCGCCACTTCCGACGAGACCGGTACCAGCGTGGATGCCAGGAATGACCACAGAAACAGGCCGCCGACGACGCCCCAGAGCGCGGTGGCGTGTGTGAATGCCTGCTCTATCACGGCGTCAGACTGTGATTGCGTTGATCCTACGACCGAAGCCAACTATGCCGGAAAAACCGGGGCATCCGGCTCGCCCAGATCCCACAGCAGGCCAGCCATCATGGCCAGCCCTTCGCGCATCACCGGCAGCAGGATGTGCTCGTTCGGCGCATGCTGCGAGCAGGCCGCGTAGGAATGCGGCATCCATACGGTGGGCAGGCCGAGCGTTTCGGCAAATACCTCGTTGGGCAGCGAACCGCCCAGGTTGGGCAGCAGCGCAGGCTTCCGCCCCATGGTCTTCTCAACCGAGGCCAGTGCGAAGTTCACGTAAGGGTCATCGGGATCGAGCCGCGTGGCGCTGAAAATCTCCGCCCTCGCCTGCTTCACGTCCACCTGCGGGAAACCGTGACGATCGAGATGACGGCGCAGCGCGGGCAGGAACTGGGTTGAATCCGGCCCGACCACGAAACGAATCTGGCAATGCGCGGTCGCAATGCCGGGAATCGCATTGACCGGGAATTCCGGATTGCCGGTCTTGAAGGCCAGCACGTCGAAGCTGCACCAGCCATAGACGCGCTCGGCCGGCGTCAGGCCTGGCTCGCCCCACCAGGTGTCGATGCTGGGTCCATCACTGCCGCCACCGACTTCGCAATCAGCCAATGCGCGCTTCACGCTGGCCGGCAGCTCCTTCGGCACCCATTCGGGAATGCGGATCTGCCCGGTCGGCCCGGCAATGCTGGCGATGGCATGCGCCAGGATGATGCCGGGATCGGCGAGCAGACCGCCCCAGTTACCGGAATGATGCGCGCCCTCGCGCAGGTTGACGGTGAGGTCGAAATTCAGCGCGCCGCGCGCACCGCAATACAGCGTCGGCCGTTCCGGCGACAGGCGCGGACCATCGGAAGCCAGGAACAGGTTCGCCTTCCAGTTATCCTTCTGCGTTTTGCAAAATGCATCGAGGCCGGGCGAGCCGACCTCTTCGCCAGTTTCGATCAGCAGCACGACATCGAAGCCCAGCTTGCCGTTGCGCGCCTTCAGCACGGCGGCGAGCGCCGCGATGTTGACGGTATGCTGACCCTTGTTGTCGGCGGTGCCGCGGCCGTAGAGCTTTTCGCCTTCCTGCACGATCTGCCACGGCGACAGGCCGCTGCGCCACTGCGCATCCTGGCCGCGGATCACATCGCCATGGCCGTAGGAGAACAGCGTCTTAGTCGCACCGGCCTCGCGGCGGATCGCCACCAGGAATGGCCCGCCCTTCGGCGAGGGATTGGGATGCACGCTGCACTGGAAACCGAGTGCCTCCAGGCTGCCGCGCATTTCCTTCTCCAGGTAATCACCCAGCGCGCCGGCGCGGTCGGGATTCTGGCTCTCGGTCGGGATGGCAACGCGCCGGCTGAGATCGGCGAGGAAACCGCCTTCGTCAAGATAGGCGGTGGCGGATTGAATGGCGGCGGCGCGGGTCATCGACGGGTCTCCGAAACTCCCGCTGGTGCGGGGAAACACATAACTCTCACGGGCCAAGTCTTCTCTTTGACGGGGGGCTTTGCAATAGTCTGGGTCCAGATTGGAGTCCGCCATGAAAGACGAAACCAAGCTTGCCGTATTGGGCCGCGACCCCGAAGGCCACCACGGCGCCGTCAATATCCCGGTCTATCGCGCCTCGACCATCCTGCAGCCCAGCCTGAAGGCACTGCATGATGTCTATTCCGCCCGCGCGCAGGACGAGCAGGTCACGACCTATGGCCGCGTCGGCACGCCCCTGACCTACGCTTTCGAGAATACGGTCGCCGAACTGGAAGGCGGCTATCGCGCCATGGCCTATCCCTCGGGCGCCGGCGCCTGCTCAGGCGCGATCCTGAGCGTGGTGAAATCCGGCGACCACATTCTTGTCATCGACAATATCTATGGGCCGACGCGGCAGTTCTGCGACACGGTGCTGAAGCGGCTCGGTGTGGAGACGGAATACTTCAAGACCAACATAGATCCGGCCTCGCTGCGCGCCCTGCTGCGTCCGAATACCTCGCTGGTCTTCGTGGAGTCGCCCGGCTCGCTCACCTTCGAGATGCTGGATGTGCCAGCCATCGCGGACGTCGTGCATAAGCACGGCGCCAAACTGGCGATGGACAATACCTGGGGCACGCCGCTCTACTTCAAGAGCTTCAGTCATGGCGTCGATCTCTCGGTGCATGCCGCGACAAAATACATTGTCGGCCATTCCGATGCGATGCTGGGCGTCGTGATCGCCAACAAGGAAAGCTGGCCGGCCCTGCGCGATACCGCGCGTACCATCGGCGCCAATGCCGGGCCCGACGAGGTTTATCTCGGCCTGCGTGGCATCCGTACGATGGCGGTCCGGCTGCCGCGCCATATGGAAAGCGGCCTGAAAGTGGCCGACTGGTTGCGCGGACGCAGCGAAGTGACCGGCGTGCGCCATCCCGGCCTGCCACAGGATCCCGGCCACGCGATCTGGAAACGCGATTTCCTCGGCGCCTGCGGACTCTTTGCGTTCGAGCTGGACAAGAAATACGGCGATGCCGCGGTGGCCGAATTTGTCGACCATCTGGAATATTTCGGCATCGGCTATTCCTGGGGCGGCTATGAAAGCCTGGTCTCGGTGCCCGCCATCAAGGGCGTGCGCAGTGCCGAAGCCTGGGAGAATCACGGCACCACGATCCGCCTGCATATCGGCCTGGAAGATGTCGACGACCTGATCGACGATCTCAAGGCCGGCTTCCAGCGACTCAACAAGGCGCAGGGCTGAGCCATGTCCGCCCGTCTGCTGACGCCGGATGACCAGCCGCAGCTTGAGGCCTTCCTGCGCAAACATGTCGCCGAGGCGATGTTTCTGCGCTTCAACCTGGCGCAGAGCGGCATCGTCGATGGCCGTGAGGCCTATCGGGGCCGCTATGCCGCCGCCTTTGACGGCGAGCGGATCGTGGGGGCGGCAGCGCTTTACTGGAACGACCTGCTGATCGTCTGCGCCCTGCGCAATGCCGCGCAGCTTGCCCCGCTGGTTTCGGCCGGCCGCCGGCCGGCCGGCATTCTCGGGCCCTGGCAGCAGGCGCTGGATGCACAGGAAGCACTCGGTCTCGACGGCGCGCATCATAAGCTGCGCTCGCGCGAAATCCTCATGAGCCTGCAGCTTGCCGATCTTAAAATTCCGGCACCCTTGCTGCAGGGACAAAACCTGCAGTGCCGGCTCGCGACGCCCGCAGACCAGGAGCTGCTGCTGGACTGGCGACAGAGCTTCACCCAGGAAGAACTGGGCGACACCCCTTCGCAGGACAATACGACACGCTGTGCCGCCGATGTGGCGCGCTGGATCGCCGAGCAGAGCCAGTTCATCCTGACCGATGCAGGCCGCCCGGTCTCCGGTTGCTGTTTCAATGCCCGCCTGCCCGATGCCGTACAGATCGGCAATGTCTGGACCCCGCCGCAATACCGCAGCCGTGGCTATGCCCGCGCCGTGGTGGTCGGCGCGCTGGATCACGCCCGCCGCGCGGGCGCAAAGCAGGGCGTGCTGTTCACTCCGGAGGGCAATGCCGCCGCGCTGACGGCTTACGCTGCGGTAGGCTTCACCCCTGTCGGCGACTATGCCATGGTGCTGTTCGCCGACTAGGGAGAGACACATGAGCGACATTCTGACCTCGCAGGCCGATGGCATCCTGACCATCACCTTCAACCGGCCCGACAAGAAGAATGCGCTGACCTCGGCGATGTATGCCGTGCTCGCCGATGCACTGGAGGCAGCCGACACTGATCCTGCTGCGCGCGTCATTCTGTTCGCTGGCAATGGCGGTGCCTTCACGGCCGGCAACGATCTGCAGGATTTCCTCAACAATCCGCCGCAGGGCGACAACACGCCGGTCTTCCGTTTTCTGCGCGCCATCAGCACGGCGTCAAAGCCGCTGATCGCCGCCGTCAGCGGTGTGGCCGTCGGCGTCGGCACGACGATGCTGCTGCATTGTGACCTGGTTTATGCCGGAGAGAGCGCGAAACTCTCCCTGCCCTTCGTCAATCTGGCGCTGGTGCCCGAAGCAGCCTCGTCGCTGCTGCTGCCCGCCATGATCGGCCATCATCGCGCGGCAGAACTCTTCATGCTGGGCGAGGCCTTCACGCCGCAGACCGCGAAAGACTACGGCATCGTCAATGCGATCTTCCCGGATGACAGGCTGCTGGCCGAAGCCACTGCAGTGGCGGCCAAGCTCGCGGCCAAGCCGCCGACCGCGATGCGCCTGACCAAGCAGCTGCTGAAGCGCACCAAGGGCGATGTGGCCGGCCAGATGGCGCTGGAAGGCGAGCATTTCCGCAGCCAGCTGACATCGGCGGAAGCGCGCGAGGCGATGACGGCCTTCTTTGAGAAACGGCCGCCCAAGTTCGGCTAAGCTTGAATTAGAGCGCCCGGCAATCCCGGCAGACGCCGACCACTTCAATCGTCTGGCGCTCGACCTGGAAGCCCAGCGCGCGCGCATCCTGCTGAATGCGACTGCCCAGTTCGGGATCGTTGATCTCGGTGGCCACGCCGCATTGGCGGCAGATGAAGATTTCCTGCTGCACGGCATGGCCCGGCTCGATGCAGCCGATGAAGGCATTCAGGCTTTCAACCCGATGCACCAGCCCCTGCTCGACCAGGAAGTCCAGCGCGCGATACACGGTGGGCGGCGCTACCTTCTGGCCGTCGCCGCCCAGCTGGGCCAGCAGATCATAGGCGCCGGCCGGCTTGTGGCTCTGCCAGATCAGTTCGAGCACGCGGCGACGGATCGGCGTCAGTTTGGCGCCGGTGGCGTGGCAATGGCTTTCGGCCGCCGCCAGCGCATCGGTGATGCAGACGGCGTGATCATGGCCATGTGAATGGGGCTGATGGGCGTGGCGGGACATAGCAGTCATTATAGGGCGGTCCAGGCGGACCGCCAATGGCTGCTATTCCGCGAGAAATTGTGCGATCAGGGCAATCTGCTCGGGCGTATCCAGCGCCGGAGCATGGCCAATGCCCGGAATGTCGATCCGGCGCGCCTTGGGACCACGGCGGGTCATCTCGGCGGCAGCGTCTTCAGCCAGCAGGTCGGAGACCGCGCCGCGCAGCAGCAGGGTCTTGGCCGTGATCTGGTCATAGAGCGGCCAGGCATCGCCGGTGGCTGTGGCGGCCTGGCGGCCCAGCACGGCGGCAATCTGCGGATCGTAATGCGGCGTCAGCCGGCCATCGGGCAGACGTCGCGCAGATGTCTCGGCCAGCTTGCGCCAGCCGGCATCGCTGCTGATCCCGAACGGCGCGTAGATGCTACGGAAATACTGTTCCAGTTCCGGCAGACTGGTAAAGCTTGGCGGCGAGCCCGCGTAAGTGAGGATGCGGCTGACCGCGCCGGTCGCAATGGCAGGTCCGACATCGTTCAGCACCAGATGGCTGATACGGTCTTTCAGCGCGGTTGCCGCCGCCACCATGCCGATCAGGCCGCCCATCGAAGTGCCGACCCAGCGCGCGGTTGTCAGGTCCAGCTGCGTGAACAGTTCGACGGCCTGCCGGGCATAGAACGGCACCGTGTATTCCGCGTCAGGCTCCGGGCTCCATTCGCTTAAACCCCGGCCGATGGTATCGACCGCCAGCAGGCGATACTGGCTACTGAGCGCGGCGGCCAGATCGTCGAAGTCATGGGCGTTGCGGGCAAAGCCGTGCCACAGGATCACAGCGGGCGCAGCCGCCCTGCCCCAGTCGAGCAGATGGACGCTGCGGCCAGCCAGCGTGAGATAGCGCGAAACCGGACTCATTTGCGCATCTGCCGCAGCTTGCCGACAATGCCGACCGGGAAGAAATAAACGCTAAGCACGAACAGGATACCGAGCCAAAGCAGCCAACGGTCGGCATGGAACAGATTGGGCAGCAAGGGGATGCCCGCGCCTTCCAGCATGCCGCTGAACTTGCCCATCAGCACCTGCAGGTAATTCTGCGCCAGGATGAAGATTGTCGCACCGAGCACTGCGCCATAGAGCGTGCCCATGCCGCCGATCACGACCATCAACAGGATATCGATCATGATGGCGAAGCTGAGCGTGGTATCCGGCCCGGTATAGCGCAGCCACAGCGCCATCAGCACGCCAGCCAGAGTGGCCATGCCCGCCGAGAGGCAGTTGGCAATCGAGCGGTAAACCACCACGCGATAACCCAGTGCCTCGGCGCGGAAGTCGTTTTCACGGATCGCCTGCAACACGCGGCCGAAGGGCGAATTGACCATCCGCAGCGCCAGCAGGAACAGGATCAGCGCCGACAGGAAAATCAGGTAATAGGTCAGGATGCGGCCGTTGATCATCACGCCCAGGACGGGCTCGTCGAACAGCCGGAAGGCCGGACGCAGCATTTCCGGAATCCGGTAGCTGCGACCATCTTCGCCGCCGGTGATCTCGTTGAGCTGCGAGGCCAGGATGGCGAAAGCGGACGCCACCGCCAGCGTGATCATGGCGAAAAAGATGGCGCGGACGCGAAGACTGAACAGACCGATCAGCAGCGCCAGCAGGATCGCCAGCACCAGTGCGACGACAATGCCGATGCCGAGTGCCGGCCAGGTGGGACTGAAATTATACATGGCGATGGCCACGCCATAACCGCCGATGCCGTAGAACATCGTATGGGCAAACGACACGATGCCGGTATAGCCGAGCAGCAGGTCGTAGCTGGCGACCAGAATGACAAAGACGCAGATCTTGGCCGCGACATTGAGCGGCTGGCTGCCCGGAAACAGGAAGGGCGCGAAAGCCAGGCAGACCAGCACGAGTGCCAGCACGATGGCCAGCGGGCGCGAACGCGGATAGTCGCCGGAGAGGATGCTATGCAGCATGGGCGTCGCCTTCTCTTACCGCTTGGCCACGGGATAGAGGCCCTGCGGCCGCCACAGCAGGATCACCACCATCAGCAGGATGCTGCTGCCCAGCGCCAGCTTGGGCGCCAGGAATCCGGTGTAGTTGGCGACCAGTGCCACCAGAATGGCACCGATGAAGCAGCCGCCGACCGATCCCAGGCCGCCAATGATGATGACGATGAAGATCAGCACATTCACTTCCATGCCCATGCCGGCCGTCAAAGTCTGACGATAAAACGCCCAAAGCACGCCGCCGAGGCCGGCCAATGCCGAACCGACGATGAACACACCGACAAACAGCCGGCGGATCTTGTAACCCAGCGCCTCGACCATTTCGGGATTCTCGACGCCGGCGCGAATGAGAAGCCCAATCTTGGTGCGGTTCAGCACCAGATGCATGGCGCCGAAGACCAGCAGGCCCAGCACCACGGCAATCACGCGATATTTTTCCATCGCCGCATCGCCGATCACGATGGCGCCGCGCAAACCTTCCGGGAGTCGCAGCGGGATCGGGCTCGCGCCCCAGATCACATGAATCATCTGTTCGGCCACGATCATGCCGCCCATGGTGATCAGGATCTGCTTGAGATGCTGACCATAGACCGGCCGGATCACCACGCGCTCAAACGCATAGCCCAGCGCACCGGTTACCAGCATGGCCACGAGAATACAGGCCAGCAGCGCACCGACATTGAGCCAGAGATTCGTGCTCTCGACCCAGCCGGCGAGCGGCCCGAGCGCGATCAGGCTGACATAGGCGCCAAACGAGATGAACACGCCATGGCCGAAATTCAGCACGTCCATCAGGCCGAAGACCAGGGTGAGGCCCGAGGCCATCAGGAAGATCATCATGCCCATGGCGAGTGCTGCCACGGTGAGCGTGACCCAGGTGGAGAAGCTGCCCACCAGCGGCAACGCCAACAGCATCAGGATCGGTACCAGCAGCACCGGCAGATAGTCGATGCGTACCTTGGGCAGCGTGACAGTGGCAGACGTCTCGGTTGCAGTGCTCATTGATGTGCATCCATGCTCAGGCCCAGCAGTTTCTGCTGCAGGGCGGCATCCTCAGCCAGTTCGGCCATCGCGCCGCGATGCACGACGCGGCCGTCATCCATCACCGCGACATGATCGCCGAGCAGCTTGGCGGCGAGGAAATTCTGTTCGACCAGCAGGATGGTGGCGCCGGTGGATTTCAGTTCCTTGAAGGCCTGCACCATGTTCATGATGATCGCTGGCGCCAGGCCCTTGGTGGGTTCGTCAATCAGCAACAGGTCGCGCGGCTCGACGATGGCGCGGGCGATCGCCAGCATCTGTTTCTGCCCGCCCGACAGCACGCCGGCCGCCAGCGACCAGAATTTCTCCAGCGCCGGGAACAGGCCGAAAATCCATTTCAGCCGCGCCGGATCGAGGTCGCCGTTACGCGCCGCCAGGATCAGGTTTTCGCGCACCGTCAGGTCGGCGAAGATCGCCATATTCTCCGGCACGTAAGCGATACCTGCCTGCGCGATGTCCGGCGTCGGTAGTTTGGTGATGTCGCGGCCGTCGAAGGTGATGCTGCCCTGGCTGGCCTGCCACAGGCCCATGATGGTGCGCAAAGTTGTGGTCTTGCCGGCACCGTTGCGGCCGAGCAGCATGGTGAGCTGGCCACGCGGAATCGCCAGATCGACGCCATGCAGAATGTGATACTGCCCGATATGGGTATGCACGCCCTGGAGATTGAGCAGGTTGTCGCTCATGCGGCGGCACTCCCATCGGCATCGGCTGGCAGACCGAGATAGGCCTGCTGCACCACCGGCGAGGCGATCACGGCAGCGGGTTCGCCATCGGCCACCAGGCTGCCGTTATGCAAAACAATGATGCGGTCGGCCAGGCTGCGCACCACATCCATCTTGTGTTCCACCAGCAGCACGGTCTTGTCGCCGCGCGCCTTGATGCTGTGGATCAGGTCCAGAATGGTCGGCACTTCATCCACCGACATGCCGGCGGTCGGCTCGTCGAACATGAAGATATCGGGCTCCAGCGCCAGCAGTAGCGCAACCTCCAGCTTGCGCTGGTCGCCATGCGGCAGTGCGCCAGCGGTGGCGTTGCGCTTGTCGAGCAGACGGACGGCGTCGAGCAGGCTGTCGGCCTTTTCGATCAGGTCGCGGCGATGGCTCCAGAGCTGCAGCAACTGCAACCCCGCTCCTGCGCGGGATTGTACTGCAAGGCGCACGTTTTCCATCACGGTGAGATTGGGAAACAGGTTGGTGAGCTGAAACGCGCGCCCCATGCCCTGCTTGGTGCGGGTGGAAGCCGTCAGTCCCGTGACATCCGCGCCACGCAGCAGCACCTGGCCGGAGGTGGCGCGCAGCTGGCCGGAGATCAGGTTGAAATAGGTGGTTTTACCGGCGCCGTTCGGGCCGACGATGGCGGTCAGCGTGCCCGGCTGGAAGGCGCAACTCACGGCATTGACGGCGACGTGGCCGCCGAAACGGATCGTCAGGTCGCGGGTCTCTAAGGTCGGCGTGGGGGACATGTCTCTCAGATAAAGAAATGCCGCCGGGATGCGAGACCCCGGCGGCGGTTTCAGATCAGCGCTTGTTGCGGATCGGCAGCGGCATGGCCGATTCCTGGATGGTCTGCACCAGTTCCAGAAGATCGTTATCGTCCTTGCCGTCCTTCTTGACCTTGAAGTGATACATCTGCTGCAGGGCCTGATGATCTTCCTTGCGGAACAGCATCGTGCCCTTGGGCGTATCGAACACCATGCCTTCCATGGCGGTGATCAGCTTCTCGGTATTGGTGCCGCCCGCTTTCTGCACGGCAGTCAGCGCGGCCGAGGCAGCCGCGAAGCCACCGGCGGTGAAGAAGTCCGGCGGATTGCCGTTGTTGCGCTTCTTGTGCTCGGCCACGAACCAGTCATTCACCGGGTTCTTCGGGAAGTCATGGTAGTAATAAACGGCGCCTTCCATGCCCGGATAGGGCTTGTAGCCCTTCATCACCGGCAGGATGTTGCCGCCCGGCGCGATCTCGATGTTGAAGCGCTCCGGCTTCAGATCGGCGATCTTGGGCAGCGGATGCGGGCCGGCCCAGATCACGGCGATCACGCGCTTGCCCGGCTTGTCCTTCAGCGCGTCGAACATGCGCTGGGCCGAGGCGGTGAAATCAGTGGTCTGTTGCGGGGCATACTCTTCGAACACGATTTTGACGTTCGGACGGATCTGCGCGAGCGCATCCTTCATCGCCTTCACGCCATCACGACCGAAGGCATAGTCCTGCGCCAGGGTGGCGACGCTGACCTCACCGCTCGCCGGGAAGGATGCAGCGCCGGCAATCGCGTCCTGCGACGAGTTGCGGCCGGTGCGGAAGATGTAGCGGTTCCACTTCTCGCCGGTGATCGCATCGGCCACGGCGGGCTCGACAATCAGGATTTTCTTGTACTCCTCGGCGACCGGCAGCATGGCGAGCGCGCCGCCCGAACCGGTGGTGCCCACGGCCAGATCGACATTGTCGTCGGCATAGGCCTGTTCCAGCATCGACTTGGCCAGATCGGGCTTGAACTGGTCGTCCTTGACGATGACCTGAATCTTGCGACCCTGCCAGGTCATGGTGCCCTTGGTCATATACTCAAGGCCCATCATGAAACCGGTTTCGGTCTGCTTGGCATAGGCCTCGAGCGGACCGGTCTTGCTGGCGATCAAAGCGATCTTCAGGTCGGCGGCCTGCGCCGACAGCACCAGACCGGCGCTCAGTACGGCGGCGAGGCCTGCCGTCTTCATCACGCGCTGCATGTAGTTTCTCCCTTGCGATGCGGGCATGGCGATGGAGACGACGTGAATGGCATGCGACATGCGCGACATTTTCGCTCCTCCCTCTGCTTGGCCCGGGTTGTCCCGGTGCCGCTGGCAGACCGCGCCCGCTGGACGGTCCACAAACATGACAGTTGATTCATGTTTCATAGATTTGTACTGTCCGGGCACTGGGACGTCAAGCTGCATTCGTGCGATTCAGAGCGTGACCGCATGCGGATCGTTCCATCAGACCGATGATGACAAGAGATTCATGGCCTACATGAACCCGAGGAAACGCGCCCTGCCCCTGCCTAAGACCGGCCGGGGCGAGCAGACCCGCCGCAAGATTCTCGATGCCGCCCAGCGCGAAATCGGCCGGCGCGGCTTTGCCGAGGCTTCCATCGCCACAATCACGGCCGAAGCCGGCGTGGCACAGGGCACCTTCTATATCTACTTCCGCAGCAAGGAAGATGTGATGCGCGAGTTGGTCCTGCATATGGGCCGCATGCTGCGCCACCACCTGACCGAAGCGACGACGGGCGCAAAGGACCGTATTGAGGCCGAACGGCTCGGCCTGCGCGCCTTCCTCGATTTCGTGCGGAAGAATCCCGATCTCTACAAGCTGGTGGAAGAGTCGCAGTTTGTGGATGAGAAGGTCTATCGCCAGTATTACACCGATTTCGCCAAGTCCTATCGCATCGCGCTGGCCGCCGCCGAAAAGCGCGGCGAAATACTGCCGGGCAAGGGCGATCACGCCACCGAAGTGCGCGCCTGGATGCTGATGGGTATTTCGGTTTTCCTCGGCCAGCGCTACGGGCTGTGGGATCCAAAGGCGCCGCTCGACCCCATTGTCGATGTGGCTTCCGCCATGGTGGCCGGCGGCCTCGCTGCAAAATCTGCGCGCTGATGACAGCCACGCTGCTGGATATCGCCGATGGCGTGGCGCGGCTGACGCTGAACCGGCCGGAAAGGCATAACAGTCTCGTCCCTGCTTTGCTCGACAGCCTGAATGCCGATCTAGACCGCATTGCCGGCCATCGTGAGATGCGCGCCGTTGTGCTGCAGGCCAGCGGCCGCAGCTTCAGCACCGGCGGCGACGTTGCGGGTTTCCAGTCCGTGCCGCGTGGCCAGCGCCGCGCCTATGCCGAAGGACTGGTCGGCAGCCTGAATCGCGCGATCCTCGCGCTGCTGCGCCTGCCGGTGCCGGTGATCGGCCGCATTCATGGACCTCTCACTGGTGGCTCGCTCGGTCTGCTGCTGGCCTGCGACCTTGCCGCGATCACGCCGCAGGCCTTCATCCAGCCCTATTATGCGCAGGTCGGTTTCAGTCCCGATGGCGGCTGGACCGCGATGCTGCCGGCCCGCATCGGCATGCAGCGTGCCCGCGAGATCCAGCTGCTGAACCAGCGCGTGTCGGCGCAGGAGGCGCTGCAGCTTGGTCTGGTTACCGCCTGCGTCGAAGCGGACGCGCTGGATGCCACCATCGAAGGCTGGCTGGAAAAGCTAAAAACCATGCAACCGGGCAGCATCGCCAGCACCAAGGCCTTGCTGGCGACAGATTGCGCCGAAGGGTTGGACGCCGAATTGCGAAATTTCCTCGCGTTGATCGACAGTGCAGAAGCCGAGGCTGGTATGGCCCGCTTCCTGAGCAAGGGTGCCTGAACACCATGCAAACCGTCTTCGATATCGCCGCCCGCCGCGCCGAGCTGACACCGGACAAGATCGCCTTCACCGAAGTCGAGAGCGGCCGCAGCCTGACCTATGCCGAAGTGAACGACCGCGCCTGCCGTTTTGCATCCTGGCTGCAGAGCCAGGGCATCGGCAGCGGCGACCGCGTCGCCATTCTCTGCCTCAACACCACCAGCTTTTTCGAGATTCTTTTCGCCTGCGGCAAGCTCGGCGCCATCCTGGTGCCGCTGAACTGGCGCCAGCCGGCGCCGGAACTTTTGCCGGTTGCGCAGGATGCCGCGCCGAAATTGCTGATACACGATGCCGAGAATGCGGCCGTGGCGGTTGCGTTGAACCTGCCGCTGCTGTCGCTGGTGGATTACGAACAGGCCGTGGCAGCAAGCGCACCGGGCAGTTTCGACACCGCCTGGCCGACCAATCGCATCTGGTACATGCTCTATACTTCGGGCACCACCGGCAAACCCAAGGCGGTGATCCAGACGCCGGGCATGGCCTATGCCAATGCCATCAACATCGGCCAGGCCACCGATCTGACCTCGGCAGACACCACGCTGAATTTCCTGCCGCTGTTCCACACCGCCGGCATCAACCTGCATACCCTGCCTGTGCTGATCTTCGGCGGCAGTGTGCGGGTGTTGAAGAAATTCGAGATCGATCCGGTGATGGCCGCCCTGCAGAACGGCGACTGCACAGCTTTCCTCGGCGTGCCGGCGATCTATCAGGCGATCAGCCTGCACAAGGATTTCACAACCGCCGATTTCTCGAAGGTGCGCAGCTGGAGTTGCGGCGGCGCGCCGCTGCCCATCACGCTGATCGAACTCTTCGCCAAACGCGACGTGCTGGTCTGCAACGGCATGGGCATGACCGAAACCGGGCCTACAGTCTTCCTGATGGACCGCGCGCATGCCAAGGCCAAGATCGGCTCGGTCGGCAAGCCGCAGATCCTTGCTGAAGTCCGCGTGGTCGACGATCACGACCGCGCCCTGCCCGCCGACCATGCCGGCGAATTGCAGATCCGTGGCCCCGGCGTGACGCCGGGCTACTGGAACAACGAAGCCGCCACCAAAGCGGCGTTTACGAAAGACGGCTGGCTGCGCACCGGCGATGTCGCGCGTCGCGATGCCGATGGCTATTACTATATCGTCGACCGCATCAAGGACATGTTCATTTCCGGCGGCGAAAACGTCTATCCCGCCGAAGTCGAGATCGTGATCTATCGCTTTCCCGGTGTGCTGGAATGCGCCGTGATCGGCGTGCCCGATGCGAAATGGGGCGAGGTCGGCTGCGTCTATGTGCTGCCGCAGCCCGGCGCCAGCGTCGATGCGGAAGCGCTGCGAGCTTACTGCCGCGAAAATCTGGCCGCCTACAAGGTGCCCAAGCATATCCGCGTCATCGAAGATTTCCCGCGCACCGCCGCCGGCAAGGTGCAGAAGCATATCCTGCGCAGCCGCTTTTCCGAGAGCCCGTGATGATTTCCATCGAACGCAGCCTCAGTCAGGCCGACTTCAACGCCTTCGCCGCCGTCAGCGGCGACAACAACCCGATCCATGTCGACCCGGATTTCTCGGCCCGCACCCGCTTTGGCCGCACGGTGAGCCATGGCATGCTGCTCTACACGGTGCTGTGGGGTCTGGTGCAGAAGCACTATCCCGGCGCGCGACAGGTCAACCAGACGCTGATGTTTCCCAATCCCACCTATGCCGACGATCCGCATCGCTTCACCCTGAACGAGATCGCCGCCACCGATGGCCGCATCGTGCTGTCAACCCAGGTGATACGCGTCGCCAACGGCGCGCTCACCCTGGATGGCCAAACGGAGATCGCGTTGCCATGAGCCAAACGGTCAGCCACAAGGGCATGCGCGTCGGCGATCATGCCGAAACCCGCCACAGCTACTCGCCGAACGACATCGCCGCCTTCCATGCTTTGGCCGGCGAACCCGGCGCGGCGCACGACTCCGTGCCCGAACCGCTCATCGGCGCATTGTTTTCCTACCTGCTTGGCGTCGACCTGCCCGGCTTCGGTACCAACTACCTGAAGCAGGAACTGCAGTTCGAGCGGCCGGCCCCGGTCGGCGTTCCGCTGATCGCCCGCGTCGAGATCACACGCCTGCGGCCGGACAAACATCTGGTCGATCTGGCCACCACCTGCCGCGATGAAAACGGTACCGTCTATTGCAGTGGCCGCGCCCTGGTGCTGGCGAAGGATGTCGGGGCCTGAGCGTATGATGCATGTCGCGGAGACTGGCAGCGGCCGGCCGCTGATTTTCCTGCATGGCTGGTCGAGCCATGGTGACTATTTTGGCCCGCAGGCTGAAGCGCTGGCGCGCGACTTCCGGCTGATCATGCCCGATCTGCCCGGCCATCGCCGCAGTCCGGCGACGCCGGGGAACTTAAGCATTCCCGCCCTTGCCGCCGACCTGCACGAGTTGATCATGGCGCGCAGGCTGGACAAGCCGGTGCTGATCGGCTGGTCGATGGGTGCGATGGTGGCGCTGGACTATATCGCGCAGTTTGGCAGTGACGGCCTGGCTGGTCTGGTGATCGAAGACATGACAGTCAAGATCACCAATGAATCCGGCTGGCGTTTCGGCATTCGCAACGGCTTCGATGCCGCGCAGAGTGCCGCCGCTGTCGCGGCAATGCGCGAGAACTGGGTCGGCTACAGCCAGAATGCCATGCCGCGCCTGTTCGCACGCAGCTACACACCGGACGCTGCGCTGGGCGAGTGGATTTCAGCAGAGATCACGCGCAATGACGGAGCTGCCATGGCGGCGCTCTGGCAATCGATGGCTGAACAGGATTACCGCACGCTGCTGCCGGCCCTGACCCTGCCTGTGCTGATCCTGCATGGCGGCGAGAGCCAGCTTTACGAACCGGCAGTCAGCCAGTGGATGGCAGCCAATATCCCGGGTGCCCGCCGCTGCTGCTTCGACAATGCCGGGCACAGCCCGCATCTGGAAGTGCCGGAAGCCTACAACCGCGTCTTGGTCGAGTTCGTCACGTCGCTATAATTCAAGTCCCTGTGATCCGGCGGGTTGCGCACGGAAACTGTAACGGCCGTCACTTGTCCCGCCATGCGTAAAAGCGGAAGGATCGCAATTGCCTGCAGGGAGGGCGACACCATGACCACGCACTGGCTTCACGGCTGGCGACTGACCGGACTGATAGCCCTCCTGCTATCACTGATGACTCTGGGCATTATCGGGGCGCATGACTTCTCCGTAGACGGACTCCGCGCGGCGATCCGTGCCACGGCTCGAACCTCGCTGCTGCTGTTCCTGCCGGTCTTCGCGGCCTCGGCCCTGGTGCGCCTGCAGCCGAATGACGCCACGCGCTGGCTACGGCGCAACCGGCGCTATCTGGGCGTCTCGTTTGCGGCCTCGCATATCCTGCATAGCTTCGCGATCATCGCATTTGCCGCGGTCGCCCCGGACCTGTTCTGGAGCATGACGAATACCAGCACACTGATTTCAGGCGGGCTGGCCTATCTGTTCATTCTCGCCATGGCGGCGACGTCCTTCGACGCCGCGATGCGCTGGCTCGGCGCGCGAAACTGGCGCGCCCTGCACTGGGCCGGCAGCTGGTATATCGCGATCTCGTTCATCATCACCAATGCCAAGCGCACGCCGGGCATGCCGCTCTACTGGCTGGCCGTGACGCTCACCCTCGCCGTGATCCTGTTGCGCCTGTTCGACTGGTGGCAGCGTCGTCGCAAACTGGTCAATGCGCCGGCCTAGCCCGGATCCGTCGCACCAGCCAGGACGCCAGTGGCCAGAACAGGATCACACAGGTCAGGACACCCAGGCTGGCCGAGATCGGCCGCTCGAAGAAGACCAGCGGATTGCCGTCCGCCTTGATCATCGAGGTCACGAGATTCTCTTCCAGCATGGTACCCAGCACGACACCAAGGATGGCAGGTGCGACTGGGAAGCCGTTCTCCTCCATCACATAGGCCAGCAGCCCGAAGATCAGCGTGATGGTGACGCCGAAGACCGTATTGTTGATGGCAAAGGCGCCCACCGCGCAGAACAGCAGAATGATCGGCATCAAAATATTGCCCGGTACGCGCAGAATGTTGGTGGCCATCCGGATCGCCAGCCATCCCAGCGGCAACATAATGATATTGGCGACGATGAAGATCAGGAAGATGGCATAGACATTTTCCGGACTGTTCAGGAACAGCGTCGGACCAGGATTGAGACCTTTCAGATACAGCACGCCAATGGCAATCGCCGTGATGCTGTCGCCGGGAATCCCGAAGACCAGCGCCGGAATCCAGGCGCCACCCAGTGCACTATTGTTGGCTGCGCCGGACTCCACGATACCCTCGACATGGCCGGTGCCGAACTTCTCGGGCTCTTTCGAGAACTTCTTGCTCAGCGCGTAGGACATCCAGGACGCCATGTCGGCCCCTGCCCCTGGCATGATCCCGACTGCGGTGCCCAGCACGCTGCCGCGCAGGATCTGACGCGGATATTTTTTCGTCAGTGCCCACATGCCGGAGAAAACATTGCCAAGCCGCTGGACGAGGATGCGTGCCGGAGGATCGATATTGACCACGAACCGCAGGATTTCCGAGATGGCAAACATGCCGACCATCATCGGAATCATGCTGATCCCACCCATCAGCTCGGTATTGCCAAAGGTGAAGCGCGGATAGCCACCCGGATTGTCAAGACCGACACTGGCCACCAGCAGGCCGATCAGCAACGCAATGATTGCCTTCAGCACACTGGTGCTGCCAATGAAAACCGCAGCTGAAAGGCCGAGCACCACCAGCCAGAAATACTCAAATGACGAGAATTTCAGCGCGACCTCAGCAAGGCTGGGCGCGGCGGCAATCAGCACGGCCGTGCCAAACAGGCCACCGATGGCCGAGAAAACCAGTCCGGCCCCCAGCGCCGTTTCGGCCTGCCCTTTCAAGGTCATCTGATAGGCTTCGTCGGCATAGGCCGCCGAGGCCGGCGTACCAGGGATACGCAGCAGCGCGCCGGGGATATCGCCGGAAAAGATCGCCATCGCCGTGGCGGTGACGATGGCCGCAACGGCCGGCACCGGCGGCATGAAGAAGGTGATCGGCACCAGCAAAGCTGTCGCCATCGTGGCGGTGAGGCCGGGAATGGCGCCCACGAACAACCCGAAGGCCGCCGAGCAGACCATGACCAGCAGCACATAGGGATCGAAAACCAGCTTTGCAGCGGCAGCCGCGAGAGTCAGAAGATCCATGATCGCCTCCTACCAGTGCAGGCCCTGCAGCAGCCCCCAGGGCAGCGGCACGCGCAGGAGTTTGTAGAAGACAGTGTGGATCACCAGCGTGGCGACAATCGCGATCGGCAGGATCAGCACCGTCCGCACGCCCAGCGCATAAAACAGCGCGGCCAGGATGACCATTCCGGTGATGATGAAGCCGAAGAACTCTGAGCAGAAAATATAAAACAGCAGCGATGCGATCACGAGCAGGAAGTTGATCACATGCGGCGTCGACTTCGTCCAACCGCCCAGCACGACCAGCGGCCGGCGTTCGCCGCGCACACCGCGCCAGATCAACAGCAGCGAACAGCCCAGCATCAGGGTGGCGACCAGCCCGGGAAATGCCGAGGGGCCGACATTCTGGCCCGGGATCGGCGGATACTGGCTGACGGTAACAAGCACTGCTACGGCCAGAAGCGCGAGCAGCAGTCCGCTTAAAGCATCATGAATGCGCATGGCACCAACCTGCAGAAAAGAAAGGCCGGCGCAGCTTTATGAGCTGCGCCGGCAGCACTGGGGACGACGGCTTACTTGGCGATACCGACGGCCTTCATGATGGTGCCCATGTCGGAATCCGACTTGGCCATGAACTTGGCGTAATCCTCCGGGCCGGCCCAGATGATGCCGAAGCCACGCTGCGCCATGAAGTCCTGATAGTCCTTGCTGTCATAGACTTTCTTGACGACGGCGGTCAGCTTGTCAGCGACATCCTTCGGCAGGCCCTTCGGCGCGGCGATGCCGCGCCAGGCTGCCATGGTCCAGTCGCTGCCCGTTTCCGACTTGAGCGTCGGCACCTTGGGGAACAGCGCCGAGGGCTTGGGGTCCATGATGGCGAGGCTCTTCACCTTGCCCGCCTCGATCAGAGCACGCGCTTCCGGCAGCGAGACCGGAGCGATCTGCACGCCGCCCGCAACCATGTCCTGCAGGCCAGGCGCGGCACCGTTGCTGGGCACCCAGGCGACGGAGGCCGGATCGATGCCCTGGTCGCGTAGCAGGCCGGCCAGTGCCAGATGCCAGATGCCGCCCTGCCCCGTACCCGAGGCCTTGAACTTGCCCGGGTTTGCCTTCACGGCGGCCAGCAGCTCCTTCACGTTCTTGTACGGCGCATCAGCCGCCACCTGCACACCGGCAGGATCGGCATTCACCAGCGCAATCGGCGTGTAGGATGACGGGTTGAGTTCGGTGAGACCCTGCCAGTGCATCATGGCGATCTCGACCGTGATCATGCCGATGGTGTAGCCATCCGCCGGCGCCTGCGCGATGGCAGAGTGGCCGACCACACCGCTGCCGCCGGTGCGGTTCACGACATTCACCGGCTGCTTCAGTTCCTTTTCCATCAGGCTGGCGATGATGCGTGCGGTGGCATCGGTGCCGCCGCCGGCGCCCCACGGCACGATCATGGTGATCGGGCGATCCGGATAAGCTTGCGCACCTGCTGCGGCCAGCATGGCCGCACCCGCGACCAAGCCCGTTACCAATGCCTTGAACCCACGCATGGAAATCCCTCCTGCTGATTGACGTTTCCTCGATGCCGGCGCGTCTTCTCAACGCGCGCCGTTACATCATGAGAGTACTATCTCCCATCTCATATGTCAGATCAACGTGAAAGGCACGGGTGTGAATCGCACTTTAGTGCGCTGCACACTTGTCTCGGGACGTGACAGGTGGGATCAGGCCAGGCCGTGGCTGCCCTGACGCACATCCAGTCGCACGATGGCCTGTTCCAGGGCCGCGCGGTCAGTCAGATAATAGGTCTTGTCCTTGCGCGTGACCTGCCCGGCATGCAGCAGGTTGGCCAACACGCGCGCCACGGTCTCGCGCGTGGTGGCGGCGCGACGCGCGATCTCATGCTGCTTGGGCATGGGATAGATCATCCAGCCATCATTGTTTAACGGATCCTGCCGCGCCAGCTTGAGCAGCTCGCGATAGACACGCTGGATCGCGCCCAAAGTGGCAAGATCCATGATGCGCTCGTTATTGGCGCGGATGATGTTGGTCAGACGCTTCATCACCTTGAGGCCGACGGCGGGCTCGCGTGCCACCAGCGCCTCGAAGGCTTTCGGCGGCAGCGCCGCGAGCCGGCAGGCCGTCTGGGCCACCACGCTGGCCGAGCGACGTTCGCCGTCGATGGCGGCGATCTCGCCGAAATAGCTGCCGGCCGACACCAGCGCATAGGAAATCTCGCGGCCGTTGCCCGAGAAGTTCACCACTTCAACCGTGCCATCGACCACGAAATAGACATCGCGGCTGTCGCTATTCCGATCGAGGATCTGCTCATGCGCGGCAAAACGGCGCCACTGGCAAGCCCGCTCGACTTCGGCACGCGCGGCCGGGCTGAGATCGCTCAGCAGGTCGATCTTTTCCAGACTGTCAGGCGCAGCGGCGCCAACGGCGGCCTTGGCCATGAAATCCCCCTACCAGATCCCTAACGATACTCGATGTCAGCGTATTGCAGCCGACCGCCCGAGAGCGGCGAACAGGTTCAGCAGCATCTGCTTGCGGTCAAGATTGACCGATTCCCCGCGGTCGAGCAAGCGACCGAGCTGTTCCCAGTCCTCAGCCCAGCGGGCCGGTGCCTGCCATTGCGACAGGCGCTGGGCCAGCGCAGTTTCGCCGGGGAAGATTTCCGCCCAGCCGCTGCCACCGATCCGGCCTGCTGCCGCGGCCCGCACTAGACGGGCGAGCCACCAGCGAAACAATTCGGTCATCAGTTGGAACCCGGCACCGCTGCGGTCGCGCGCCAGCGCATCGCCGAAGGAATGCAGCTTGGCGATATCCGGCTTCGGCAGCTGCCCCACCATGTCGAGCAGACCCTGCAGCAGTTTCAGCCCGCCCTGCGAGGCCAGCACGACAGCGCGACCAGGCGAGCCTTCTGCCAGCACGGCAAGGCCCCGGCGTTCGGCGGCATCCAGATCTGGCAGCAGGCGGTCCAGCGTGGGCTGCATCGCCACCTCGTCCAGCGGCTTGAGCGCCAAGCGGCGGCAGCGCGAACGAATGGTCGGCAGCAAACTGCCCGGCGCATGGCTGATCAACAGCAACACAGCATTCGCCGGCGGCTCTTCCAGGATTTTCAGCAGCGCATTGGCGGCATTGATATTCATGTCGTCGGCGGCATCGACGATGCAGACGCGATAGCCGCCCTCCGCAGCCGTCTTGCCGAAGCGATCGATCACCGCCCGGATGTCCTGCACGACGATATCGCCGCGGAACCGGTCGGCCTTGTCATCCCAGCTGCGCTCGACCGCGATAAGATCGGCATGGCCGGAATTGGCAACGCGCGCGAAGACCGGATCGTCCTCGGCAACAGTCAGCGAGGATGGCAGCACCGGCGCATCGCCGAACAGGCTGGGGCCTGCATCGGCAGCGGAAGCTAGACCATGCTTGAGCAGGAAACGTGCGAAGCGAAAAGCCAGGGTCGATTTGCCCACGCCGCGCGGCCCGGTGATCATCCAGGCATGCGGTAGCCGGCCCGAGGCCCAGGCCTCAAGCAAAGCCTTCTCGGCCGCTTCATGCCCAAACAGCGCAGCATTGTGCCGCGGCGCCCAGGTGGCGGCCTGTTGCGGATCGAAGTCGCTCATGCGGGCAGATTAAAGCGCGCCGCGACGGCCTGCCAGAGCGCGGCCGCGACCTGATCCGGATTGCCGCTGGCATCAATCAGACGGCAGCGTTCCGGCTCACGCGTGGCGATTTCATGGAAGGCCGCCCGCAGGCTTTCGTGGAAGGCCAGTCCCATCCGCTCGTAGCGGTCCTCAGCCTGCGCCGCGCCGGTCATCCGGGCCTTGGCGCGCGCGAGACCAGTCTCGACTGGCAGATCCAGCACCAGGGTCAGGTCGGGGGTGAAATCGCCCAGCACCAGCTTATGCAGTGCCGCCACCGCCTCGCGGCCCACTGAACCGGCATAGCCCTGATACGCCATCGTGGAGTCGGCAAAGCGGTCCGAGATCACCCAGGCGCCGCGGTCCAGCGCCGGCTTCACGGTCTTTTCGACATGGGCGCGGCGGGCGGCGTAATGCAGCAGAGTTTCGGTCATCGCGTCCCAGCGCGCGGGATCGCCGGTGACAAGCAATGCGCGGATATCTTCGGCACCGGGCGTGCCGCCCGGCTCGCGGGTCTGCACGGCTTCGATGCCCTGGGCGGACAGAGCGGCGGCCAGACGCTTCACCTGGGTGGATTTGCCGGCGCCCTCGCCGCCTTCCAGCGTGATGAAATGGCCGCGTCCCAATCGACCAGCCTGGGCTGCCACTACTTCTTCGCGCCCCAGAGCAGGTAGCTGACTGCCGCGCCGATGCGGCCTGTGAAGCCCAGTTGCTGCACATCGGCACCGGCCAGCAGCGGCACCTCGCTGACGACCGTGTCGCGGTTCATCACCGTCAGCTTGGCGACCGGAGTGCCTTTGGCAATCGGTGCCGGGATCGGATTGTCGTACGACACCGTCACCTTGATATTGCCCTTGGTCTGGCGCGGCAAGGTGAGCGCCAGGTTGCGGTCGATCACCAGCGGGATACGCGCCGCGTTGCCGAGCCAGACATCGGCCTCGTCCACCACCGCACCTGCAGTGAAGAGCTTGTAATTGTCGAACTGGCTGAAGCCAAGTTCGAGCAGGCGCTCGGCTTCGCGCGAGCGCTCGTTCATGCTCTTCAGGCCGTTGAACACCATGATCAGGCGGCGATCACCGCGCTTGGCCGAGGCGGTCAGGCCATAACCGGCAGCTTCGGTATGGCCGGTCTTCAGGCCATCGGCGCCACCATCCTTGTAGAGCAGCGGATTGCGATTCCCCTGCGTGATCGGCTTCTTGGTCGCGCCATCGATCCCGTAGGTGAACTCCTTCTGGGAGTAGAAATGATAATACTGCGGGTGACGGGTGATGATCTGCTGCGCCAGGATCGCCAGATCGCGCGCCGTGGTCACATGCTGCGGATCGGGCCAGCCAGATGCATTGCGGAAGACGCTGTTCTTCAGGCCGAGTTGCTTGGCGCGCTCGGTCATCATCTCGGCAAAGCGCTCCTCGGTGCCGGCGATACCTTCGGCCAGCACGATGCAGGCATCGTTGCCCGACTGCACGATCACGCCCTTCAGCAGGTCTTCCACCTTCACCCGGCCGCCGATCGGCACGAACATCTTCGAGCCCTGGATGCGCCAGGCCTTCTCGCTGACTGGCAGCATGTCGTCCATGCGCAGTTTGCCGGCTTCGAGCTGTTCGAAGACCATGAAGGCGGTCATCAGCTTCGACATCGATGACGGCGGCATCAGTTCGTCGGCGTTCTTCTCGAAGATCACCGTGCCGGTATCGTAATCGAGCAGGATCATCTGCTTGGCCAGCGTCTCAACCTGGCCAAGCTGCGCTGCAGCCGGGCGCGAAACAACAACGGCGACCAGTGCCGCAACCGCGACGACGGAAACCTTACTCCACAACGATACGCGCATTGGTCTGTCCGTTATTGATCGCTTGCTGCAACGCCTGATCCGCCTGCGCCACCTGATTGAAGGGGCCGAGGCGGACGCGGAAGAATTCCTGCCGGTTGATGAAGGTCGAGCTGACATTCGACGGGCCGATCAGCGACATCTGCGCTGCCAGCTTATGAGCATTCTCATGCAGCGTGAAGGCGCCCACCTGCACGTAGATCTGACCACCGCGCGCAGGCCCAACCTGCGGCGCCTGATTGTTCAGCTCCGCTTTGGTGATCAACTCGCCCGGCGCCCCGGTCGGCTGCGGATTCTGCGCATTGTTGGCGGCGAGCACCTCCATGGCCGACGGCTGCGATTGCGCCGGACGCGCCACATCGCCGCTGCGACCGCGCATGCCCGGCGGAGGCGGCAATGCTTCAGCCTGCACGCCGCCGCGCGGTGCTGCCGAGGGCCGTTCGTCGGCGCCGGCGCGCATCGCCATCTGCGTGCCGGTATCACCGGCGAGCGGCGCCGGGCCGATATACTGCACGCGGACTTTGGCCGTGCCCTGGCGTTCATAGCCGATCAACTGCGCGCTGCGGCGCGACAGATCGATCACGCGGCCATTCGCATAAGGGCCGCGGTCATTCATGCGCACCACGATGGTGCGACCGTTTTCCAGATTGGTGACACGCACCAGCGACGGCATCGGCAATGTCGGATGCGCTGCCGTCACTTCGTTCATGTCGAAGATTTCGCCATTGGCGGTCGGTTTGCCGTGGAACTGCTCGCCATACCACGAGCCAATGCCAGTCTCGTCGTAGTTCGGATCTTCCTTGGGGTAATACCAGACGCCGTTGATCTGATAGGGATTGCCAACCTTGTAGATGCCCCCCCTGGCGATGGCCGCCTGCCCCGGCGGCTCCCCGCTGCGGGCGACCGATTTGGCGGAGTGGTTCAGCAGGGTGGCTTCGGCGCAGGCCGACAGGCCGAAAAGGACTGCCAGAAGGGCAAGATTGCGGGAAATCGGGGCGCAGGTCTGCCACGTGGTCCGGGAGTCCCCCCGAGCCCCCCGGTCTGAGCAAGGGATGGCGTGTCGCACGTGATTCATGGCCTAGATGTGGGGTATTTTAACCGTCACCCAGCCGATCGGCAAGCAGGCTAACCGTCAAAGCATAGTGATGGGCGCAGTTATACCGCAGGATCGATCGGTAATTGCCATAGACCAGGAAGGTCGGACCGCCGGCCCCGTCGGGCTGCACCAGGGCACCGCTCTGCTGCGCCTTGGGCAATTCGCCGCCATCGGCGCGGCGCACGCCCAGCTTGCTCCACTCCTCCAGGCTCATGTCGCGGGTCATCTGGTCGATGGCGCGGCAACCCGAGCGGCCTTCGCGGGCATAATTGCCCAGTGACTTCTGCAGTTCGGGTGAAATCCGCACCTCACGGCCCCAGGTCTGGGAGGTATTCCAGCCGTGCTTGGCGAGGTAGTTGGCAATCGAGGCGAAGACATCGCCGGTATTGCCCCAGATGTCGCGCCGGCCGTCGCCATCGAAATCCTCGGCATAGGCCAGGTAGCTGCTCGGCATGAACTGCGGCTGGCCCATCGCACCGGCCCACGATCCCTTCATGGTGGGGAAGTCGATGTATCCGCGATCCAGCATGGTGAGCGCCGAAAACAGCTCGTTGCGGAAGTAGCTGGATCGGCGCCGGTCGAAGGCCAGTGTGGCGAGCGAATGCATCAGCGGCACATCGGCCTTCACGGCGCCGTAGCGGGTTTCGATACCCCAGATCGCCAGCACGAAGCGCGGTTGCACGCCATAGCGCTGTGTCACCTGGCGCAGCAGCGCCTGATGATCGTCGCGCAGCTTCTGGCCGCGCTGCACATTCAAAGGCGTGATGACCCGGTCGCGATAGGTGGCGAAGCTGAGTTTGAATTCCGCCTGGTTGCGGTCGCGTTCGATGATGCGCATGACCGGCTCCACGCCGGTGAGCGCCGTCTGCACCACATTGGCCTTGATGCCTTTCTGGAGGGCCTCGGTCCGCACCTCGGCAAGGAAGGCTTCGAATTCAACGCGATTGAACGGCGCGACCGCCTCGCTGGCCGCAGCGCCGGGGGCCGCAGTCGGAGCGGCGGGTGCCGTGGCAGGCGTGGAAGCGGCAGCCGGCGCCACCGCGGGAGCAGCCGGAGTTGCCGCCGCCGCTGAAGCGGCTGAACCTTCGCGCGGCTGGCCGGAAGGACGCCAGCCGCATGCTACGACCAGCCCGAAACCAAGCAGGATGACCGCCAGCCGCAAGCTTCGCATGCTCTACCTCCCAATTCGCAATCTCTAAATCGTTCAATGTGTTAACCCAAAGCAGGCGGATTCGCCAAGCACCCGGTGCGATATCTCACGGCTTTGTTTCGGCGGCCCTGCGTGCCGGCAGCAGATCGGACGTCCGTCCCTGCAGCCGGTACCAGAGCAATCCCAGCATTTCCCTGGCGACGAAATTGAAGCCGGACAGGCGCCGCAGGGGGGAAAATTCGAATTCCGGCGACGGACCGGTCAGATAGTCCACCGGATACGGCACCACCGGCCACCCAACTGCGACGAAGGTGTTCACGGCCCGCGGCAGATGCCGGGCCGATGAGATGAGTATCCAGGTCTCCCCCGCCTTGGGCTGAGCCAGGGCGTAGGACAGCCGGGCATTTTCGGCGGTATTGCGGGAGGCTTTTTCGTAAATGACCCGCTCAGGATCAAGGCCAAGCTTGGCAAAGACGGCGGCGGCCACATCAGCTTCGGTCACTTCGCCATCACCACGTGGAATGGCAGCACCACCGGTGAAAACCAGCTTGGCCGTTGGATATTGCCGTGCCAGCGCGACAAAACCGACCAGGCGATCGGCGTTGGAATTCAGCTCCGGCCAGCCGCGTTCGGCCATGATGTCCGGCCGTTCGGCACCACCCAGCACGATCACGCCATCGACCTGTGGTGGAAGCTCCGGGACGGGGAAATATTCCTCCATCGGCCGCATCATCCAGTCATGCAGCGGCAGCAGCCCGATGGCGCCGACGATCAGCAGCATCGCCGATCCGAGGACGATGCCGATCCGCCGGGTGGCCCGCCACCACGACAACGGCAGGGCCAGCACCAGCAACGCAAAAATCCAGCTGCTCAAATCGGTCAAAACGGCAGGAAACTGGCCAAGCATGATCAGGGGGGCTCCGGGGGAATCGCGATTCAGGCGAACCGGCTGTGTCACTTTGCGAGGGCTGGTGGTAAATATCAATCGACCATGGTTCGCCCTTGCAGACAGAGGCCATGACCGCGCTCCTTCCGCTCTCGTTTCCCACCGCCTCCCTCACCGCCAGCCTTGCGGCGCTGATCGCCGCCAAACCGCTCGGGCCGGAGGATTATCGCGCTGCCGCCCTTTTCACGCTGGACGCGCTGGCCAATGCACTGGCGGGTCGCAAAACCGTTGCCGGCGCGATCCTGCTCGACTGGGCCAATGCCGAACCGTTGACCACCGGTCGTGAGGCGATGCTGCTGGGTGGCCTGACGCATATCCTGGAAGTAGACGACCTGCATCGCGCCTCGGTGGTTCATCCCGGCTGCGTCGTGGTGCCGGCAGCCTATGCATTGGCCCGACGGAAAAACCAGAAAAGCGCTTCCGTGAGCGGCCACGCCTTCCTCGCCGCCGTACTGCGTGGCTTCGAAGCCTGCTGCCGCGTCGGCATGGCTGTGGGTCCCGCGCATTACCGTATCTGGCATAACACCGCGACCTGCGGTCCCTTTGGCTCTGCCTATGCCGCCGGCGACCTTCTGGGCCTTGATCACACAGCCATGACGCATGCGCTCGGCAATGCCGGCACGCAATCCTCAGGCCTGTGGCAGTTCCTTGAAACCGGCGCGATGAGCAAGCATCTGCATGCCGGCCGTGCAGCTGAAGCCGGCTTGCTCGCCGCCGATCTGGCATCGCGAGGCTTTTCCGGTCCGCCGCAGATTCTCGAGGGTGAGAAAGGCTTCTTCAAGGCCACCTGCGCCGATCCGAAACCTGAACGTCTTCTGGCCGATCCGGAGGCGCCCTGGCAACTGCATCTGACGTCGATCAAGCCATGGCCGAGTTGCCGCCACACGCATCCGACCATCGACGCCGGTCTTTCGTTGGCGGCAAAAATCGGCAACCGCAAGATCGAGGGCATCAAGGTCGATACCTATCAGGCCGCGCTCGATGTCTGCGACCGCGTGGCACCGCGCAGCGAATACGAAGCCAAATTCTCACTGCAACATACTGCCGCCGCCGCCCTCACAGATGGCCATGTCGATTTCGCCAGCTTCGATCCTGCCGCACGCGAACGTCTGGCGGCGACGGCTGCGCGTGTCGAAATTGCCGCCGCCGCACCCTATGCCGGGCGTTATCCAACAGCCTGGGGGGCCGGGATCACGGTTCGTCTCGACGACGGTTCGGAACTCAGCGCCAGCCGCGAACATGCTTATGGCGATCCGGAAAACCCGCTGGACGAAAGCGCCATGCGCGCCAAAGCCGCCATGCTGCTGGAATATGGCGGTATCGCGGCGCCGGCGAAATTCATCGACGCCGTGCTGGCACTGGCCGACGACGCCGCACTGCCCGACTTGCCACTGGTACAGGCGTGATGCAGATGCTGCTCCGTATCCTGCTTCTCGGATTTGCGCTGACGACACTGACGGGCACGGCTGCCTGGGCACAGGGACAGGCGAACGACCGCGAACGTGCCGGACGCGCCAATACGGCCTGCTTCAACCAGAAGGAGGCCGAGGCCGAGGCCGAAGTGCGCACCGGAATCCAGCTGCGTGAAATTCTCCGTCGCTGCGCCCAGGCCGATCCGAACGGTCAGGCTTATCTGAACGACTGGTATGCCTTCGACCAGGAGAACGGCGACCGGATCCGCAATGCCGTCGAACTGCGTCGTGCCGCACTGTCACGAATATTCTCCACCCGCGCGCAGGCCCAGCAATGGGAAACCGATTCCGCCGTCGCGACCACGAAGCCGCTCCAGACCAACGATGCTGTATGCAAGAGCACCTATGACATCGTTGAGCGGATCAAGAAGGACAAATGGACCGGGTTCAAATACTACGCCCGCCTGCAGGAGCAAATCCTGGTCTATGACCTGCCGCTTTGCAAAAAGTGAACAGCCAGACGGGGGCCTGTGGCCGTTTTCAGCTTTTCCCCTATAGCAGGTAACGTCTAGTATCAGTGCGATACTGTGGAGCACCCTCCCCGGCCATGTACCCCGACCTGCTACGCGCGTGCCTGAATGCCGGCCCAGATCGCCGGCGCAGACATGCTGCCAAAACTCGGGAGCGTCGGCAGGAAGATTGCAAACACCCTTCGTCAGTCCCCCAGAATAAATGGATCGTGCCGCCGAAATCCTGAGGTGATCGCCATGTTGCGTCGTTCCGTTTTGCTTGTCGCAGTCTTCTCTCTTGCGATTTCATTGGCTCCGGAACGGCTGCTGGCAGCCTGCCTCGGCGCAGTCGCGCAGCGCGAACGCATGCTGCAGCCGCGAGTCATGCCGGCAAACTTCCAGCCCGCCGCCGTTCCTGCGAACAGCGTGAGCGTCACTTTCGTTGGTCACTCTACTTTCCTGATCGAGACGCCGCAGGGCGTCGCCGCCGCTACCGACTATAATGACTATATCCGGCCCAGTGTTCGGCCCGATATCGTGACGATGAACTACGCCCATACCACGCATTACACCGACAGCCCGGAGCCCGGCATACGCCATGTGCTGCGCGGCTGGTCGTATCAGGATAAGCCGGCGCGCCATAACGTGCAGTTCAGGGATATGCGTGTTCGCAACGTGCCGACCAATATCCGAAACTACGGCAACGGCACCGAATTCGACGGCAACTCGATTTTCATTTTCGAAGTCGGCGATCTCTGCCTTGCCCATCTGGGGCACCTGCACCACAAGCTGACACCCGGCCATCTGGCCGATATCGGCCGGATCGACGTGCTGTTCGTGCCCGTCGATGGTGGCTTCACCCTCAATGTCTTCGACATGCAGGAGGTAATCTCACAGTTGTCGGCGCCGCTGGTGGTACCGATGCATTACTTCAGCGAAAACACCCTGGAGCGATTCCTCGCCCGGCTGCGCGACAGCCACGAGATCAAGCTGAATGAGGGCCGGTCCACACTGATTTCGAGAAATACAATTCCTAAAAAACCATCCGTACTGGTGCTTCCCGGGCCGCATTAACCCTTTGGCCCATATAAACCCGCCACTAATCCTCCAGGACTATGGCGTATGCCACTTACCTGATCGAGACTGCTCCCCACAGGCAGCATCGACTGCGGATGGATCGCCATGAGTATGTTTCTACTGATTCTTGCTTTCCTGCTGATTGGGGTACCCGGCACTGTTTTTGTCGTTCTGCAGCTGGTTGCAGCGCACCGTCGGCAGGCGCTGGCCTATCGGTGGAGCGCATCGGAAATCCAGCGCCGTGGCGCACGGATCGTCGAGATGGAGCGGACCACGGCAACGGATCGCAAAACGATCGGTGAGCTGATGATGAAAATTTCGACCCTGCGGATGACCGTCGACAGACTCGAGAAGCTGATCGAACAATCCGGCAAGCCCGCCGCAGCGACAGGCAAGAAGTAAGCCGCCGCACTTTCAGAAATTTGAAAATCGAACCTGGTGTGAGCCGGACGCACTGCCGTGCGAATGGTTGCGCCATGTCCGCACCCAAGTCTAGCGCGAGTGAGACCCTGATTATCTCGGAAACAGTGGAATATTTCCGGCATCCAGCAGTCTAACACACTAGGCCGCCGCCATACGCTTGCGGCGCATATTGCCGGATATACAGAACAGTGGAGATGGTACGCATATGGGGCAGATCACAATCGATCAGCAGTCACGCCTGCTGGCGCATTTGTACTCAGGCACGATCGAATACGGCCGATGGACGGATGTGCTTCGCATCCTGACCACATCCTATGACGCGGTAAACTGCTCGCTCGCCACGATCGATATGCGCACCGGAAAGCCGATTGTGCAGTATACCAGCCAGGCTTTCGAGCAGAGCTGGTACGAGGAGTATCACAACCGCTATGCCAGGCTGAGTCCGCTGCGGCCCGTCCTGCTGAAGCGTGAAAATATCGGCCGCGCCATGACCATCGAACAGGTGATGCCGCCACAGGAATTCGAAAAGACCGAATTCTACTGCGATTTCTTCAAGCGTTATGGCATCCGTCATGTGATGGGCTCATTTTTCCGGCAGGATCATGGCCGTGCTGCCTATATCGCCCTGCATCGTTCACCGCGCACCGCGCCATTCGATGATGGTGATGTTAATGCCCTGCAGTCCTTTCTGCCGCATCTGGACCTCGCCTTTCGTATCCGCTCGCATTGTATGGGACTGAGCCGTTATGAGGATGTGAGCCAGCAATATCTCGATTCCAAAGGCAAAGGACTGTTCTGCCTGGATCGACAGGGCCGCGTCGTGTCGATGAATCAGGAAGCCCAGCGCATCCTGCGCCTCAACGATGGCCTGGCGCTCACTCAGGGTCATCTGCAGGCCACAGATCTGGGCGACAATCAGCGCCTGCAACTGCTGCTGTCGCGCAGCAGCCAGGCCGATATCGCGGTCAATCCCGGCACTATGGCATCCGCCAGCGGCGGCACCACCATCGTGCAGCGCGCCGATGGCCGCCCCCCCTACTCGCTGTGGATATTCCCCGTTGTGGGTCGCAGCCTGCATTTCGAGGACAATGAAATTGCCGCCGCAGTGGAGGTCTCGGATCCGCTGCAGAATGCCCGGCCAACTGCAGAAGATGTGCTGGGCGGCTATCGGCTGACCAAGGCGGAACTGCGGCTCGCCAGCGCACTGGTCGAAGGTGGCCAGCTGAAGGATATCGCGCTGCGCTTCTGCGTCAGCGTCAACACTCTCAAAGTCCAGCGCCGCTCGCTCTACCGCAAGATCGGCGCGGCCCGTCATTTCGATCTGATGCGCCTTGTGCGGCGCGAGGCATAAACATCATGCACCCAGCTCCTGCCGCCAGACTTGATGCGCCGCCGCCGACCTATGCCGCGCCGCTCAGTCCGGCCCATCTCGGCCTCGTGCGCGCCACATTCCATATCCTGGCGGCCGATCGTGACCGTCTGACCGAGATGTTCTACGCCCGCGCCCTGGTGCTCGACCCGCATATCCAACGACCGCAGCTGGTTTCCAACATGGTGACCCAGCGGCTGCAGTTCATGCTTGTGCTGACGGAGGTGATCCAGCAACTCGACGACCCGGCTCAACTGGCGCAGACCGTCGCCAGCCTTGCGCGCCGGCACGGCATCTACGGCGCCAGCGACCCGCGTTTCCGCACCGCCCGCGCTGCCCTGGCCTGGGCGGTAGACCGCATTCTGGAAACCGAACGGAACAGCGCCATCCAGGTGGCCTGGACTGCGGCCCTCGATCTGGTACAGGCGCTGCTCAGCGGCGGGATCCCCACGAACCGGCCCGCCGAGCGTTGACCCCTGCCCAGACCCTCGACGCTGTCCGACCGGTGCGCTAAAACCCGCCCGCGGGACAGGTGGCCGAGTGGTTTAAGGCAGCGGTCTTGAAAACCGCCGTACCTTTACGGGTACCGTGAGTTCGAATCTCACCCTGTCCGCCATCCCGGATAGTCGCAAAAAAGGCCGCAGAAACTGCGGCCTTTTTCGTTCAGTTCTGCCAAGGATCAGCCGGCTGCTGCCGGCGCCGCCGCGGCGGTCAGATTGGTCATATAGGTCGGCGCCACCTTCTCGCCGGTGTGGCGATCATGTTCGAGCAGGATATGCAGCACCAGGTCATAGGACTGGTAGCAATCATGCAGGATCGCCGCCATGGCGAGCAGCTGGCGCGGGCTGAGGCGTGACAGCCTGGTGAAGTCGCGCACATAGACCGCATCGGCCCAGACCGTCTGGCTCAGGCCGGCATAGATATCCTGCTGCACCAGCATCGGCACAATGGTGCGGCTCACGGTCGGGAAGAAGCGGTGGAAGGCGTAGCCCTGGCTGCGCAGGAACACATCGACATCGCCGAACAGCGGCTGGTCGACATAGAGCGGCAGGAACTCGACTTCGGTCTGGATCACCAGCGCATCGGCAAGCCGCTTGGTGGCATTCTCGAACACCATCAGTTCGGCGCCCTGAATGTCGATCTTCACGAAGTCGATACCCTCGGTCTCTGGAATATCATCCAGGCGCGTTGTGTCGACTTCGATCTTCGACACCACCTCGCCCCAGCGCGGGAAGCCATGGAACAGGTTGAGCACTTCGGTATTCGGGGTCAGCAGCGACGTCATGCCCGACGAGGCGCATAGATTGAGAGTATGCCGCTTGCCATCGCCGATGGCGTTCGGCAGGTAGGTCTCGTTCGGGCCCTTCATTTCGTTGAGCTTGGCCAAAGCTTCGGTATTCGGCTCAAAACCGATGATATCGGCGTTACCGCCCTTCAGCAGCGTATTGTACTGCGGGACGGCATCGAGCGGGTTCGCCCCGATATCGACGATCTTCACTCTGACCGACGTGCTTGTCAGCGCGTGAAATGAACCGGGAATGGCCATGAGATCCTGCCTTATGAGACCAAAAACGTATGTCGCCCTTCGGTTCTAGGCGGCAAAGCTTACTGTTTGGTTTCCCGCTGCAGGATATCGCGGACGGCTTCGGAAATGCGCAACCATTCGAGGGCCCCCTCGCGATCGCCGTTCTCAGCCAGCATGCTGGCGCGGTTTGCCGCAATCCTGAGGGCGCGGCGGCCATGAAAGCGGAAGAGCAGACCGGCCGTCTTCCCAGGCTCCAGCCCCTGATCGCCACGGAACTCCTCGCTCATTACCGCCCCCCGGACAGGCAGACGCCTGCCGACACCGCATCACAAGCGGCAGAGACAGGTTGCAGGAGGATATTGCTCATCCTGGTCAGCCAATCGCCACGAGCCAGGCTTCGATCTGCTCATCGCTGAACAGTTCGACCTGCGCCTGACTGAGTGCATTGGCCTGGACCGTCGTCATGGAGGAGATCGCCGTTGTCGTCAGACCGACAATAGCCGTCAGCGAAATCGCCGCCAACTGGCTGCCCGAAAGCTCGTCGATGTCGGCTTCCTCAAGGGCCCCGACCTGAGTCGACGTCAGGCCGCCCAGCTGTGCCGTGGTGAGAACGCCGACCTGGGTCGCATCGAAGCCATTAAAGGCGGCGGTACTCAGCGCTCCAACCTGGGACGCAGTCAAGCCACCCAGTGCCGCGGTGCTAAGCGCCACGGTCTGCGTGCTGTCGAGCGCACCGAGCTGGGTCGTGGTCAGCGCCTTGACCTGGGCGGATGTCAGCACACCTAGGCGCGCCGTATCCAGCGCGTTCAGTCCTGTGGTGGTCAGGGCCGCAATCTGCGAGGCCAGCAAGCCGCTTACGGCCGTCGTGGTCAGCGCTTCGACCTGGGTGCTCTCCAGGCTGCTGATCTGCGTCGTGGTCAAGCCCCTCGCCTGCGTCAGGCTCAGAACACCGATCTGATCCGTAGTCAGCGCTTCAAGCTGCGTCGTGGTCAGCGCACCGATCTGCTGCGAGGTCAGTCCGACCACCCGCGTGGTGTCAAGCAGGGCCAGGCTGGTGGTGCTCAGGGCTGCCGCCTGTGTCGTACTCAGCGAACCGATCTGGGTGGCGGTCAGTTCATTCAGATCGGCCGGATCCAGCTCGTTGAGTTGCGTGGTGGTCAGGCCACGCAGCTGAATCCCGGTCAGGGCCTGGGCCTGAGTGGTATCCAGTTGCTTGAGATTGGTGGTGGTGAGGGCCTGGAGTTGATTGGCCGTCAGCGCCTTGACCTGCGTCGAGGTCAGTTCGCCGATATCAGCCGCTTCCAGTGCCGCGACCTGCGTCGTGGTCAAAGCCGCGATCTGGCTGGCGAGCAGCGCCTGGGTCTGCGTCTCCTCCAGGGCATTGAAGGCGGTGGTCGTCAATGAAGCGATCTGAACTGCGGTCAGGCCGGCCAGCGCCGACGTGCTGAGCGCACTGATCTGGGTCGACATGGCGCCGATCTGGGTCGTGGTCAGCCCCCGCACCTGCGTCGAGGTCAGCGCCCCGAAGACCGCCGCATCCAGGTCTTCGATCTGGGTCGTGGTCAGGCCGCTGAGCTGAGTGGCAGCCAGGTTGGCGATCGTTGTCGTGCTGAGTTCGGCGAACTGCTCGGTCGACAGCGAACCGATCTGCGTCGAGGTCAGGCCCTTGATCTGGGTCGAGGTCAGCTCCGCAAAGATGGTGGCGCTTAGAACGTCGATCTGGGTGACCGCGAGGGCGCCGATCTGCGTCGATGCCATACCTGCGATGCGTGTCTCATCGAGCTGCGACACCAGGTCGGTGCTCAGGCCCTTGATCTGGGTGGTGGTCAGCGTACCGAACTGCGTCGAAGTCAACTCGTTCAGGTCTGCCGCAGCCAGACCATTGAGCTGCGTGGTGGTCAGCGCCCTGAGCTGACCGCTGGTCAGCACCTGCGCCTGCGCCTGTGTGAGTTCAGACAGGTTCGTGGTCGTCAGGTTCTGGATCTGTACAGACGTCAGCGCCTTGAGCTGGGTCGTGGTCAGTTCGGCAATTTCATCCGTAGTCAGGCCCTTGATCTGCGTCGTGCTCAGGCCGGCAATTTGCGCCGTGGTCAGCGCGCGGGTCTGGGTGGTATTCAAGGCATTCAGCGAGTCCGTGCTCAACGCGGCGATCTGGGTCGCGGCCAGGCCAGACAGGGTGGTGCTGCTCAGCGCCGTGATCTGCTCGCTGTCGAGCGCGCCGAATTGCGTCGTGGTCAGTCCCTTGATCTGCGTGGCTGTGAGTGCAGTGAATGCCGTTGTGCTGAGGGACCCCAGCTGGGTCGTCGTCAGCGCACCCAGCTGCAGCGCCGTCAGACCACCTACCTGCGTGGTGGTCAGTTCGGCAATGGCAGTCTCGTTAATGGCCTTGACCTGCGTGGTGGTCAGGCCGGCGAGTTGGGTCGAGGTCAGATCCAGAAGATCGGTGCTTTCAAGCCCGGCGATCTGCGTCGTCGTCAGCGCCTTAAGCTGCAATGCGCTGAGCGCCTGGAATTGCGTCGTATCGAGTGCCTCCAGGTCTTCCTGCTCCAGCGCCGCCACCTGCGACGCCGTCAAAGCCTTGATCTGGGTCAGGCTCAGCTCGCCGATATCTGTAGTGGTGAGTTCGGCGATCTGCGTGGTTGCCAGACCGGCAATCTGCGCAGCCGTCAGCGCCGACATCTGCGTGGTGTTGAGCGCGGACAGATTGGTCGACGTCAAGGCACGCAGCTGCTGCGTGGTGAGCGCCTTGGCCTGAGTCGAGGTCAGCTCTGCAATGTCAGTTTCTTCCAGAGACGCGATCTGCGTCGTGGTCAGCGCGGCGATCTGCGTTCCACCCAGTGCGCGGGTTTGTGTCGTGTTCAGCGCATTCAACGCCGTGGTCGTCAGCGCCTTGAGCTGCGTCGCCGCCAGGCCCGTGATGGCCGTGCTGGTCAGACCCTCAACCTGCAGCGTCGTCAGATTGGCGACCTGTGTGGTCGTCAGGCCCTTGATCTGCGTCGAGGTAAAGGCGGAAAAGACGGTGGAGTCGAGCGAGCCGATCTGCGTCGTGGTCAGACCACCGATCTGAACCGCCGTCAGATTGGCCAGCGCCGTCGAGCTGAGGGCGCTGAACTGGTCATTATTCAGCAACCCGATCTGCGTCGAGGTCAGGCCCTTGGTCTGCGTCGAGGTCAAGGCAGAGAAAGCATCGCTGCTGATCACAGAAAGCTGACTGGTGGTGAGCGCACCGATCTGGGTTGCGGCAAGCGCACCCATCTGCGTCTCGGTCAGATTCTGGATACTGTCAGTCGAGAAAGCCTGGATCTGCGTGGTGTTGAGGCTACCGAATTGCGTCGGGGTCAGTTCACCCAGATCGTCGCCGGTCAACTCGCTGACCTGCGTGGTGGTCAGGGCCTGGACCTGCACCGTGGTCAGGGCCTGCGTCTGCGCCGTGGTCAGTGCCGCAAGGTTCGTTCCTGTCAGCGCCTTAATCTGGGTGGCCGTCAGCGCGCGCACCTGCGTTGTGCTCAGTTCGCCGACATCCGCCACATCAAGAGCATTGATCTGCGTTGAGGTCAGGCCCGCGATCTGCGTGGCCGTCAGCGACTGCATTCGCGTGGTGTCGAAGAGCTTCAGTGCATCGATGGTCAGCGCACCAAGCTGCGTGGCGGTTAGGCCGGATACAGCCGTGCCGCTCAGCAGCGCGATCTGGGTATCTTCCAGCGATGCGATCTGCGTGGTGGTCAGCCCCTTCACCTGAGTGACATTCAATGCCCCCAGCAGGGTCTCGTTGGCATTGTCCAGCTGCGTCGTGGTCAAGGCCGACAATTGCTGCGAGGTCAGGCCTGCGATCTGGCCCGTCGTCAGCGCCTCGAGAACCGACGCCTCAAAGCTGGCAATCTGCCCGGTCGACAGCGCGCCAATCTGGGTCGACGTCAGTTCTTCCAGGTCGGCAGCCGTGAAATCCGCAATCTGCGTGGTGGTGAGCGCTTTGATCTGGGCCACCGTAAGAGCCTGCGCCTGCGTCTCGTTCAGCGCCGACAGATTCTCGCTCGTGAGGCCTTTGAGTTGCGTCGCCGTCAGCGCCTTGATCTGGGTCGCAGTCAGGTCAGCAATCGCATCCGGATCAAGTCCATTGAGCTGCGTCGTGGTCAGCGCTGCGATCTGTGTAGCGGCTAGCGCTTTGCTTTGTGTCGTCGTCAGCGCGTTGAGCGCCGTGGTGCTGAGCGCGGCAATCTGCGAGTTGGCAAGGCCTGTTACCGCCGTCGCCGTCAGGGCTTCGATCTGAGTACCGTCTAGTGCGCCAACCTGGGTGGTCGTCAATCCCCTGATCTGCGTGGAGGTCAGAACGCCCAGAGCTTCCGTGCTGAGCGCGCCGACCTGCGTGCTGCTCAGGCTACCGATCTGGGCCGAGGTCAGCCCGCCGACAGCCGTGGTGGTGAGCGCGGCAAACTGGGTGTCCTCAAGCGACGCAATCTGCGTCGTCGTCAGTGCTTTCACCTGTGTGGTGTTTAGCTCGGCAAAGACGGTCGTATCCAGAGCGTCAATCTGTGTTGTACTGAGTGCGGTGATCTGGCTGGCGACCAGCGCCTTGGTCTGGGCGGTGGTCAGGAACCCGATAACCGTCTCGCTGAGCCCCTTGACCTGCGTGACCGAAAGTCCCGCGATCTGGCTGGTGCTGAGCTCCGCAACGTCCGAATCCGTCAGCCCATTCAACTGCGTCGTGGTCAGCGCCTGAATCTGCTGCAGGCTCAGGGCCTGAACCTGCGTGGTCTCAAGTGCTGCCAGGCCTTCGCTGTTCACCGACTTGATCTGATTGGCCGTCAGCGCCTTGAGCTGCGTCGTGGTCAGGTCGGCGAGATCTGTCGACTCCAGCGCGGCGATCTGCGTGGTAGTCAGTGCAGCGATCTGCGTTGCAGCCAGCGCCTTGCTCTGCGTCGTATCGAGCGCATTCAGCGATTCTGTGCTCAGCGCTGCGATCTGCGTGGCCGCGAGGCCAGTAAGTGCAGTGCTGCTGAGTGCCGCAACCTGCGTCGAGTCAAGTGCCTTGACCTGCGTGGAGGTCAGCCCCCTGATCTGCGTGGAGGTCAGGGCACCGACCGTGGTCGTATCAAGCGAGTTGAGCTGGGTGGACGTCAGGCCGCCGATCTGGGTGGCTGTCAGACCACCAATGGTCGTCGTGGTCAGCAGGGCGAACTGGGTGCTGTCCAGCGAGCCGAGCTGCGTGGCCGTCAATCCCTTGATCTGGGTCGATGTCAGCGCCGAGAAGGCATCTTCATCCAGCGAACCGATCTGCGTGGTGGTCAGAGCACCGATCTGCGCCACGGTCAGAGACTGCAGCTGCGTCGTCTCAAGCCCCAGCAGGGCCGCAGTATTCAGGCCCTTGATCTGCGTGATGGTCAGGCTCTTGATCTGCGTTTCATTCAACTCGGGGAGATCTGTTTCACCGAGGACATTCAGCTGCGTTGCGGTCAGCGCCTGCAACTGCAGCGTTGTCAGCGCCTGCGCCTGAGCGGTGCTCAGCGCCACCAGATTGTCGTCAGTCAGCGACTTGATCTGCGTCACCGACAGCGCCTTGATCTGCGTGGTCGTAAGATCGGCGATATCTTCCGATGCCAGAGCTGCAACCTGCGTGGTCGTCAGCGCCGCGATCTGTGTCGCGCCAAGCGCCTTGCTTTGAGTCGTATCCAGCGCATTCAGCGCTTCCGTGCTCAGTGCCTTGATCTGGGCAGCCGTCAAACCAGAGAGCGCCGAGGTGCTCAACACCCCGACCTGCTCACTGGTCAACGCCCCGACCTGCGTGGTCGTGAAGCCTTTGATCTGCGTCGCGGAAAGCGCACCAAGGGCATCCGTACTCAGAGCGTCAATCAAAGTCGAGGTTAGACCGGAAATCTGGGCCGAGGTCAGACCGGCAACCGCCGTCGTGGTCAACGCACCAAACTGGGTGGTTGACAGCGAGCTGATCTGGGTCGAGGTCAGCCCTTTGACCTGCGTGGAGGTCAGCTCCGCGAAGAAATCACCACTCGCTTCATCAAGATCGAGTTGGGTCGTGGTCAGGGCGCCAATCTGGGCAGATGTCAACGCTTTGCGCTGAGTGGTGTCCAGCGCGAGAAGGCGGTCAGTGCTGAGGCTGGAGATTTGTGTCGTGCTGAGCCCCGCCACCTGCGTTGCAGTGAAATCAGCGAACTCGGCCGTCGCAAGGGCATTCAACTGCGTGGTGGTCAGCCCTTGGAGCTGCGCCGTCGAAAGGACCTGAACCTGCGTGGAGCTCAGCGTGGCTAGGTTATCGCTGCTCAGAGCCCGCAGCTGCGTGGTGGTCAGACTCTTCAGTTGGGTCGTGGTCAGGTCCGCCACATCCGCAGAATCCAGTGCCGCCACCTGTGTGGTGGTGAGGCCCTTGAGCTGCGTCGTGCTCAGGGCGCTCGCCTGGGTGGTGTTCAGCGCGTTCAGTGCCGTGGTGGACAAGGCCCCGATCTGAGACGCCGTCAGAGCGCCCAGCACCGCACTGCTGAGCGCGGTCACCTGGGTTTCATCCAGCGAGGCGATCTGCGTCGTCGTCAGGCCCTTGGCCTGTGTTGAAGTCAGCACCGCGATCTCGTCGGCATCGAGAGTATCAAGCTGCGTCGTGCTCAACGTACCGATCTGAGAGGCTGTCAGACTCTGCAGGCGCGTCGTCGTCAGATCAGACATCGCCGTTGAATTCATGGCCGCGATCTGGGTCGTTGAAAGCGCGGCAAACTGCGTGGAACTCAGCTCGTCGATATCGGTTTCGGTAAGGCCGGAGATCTGCGTCGTGGTCAGCGCCTTGATCTGGACCGTGCTCAGTATCTGGAACTGGGTCGTGTCGAGCTGCGACAGGTTTGTGCTGCTCAGTGACTTGATCTGAGTAACCGTCAGTGCCTTGAGCTGCGTCGTCGTCAGATCGACTACATCCAGAGGATCCAGCGCGGCAATCTGCGTGGTGGTCAAAGCCGCGATCTGCGTGGCCGTCAGCGCCCGGCTCTGCGTGGTGTCGAGCCCGTTAATGGCCGACGTGGCCAGGGCGGCTATCTGCGTGCCGGCGAGCGCCGACAGAGCGCCTGTGGCAAGCACTGCAATATCAGTTTCATCGAGCGACGCAATCTGCGTCGTATTCATGCCCTTGAGCTGAGTCGAACTCAGCCCTGCGAATACATCCTGATCCCACGAATTGATCTGCGTCGTCGTGATAACGCCAATCTGCGCAGCCGTCAGGTTCAGAATCTGGGTGTTGGAGAGGCCATCGATCGCCTTGATCTGGGACGTCGAGAGCCCGGCAAACTGCGTGGCTGTCAAAAGCTCGATCTGCTCGGACACCCAACCCGCAATCTGCGTCGTGGTCAGTCCGCCAACCTGAGCGGAAGACAGGGCGGCAATCTGCGTCGACGACAGGTTGTTCAGATCTTCGGTTTCCAGCGCTCGCAACTGCGTCGTCGACAGGGCCGAAAGCTGTGCTGCGGTCAGGTCGCCGACATCGGCACTCTCAAAGGCAGCGATCTGGGTTGTGGTGAACCCCTTCACCTGCGTCGTGGTCAGCGCCTGAACCTGGGTATTTTCCAGGAAATTGAGTGCCGTGGTGGTCAGAGCGCCGATCTGCGTTGCTGTCAGACCAGACAGCGCAACGTTCGTCAGAGCGACAACCTGGGTATCCTCGAGCGAGGCGACCTGCGTGGTCGTCAGCCCCTTGACCTGCGTCGAGGATAGCGCGCCAAAAGCATCCCCTGTAAACACATCAAGCTGCGACGTCGTCAACGCTCCAAGCTGCGTCGACGTCATGTTGGAAATCTGCGTCGTGGTCAGGTTCTCGATCGTTTCCGTGCTCAGAACCTTGATCTGGGACGACGTCAGCGCCTTGAACTGCGTCGCGGTCAAGGCTGAGCTATCGATCGCGGAAATCTGGGTGGTGGTCAGGTTGGAAACCTGAGTGGTCGTGAGTGCCCCGGTCTGCGTCGCCGTGAGAACAGCGAGGTTTTCGGTGCTCAAAGCGCGCAGCTGCGTGGTACTCAGCGCGGCAAGTGCCGAGGTCGCCAGCGCCCCCACATTCGTCTCATTCAATGCGCTGATCTGAGTCGTGGTCAGGCCCTTGGCCTGCGTTGCATTCAGGGCACCCACCGCGTCAGCACTCAGGCCGTCGAGCTGCGTCGTGGTCAGCGCGCCGATCTGGGTCGCCGTCAGCTGTCCGAATTGCGTGGTTGTGAATTCATCGAGATCGGCTGCCCCCAGCCCCCTGATCTGCGTGGTGGTCAGGGCACGGAGCTGCGTTGACGTCAGTGCCTGGGCCTGGGTCTCCTCCAGCGCGCTCAGGGTTGTGGTGCTGAGGCTGGTCAGTTGGGTCGATGACAGCCCACCCAGTACCGAGTTAGTGAATGCAACGAACTGGTCTGAGCTAAGGGCCGCAATCTGCGATGCCGACATGCCCTTGACCTGCGACGAGGTCAACACACCCAGAACATCGTTCGAGAGCAGCTTGAACTGCGTGGTGGTCAGAGCGCCAATCTGCGTCGAGCCAAAGTTCTTGAAATGACTTGTCGTCAGGGCATTCAGCGTGGCGGTACTCAGAAGGCGCAACTGTCCAGTGCCGACCTGGCCAAGCTGGGCTGCGGTGAGCTCATCGAACTCCTCAATGCGCAGCGCGTTGACCTGAGTGGTGTTGAGGCTGCGGATCTGGGTGCCGCTAAGCGCCTGCATCTGGGTGCTGTTGAATTCCAGGAACTTGGTGGACAGTGCCTGGATCTGAGCCACACTGAATACGGCGAGTTGGCCGGCATTGAAGACCATCTGGCCTTCAGTGAAATAGCCGATCTGCGTCGCCTGTAACTGTGGAATCTGCGACGCGTTGAGCGCGACGATCTGCGTGGAGTCAAGCGTCTGAATCTCAGTAGACGTCAACGCCTTGAGTTGAGCTGCGGTCAGCGCCTTAATGGCGGCAGACGATAGAGTTGTTACATCCATCTTGACTCTCCATGCCCGGACCGCTTCTCGATCCGAGCCCGTTCAACTCGCGCGTTTTTTTCCCATATAGGCCTGCTCGACAGCCTTGATCACCTTGGCAGTCCACAAACGCCGGTCCTCGGGAACTGGGCGGAATTTGTGACGGGCCGCGATCTTGGCCTGGTAGAAACCGTTGAAATCGTCCTTCGCCAGCATTTCCTGCGCTTCGTGATCCTCTTCGCAGGACAGGTCGTGATACAGCTCGAGATTGGCGAGATCGGGTACGGGTATGTTCCCTTTCTCGAAATCCTGCCACATCTGCTGATACAGCCCTTCAAGCGAGCGAGTCAGGCCGTTCATATCGAACAGCACGCTGGTGTCGCGCACCTTGGCCAGTTTCTCACGGCAACGTTTCAGCGCAGCGCGGTCATTGCCCAGCGCAATCGCCTTCTTGACGTAATCTTCCGGCGACTCACAAACCATTTCCGGCATGCCGACGGAGTGGACCAGGCTGCCGCAGACACGCGATGCGAATCCGCGACCGGAGAAGGTCAGCACCGGAACACCCATCCACAAGGCATCGGAAGCCGTGGTGTGGGCACCGTAGGGGAATGTGTCGAGGAACAGGTCGGCCAGCGGATAACGCGCGAGATGCTTCGGATTGGGCAGCTTCGGGGCAAAAATGATACGATCAGGCGATACGCCCCTCGCCTTCGCCCCTTCCCGCAATGTCTCATGCGTGACATCCGACGAGCCGAGCAGCCACAACACGCTGTTGGGAACATTGGCGAGGATCTGCATCCAGCGATCGAAAGTCAGCTTGCGCAGCTTATGCGCGCCGTTGAAGCAGCAGAACACCACGGCATCATCCGGCAGTCCGGCATCTTTCCGGGTCGGCCGTTCGGCGGCGATGACGCGCTTACGATCCGTCGGCTGGTAGCACGGCAGGCGCGCCACCTTCTCCGTGTAATAAATTTCGAAATCCTTCGGGATCAGCCACTCATCCGCAATGATATACTGATGATACGGGCTGGCCATGCTGCCCGGATAGCCGAGCCAGTTCACAATCACCGGCGCCGGACGATACGACAGCACCTTGGTGCGCGCGTCTCGCGTATAGCCGTTGACGTCGACGAGAATGTCTATGTTGTCGGCAGCAATCCGCTGCGCCACAGTGGTGTCATCCATATCGTTGACATCGACCCAATGCTCGACAGCAGCATTGATGCGGCGCTTGGTCGGATCGTCAGTTTTGATACCGCAATAATACGCAAAAACTTCGACCTTCTCGCGATCATGCAGCTCAAACAGCTCGGACATCAGGAAGCCGATCGCATGTTCACGCAGATCCGACGAGAGATATCCAATGCGCAGCCGCTTCGACGGTTTGCGCGGCACCGTCTGCCACAGATATTCACCATTGGCAGAAGGATCGCCGATGCCGCGGTTATAGGCCCAGGCGCCGCCCAGTTGGAACAGCGGATCGTCCGAGTAGGCACCCGATGACAACGGGCTGAAGCCCTTCATCAGGTCCATGCGGGTGACGCCCTCCCAGGGCTCGACCACCGGCCACTTGTTCAGGATCATACGCTGCGACAGGAAATGCTGCGCAACATCATTCTGCTTAGGGTCGAGTGTCAGCCCCTGTCGCAAAACAGCCTCGCAAGACGCATGCTGCAGGTTGCTTTCGAGCACGCGGCCGATCTGCTTGTAGGCGGTCTTCTTGTGCTCTATTGCCGGCGCAGTCAGAGTGGCCAGCCGCTGCACAATCAGGTTCCACTGATTGATGGCTCCGCTGGCGTTGCCCATACGCTCCAGCACATTGCCGAGATTGATATAGGCGGGATAGAAGTCGGGATTGGCGGCAACCGCCTCTTCGTAGACGGCCTTGGCAGCGGCGAGATCGCCCTGCGCGCTCAGCAAGGTTCCGAGGTTGAAACCCGCCACATAGCGGAACGGATCGTTGGGATTGCACTTGTCCCACAGCCTGTAGAGCAGGATCGCCTTATCGGCTTCGCCACTCGCCTGCAGACGCCCGGCCTGATCAATCAACTCCGTGATGGGTATCGGACGTTCGGCCAGTGTTGCGACCAAACTTTCGAAGTGCGAACTACTCATCTTTACCCCATGCAGCTGCCGCTGACGCCAACGGCTTCCCTTACTAGAGGAGTAAAGGTTACTCCCTTAATAAATCACTACGGGAAGCTGCTCGGGAGGCAGGAACGACAAAGTCGTATTCCCGCCTCCCGGATGAGCCTTAGGCCAGGGCCTCGAGCCAGGCTTCGATCTGCGCGTCGTCCAGAACTCCGACCTGGGCCTGCGTGAAGGCATTCGCCTGCGTCGGGGTCAGTTCAGCGATGTTCGTCGTAGTCAGCGACTGGATCGCCGTGGTGCTGATCGCCGCGATCTGCGTGGCCTGGAACTCGCCGATATCGGTGGTTTCCAGCGCGCCGATCTGCGTCGAGGTCAGCCCCGCCACCTGCACCGTCGACAAGGCCTGGACCTGAGCGGTGCTCAGAGCGTTGAAGTTGGTCGATCCAAGGCCGGCAACCTGCACCGAAAGCAACTGGCTGACCTGAGTGGTGCTCAGTTCAGAGATGAAGGTCGAGTCGACGCTGCCAAGCTGCGTGGTCGTCAGGGCCTTGATCTGCAGGGCGCCCAGAGCATCAGCCTGGGTGGTGTCCAAAGCGGCCAACTGCTCGGTGGTCAGAGCCCGGACCGTATTCGCCGCCAGGCCACTGATCTGAGTGGTGCTCAGTTCACCGATATCCGTCGTCTCCAGCGCGCCGATCTGCGTCGTGGTCAGAGCATTCACCTGGGCAGTGGTCAGCGCCTGGGTCTGTGCGGTGGTCAGAGCCGACAGATTGGTGCTGCTGAACTGCTGCAACTGGGTGGTGGTCAGAGCCTTGAGCTGCGTGTCGCCCAGTTCCGCGATGTCAGTCGTCTCAAGCGAGGCGATCTGCGTCGTGGTCAGAGCGGCAACCTGCGTGGCCGCCAGTGCCTGGACCTGCGTAGTATCCAGCGCATTCAGGGCCGTGGTGGTCAGAGCCTGCAGCTGCGTCGCCACAAGACCCTTGATCGCCGTGGAGCCCAGAGCAGCAGCCTGAGTCTCATCCAGCGACGCAACCTGCGTCGTGGTCAGACCCTTGGCCTGAGTGCTGGTCAGTGCGCCCAGCGCCGTGGTGCTGAGAGCATCCAGCTGCTGGGTGCTCAGCGCCCCGACCTGCGAAGCGGTCAGACCGGCCGCCAGCGTGGTGGTGAGGTCGGCCAGCGCGGTGGTGCTGATCGCCTGCACCTGGTCGGTGGTCAGCGAGCCGAGCTGCGTCGAGGTCAGGTCAGCCAGGTCGGTGGTTTCGAGAGCGCCGATCTGCGTCGTGGTCAGCGCCTTCAGCTGCACGGCCGACAGGGCCTGAGCCTGCGTCGAGGTCAGCGCGTTCAGGTCAGTGGTTTCCAGAGCGCCGACCTGCGTCGTCGTCAGGGCCTTGACCTGAGTTGCCGTCAGATCCGCGATGTCGGTCGTCTCGAGCGAGGCGACCTGCGTCGTGGTCAGAGCCGCAATCTGCGTTGCCGCCAGAGCCTTCTGCTGGGTGGTATCCAGCGCGTTCAGGTTCGTGGTGGTCAGCGCACCGATCTGCGTC
>Ga0208492_1000060_pt1 | contig 114322 bp, 95 predicted proteins | sample Subbioar_CSW14AB_FD_184820 | JGI IMG/M metagenome (GOLD analysis project Ga0208492, IMG submission 184820) | Serpentinite rock and fluid subsurface biosphere microbial communities from McLaughlin Reserve, California, USA - CR12Mar_CSW14AB (SPAdes) | ecosystem: Environmental > Terrestrial > Deep...
GGGATGGTATGAGCGGGGGCGGGAGGGGGCGTGGAGCGAGCACGGACATGCTCACCGAGAGCGGTGAGCATGCGACCCCCTGGACAGTTGGACTTCAGCAGTTGCCGCCGCCCAGGACGCGGAAGAAGGACTCGATGTCGGCGTCGGTGCCCACGTCTCCGTCGGCGTTGAAGTCGGCGCCGCCGACGTAGCAGGTGGGGCAGCAGTTGCCGCCCAGGCAGGCGAAGAAGGCTTCGATGTCGGCGTCGGTGCCGAAGTCGCCGTCGCCGTCGAAGTCGGAGGTGCCGCAGCCGGTTTGTTCGATGGTGAGGGAGGCGGCGTTGCTGGGGGTGTCGCCGCAGGTGTTGGAGATCAGGCAGGAGTAGTCGCCGGCGATGCCGGTGGTGGCGGGGTTGATGGTGAGGGTGTTGGTGGCGGTGCCGGAGTAGGGCGGGGTGTCGGAGATCGGGTTGTTGTTGAGGCGCCACTGGTAGGTGAGGTTGGCGCCCGAGGCGGTGATGGCGAACTGGGCGGTGCCGCCTTCGCTCGTCGTCACGGGGACGGGGTTGGAGTTGATGACGGGCGCGGTGTCAACGGTGAGCGGCGCGGCGTCGCTGGGGAGGCTGGTGCAGAGGTTGGTGACGACGCAGTCGTAGGTGCCCTGGTTGCCGGGCGTGACGGGCGTGATGGTCAAGGTGGGGGTGGTCTCGCCGGGGAGGTCGTTGCCGTTGAAGCGCCACTGATAGGTGGGCGCGGGGTCGGCGCTGGCGGTGGTGGTGAAGATGGCCGTGCCGTTGACACAGGCGGACTGCGAGGTGGGCTGGGAGATGATGGCGGGGGGCGTGTTGACGGTGATGGAGACGGCGGAGGTCGTGGCGCTGTCGCAGGTGTTGGTGAGGACGCAGTCGTAGCTGCCCTGATCGCCGGCGGTGGGACTGGGGATCGAGAGGGTCGGGGAGGTCTCGCCGGTGAGGTTGTTGCCGCTCTTGCGCCACTGGTACGTGGGTAGAGGGCTGCCAGCGCCGATGACGGTGAGCGAGACGCTCTGGCCGACGCAGGTGGTCTGGCTCGTGGGCTGGTTGACGATGCTGGGGGGCGTGTTGACGGTGAGGGTCACGCTATCGCTGGGGACGCTGCCGCAGGAGTTGGTGACGACGCAGTAGTACGAGCCCTGCGAGGCGAACTGGACGGGGTTGATGGTGAGGCTGGGGCCGGTGGCGCCGCTGATGTTGTTGACGCCGCGTTTCCACTGGTAGGTGGGGGCAGGGGAGCCGCCGGCGACGACGGAGAAGGTGACGGAGCCGCCGATGCACGCGGCCTGGGGCGTGGGCTGGGTGGTGATGCCGGCGGGGGTGGCGAGGGTGAGCGCGGCCGCGTTGCTGGTCGCGGAGCCGCAGGTGCCGGTGATGACGCAGTCGTAGGAACCGACGTCACCCGCGACGACGGAGGGGATGGTGTAGGTGGGGCCGGTCGCGCCGGTGATGTTGCCGAAGCCCTTGCGCCACTGGTAGGCGAGGCCGGTGCCGGAGGCGGTGACGGTAAAGCTGGCGGGGGAGCCGATGCACGCGGCGGTTGCTGCGGGCTGGCCGGAGATGCTGGGCGAGGAGCAGCCAGTGATCGAGAAGTTGGCGTTGCTGATGTCGAAGTAGATGTTGTTCACGGCCTCAACCTTGATGCGGGCCTGGGTCGTGTTGACGCCGGGGAGGGTGATGGTCTCGCTGCCGTCGTTGGGCGTGCTGGCGTGGAGGACGGTTGGGAAGGTGTTGCCGCCGTCGGTGGAGAGGGAGATCTTGACGTTGGCCGTGCTGACCGGGGAGGCGGTCGTGTTGGCGACGTTCCAGCTGACGGTCTGGGTGCTGCCGGCGGTCCAGGACACGGCGGTGTTGGGCGCGGTGACGACGAAGGGGCCGCTGCTGGCGACGGTGACGAGCATGTCATCGACGCCGAAGCCGCCCGCGCCGGCGCGGTTGTCGCGGGTGGTCAGGCGGAAGTTCAGCGAGCGTGCGGCGTCAGGGAGGATTTCGCCCGCGGCGAACGTGTTGGCGAGCAGGTTCTGGAGGCGGGGGATGGTGCGGATGGGGTTGGTCGTGGGGGACCAGGAGCGCATGATCGCGCCGTTGCCGGGGTCGCCGGTTGCGAGGGAGAAGCCGGTGGTGGAGGTGTCGCGCTGCTCCCAGCAGTAGGTGATGGGGTCGCTGTTGGCGTCGTTGCCGGCGCCCGTGAGGGCGAAGGGCGTGCCAAAGGGGATCGTGTAGTTGGGGCCGGCGTTGGCAGTGGGGGCGTTGTTGCCGGTCACGGCGGTGGCGTCGCATGCGGAGCCGCCGCCGGAGGTGGTAAACGTCGTGATTTCCTGCTGGCTGATGAAGGAGAAGTACGCGTTGGAGTTGGACTGGGTGTTGTCGGCGCCGCAGATGCCCGCGTAGCCCATGATGGTCGTGGCGGAGCCGGGCTCGTAGGCGGTGGAGGCGTTGCGGTTGCCGTTGCAGCTGCTGCCGGTGCCGTTGAAGGTGTGGTTGCCGCCGAACTGGTGGCCCATCTCGTGGGCGACGTAGTCGATCCAGAAAGCGTCGCCTGTGGGGGAACCCTGGCCGGTGACGCCGCGGGCCTTGTTGCCGGAGGAGCAGACGACGCCGAGGCCGGCGATGCCGCCGCCGGCGGTGGAGAAGACGTGGCCGATGTCGTAGTTGGCCGAGCCGATGACGGTGGTGATGTTGGTCTGGTTCTGGCCCAGCATCGTGCCGCCGTTGTTGTTGGTGTAGGGGTCGGTGGTGGTGTAGATGAGGCTGCTGTTGTTGGCGACAAGGGTGAGGCGGATGCCAAGTTCGGTCTCGTAGACGCCGGTGACGCGGTTGATGGCGGTGACGACGGCGGCCTGGCCGAGGGCGACGGTGCCGCCGTGGAACGCGGTGTATTCGACGGTGGTGGCGCAGGCGAGGCGGTAGGTGCGGCGTGGGTCGGCGTTGCGGGGGGCGTAGGGGTTGGCGGGGAGGACGTCAGTGGGGATGTTGGACGCGGGCGTGTCGCAGTGCCATTCGTGGTCCTTGACGTAGTCACGCTTGTAGTAGACGGAGTAGAGCGAGGTGTTGTTGCGGGAGTAGGGGTCGATGAAGACGTCGCCGTGGGGCGAGCGGATCATGGCGTGGAAGCCCTGGGGGGTGTAGTCCAGGCGGACGGTGGCGTAGAGGTCGTGGAGCCCGCGGCCCAGGAAGGTGCGGATCTCGGGGAACTGGGCGGCGAGGGGCGGCTCCATGACGGGCGAGTCCACGATGGCGAACTGCTGCGTCGAGCCGTCGGGCATCGGGAGCGTGATGGTGAGCGGGTTGGCCTCGGCCTCCTGCGTGAACTCGCGCGGGGCGGTGTTGAGGACCTTGATGAGGGCGGGGAGGTCGAGGGTGACGGGCTGGAAGACGTCTGGGCGGACCCACGGGTCTTGAGCCTGGTCGGCCTGGGGGACCTCGGTCAGTATGGACCAGAGTCGCGTGGTGGCGTCCTGCTGGGCGAGCGCGGCGTGGGTGAAGAGGAGAGAGAAGAGCGCGAGAAGAACCCGATGCGTGGAACGCATGTGACACCCCTGAAGCCCACGAGCGAGGCAGAACGGCCTCCGAGAGGGAGGATTGCAGGCGAACGCCGTGCGTACACAGGCTACCGCACGGGGTGGGGGTCCACAATGCGATTGAGAGGAGAACATTGACCTCGTTTGAACAGACCACCTTGGTGTGGGTCTGGGGACGGCCCATAATCCGGCTATGGCGACTTATCTGGTTACCGGGGCAGGGCGCGGGATTGGGCACGAACTGGTGCGGCAGCTGGCCGCGCGGGGGGAGCAGGTGTTTGCGGGGGTGAGGCGGCCGGGCGGGTTTGGGGCGGGGGTGAAAGAAGTCATGCTGGAAGTCTCGGACCCGGCGAGCGTGGAGGGGCTTGGGCGCATGATGGCCGGGCAGGCGATTGATGTGCTCATCAACAACGCCGGGGTGACGAGCGACGTCAAGGGCGTTGAGCAACTGACGTACGAGGAGCTGGAGCGGGTGTTCCGCATCAACTCGGTGGCGCCGATGATGGTGACCCGGGCGGTTCTGCCGGGGCTGCGGGCGGGGCGGGGGAAGAAGATCGTCAATGTGAGCTCGGTGATGGGGAGCCTGACGAACGCCGCGGCGACGCCGGACGCGAAGAGCTACGCGTACCGGGCGAGCAAGAGCTGCCTGAACATGCTGACGGTGTGCCTGGGGAACGAACTGCGGGGGGAGGGGTTCAGCTGCGTGGCGATGCACCCGGGGTGGGTCAAGACGGACATGGGCGGGGCGGGCGCGGCGCTGACGGCGGAGGAGAGCGTGCGGGGGATGCTGAAGGTGATCGATGGGCTGACGGTGGCGCAGACGGGGGCGTACGTGGATTATGCGGGGCGGAAGATGGAGTGGTGAGCCGGCTGATCGTGAGCGGCGTGGGCCGCGGCGGTTAGCAGGCGCCCCCGCCCAGGACGCGGAAGAAGCTCTCGATGTCCTGGTCGGTCCCGTAGTCGCCATCGAGGTCGAAGTCGGACGTCTGGCAGGTGTTGCAGCAGTTGCCGCCCAGGCAGGCGAAGAAGGCCTCGATATCGCCGTCGGTGCCGAAGTCCCCGTCGCCGTTGAAGTCCGACGAGCAGGCCTGCACGATGAGGTCGCTGCTCTGGGCGGAACTCTGCGTGATGATGCTGTAATCGAAGCTCGCGAGGGGAACGCCGCTGGTGGGCGTGGGGGTGGTCGCACTGATGAGGGTCTGCGGGGGGTCCTCGTTCTGGCGGAGGATGAGGAGCAGATACTCGTTCTGGGCGAGCGGACCATCGGGTGTCCACGAGGAGGCGTTCGCGGGCAGGCCTGGCGTGCTGAGGTATGAGGCGGGGTTGCTGCCGAAGAGGACGCCCACCGAAGTGTCATCCGATGAGCTCGGGAGTGCGGGTGGAGCCTGGTTGAAGTAGAAGGTCGGCGCGGAGCCGATGATTTGGCCGGGCGGCGTGTCGAGGGTGATGGGGCGCATGTGGCCGGCGGGGATTCCGGGTGTGGTCACGTTGAGGGTGTAGGTCTGAACGCTGCCGGTGGCGCCGTCGGTGACTTCGAGCGTCCAGGGGTTGCCGGCGTTGATGCGGCTGGAGAGCTGGGAAGCGGAGGAGAGGCCGATGGACCCCATGGTGCCCGAGCCCGTGCCCAGGGCGGGGTAGAGGTCGCCGCTGAAGGCGTTGTCGCCCGAGCGCAGCACGATGTAGTTGTCCTCGTCGTCATCGTCGGTGAAGCCCGAGCCGGTGAGGCCGACACCAAGGATGTAGATCGGGTCCTCGAGCGGTGAGAAGCTGATCACGGCGGCGTTGAACTGCACCGTGATGTCGGTCGCGGGGCCAGTGACGGGTTCACCGACGAGCAGGTCGTCGCTCTGGGCCGACGCCTGGATCTGAACGCTCTGGTTGAAGTCCGCGAGGGACGGCGCCCCTCCCAAGGGGAGCGGGTTGGTGGCCTGAATGAGGGTCTGCGGCGGTGCGTCGTTGCGCTTTGCGACGACCACGACGTACGAGTCATCGGCGAGCGGGCCGTCGGGCGCCCAGGAGGTGCCGCTGATGTTCAGCGGGGGCTCTCCGTAGTAGCTGCCCAGGTCGCCGAGCATGAACGCATAGCCCGATGTGTTGTCGGACTGGGGGAGCCCGAACGCAGGGCCCTGGGTGAAGTTGAAGATTGGGTTTGGATCGATGGGCTGCCCGGGCGCGATGTCGAGCGTCATCGGGCGGATGTAGCCAGCAGGGATGCCGGGGGTGGTGACCATGACGGAGTAGAGACTGGTGGTTTGGGTCGCACCATCGACGATGGTGAGTGTCCAGGCCAGGTCGCTGTTGATGCCGTTGGAGAGGTCGGCGGTCGAGGAGAAGCCGGCCGAACTGGAGCCGCCGCTGCCGCCGGCGGGGTAGGACTCGCCGCTGAAAGAGTCGTTGTCGGAGGCGAGCTTGACGTAGTTGTCGGGGTTCAGGTCGTCCGTGAAGCCGGAGGCCGTGACGTTCACGAACATGATGTAGACGTGAGGTTCGTTCGGGTTGAAGGAGATGACCCCGGGCTCAAAGCGGGCGGTGACGGTCACGTCGGCCTGGGCGGGGACGGCCGCGATGGCGAGCGCCAGCAGGAGGTTATGGAAGAGGCTTCGCATGGGGCTCGATCTCCGCGGAGTGTGGCTGGGGAGGGCTGCTCACAGCCGTAGGCCGGTCCGAGGAGTTCCTGAAAGAGTTGCGGTCTGAGACGAGCGGCCCGTGGCGTGGTTGGGGCGCGTGGGCGGGAACTCCACCTATAGTGGCGGCCCTACGGAAAGGTCCCCACGACATGCTCCTGCGCTCTCATACCTGTGGTCAGCTCCGCGACGAACACGCCGGTCAGACGGTGACGCTTAATGGGTGGGTTCATGCCTACCGCGACCACGGGAACCTGGTGTTCATTGACCTCCGCGACCGGTTTGGCATCACGCAGGTGGTGTTCGAGAAGGAGTCGATGGCACCGGAGCTGCTGGAGCTTGGCAGCAAGCTGCGCAACGAGGACGTGATCGGGGTGCAGGGCTCGGTGCGGAAGCGCCAGGGAACGCCCAACCCGAAGATCGCGACGGGGAACATTGAGGTGGTGGTGACGGCGCTTGAAGTTCTGAACAAGACGGATAACCCGCCGTTCCTGCCCGACGAGGGTTCGGGCCAGAAGCTCGCGAATGAGGAGCTGCGGCTGACGTACCGGTACGTGGACCTGCGGCGGCCGCAGATGCAGCGGGTGCTGGCGACGCGGCACAAGCTGTACCAGGTGACCCGGAAGTACTTTGACGAGAACGGGTTCCTCGAGATCGAGACGCCCATCCTGTATAAGAGCACGCCCGAGGGGGCGCGCGAGTTCCTGGTGCCCAGCCGGCATGTGCCGGGCACGTTCTACGCGCTGCCGCAGAGCCCCCAGCTGTTCAAGCAGATCCTGATGGTGAGCGGGTGCGACCGCTACATGCAGATCTGCCGCTGCTTCCGCGATGAGGACCCGCGGGCGGACCGCCAGGCGGAGTTCACGCAGATCGACCTGGAGATGTCGTTCGTGCGGCGCGAGCAGGTGATGGTGATGATGGAGGGGTTCATCCGCCGCTTGTGGAAGGAGATGGCGAACTTCGACGTGCCCACCATGCAGCGGATGACGTACCGCGAGGCGATGGAGCGGTTCGGCATCGACCGCCCCGACACGCGGTACGGGCTGGAGATCAGCGACATCACCGCCATCGCGGCCAAGACGGAGCTGGGCTTCTTCAAGGAGGCCGCGGCGAAGGGCGCGGATCGCCCGCAGTTCTCCAGCACGCGGGGCGTCGTCAAGGCGATTGTCGTTCCCGCGGAACACGCGGCCAAGCTCACCCGCAAGCTGACCGACGGGTACACCAAGTTTGTCGGCGGCTTCGGCGCGGGCGGGGTGGCGGTGGTGAAGTACAACGCGGCGGGGGTGTTCGAGACGGGCATCGCCAAGTTCCTCGAGCCGCACAAGGCCGAGCTGGTCGCGTCCCTCAATCTTCAGCCGGGGGATTCGGTCCTGTTCGTCGCGGACACGTACTCGGTGTGTACCAAGGCGATGGGTGAACTGCGGCAGCAGGTCGCGCGCGACCTGGGGATGGTCCCCAAGCCCGGGGCCGAGGGGGGGCCGCTGAACTTCCTGTGGGTGGTCGACTTCCCGATGTTCGAGAAGAACAAGGACACGGGCAAGTGGGTCGCGATGCACCACCCCTTCACGAGCCCCACGGACGAGCAGCTTGCGGCGTTTGTGGCCGCGGATGTGAACGACGAGGACACGATCGCGAACATCGTCTCGGCCGGGTACGACATCGTGCTCAACGGTCAGGAGATCGCGGGCGGCTCGGTGCGCATCCACGACCAGACGGTGCAGAGCAAGGTGTTCCAGCTGCTGGGGCTGACTCCCGAGCAGGCGAAGGAGAAGTTCAGCTTCCTGCTGGAGGCGCTCCGATTTGGCGCACCCCCGCACGCCGGGATTGCCTTCGGGCTGGACCGGCTGGTCATGAACTTCGTGGGCACGGACAACATACGAGATGTGATCGCGTTCCCCAAGACCCAGACGGGGGCGGACCTGATGACCCGAGCCCCCAGCACGGTCCCGCAGGACCAGCTGCGGGACGTTCACGTGTCCAGCATCGCGGCGAAGGCATAATCGAGGCACGGCGACCCGGGGGTAGTGTCGGTGAGCGAGCAGCCAGGGACGGAACAGATCGACCTCATGGGCGAGGAGACGAAGTTCGGCGACGATCTTCGCCGGACTCGTCCATTCGTCTGGTGGAGCACGTTGATCGGGCCGATCGCGCTCAGCGCGGCCGCGCTGGTGGTGCTCGGGCTGCACCGCGGGTTTGACTGGATGCTTCAGTTGATGGGCACTGCGGTGGTGACCTTCTTCGGGTTGGGCCGGTTCGTCATCCTGCTGGGGCAGGGCGGCGGGGGCATCAACCCGGAGGACGCGGCGGAAGCGGCGGAGAGGGCGCGGTTCTCGTTCTTCACCTCGATGGAACTGTTCGCGCTGGTGACATGGATGGATGTCATGGTGGGGATGCTTCTGATCTTCCACGCGGGGTTCCTCTTCAAGATCCCCAAGCTGGGCCCCGCGCTCGTGAAGGTCCGCAGCGAGGGCGAGTTCTTCATGAAGTACCAGCCGTGGGTGCGGCGGTTTGCGTCCCTGGGGCTCACGTTGTTCGTGATGATCCCGGTCGCGGCGACGGGATCGGTCGGGGCGGCGATCTTCGGGCGGCTGCTGGGCATGACGCGGAAGGCCACGCTGCTGGCGATCCTGGCGGGCACGATCATCGGTAACGGCCTGATCTACCTGATCGGCCGGCACGTCATCCGGTATGTGCCGTTCTTCGACCCCCGGAGCCCCCTGAACCTGCTGGCTGGGGCCGGGATCATCCTTCTGCTCGTGATTTTTCTGGCGTGGCGGTACAACAAGCTGAAGCAGCGGTACCTGAGCGCAAGTGAAGTACGGAAGGCTGCTTAGAAAACGAACCCGGACATCCGTTCGTGCTTGGTACGGTCTTCCGTCCGAAAATGCCTTGACGCATTCTCCTCAATCTGAGATGCTTGAGGCGTCGCGCGGATTCCGCGCGGCAGAGAGAGCCGCGTACACCCAGGTTTCCGCCATGGGTGTGCGCTGAGAGAGAGGGACGAGACATGCACCAGAAGTTCATCGCGCTCGCGGCTTGTGCATTCGTGGCCGCCGCGGCGCACGCAGACATTAACGGCAACCCCCTGACCATCACGGCCACCACCGCGACGGGTCTCACCGCGACGTACAACCTGACCCCCTCGCAGGGCACGTGGTCCAACGGGGGACAGGATTGGACGTTCACCAGCGGGTCGAGCTGGTCCCACAACTTCTGGGCGTCCGGCCAGTTTCTGGGCACGATCAGCAGCCTGCAGGTGACGCTCTACGGCGACCCGCAGGTCAACGTGAACTTCTCAGCCTTCGCTGGGGCCGTCCCGACCACCTTCAGCTTCAGCTCCGGCGTGGTCAACTTCGCACCGATCGTGGGCGGCACGGCCGCCGCGAGCGCCGCGATCACTGTCGCGGACGTTGACGGCAACGGCGCGTCGATGTCGCCGCTGGCTCCGGGCGGCTCGATGTACCAGGCCAACTTCAACGGGCTCGTTCCCGCGGGCGTCAACTACGCCAGTTTCTTCAATGGTGGGCTCGCGACCGGCGTCGGGGCTTCCGACTCGGCGAGCCTGGGGCCGACCTTCATCCCCTTCGCGGTCACCGATATCAGCGCGGCGTTCAGCTTTGAGCTCAGCGCGAATGACCTGGCGAGCGGGACGAGCACCTTCAGCATCGTGCCTGCCCCGGCGGGGATGATGGCGATGGGCTTGGGGTTGCTGGCGATTGCTCGTCGGCGTCGGTAACGGATTCAGCAGCTTTGTAAACGAGTGGTGGGGACCACTCGGGGAGAGATAGAGATGTTTACTTCGATGAACTTCATGGCCGCGGCCGGCATCGTCGGGATGTGCGCGGCCTCGACCCTCGCCTCAATCGTCGGCGATCCACTGACGATCACCGCCACCAACACGCAGGGCACGGCGTCATTCGTCGTGCGTCTGGCCGACGGGACGTACAACCCGGACACCGGCGACTTCACCTACAGCCGGCAGACGCCCATCGTGCTGCAGGACGATGCGGGCCGCACGGTCGCGACGCTCAGCAGCCTCAACTTCTCGATCATCGGCGACCCGCAGGTCAACCTCGCATTTTCGGCGACGGCCGGCAACGCGGCCACACTGTTCAGCTTCTCCAGTGGTCTCAACGCCTTCGCCCCGCTCATCAACCCGACCGTCTCGGGCGTGGCCTCGCTCACGCTGACGGACAGCCTCGGGAATGACGGCGCGACCACGCAGGGCAACTTCGCGGGTCCGTTCTCATACACCGCGTTCTACAACGGTGCGTCGGTGTACGCCACGCGTCTGAATGACATGGCGGCCGGACCGGGCCTCAGCACTCCCCAGACGCAGGGTCTCGCGGGAGTGATCGCTGGCGCCGTGACCGACATGTCCGCGCAGTACAGCTTCACGCTGTCGCCGGGTGACTCGGTGAGCGCGACGAGCGTCTACTCCATCATTCCCGCTCCCGGCGTGCTCGCGCTGCTCGGCCTGGGTGGTGTGGCCGTGATCCGTCGCCGGCGATAAGAGTCTCCATAAGCGATAGGGGTGAAACCGGGCCGGCCGTGGGGTGGCCCGGTTTTCGTTGCGCGGCACCGCTTTTCGGTTTCGCGGCGGCAGGGGACGAGCGCGTACGATTTCGCGTGAACCCCGATGACGAGGTGTGCCTCTGTTTCCACGTGACACTGCGGAAGATCCGCAACTATTTGATCCGTGAGAACCCTCCGGTGGCTTCGCTGATTTCGGAGTGCTTGTCGGCGGGGACGGGGTGTATGTGGTGCGTGCCGTTCCTGAAGCACCTGCACGCTCAGCACCAGAAGGGCGCAGAGATCGACCTGAAGGTCTCGCCCGAGCAGTACATGAAGGGTCGCGCGGGCTACCGCGAGAGCGGGGAGCGAGATTCGGGTGTGGTGGACGGCGCGACGGGCGGGTGAGTTCTCGTCCCCGGCCTTTCCCGCGGCGTTCCGAACCGCACAGGTCGAGGGGACAACTCAGCGGCCGGGTTGCTTCGGGTCTCCCGGCGGCAGCGGGGTGTCGTCGAGGTCATCGGCGGGCACTGTGCGGAGTTCACCGTAGTTAGGCTCGGGGGGACGGGGTGAGGGCGCGGGGCGGTAGCTGGCGGCGAAGTAGACAAGGCTGGTGAGCACGGCGAGTGCCGCGGCCCCGACGACGGTGCGGGTGATCATCGTCGCGCGGTGCTGGGCGCGCACGCCCGCCATGAAGGCATCGGGGGGGTCAAGCGGAACGCCCATCGACAGGTTGCGGCCCAGCGCGTCAAGGCGGGATGTGAGTTCGAGGTCGGGGTTCATGTGTGGACCTCCCGGGTGGGATGCGGCTGGCTGGCGGCCTGGGGCTTTTCGTCGGTCGCTTCGCGGAGGAGTTTCAAGGCCTTGGAGTAGCGGGTCGCGATGGTGCTGCGGTTCTCGTGGAGGGAAAGGGCCATCTGGTCGAACGTGAGGCCCGCCGCGTGCTTGAGGAGGAGGATCTCGCGGAGATTTTCGGGGAGCTTTCCGAGGGCGTCGTTGAGCTGGGCGAAGGAGTCCGCGGGGTCGGGGGTGTGGCCGGGGTTGAGCGAGTCGCGGACGGTGCTGTCGCGGACGACGGATTCGCGGGCGTCGCGCCGATCGATGGTGCGGCGGTAGTTGAGGCACTCGTTGCGGACGCCGCGTGAGAGCCACGCGGCCACGTCGTCAACATCCGCGATCACCGACCGGTCCGAGCCGACGACGCGGCACAGAACCGTTTGCACGACATCCATCGCGGCGGCCTCCCCGCCGTAGTAGCGGAGCATCCCGCGGGCGAGGGCCACCAGGCGCGGGCCGATGACGGACCACAGCATGCGGGCCGCGGCGTCGTCGCCGCGCGCGGTGCGGGAGAGGAGGGCATGGTCGACGGCGTTGTGCATTCAGGGCGGGGGCTGCGGCTCCGGGGTGGGTGCGGTTTGTACTGCGGATGGTGAATCGTTGTCGCGCTCCGCCAGGCGTTCCAGGCGTTTCTCGAGGGCGGCGAGCTGAGACTGGAGGCGGAGCACCGAGCCCTTGGCGTAGTTGTATGAGGGCATCATCTGGACCGCGATGAGTCCCCACTGGTACTCGCCCATCTCGAGTGCGAGCTCTTCGAGTCGAGGGAGAGGGTTGTCGGAGTTCCAGGCCTTCTCGAGCTCGACAAAGAGCTTCTCGGCACGGGCGAGGTCGCGGTCGAACTGGTCGCGTCCGAAGCGGGACATGAAGGCCTCGGCGACGCCGAAGTTGTTCCACTTGTTGGAGACAGTGAATCGGACGTACTCGGCGCCGGGCTCCTTGCCGGGGCACTTGGCGAGGAGCCAATCAAGGGTTATCTCACGCTCCTTCTTGAGGGAGGCGGAGGTGTTGTACAAGTCCTTGCGGGGGATCGCGCGGAAGACTGTCAGGAGCAAGCGAGCCTGCGCGGCGGTCAAGTCGTGATGGTCGAGGAGTTCGGTCGTGAGGTTGGCGGAGAGCGTGCAGATCGCGATGCCCACCATCGATGAGATGAGGATGGGCCCCTCCGCGGCGTGCTGGGAGATGCGGACGAGAGCACGGATGCGATCGATGGCCGCAATGTTGCTGTCGTCTTCGGCGCAGCGGGTCGCATCGGCGGCCAGGACTCGGGCCGAGCCGCGGAGGTAGCCCAGGTGCGGGAGGAGCAGTTCCCAGCCCGAGTCCCACGCGTAGCCCCAGTCGCAGTGCTCCATGCTGGAGACACGGAGGAGTGCATCGACATACCTCTGCTGCTTCACGAGCTCGTCGCGAAGGTCCTTGGGGAGCGGCTTGCCCTCACCGGGTCGGTTGGGGGCAAGCTCTCCGAGTCGGATGTACTCCTTGCGAGGGAGCATGTCCCACGCCTCGAAGTACGCGACGGCCGCGTTCTGTGAGGAGCCCACGAGCGGCTGGGGGCGGATGGCGTGCTGCTCATTGAGAGACCAGGAGGGCTTGAAGTTCTGCCAGTATTCCGGGCCGCGATCTTCCTGGGCGAGAGAGGTGGTCGCGAGAGCCGCGATGGCCAGCAAGCCGGAGATGCTGAGGGCGCGGTTCACTTGGGTGCGCCCCCGTGTGCTTCCTGCGCTTCCAAGATCGCGCGGAGCTTCGCGCTGGACTTCTGGTATGTCTCCCGCGTCCGGTCGGTGCTGCGGCGGACGGTGCTGAAGGAGGCCATCGTGGCCTGCGTCACGAAACCCCACTGGTATTCCTGAACCTGCGTTTCCAGCTCGTCGAGGGCGACAGCGGCGTGGGGCTTGCGCCATGCCGCGGCAACAGCGTCGAAGTAGCGGTCCGCGCGGTCGATCTCGGCCTGGATGCGTTGCTCGGAGAAGGTGAGGAGGTAGAGCGCGATTGGCGTCCTGGTTCTGGAGGACTCGCCGCGCATCGAGCTGGAGGTGCTGAGGGCCCGGACAAACTTGATGTTGGCGTTGTCGCCGGAGCACTCCTTGCGGAACCAGTCAAGGGTGACGCGCCGCTCGAGGTCGATCGCGGCGGCGGTGTTGTAGAGGTCCGGCGTGTCGACCTGACGAATGGCGGAGACGATCATCCGAGCAGCGGGGGCGGTGAGCTGGTCCGCCTTCAAGAGCTCATCGGTCAGGGACATCGCGAGATGACCGATCGCGGCGGCGACGAGGGTGGAGATCAGGTAGTGATCGGTCGCGGCGTGAGAGGAGAGTCGCAGCAGCGCGACCACCCGTTCAGCCGCGGCGACGGAGTTGCCATCTTCGGCGAAGCGACGGGCGTCGAGGGCGAGGGCGCGAGCGGATTGCCGCATATAGCCCAGGTGCGGAATGAGAGCACCAAGGCCGACGTCGGTCCGTGAACCCCAATCACAGGTGTCCATCGATGTCGCGGCGATCACGCCGTCGAGGTAGACGCGGTGCTTTTCGAGAATCTGCCGCTGTGCCTTGGTCAGCGGCTTGCCCGGGTCAGGACGTCCCGTGGTGAGTTCACCGAACTTCTGGCGGTCTTCAACGGTGGTGATGGTGTCCCAGGCCTTGTAGTAGGCCCAGGCGGCGTTCTGCGGTGTGCGGGGCGGGGCGGGCGCGTCGTCCTCTTCCAGGATGGCCGAGGCGCGAAGGGGGGTGGATGACTGGGCGTTCGCAACGGGCGCGAACACGCCGAGAAGGAGCGCGATCGCAAGTGGCCTGACGAGGAGGCCAGCGATAGAAGGGTTCGGCTGATCAGTCATCAGGGTGCCTCGGAGTAAAACCGAAGAGGTTCTACCGGGAGGACACCGCCGACGCCGCGACATTCGGCAGAAGCGGCGACAGTCAGGCCGCGGCTTTAGCGTGCTGAACGAGGTCCACGACCCGGGACAGCCACTGGTCAGGGTTTGTGCAGAACTCGGCCTTGTCGATGAAACCGTCCGCTCCGGCAGCAATCGCGGCGTCACGATCCACCTGATCCGAGGAAGAGGTCACCATCAGGAAGGGGACGGCGAGGTGGCGGGAGCGGAGGGACTCGAGCAGCCGCAGGCCGGACATGCCGGGAAGGTTGAGGTCACACAGCACGGCGTCGGGCATGGGGCGGGTGGCCGAGGGGGTGGAGACCCACTCGATCGCCTCTTCCGCGGAGCGGACGGCGATGGGCTTGAGCTCCCGGCACTTTGAGAAGAGGAATGACAGCAGGCGCGAGGCGAGCGGGTCGTCTTCCACGATCATGACGGTTTTGGTTTGAGGCGGCTTGATGATGACGGCGGCGGTGAGCTCATGGGTACACACGCGGTTGCGGCCGGCGGCTTTGGCCGCGTACACGCCCTGATCGGCGGCGTGCGTGAGCTGCTCACATGACTTCAGTGACCCGGCTGCCCCGGCCTCGACGGCGGCAACGCCCACACTGATCGTGATGGGGAGCTTGACATCCACGCCGTACTCGGAGAGGTCAAACGGGGCGCGAGCAACGGCGGCGCGGAGGGTTTCAGCGACCTCTGCGGCCTCCTGCAAGGTCATTGCGGGCAGGATGATCGCGAACTCCTCGCCGCCGTAGCGGCACACGACTCCGGTGGCGGGCGTGGTGGCGCGGAGGCGGTTGGTGAGTTCCATGAGAACGGCGTCGCCGGACTGGTGGCCGTGCAGGTCGTTGACGGACTTGAAGTGGTCGCCGTCGATGAAGAGCACGGCGAGCGAGGTGCCATTGCTCCGGCACTTCTCGAACTCCACGCGGAGGATGCGGTCGTAGTGCGAGCGGTTGAACGCGCCGGTGAGGCCGTCGGTCATCGTCTGACGCGAGAGCTCGTCGTTGTTTCGGCGGAGCTGCACGGCCTCGGCCTGCACGGCCTCCTGGAGCACGGACATCTGGTCGTGCGCCTGCGAGAGGATGGCGGTCAGGTCCGGGGCGGCGCCGGTCTTGATCTCAAGAAGCTTGGAAAGCTCGGCGGCTCCGGTGGCTGCTTGCTGAAGGAGTGCGCGGGCCGCGGGGGAATCCAGCCCGAACCACTCATGACAGCGCGCGAGATAGGCCGCCAGCCGGGGCTTGACCTCCGGCACGGCAAGTGCGGACGCGGCGAGGTTGCCGACATTGACGCACTTGAGCAGGCGGTCCAGCTTGGGGTTGCACTTGTCGGGCGTGTGGTGGAAAGCGATGCACTCGGTGAGTTGGGGCGGGAGGCGCCACTTTTCGCCGAGCTGGCGGCCGACGCGCTGGTGGTCGAAGCCCAGGAGGTTCTGCTCGGTCGCGAGCACGTCATCATGGCTCGGCGTGTTGGCGAGCACGTCTTTGTATTCGGTGCGGATGGAGGCGAAGCACGCGAGCAGGCCGATGTCCTGGAGCAGGGCGCCGAGGAACGCCTCCTCCGGGTCCCATGAGCGCGAGGCGAGTGCGACGGCGCGGGCCGCGGCCGCGGAATAGACCGCACGCCGCCAGTAGGTTTCCATGCTGAAGTGGTCACCCAGGCCCGAGGCGCGGGTGCTCTCGACGAGGCTGAAACCCAGGACGATGGCCTTGACGGTGTTGAGGCCGAGCATGCCCATGGCCCGCGTGATGGAGGGGCAAGGCGTCGCCAGGCCGTAGTAGCTGGAGTTGACGGTCTTGAGAACCTTGACGGCGAGGGCCGGGTCTGCCTGGACGGTCTGCGCGATTCTGGTGAGCGAGACGTTGGGGTCGCGTGTCAACTCGAGGACATTGACCGCCACTCCCGGGAGCGATGGGAGGTTTGGGCAGGACAGCACCTTTTCGAGCAACTCTGGCATCATTCGTCTCGCGCTTACCCCAAAGGGCGTTCCGAATCCCCCAAGCATGCCGACAGGTCAGCCACGGGCCGTCTGCGGCAGAGAGTGCATCGGACTAAACGGACGCGTGAATGAGCGCCAACACGCCACAAACTGGGTGGAAACACGCAAGAACAACGTCCTCTTGTGGTTATGTGCCGTGTGGCGAGGCACTTGTGGGAGGTGGGTTTCTGGAGGGCGCCGTGCAGCGGGTGAGCGGTGTGAACGCCGCGATGAAAGCCCTTGCAGTGAATGGAAGTTTGCCAGTCCGCGCTGCATCCCTAGGGGTGACTCGCACGAAGCTTTAGCAGCACACATCGTGCGGGGAAGGAGCGGGCCCCATGAAGCGTCAACACGACAAAATCACGCCGGATCGCCTGATCGATGCATCCATTGCGGTGCTGCGGGCCGTGGCTGAAGTGACCGAGGAACTGGGCGGAGCGCCACTGTTCGCGCCGGACTTGATGGGCTCGGCGATGCAGCCGGCGTACCTCGCGGAGTTCACGAAGTACGAAGTCGAGGAGGCGACGGCGTTCCTCGAGCGGATGGACATGCTGCCGCGCGTCAGGTAAATCGAGTCCGTGCTTGGGCAAGGATGCCCCGCGAGCCTGGATCAGTCGCCAAGGTCGGCGGAGCCGACTTTGAACGCGGCGACGATCGCCAGGATGAACCAGAGGATGTCGAAGAAGCTGAACATGTGCGGCAGCCACACATCGACAGGGGCGTTGGCGTACCCCAGCTTCTGAAGGATCATGAGGCCGGTGAAGTACTTGCCGGCAACCACCGCCGCCACGGCGATGATGCTGGCAAGCATCCCGGAGGTCACGCCCGCGTAGCCCTTGGCGCCCATGGCGCACCCAGCGCCTGACAAGCCGCCCACCGCGAGGGCGACGTAGCTGACCTCCAGCTGTGCAAAGTGGGCAACGGCCGTCCAGATTCCGGTTCCGACTGCGCCGCCGACGACTCCACCCACGACGCAGAGCATCGCATAGCTGCCAAGTTCGGCCGCGTCCCCGCCGCCGGACTCTGACTTGCTTTTTTTGGCTTTCTCGACCTTGAGCGACAGACGCTTGCCGGTCTGTGAGTTGAAGCCGCAGCCGATGCACACCACGGCGTTGGCGCTCATGCCGCGTCCGCACTCGGGGCACACCTTGGTTCCGCCGCTCACTTCAGCGGTCTTGCTGGAACCCAGGTCGAGCAGGAAACTGTTGTCGTTGAGGAGCGCCGCCTCCGCGGCCTTGGAGGACGCGTCCGGCACCGGGGGTGGTGGCGCCTTCTGGACCTGCTTGGTCTGTTTGGCCCGGTCGAAGCATTCCTGGCACATGTAGCGGCCCTGCTGATCCTTGACGCGGGGGCGCTTGGAGCAGTCGATTCCGCACACGGTACACAGCTTGGTCGCGACGGCCTCTGGCATACCCGGGGATTAGATCATGAACAGGGGGCTCAGGGCAAGGGGATGTGCGCCGTCTTTCCGGGTTTGGTGAGGGTGAATGGGTCGATTTCTCTCTTTGTGACGGGGCACCTGAGGCGATATTCTCCAGTACATGAAGGCGCGTCGAAGGTCGATTCACGTGGTCTTTGCGCTGTCGCTGGCGCTGGTGGCGGCGTTGCTGCCGCTGGGTGCCGGGCGGGGTGACAAGAAGGACGGGAAGGCGACGACCCAGCGGGCTCAGGGGTTCCTGCCCTCCAGGGATGGTTTCAAGTTCCGCAACGCGTTCAAGGGCTCGCCGCTCCCGGCCGCGTTGCGGAACGCGGAATCGGGGCCGCTGGGGATGGTGCGGTCGGGGATCAGCGACGGGCTGCCCAAGGAGTACGGCCTGTGCGGGGGCATGTCGCTCGCCGCGGCGGACTTCTACCTCTCTCGCTCCGCGCTGCCCACAGACCCGAAGGCCCCCACTCAAGGCGGCGACCTGTACGAATACCTGTACCAGCGTCAGGCGGACTCGATGGGGTCGCTGGGCGTGATGGTCATGAAGTTCTGGCGGTGGATGGACCTGCCGGACCGGTCGGCGGCGGGGGAGAGCACCTACGGGCTCTCGGCGCAGGAACTGCCGGCGCTGGTGAAGCGGCTCAAGGCACGGCAGCTCGTCCCGCTGGGGCTGGTGTACTCCAGCCGCGAGGCGGGCGGGAAGCTGTGGGAAAACCATCAGGTGCTGGCGTACGGCTTGGCTGAGAAGGAAGCCGGGGTCTTCGAGTTCAAGATTTACGACCCCAACTTTCCCAAGGACGACGCCTGTATCGTGCGGGTGACGCCGGTTGGGAAGGACAAGAAGTCGCCGACCGAGGTGTCGGCGGAGCGGGTGAACGGGAAGGGCGCGGTGAAGCGGGTGCGGGGGTTCTTTGCGATGCCGTATGAGCCGCGGGTGCCCGACGCCAAGCTGATGCCCAAGCAGGAAGTGGTGCAGAGGCCTCCGGCTGGGAAGATCGGCCTGCCGGCGAAGCCCGCCCGGTGACGGCAGCTTTATTCGCAGTCCAATGAAAAAACGCCCGCGATCGCGGGCGTTTGCGGTTTTGGCGAGAACTCGCGGCTTATGACGAGCCGGTTGAGATCTTCCGGGCGGGAGGCGGGGGTGGGGCAGCCGGAGCGCCGGCGGTCTTGCCGGTGGTCGGGTTCGTGGCGGGAGCAGCAGGGTCCTGGGCCGCGTTCTGGCCGGCTGGGGGCGGCGGCGGGGTGGGATCGCCCGCGGGCCAGAAGACCCAGATGCAGGCAATGAACAGGACCACGATGAGAATCACCGCGCCCTTCTTTTCCTTCAACGTTTCGATTGTGATCTTTTCCATACGTTCTCCGTTCGGCCAGAGCATGTTACCCGACATCCCGCCTCTGGAACAGGATAACACCCAGGGAGAGGAATGCGCCGATCTGGCACATGGCGTAAAAAGCGACAAAGACGATGTAGCGGATGGGGATCATGCGGTTCTGGGTCACCGCGTCCAGGAGCCAGAAAAGCTGCATGTTCGGCACCGCAACCCAGGCCACCAGGGCCGGCTTGTTGACGTCGGTCGAGCGGTTGAAGACGAAGTCGCCCCGCTCGGGGAGGCGTGCGATCGCCAGCGGGGTAGCGCCGGTGGCGCGGACCTTGATCGTCTGGCGGTCCGCCTCCATGACCACGATGCTCGAGGGAGCGGCAGGTCCCATGACGTCGTTGGCTTCGCGGATGTCACCGACGAAGGTCTCGGCTTCGTCGTTGGCCATGGGGAACCCGCCGGGGCTGGGGCTGTAGAGGAAGCGGTCGTTGACCTTCGGGGGCGTGTTGGTGGGGTGCTCGAGGGTGAAGGTGGTGACCTGTCCCGGCTCGTTGAAGGCCTTCTCGGGGTCCTCGAACTTGATGTTGCTGATGGCGCCGATCGGCTGGTTGGTGAAGACATGCCGCCCAACCAGGTGGTTGGACAGCAGGGCCATGACGAACACGCCCAGGCAGACGACGATGGTCATGACCTGACCCAGGCGCGTGGACGCGGCCGTGGCTACGGCGGCCAAGACCAGGATCGCCATCCCCAGCGAGGCGGACGCGAGGAAGACCTGGAAGTTGAAGTCCTTGAGGATGGGCTGCACCTTCCAGTGCTTGTCGAAGAGCATGACGAGGAAGAAGGCGACGAAGATGAACGGGACCAGCAGCGTCATTGCGGTCTGCGCGAAGTTCCAGCCGTAGAAGAAGTTGCACCAGCCACCGATGGCGACGGCGAGAGCGACGCTGCCAAGCGCGAAGGCCAGGACGGGGCCGTCGAGCTCGTCGGCGGTGGTGCTCATGACGCCATGGCGGAGGGCCAGCATCAGGAAGATGAGCATGACGACGACCGCCCCGAACAGGGCGGTCGCGACGCCTAAGTACTTGCCCAGCACGAGGGTATGACGGGAGACCGGCTTGCTGACCACGGTCAGGACGGTCTTGTTCTCGATCTCGCGGCTCATCACGGCGGTCGCGATGAAGCCGGCGAGCAGGGTGCCGATGACGAAGATGGTGCCCATGCCGACGTCGAGCAGGAGCTTGTTGTCGCCAACGAGCTGCCCGGAGTCGGTGTTGCTCATGGCGAAGCCCGTGTTCCAGGTGTTGAAGACCTGGAAGAGGCCCGAGAGCAGCACGAGCAGCAGCAGCACGGGCTGCCGCACGCTTTCAACAAAGGCGTTTCGCGCGATCGTCAGCAGTTGAAGCAGCATGCGGTGGGTCGATGGTCGAGGGTGAACTCGGGCAGAGTTGGCCCGTACGAGGGGTCCATTCCGAAGCCCCTCAGAGAAGGGGATGTCGCCGCGCCCCGTTGCGGCAACGAACTACGAACGTCCGCGAACCCGGGTTCGGCTGGATCGTACAGCAATCCGAGCGCGGGGTCGGAGATGGTACCGACGCGCGGGGGTTTGTGTGCACAGAGGGGTGTGGACGAGGGGGTTGTTCGGGGTCTCGGAGTCGGCGGCTGGAAAGAATGGCGACAAGTTGCCACAATACCGCCCCCACCGGGCGTGGCTCAGCGAGTGTCGCAGGAGTGGGGCGGGTTCCGGGCCGCGGAGTCCGGGGCTGTTTGAGAAGGGGAAGGAATCCCCGGACGAAGCCCCCGGCCGTTCTGGCCATCGGGGCGAGGACGGTGATCCCAGGGCGGAAACGTTGGACGATTGGCGCGGAGGGTGCCTCCTTCGCGGTGTTCGAATGTAAGAGAAGGGTGCATGAGAGCCGACTACCTGACTTACCGGCGTGCGACCAGCGAGAGCGTCCGTGGCCTGCTGCTGCAGGCGGCGCTCGCCATCGGGCTGCTGCTGTACGGGGCGTTCACGAAGGATGACGCGGCGATCACCGCCGCGGCGTTCGTCGGAATCGGCATCCTCGCCTGGCTCAGCCTGGCGATCGTGTACGACCAGCACCGGCGCGAGCGGATCGAGGCGATCGAGAACGAGGCGTTGGCGTCGGCGCCCACGGCCGGGTCCTCGGTCTTCGAAAAGCAGGACGAGTTCCTGCCCGCGGCCCGCCGCCTGGCCGGGCTGTACAAGTACTTCATGCCGGCGATGAGCATCCTCATCGGCACGCTGCTGGTGGGGATCGGCCTGTGGCGGTTCATGGCCGTGAAGGCGCAGATCGGTCTCCCGGATTCGGACCTCGTTGCTGGCAAAGAAGGCTGGGCGATGGGCGTGGGGGGGATGGCTGCGGGGCTGGGGTTCCTGTTCGCGCGGTACACGGCGACACTGGCCAAGGCGCCGGTGTACGCGAACCTGCGGGCGGGCTCCTCGTTCGCGGTAGGTGCGGCCCTGCTGGGGCTGGCGCTGCTGGTCGCGAAGCTGGTGGGCAGCTTCGGGCCCGACGTGCTGGTGGTGTACCTGCGGGTGGTGTTCGCCGCGTTCATGGTGGTGATCGGCGTCGAGGTGTTCATCAACTTCGTGCTGGGGGTGTACCGCCCGCGGCGTGCGGGCGAGCTGCCGCGTCCGGCATTTGATTCGCGGCTGCTGAGCTTTGTCGCGGCCCCGGACCGGATCGCACAGTCGATCAACGAGGCGATCAACTATCAGCTGGGCTTCGACGTCACGGGCGGCTGGTTCTACAAGCTGGTGAGCAAGTGGGCGCTGCCGCTGCTGGTGTTCGGGCTCCTGATTGTGTGGGGGCTCACGAGCATCGTGATCGTGCAGCCGCACCAGCGGGCGATGATCCTGCGGTTCGGCGAGCCGGTGAGCAACGAGGACCTGCCCCCGGGAGCGCACTTCAAGGCGCCGTGGCCCATCGACACGGTGTACGTGCCCGAGTTCTTCTCGAAGGACAAGGACGGCGTGCTTCGCCTGACGGACCGCACGGCGACCGGTATCCGCGTGCTGGACCTGGGCACGACCCCGCCGGCGATCAAGGATGCGATTCTCTGGACCAACGACCACGCGGGCGAAGAGCTCTACCAGTTCGTGCGGGCCAGCACCTTTGAGCAGGGCGGGGACCTCGCCGACCTGGCGATCGTTTCGGTGGAAGTGCCCATGCACTACACCGTGAGCGACGTGCGGCTGTTTGATGAACTGGCGCCGCCGGAGAAGCGCGATGACGTGCTCAAGGCCGTGGCGCGGCGGGAGTTGACGTACTACTTCCAGCGGGTGCTGCTGGATGATGTGCTGGGCGGCGGGCGGGAGCAGATGTCCCGCGACCTCTCGACCAGGATCCAGAAGGCGTATGACAGCCTCAACAATGGCAAGGGCGCGGGCGTCAAGATCGTGTTCCTGGGAATAGCCGGCGTTCACCCGCCCAAGGACGTGGCGCAGGCGTTCGAAGGGCCGGTCATGGCCGACCAGCGGCGCGAGGCCAACCTGAGCGACGCGCGGGCGTACGCGATCGGCAAGCTCGCGGAGATCGTGGGCAACGTCGCGCTGGCCCGGACGATCATCGGCGAAATCGACACGTTCGAGCGGATGAGCCTGGCCAAGGCGGAGGCCGCGGCGATGGCCGAGCAGGAACTCAGGATTCAAACACTCATCGAGAGCGCGGGCGGGGGCGCGGCCAAGGCGCTGGCCCAGGCCCGGGCGGACCGGTGGGTGGCGCACATGAAACCGCGGGGGATGGCGGCCCGCCACGAGGGGCAGGTCGCCCTGCACACGGCGGCGCCGTCGTACTACGAGGCGTCGCGGTACTTCGAGGCGCTGCGGAGCGCGATGTCCAACGCCCGCGTGTACGTGACCAACGACGACATCCCCGTGCTGCGGGTCGAGCCGGACCTCAAGGACAAGACGGTGGGTGTGGACGTGTTCTCCGAGAAGAACTGAACCAGCAAGTGACTCGGGATCTGTATCAAGTCAGGGATCTGCATCAAGTTTGAACCAAGGACCCGCGGCCGCGAGCGGGCATTGCCAGGAGCCTCCAAGTGCGTCGAGCGCTGACTTACTTTCTGACCGCCGTGTTCCTGATTGCCTTGCTGTCGTTCACGATCAGCTACACGGTGCGGTTCACCGACGTGGCGGTGGTGACGACGTTCGGGCGGGCGGACACCACCGACGTCCGCAACGACCCGGGCCTGTACTTCAAGATGCCGTACCCGATCCAGTCGGTGACGATCTACGACAAGCGGATGCGGATCCTGACCAACAAGTTCGAGCAGCTCTCGACGAAGGACAACCGCCAGGTGGCGGTCGAGACGTTCTGCATGTGGCGGGTGGAGGACCCGCTGCGGTTCTTCCAGAGCTTCAGCAACGCCGGGCTGCGGGCCGACGAGCACTACGCACGGGCCGAGTTCGCCCTGCGGCAGAACCTGCGGGCGGCCGCGGCGTTGGTGTCGCAGTACAAGATGGATGAGCTCTTCTCGGCCAGCAAGAACGGCTCGAAGCTGACGGAGCTCCAGCAGCGGATGCTTGCCAGCTTTCAGGGCGTGAAGGACGAGTCGGGCCTGCGGCTGAGCGACTACGGCATCGCGGCGGATGACCTTGGCCTGATGCGGGTGGTGCTGACCGAGGAAGTCTCCAAGACGGTGATGGAGCGCATGCGGGCCGGGCGCGACCTGATCGTGAAGGAGACGCAGTCGCAGGGGCAGGCGATGGCCGACAGCATCCGCGCCCAGGCGGACAGCGACGCCAACCGCATCACGCAGTTCGCCGACTTCCTGGCCCAGAAGATCAAGAGCCAGGGCGAGATGGAGGCGGTGCCGTACTACAAGCAGATGAACGACAACCCCAAGCTCGCGGCCTTCAACGCGAACATGGAGTTCATCCGCGAGGTGTACGCGAAGAAGATGACGATGGTGGTGTCGTCCACGCTGCCGGGCATTGGCATGCTGTTCCCCGACGCGGTTGAGTCGATGCGGACAACCGAAATCCCCGGCTTGGTCAAGACTGCCAAGCCTCAGGCGAAGGCCGTGAATGAGGGGCCGGACGCCAACGGCACGAAGGACTTGAAGGATGTGAAGGATGTGAAGGTCACGTCCGAGGGGGTGCGATGAACTACGGCCCCGATCTTTCCCCCGATGAGCCGGTAACGGCTGGCGGCGTTCCGGCGCCGCGCCGCGCGGGCTCGGTCGTGCTCCGCGAGCGGACCGAGTCGGACGCGACGTTCACCGACCCCGCGAATCAGTCGCTGGCGGACGCGCTGAAGGTGATGCTGCGGCTGCTCCAGTTCGGCATGTTCGCGCTGGCGGTGGCGTACGTCCTGAGCGGCATGAAGCAGGTCAAAGAGGGCGAGCGGGGTATCCGCCTGCTCTTTGGCAAGGAAGTCGAGTCCAACCTCGGGCCCGGGTTCCACTGGACCCCGCCCTACCCCATTGGCGAGCTCGTGCGCGTGCCGCAGGGGTACCAGGAGCTGGACCTTGGTCGCGAGTTCTGGGTGGATATCCCGGCGGGCACGGTGGACACCTCCGTGGACAAGCTGCCCGGGACGCCGTCACTCAACCCCAACGCCAATGGCGGCTCGGTGATCACCGGCGACGGCAACATCGCGCACACCAAGTGGAAGGTGAGCTTCAAGCGGGCTGACGTGGGCGCGTTCTCCAAGAAGATCTACCCGGACGCGGAGCAGGAGATCGTCCGAGCCGCGGTCAAGCAGGCGGTGGTGCAGGCGGTGTCCGAGGTGACGCTGGATCAGCTCCTCCAGCAGGCGAGCCAGGAGGGCGCGACGGTGCCCACGCGGGCCCGGATGTTCGCCGAGGAGAAGCTGACGAAGCTGAACACGGGGCTCACGATCGAGACCCTGACGATGGACCCGCCGATTCCCCCGCTGTACCTCAAGGACGCCTTCAACAAGGCCTCCGCGGCCTCCGCCGAGGCGAACAAGGTCATCCAGCAGGCGCAGGCGTACCGCAGCGAGACGATGAACCGCGTCGCGGGCAGCGCCGCCAAGTACCTGATCCACGCGATCAATGAGTACGAGGCGGCCCTGGCGAGGAAGGACCCCAAGGCCGACGACATCCTGACGCGGATTGATGCTTTGATGTCCGGGCGTGAAGAGGTCGAGGTGCTCGCGCTGGGCGACGATGGCAAGCCCGAGCGCGACGAGACGGGTGTCGCGACCAACCGCAAAACGGCGGTGCGGATCGGCTCTACCGGGCAGATCTCGAGCATCCTGAGCGACGCGATGCTGTACCGCACGGGCGTGCGGAGCCGGGCCCAGACGACGCTCTCGGCGTACCAGGCGAAGCTGGCGCAGTTCAACGAGAACCCGTCGGTCATGATGCAGACCGAGTGGCAGTCGGCCATGCGGGTGTTCATGGGGCGGCCGAACTTCGAGATGATGATGGTGCCCCCGGGCGTCAACACGCTCTCGCTGCTGATCAACAGCGACCCCGAGATCGAGCGGGACGTGCAGGCGGACATCAAGCGCCGGCTCCGCGAGGAGCAGGAGCGCAGGCGTCAGGAAGAGATCCTGCGCCGCGGCAAAGAAACCGACACCAACGCGATGAACTACCGAGGGGAATAAGGACGCATGACACAGGCCGCGGCTAGCCCGATGCAGGTTTCGACGCGCTCCGACGCGGTGGTGGTGTCGCAGAACTTGACCAAGGTGTTCAAGGACTTCTGGATGCGTGACCGCGCCCGGGCGGTGAACACGCTGAGCTTCGAGATCAGGCCGCGTGAGGTGTTCGGGCTGCTGGGGCCCAACGGCAGCGGCAAGAGCACGACGATCAAGATGATCCTGGGGCTGCTCAAGCCAAGCCAGGGGCGGGTCGCGGTGTTCGGCCGGCCCCCCGAGGATGTGTCGATCAAGAAGCGGATCGGGTACCTGCCGGAAGAGAGCTACCTCTACGGCTTCCTCAACGCGCGGGAGACGCTGGAGTATTACGCCAAGCTGTTCGAGCTGGACTACCGCACGCGGACCCGCCGCATCGACGAGCTGCTGGACATGCTGGGCCTCACGGGTGCCCAGTTCCGGCCGGTGCGGGAGTACTCCAAGGGCATGCAGCGACGCATCGGCATCGCGCAGGCCTTGATCAATGACCCCGAGTTTCTGATCCTGGACGAGCCCACGACGGGCCTGGACCCCATTGGCACCAAGCAGATCAAGGACCTGATCATCGAGCTGGGACGGCGCGGCAAGACGATCCTGCTCTCCAGCCACCTGCTGGCGGACGTGGAGGACTGCGTCGACCGGCTGATCATCCTCTACGGCGGGCAGAAGCGGGCCGAGGGGACGTGCGACGACCTGCTGGTGGCGCGCGACCGCACGGCCATCGAGTCCTCGTCCCTGGATGACGGCACCATCGCGGAGATCGACCGCGTCATCCGCCAGCGGACGGGCGGCGAGAACGCGATCATCCGGGTGAGCAAGCCGCGGCAGAGTCTCGAAGACCTGTTCCTCCACATCGTCGAGCAGGCCAAGGCCGAGCAGGTGGCGACGTCGGGCGCGACCGCCGGCGGCGAGACGGCGTCGTTCCTCAAGGGCCAGGACCAGGGCGAGGAGCTGATCGACAAGCTGCTGCATGCCGAGCCGGAGCCGGTGTTTGATAAGAAGCCAGAGCCCGCCCGCGGCCCGGTGATCGAGAAGAGCGTGATTGCGGACCTGCTCAAGCCCGAGGCGCCGTCGGTGCAGCCGGTGTCGCCCGCGCGGCCGAAGGCGGCCGACCAGCCCAAGGCGGGCGATGTGGACCTGTCCGTCATCGGTTCTCTGCTGGATGACGGCAAGGACCGGGGCGGCGGGAGGAAGCCGTGAGCAAGTTCCGGGACTTCCTGGGAAAGGCGAATCGGCTCCAGCAGCGGCGTTCGTTCAAGATCGTCGCGACGTGCGTGGTGGCGGTCCTGGCGATCGCGGCCGCGGTGGCGTACACGGTCCGGGTGAGCCAGGCGGAGGTCGTGGAGCTGCCCGACGCGGTGGCGTCTGATGTGATGGATGTGCCCGAGGGGGACCTCGCGGCCAAGGCCGAGGCGAACAAGGCCGCGGAAGCGCAGCTCGAGGCGGAGAACAAGGCGCGGGATATCTACCGCAAGATATTGGCGGGTCGGCAGGACCCCACGAGCGCGAGCGTGGGCATCGCGATCGGCGCGGCGCTGATCATCACGGTGATCTGGCTGGGGCTTGCCCTGACATACCTCGCGCTCGCGGCGGGCGCGGGTGTCCTGGTTGGAGGGGTGGAACTGCTGGGGCGGGTGGTCGAGCTGCCCGAGTCGCTGGTGCCGCTCATTGTCGGGATCGCGGCGTTGACGGCCTCGTTCACGGCCCTGCTGCGGGTGGTGCGGATCCTGCTGGGGGGCGCGAGCCCGACGTTCGCGGTGGCGCGGAACGTGCTGGATGAGGCGGTGCGGATGAGGATCTCGATGGTCTTCATCGTGCTCCTGATCTTCGGGCTGGCGGCGCTGCCCGGGTGGTTGGATCAGGAGGCGTTCCTCCGCTACCGCATCCAGAGCTTCATGCAGTACGCGACGGGCGGGGCGTTCTGGCTGATCGCGGTGCTGGTGCTGACCTTCTCCGTGTCGTCGGTGACGTTCGAGCAGCGCGACAAGGTCATCTGGCAGACGATGACCAAGCCGGTCAGGGCGTGGCAGTACGTGCTGGGCAAGTGGCTGGGGGTGGTCACGCTGGCGGCGGTCCTGCTGGGCGTGAGCGCGTCGGGCATCTTCCTGTTCACGGAATACCTGCGGAACCAGCCGGCCAACGGGGAGAACTCCGCATACCGCACGCCCGAGGGCGGTGGGTACCTGAGCGAGGACCGGTTCATCATCGAGACGCAGGTGCTGGCGGCCCGCGAGAGCGTGCAGCCGAACCCGGCGGAGATCGACGAAGAGCAGCTGCGGGCCAACGTGGAAGCCTTCGTTGATTCCGAGATGCAGCGGATGTCCGAAGGTGGCGAGCGGTCCGAGTGGCTGAACTCCAAGCGCGAGGAGATCCGGGCCCGGTACTTCAAGGACCTGCCCCAATCGGTGGAGCTGGCCTTCCGGACGATCGCACCGGGGCAGAACCGGCGGTACACCTTCTCCGGGCTGGACGGGGTGCGTGATTCCTCGAGCCCGTTGCTGCTGCGGCTGAAGGTCAACGCGGGCGGGAACATGCCCGACCAGCTGTACAAGATCACGATCCTGGCTTCGGACGGCTCGAGGCGCGACCTCGAGGCCCCGCTGAACCAGATCATCTCGGTGCGCCCGCCCATCCTGCCCACGGCGGTGGACCCCGAAGGCAAGTTCGAGATCGAGATCTACAACGGGCAGCTGATGGGCAACCAGCTCATCCCCAACGCGGAGAGCATCTCGTTCCCGCCCGATGGGATGGAGCTGTCGTACGCGCGGGGCAGCTACCGCGTGAACTTCTTCCGGTGCATGTCGGTCCTGTGGGTGAAGCTCGCGTTCCTGGCCATGATCGGGGTGTGCGCGGGCACGTTCCTCAGCTTCCCGGTCGCGTGCCTGGTGGCGTTCGCGGTGTTCTTCGCGGCCGAGGGCGCGAGCTCGGTGCTCACGGCGGTGGACTACTACCGGACGGAAGACCAGCAGGGCAACATGCTGTGGTTCCCCACCCTGGTCGCGAAGGTGGCGACGTGGGTGTCGCGCCCGTTCAAGGTGTACTCCGACCTGGACCCGCCCAAGCGGCTTGTTGAGGGGCTGAGGCTCTCATGGGCCCAGATGGCCACGGGAATCGTGGTCCTCACGACCGCGACAAGCGCGATGTTCGTCGTCGCGGTGCTCATCTTCCGCCGGCGCGAACTGGCGACGTACTCGGGCCACTAAGAGGGAAGAGTCATGAAGCGAGACACCCTCGTCCAGTCCATCGCGGCCTTCGTCCTCTGCCTCTGCCTGTTCGGCTCGGGCCTGCTCGCGGTCAACCTGACGGGGTACGCGGGGGCCGCGCGCCTCTCGTACACCGACCGGGCCGAAGAGGGCCAGCCGCCCGAGGTGGCCCTGGGCATCGCGATGGGCGCCTTCCGCGGCATCTTCGTCAACTGGCTGTGGATCCGCGCCGAGGACATGAAGCAGGCGGGCAAGTTCTACGAGGCGAACCAGCTCGCCGGCGCGATCACCAAGCTCCAGCCGCGGTTCCCGCGGGTATGGGTCTTCCACGCGTGGAACCTGGCGTACAACATCTCCGTGGGGACGCAGACGCCCGAGGAACGGTGGGCGTGGGTCAACTCCGGCATCAACCTGCTGCGCGACAAGGGCATCCCTGCCAACCCCAACGACATGCTCCTGCACAAGGAGCTCGCTTGGATCTTCCTGCACAAGGTGGGCGGGTTCACCGACGACGCGAACATCGTCTACAAGAAGAAGCTCGCGCAGGAGTGGCAGATCGTTCTGGGTGAGCCCCCTCGCCGCACGGTCGATGACCGCGACCGGGCCAAGGCGATTTCCAAGTATGTCGAATGGTTGAGAACGTTCGAAGAGGCCCCGCTGACCCTTGAGGCGTGCATCGCCGCCGAGCCGTCGGTCCGAGGGCTGCTCGACCGGCTGCACACCGAGGTCCAGATCAAGCCCGAGGAGAGCGCGGACAAGATCTACGAGCTGCTCATGCAGTATGAGCGGGTGCGGGCCGTGTCGAAGTCGGTCCTGCGCCCGCTGTACGAGGCGAGCATGGGGCCGCGGACCAAGGCGTTCATGGCGATCGCGGTTGACCCCGCGAACGAGAAGACGTGGAACGCGCTGCTGCCGCACTTCCGCCGGCGGGTGCTGGTTGAGAAGTACAACATGGAGCCCGCCCGCATGATGCGGTACACGGTCGACCATGGACCGATGGATTGGCGCCACCACGCGGCCCACGCGCTCTACTGGTCCCGCAAGGGCGTCGAGGGTGGTATGGCCCGTTGGGACGTCCGCACGAGGGCGGACTACGACTTCATCAACACCGACCGCGTCGTGGCGCAGTCGATCCAGGACCTCTTCCGGACGGGCGAGTTGTACTTTGACTTCATGGGCTCGTTCCAGGCGGGCCAGGTTTCCTCGTTCTTCCAGGGCATCCCCAACCCGCACTTCGTGCAGTCCTACGGCGACGTGCTCGAGGGAATGGCGTCGCGCTCCTGGGCGGACAACATGGACCGCCGCGGCTTCAGCCCCCTCGCCGACGGCTACCAGAACTTCGTCCGCGAGGCCATCACGTTCTTCTACCGCCGCGGCCAGATCGACGAAGCCAACAAGTGGGTCAAGCACCTGCTCACGAGCAAGTACTTCAACCTGAATGACCCCGACCGGCGCATGCTGCTGGAGGAGCCGCTCGAGGTGTTCGCGACCACCGAGCTCCAGGGCGAGCTGACACGCCCGGCCATCCTGGTCAGCCAGGTGAGCTCGGCACTCATGGGCGCCTATGCGGGCGGCCTCCTGGGCGGAGACACGGCCCTGTTCGCGTCGCAGTTCAAGTACGCCGCCCTGGTCCACAAGGTGTACATGACTGAGCAGCTGCGGAACACGCCCGCGGCCGGGCCCGATAAACGCATGGCGCAGCTCGACGCCGACTTCCGGCGCGTGGCGGGCGGTATGTACTACCAGTTCCTCAGCGGCCTGAGCTGGGACGACGCTGGCGTCGTGTACGGGAACACTCCCAACGACCTGAAGCTCTACGCCTACACGTACCTCCTCGAGGTCGTCAAGCCCGAGATGGACCGCGTGCCTGGCACGGCGTTCGCCCAGGCCTTCCCGGAGCCCGAGGGCTACAAGGAGTGGTTCGCGCGCGAGCGGCAGCAGTTGCTCGAAGAAATGGCCAGCCAGCGGGCGCCGGTGGAGCAGAAGTAGGCGGGGGGAAGAAGAGCGACAGAGCGAGGGTGCGACACACGATAGACCCGGAGGCCGAACCCTTCGCGGTCTACCGCATCAGCCGTTCAGCCGCTTCTTCGTACTTCTGGAGCGTGGCCTTCGCGACCGATTCCGGAATAACGGGCCCTGGGGCCTGCTTGTTCCACTCGCCCTTGGCCACCAGCGTCTCGAGGTACTCGCGGAGGTACTGCTTGTCGAAGCTCCGCTGCGCGCGTCCCGGCTGGTAGTCGGCCGCGGGCCAGAAGCGGGAGCTGTCCGGCGTGAGCGCCTCGTCCACCAGCATCGGCTCGGGGTTGTCACCCTCCAGGCCGAACTCGAACTTCGTGTCGGCGATGATCACCCCGCGGGCGGCCGCGTGGTCCGCGGCCTTGTTGTAAATCTGGAGCGACACCTCGCGCAGGCGTTCCATCAGCGGCCCGCCCACGAGCGTGGAGGCCCGCTCGAACGAGATGTTCTCGTCGTGCCGCCCCTGCTCTTCCTTGGTCGCGGGTGTGAAGATGGGCTGGGGCAGCTTGTCGCACTGCTTGAGCCCGCTGGGCAGCTGAACGCCGCAGACCGATCCGCTGGCCTGATACTCCTTCCACCCCGAGCCCTCGAGGTAGCCGCGGACGACGCACTCGATCGGAATGACGCGGGCCCGCCGGGCGATCGTGATCCGCTCCGCGAGCACGTCACGGGGCGTGCCCCCGGTCCCGAAGGCCGCGTCCGGGACCTGGCCGACGTCCTCGGAAATCAGGTGGGTGCGGCAGATCCCCGCCTGCTCGATGAACCGCAGCCAGAACGTGGAAAGGCGGGTCAGGACCCGCCCCTTGCCGACGATCGCCGTGGGCATGACGACGTCAAACGCCGAAATCCGGTCGGTCGCGACGATCAGCAGCCGCTCGCCCGTGTCGTCGGGAAGCTCGTACACATCCCGCACTTTTCCACGACGCGGGCCCGGAAGGTTCAGCCTGGTTTCGAAGAGTCCCTGCATGGGGGCAAGCGTACCGCGGGCGGTTGGTGGGCGTCGGGCCCCCCGCGTCCTGTCGGTTGCCGAAGACGGGATCGGAAAGTGTTGGCGGCGGGTTAATCCAAACCCGTTCCTCTCCGGTAGACTCTCCCCCCTCACCCCCGAACCATGCGCCCTGGGGCGGTGGTTGGCGGTGGCTGAACGGGTTGGATGGATGGTCCCTGGAGACTGGTGTTGCTCAGCTTCGTGGTCTTTGATGCCGACGGCGTGGACACGGCACACTTCCCGCCGCGTCATGCCTACCTGATCGGGCCCGATGAGGTCCCGATGCAGGGGGACATCTCCATGGAGCCCGGGCTCGTGGAGTGCGAAAAGACCATCCAGCAGACGGCGGGCTTGGCCGTCCAGTTCCAGGTGGGCAAACCCGAGGGACCCGGTGTTCCACCCACGCCCAACGGGCTCGGCTTGCTCACCTTGAGCACGTGCCTCCTCCCCGATCGCGCCGAGCCCTACCTCCTAACGATTGAAATCGCCCGCAACCGCATCATGTTCTTCCTGAACAAGCTGGAAGACTGGGGCCTGTTTGAGCTGCCCTCGGACAACCCGGTGATGCAGCAGTTCGAGCACGCCCGGGCCCAGTTCACCCAGGCCCTCGTCGCCCAGCGCGGCACCGCGGCGGACCCCGGCCCCGCGGGCGAAGAGTCGCCCCGCCTGGGCTTCTCGCACGAAGCGGACAAGATCGCGACTAACGCACTGTCACTGGCGATCAACGCCGGCGAGGGGCTGACCCTCATCAACGCCGACCGGCAGCTCAAGCACCGCCTTTCGGGGCGGGCATACGCCGAGGCCGTGCAGCACCTTGGACGCCTCACACCCGAAGTGCCGCCCACCGGCCACCCGATCCTGATCCCCGGGGCGGGGCAGGTGGTTCTGCACGGGCCGCCGCTGATCGGGTGCGCGGTCTCGCCCGGGCTCTTCGGCGAGCCGCTTCAGAAGGCGGTGCTGGCGACGTGCGACTTCGTCACGATGCCGATGCGCTGGAAGGACCTGGAGCCCAACGAGGGCAAGTACAACTTCGCGACCACCGACCGCTGGATTGAGTGGGCCGTGCGAACCGCCAAGCTCCCGGTCGTCGGCGGCCCGCTGATCGACTTCCGCCCACAGGCCGTGCCCGAGTGGCTGTTCATCTGGGAGAACGACTACGAGACGCTGCGCGACCTGGTATTCGAGCACGTGCAGGCGGTCGTCACGCGGTATCGCCGGACGGTGACGCGCTGGACCGTCGCGAGCGGCCTGCACGTCAACACCAACTTCAAGATCAGCTTCGAGCAGATCATGGACCTCACGCGCATGTGCGTGCTGCTCACCAAGAAGCTGCACCCCACGGCCAAGATCCAGCTCGAAGTCGCCCAGCCCTGGGGCGAGTACCACGCCAACAACCGCCGCAGCATCCCGCCCTACCTGTACGCCGAGGCGGCCGTCGCGGCAGGCCTCTCCATCGACGCCATTGCCCTGCGGGTGCAGATGGGACACGCCGAGCCCGGTTTCGCGACCCGCGACATGATGGCCCTCTCGGCCCTCCTGGATAAGTTCGCGGGCCTCGAGAAGCCGATCACGGTCTCCGCTATCGGCGCGCCCAGCGCTCCGATCACGCCCCTCCCCTTCCGGCCGCGGGCAGGGGCGGAGGCGGAGGATGCGTACGAGCCCGGCTTCTGGCGGCAGCCCTGGAGCGAGCAGGCCCAGACCGACTGGCTGACGCAGGCTGTATCGATCTGCTGCTCAAAGCCTTACGTTCACAGCGTGTGCTGGCACGAGTTGGCGGACGCCCCGCCCAGCGCGGCCATCCCCGAGATGCCCCACGCCGGATTGTTGCACTCAAATGGTGCCCACAAGCCCAGCCTAGTGCGGCTTGCCCAACTCCGAAATGCGATCAAGGACGGGAAGAGCCCGCTCAGCCTGCAGTCGGGTCCGGCGCGATAAACGCCCAGAAGTAGGCGCGGCGTGGTAGGCTGTCCCCCCGCATGGGTGCAACACCACCGGTTTACAGCAGCGTCTCCGGTCCAGCAAAGTGGGCCGCGGTGATCGCGCTTTCGTTCGCCTGCGGAGGCGGGCTTGTGTACTCAGTCATGCGCGAGCCGCGCTCGGCCCGCGCTGCGACGCCCCCAGTGAAGGAATTGCCGGCGAGGCCCCTCGCGCAAGCGACTCCACTGCCGCCAGTGCTTCCCAAGCCGCTCGCGATCCAGCCCGAGCCCGCGGCGGTCACACCCGCACCTCCGACGGCTCCCACACCAGCGCCGCCGCAGCCCGAGCCCGCGGCCCTCGTTCCCGAGGCAACCCCGCCTGAACCTGCGCCTGAGTCCCCGCCCGCCGCGACCGTGGCGAGAAAGATCAACCTCAACAAGGCAACGCAGGCCGAGCTTGAGCTGCTGCCCCGTGTCGGCCCCGCGACCGCGAAGGCGATCCTCGCGTACCGCGCGCTGAACGGACCCTTCCGCAGCGTGAGGGACCTGGACAAGGTGAAGGGCATCGGGCCCAAGACGATGGAGAGGCTCGTGCCGTTGGTGACGGTGGAGTGATGGGGTGGGTCAGAGCCAGGCCGCGCTTGCGAGCCGATGTAGAACCTAAGGCGGTACACCGTGACTCTCAAAGAAGCTGTTGAGTACGCGAGCCGGAAGACGACCGTGCATGTCGGCAACCCCGCTACTCCGGCCGAGATCAAGGCCGCCGAGGCTCGGCTGGGGATGTCCTTTCCTGCGGACTACGTTGAACTGCTGAGCCTTTACGGGTCTCTCTTCGTCGAAGAAGGAGAGGTGCTTTGTGGGGTTTCGCCTGGCCCCGAGCCGTTCCTTGACGTGACTCTGGATCAGCTTGCGTCATCTGACTGGGCACCTGCTTCTGGAATCAATGCATGGCCCGCAGGGGTGCTGAGGATCAACGAAGACGGCGCGTTCGGGTACTTCGTGATGTTGTCGTCGGCCTACTCAGATCCGTGTGTCTATCACGCTGACGTGGAACAAGTGCATGTGAGCCCCGAGGATCGCATCATCGACGACCTCGTGCTCCGCCGGTGGGCCGACTCACTGCCCGCCTGGATCAAAGAGATGGCTGATCGCTGAACAGCTAGGGGGGCGGGCTCCGATCCTTTACAGCTGGGCGAAGTCGGCCTCTTCGTACAGCGGCCTGATCTCGATCTCGCAGTCGGAGCCGGGGTGGGGGTGCGGGCACCGCTTGAGCCATTCGAGCGCCTCGTCAACCGAGTCCACCTGCCACAGCCAATAGCCAGCGACAAGTTCATTGGTCTCGGCGAAGGGCCCGTCGATCACGCTGCGGCTGCTGCCCGTGAAGCGGAGGCGCTTGCCTTTGGATGTGGGGTGCAGGCCCGCCCCGTCGAGCATGACGCCCGCCGTGATCAGCTCCTGGTTGAACGCGCCCATCTTCTCGAGCAGGTCCTTGCTCGGCATGATGCCCGCTTCGCTGTCCTTGGTCGCCTTGACGATCACCATAACTCGCATGACTGACTCCTGAGTGGCTGGCTCTGTCGGGGAGGCGTCGTTGGCCTCCATTCATAAGGGCGTCGAACGAGCCCGGCGGGGATCGACATCAACGCGCCCAAAATCTCGAACATTCTTCCGCGTGCCCCGGCCCGGGGGCTGTTCGGCTCCTGCCAGCACCGTTCCACCTACACTCCCGCCCTATGTCGCTCATCGTTACCGGCACCATTGGCATTGACACGGTCTACACACCCTCAGGGCACGCGGAGAAAACCCTCGGCGGGTCATGCACATACTTCGCGGCCGCGGCGTCGCTGTACGCCCCCGTGCGGATCGTCGCAGCAGTGGGGGACGACTTCCCACCTGAGCACCGGGCCGTGTTCGGTAAGTTCCCGAACATCAACGTGGACGGGCTGGAGACCCGCAAGGGCAGCAAGACCTTCGCGTGGGGCGGCAAGTACCTCCAGAACATGAACAGCCGTGAGACGCTGTTTACCGAGTTGGGCGTGCTCGCCGAAGCCCCGCCGAAGGTCCCAGCGGCCTACGCCGACAGCGAGTACGTCTTCCTCGCCAACACGCACCCCAGCGTCCAGATGGGCATGCTCGATCAGCTCCCCAAGCGGCGGCTCACCGTCGCCGACACGATGGACCTCTGGATCAACATCGCCAAGGGCGAGCTGCTCGTGCTGCTGCGGAAGGTCGACGGCCTCGTGCTCAACTACGACGAGGCGGAGCTGTTGACGGGCAAGACCAACAGCGTCACGGCGGGGCGGCACATCCTGGAGATGGGTCCCAAGTTTGTCGTCGTCAAGAAGGGCGAGCACGGCGCGTTGCTGATCCACAAGGACGGCATTGCCGCCCTCCCCGCGTACCCCACCGAGAACGTCGTGGATCCTACCGGCGCGGGCGATAGCTTCGCGGGCGGGATGATGGGCTCGATCGCCGCGGCCAAGGGTGCGAACCCGGGGTCGTTCGACTCCATCCGGAAGGCGCTGGCCCACGGCACAGTGGTCGCGAGCTACAACATCGAGGCGTTCAGCCTGGAACGGCTGACGCAGATTGGCCGTGCGGACCTGGACAAGCGGTACAACGAATACGCGGCGATGGTGCGGATCTGACAAACGTCCGGTGAATCAGGGGTCTCAAAGCAATGATCTTCACTCTCCAGCATTCCGACGAGGGCCACTCCGGCCGGCTCGGCGCCACGCTCCGCGATCAAGGGTTCAAGATTCAGACGCTTCGTCCTGACAGGGGCGACGCCCTCCCGCTCGACCTCGACGAGGTGGATGGGCTCGTGCTTCTGGGCGGGCCGGCGAACGTGACCGACATCGACAAGCACGCCTGGATGCAGCGCGAGGTCGAGCTCATCAAGGCAGCGCACGCCGCGGAACTGCCGGTGATCGGCATCTGTCTCGGTGCTCAGCTCATCGCGCACGCCCTGGGCGGCAAGGTCCAGCCCCGCGAGAAGCCGGCCGTGGGTTTCTACCCCATGGGCCTCAACGCGGCCGGGCAGGTCGAGCCCATGCTGGGCGGAGTGCCATGGGCGCACCAGCAGGTGTTCTCCTGCGGTCAGGAGATCGCGCAGGTTCCCCCGGGCGCGGCCGTTCTCTCTGGCACTCCGCAGATCAAGACACAGATCTTCCGCGCCGGCATCCGCACGTACGGCTTCCTGTGCCACTTCGAGTGCGACCGCCCGATGGTGGATGCGCTGATGAACGAGTGCAAGGGCAACATGGAGAAGTGCGGGACGACGCCAAGCGAGGTTCGGGTGCAGGCAGACCAGGAGTACGACCGCTACGCGCGCGTGAGCGACCGGATCTGCGTGAACCTCGCCACGCTCTGCTTCCCGCTTCAGCGGCGCTTGCCGGTGGCGCACTGAGAAGAAGGGGCGCTCATGGCGGTGGGTGAACGCTCTGTTGACATCAATGGCAATGCGCTGCGGTGCATCGGCGTGCCCGCGCCGAGGGCGCTGAGCGAGTGGCAGGCGCACCGCAAGAACCTGCGCCTGTCAGGCCTCTACCCGCTGATCGTGACCGAGGAAGCCATCGAACGCCTCCAGGAACTGGAGAATGGCGTCGTCACCCCCGAGTTTCGGACAGACGGCGAGAAGTGGCTCGAGTCCCGCAAACTCGACGTTGAAGCCATGATGGAGGAAGACTCCATCGACGGCGAGGTGATCCGGGGCGAGTTCACACCCTCGGAAGACGCACGCCCCACCGAGCCTCAACTGCTGTACGACATGAACACCGGTCGCGAGCAGGCTCTCGCGATCCTGCTGGTACCGTGCGGTTCGGGCGCGGAAGCGATGGAAGTGATCGGCTACGGCGGTTGGAACGACTGCCCAAACCCCGCGGCCCACGGCGCCATGATGCGGCGATGGTTCGACCGCTACGGCGCAGAGCCGGTCGCCCTTGGCCCCGACACCGTCGAGTGCATCGTCGCCCGTCCACCCACCACCGAGAGCGACTGCATGGACCTCGCGTGGGAGCAGTACATGTACTGCGCGGACGTGGTGGAGCAGGGCTGCGACACCGTTGGAGTCCTCGCGGGGCTTGTCCAGCGGAACCAGTGGTGGTTCTTCTGGTGGGATTGAGCCGTGGCCAGCCCATCCAGCTGGCGATCTGTCCCGCCGTAAACAGCCAGTAAATCGACACTTACGGCCCGATCGCAGACCGCTGTGGGTAGTAGCATCCTTGCGGAAAGGATGGCTCTCATGGCGATGCTTCTTGCTGGTGAGAACGGGACCGAGTTCGAGCTGGGCCTCATCCCCGACCGCCTCGATGACATCCAGGACAGCTACGGCGACGACACAGCCATCACCGTCACCTTCCGCGTTGCAACGCCCGAGGAAGAGTGGGAAGAGACGGCCCCCGTGCTCAACGCCTTCGAGATCAAGAACCTGGCCGAGTGGCTGGAAGGGATCGTCGGCCTCCGCCCCGAGATCGGCGAGCTCGAGCTGCTCGAGCCCGAGCTCAAGTTCTCCGTGGTGGGAGACAACGGCGACCGCGTCACAATCCGCATCGACTTCCACCTGGAGGAGCGCCCGGCCGAGCTCAACGTGGACTCCGATACGGACATGGACCACGTCGAGCTCGAGATGGAACGCTCGCAGGTGCGGATCGCCCTCCAGCAGCTCCGAGACGACCTGAAGGATTTGAACCTGCCGCTCAAGGACGACCTCATGGGCGACGCCGACATGGGCCAGGTCCGGCGGGGCGACGACGACCTCAACATGATCGATCAAGTCACGCCCGAGCCCGAGGGGATGGGCGACGGCGAGGACAACGCCGGCGAGCGGTGATCGACCGTTATCGGACCCGCTGGACTTATGGGTCTTGCGGGCTGCGTAAGCCGATGTACAAGCTGTGCGGCCTAGGACGGGCCCCGCGGCGATCAAGGACGGCGAAATGAAACTCACTCACGAAAGCTTCAGTCGGTCTTATCCGATGCTTCCCGGACGGCACGAGGTGCCCGGGAGCAACGACATGCCCAACCTGCGACTTTTGCGCGAGATGGACGACACGGATGTGATCCCGTTCCCGTCCCAAGGCACGGGCTGGCAACCCCGCCCGCTGTTTGAACGCAACGCAAAGCCCAAGCATGACGCCGAGGCAGCCCTCGAGCAGGTCGAACTGCATCTGAATCGGCTCGCGGGGCTGCTGAGTGATGGGGATGGGGACGACCGTCCGACCGCGGCTTGAACCACACCCCGGACTCGAAACTCCAACTGCAACGCAACCGAACCTCCTCGGTAACCCTATAACAGAGTGCCTTTGAAGCCTGCCGCGCTGCGGGCTTTGGGCATCCGTTGAATAGCCGTGTGGAGGGTTCGGCATGAGCATGATTCGAATGGCCCTGACGGGTCTATGGCTGTGCCTTTTCGCGCTGCCAGCGACTGCGCAGACGTGTGTTCCGACATTCCAGCCCGGGTACGGCCGCGGCTCGCTGTTCCCAACCGGGGTTGGCGGCGGTACTGCAAGCATCGCGTGCGCCGAGTTCTTTGACGAGGACGGTTCGGGTCCCAGGATGTTCATTGCGGGAGAGTACTTCGATCTTGCCGGCGATCCCGACGTGACGGTCGCGAAGTTCGAAGGCGATCGCTGGGTTCGAGTCCCTGGCATCCAAGGAAGAGTGGCCGCCATGACCGTGTTTGATCTCGGCAACGGGCCGCGGCTCTACATCGCGGGGTCACTCTGGCGCAGTCCCGGCCTAGAGAGTCTGGGTGGGGTTGCATCCTGGGATGGCCAGCAGTGGACGCCGCTCGGGTCCGCCGCAGCGGGCGTGCAGTCGATGATCGGCGTGAACACCCCGAGCGGCCCCACGATCTTCATCGGTGGCACCAACTTCGTGCATCAGTGGAACGGGGCGTGGACAGTGCTGCCGGGAGTGGCCTTGGGTGGCGGCACTTCGTACCCCGGAGTCCGAGCGCTCGCGTGGGGAGATGCAGGCGATGGGCCGAAGCTGTACGCCGGGGGCGGAATCTATTGGGATGCCGCGCGGTCCCAGTGGGGGGTGGCGTCATGGAACGGCATTGGATGGAGTTGGTTTCCTGGTCTGCATTACAACGGCAGCGGTGAGTTGACATCGCTGGAGTTCCATCAGGAAGGTGGCCAGACAGCACTGTACGTTGGTGGGTACTTCGCCTCTCCAACTCAGGCGGGACCCTTCCCGTTGGCGCGATTGTCCGATGGTGCCTTCACCGTGATCAGCGGAGAGGGGTCGGACTACCGGGGGTGTGCGGCACTTCGTTCGACGACATCCCCGGCCGGTCCCCTCTTGCTGGCAGCGTTGGGCACCGATGCGCACCGGGGCAGGTTTGTGCGTGCGTTCCAAGGCGGTCAGTGGACCACGTTGGGGGGCGGGTTCACCCGGAACGGGTCAACGATCACCGACATTGGGGCCATCCTCCAGCCGCCTTCTCTGGATTCCGTCCTTTGCTTCGGCGACTTCACGATGTATGGGGACAGCTTCTGCCCGGGTGCGGCGGAATGGAACGGCACCACGTGGGGCGCGGTCGAGATCATCGGCATCGGCGGGTACGACCCGGTCCTCAACCCGCTGTCAGGCGCATCGGTGTACGCGGGACCTTGGCTGCTTACGGGCTCGGGAGCGGTGCCGTCCGACCTGTCCATGGCCCCCTCAAGTTCCGCTTTCCTGAATGGACCTGCACCGATGGCGTACATCAGTGATGGCAACAATGTGCGCGCGAATCAGGGGACCGGTTGGGTTTCGGCCCCGAGGCCCGGGTTTTTCGGCTTCCAAGTGCTTGCGTCCCGCGATACCGGTGTTGAGACCTTGGTTGCATACGGGAGCTGGGGCGGCTCGTCGGTCCCTGTTAGGCGACTGGTCAGCGGCACCTGGCAGGTCATCGCCACTCTCCCCAACTCGGTTCAAGGCACCGCCACCGCGCTGTGCTATACCGAGCCCAGTGGGCCGAAGTTATATGTCGCGGGGTACCGTAACTCGACGTTCAGCGGATCAACGCTATTTCGACTCACTGGAGCAACGTGGGAACCGCTGCCTTTGACGAACTCTGTCACGTCGCTGGCCGAGTTCGATGTGGGCAACGGCCCGGAGATGATCATTGGATGTCGCGCGTTTGGCACCGGTGTCGGCGGCCTTTACGCCTGGAACGGAAGCTCTCTGCGAGACCTCACGATGGGACATGGTGGGGTGCCGAACGTGACTGCCATGTCAGTGTTGAACCTCGACGGAGGACCGCAACTCTGGTGTTCTGTCGACGGACGCCTCTATCGATGGCAGCAGCAAAGCTGGGTGCTTGGCTCCAGCAGTTCGACAGATGCCCCCATCACCCGGATCACTTCGATCCCGAATGATGATGGAACCTATTCGATGTTCTTGGGTGGATCGTTCACGATGGCCGGTCAGGAACTATCCCACCGCATCGCAGAGCTACGTTTCTGCCGCGCCACCTGCACCGCCGACTTCAACGGTGACTCCGATTTCGGCACCGATCAGGACATCGAGGCGTTCTTTGCGTGCCTGGCCGGGAACTGCTGCGGCACGTGCGGGAGCGCGGACTTCAACAATGACGGCGAGTTCGGGACCGATCAGGACATCGAGTCTTTCTTCCGCGTCCTCGCCGGGCATGATTGCTGAAGAGCCATACGAACCGTCAGCTCACCCGCACCGCAACCAGGGTCAGGTCATCCGGCCGCGGCGACAGCCCGGCGAACTGGCGGACTTCCCACTGGATCCGGTCCACCATCTGCGCCGCGGTGCATCCTGGGATCTCGTTCACGGCGTTGAGCACGGCCGTGCGCACGCGGGCCTTGCCGAAGCGGGCGCTGGCGAAGTTCGTCGCGTCAATCAAACCGTCGGTGTACGCGACAACGAAGTCGCCGGGGCGGAGGTCGTACACGGCTCGTTGGTACGTCTGCGTTGGGTCGATGCCCACCACCATGCCGCCCACGACGAGCTCGGTGATGTCGCCGAGTCCGGCGGCGCGGCCCTTGGGCGGGCGGATCACAAGCGGCGGCTCGTGCCCCGCGGAGCAGTAGGTCAGACGCAGTGTCTCGGGGTTAATGACGCCGTACCAGAGTGACGCGAACTCGTTGTCACGCGTGTCCTGGCAGAGGGCCATGTTGACGCGAGAGACCACCTCGTCCAAGTCATAGACCTCCTGCACGTGGGCGCGGAGCGACGAGCGGACGGAGGACATCAGCAACGCCGCGGCGATGCCCTTGCCCACGACGTCGCCGACGACGACGCCGAGGTGGCCGTGGAGGTCGATGAAGTCGTAGAAGTCACCGCCCAGCTCGAAAGAGGGTGTGTAGCGGGCCGCCATGTCCAGGGCAGCAAAGCTCGGGATGCTGCGCGGCAGCATGCGGCGTTGCACGTCGGCCGCAAGCTGGAGTTGCCGCTGCACGCGCTGCTCCTCCTGCTCGAACTTCATCAGGCGCGACTGCTCGAGCGCGGCCGCGGCCTGCTCGGCGATGGAGCGCAGCAGTCGCCGTTCGGACTCATCGAAGCCGCGGGGGCGGCGCGAGTAGAGCCGGATCACGCCCATCGGCCGGTTCTTAAAGACCATGCCCACATGGATCGCAGCCCGCAGCCCCTCGGCCTCGGCCCGATCGGGGATCAGGATGCGCGGGTCATGCGCGATGTCCTCAACGATGACGAGCTCGCCCGAGAGGGCCTGGCGGTCGAACACCCGGTCCTTGCTGAGCGGCAAGGGGCTCGTGAGCCAGTCCTGCGAAAGGCCCCGCGAGGCCTTGAGGAGGAGGTCGATCTCGCTGTCCTGGTGAAGTCCGTCGGTGTCCTCGCTGAGGAGCACGATCGACCCCGCGTCCATCTCGAGCACGTCGAGGGCCGACTCGAGCGCCAGGCCAAGGACGCTCTCCGGACCCGCCGCTCGCACCAGCAGCGAGCTCATCCGCGTCAGCGCGGCGACTTCCTTCACGCGGTGGCGGAGTTCAACCTCGTGCTGGCACAGCTCGGTGGTCGTGCGTGCCAGCAGCGAGAGCGCGTGCTCCAGCCGCTCGCGGGCGTCCGTCGCGAGGGTTGGCTTGCCCTCGCCCAGCATGAGCCAGCCGATCGCCTGCCCGCCCAGCGAGAGCGGGATGCACGTGGCGGTCTCCTGCGGCGGCGCGGCGCCGGTATCAACGATCTTCCAGTTCCCCGGTCCGGGATTGCCACCGCCGACGATCAACCGACCCACCGGGTCACGCAGCTCCACCGCGACCCCGCACAGGCGGCTGAGCTCGGCGCACAACGCGGCCAACGACCCGTCCGTCAGGAAGTCGGTGATCGTGGTGGGGTTCGTCGGCCGCCCTTCGGGGACAACTTCCAGCGGACCTCCGGGCGCGGAAGTGCCCGCGCTCCCGAGTGGGGGCGTGGGCGCAGCGACTCCGTTGGTCAGCGATCCGGTTCCTGACATCCCTCTCTCATCCTGACGGGCGTTTCCGTACGCCCTCTTACTTGCCCTGATCCGTGGTCTCTTCCAGCCAAACCCGGCGGAGCACCGGGATCAGCGGGTCGCGGTTCCCACTGGGAGCCCGCGCCAGTGTATCGAGACCCGTGCGAACCGACTCTCGATCATTGGTCTGGAACCCAATGTAGGAGAGCAGGAGGGCCGACTCCTCGGGAACGTGGCCCTTGTCCGCGGCCGCCTTTTCGAGGGTGCGGGTGAGCTCTTCCTTGAGCGACTTGAGGCGGGCCGGCGCTGGCATGGCCCCGCCGGTATACCGCACCCCCATCACCTCTGGGTGGGTTTCCATCAGCTGCCGCAGGTTGACCGCCGCAGACAGGTAGAGCCCCGCGCCGATCTGGGAGTTGAGCCGCGCGGCCATCACCGTCACGTCCCCGGGCCGCATCGCCAGCGCCCGGGCAAACCGTTCCTCGGCGTCGAAGTAGCGACCCTTTGCGAGCGCGTTCTCACCCTCGCGGACGTGGACGTCAAACAGTGACCCGGGGGTCCCCGAGGTGTAGCGGTTCGCCTCGCCGCCGCCCTTCTTGATCACTTCGAGCGTCTCATCGTCCAGTCCGGCGAGCAGCTTCTTGCGCTTGTCGCGGTCGTCGGATGCCCGCTTGGCGCGGGCTTCGTCGCTGTCCTTCTGGAGACGTTCGAGGTCCGCGGGCGTGCCGGCCTTTGGGGCCACGGGCGCGATCACAGGCTTCTCGGCGGGCTCCTCGGGCGTGCCCTCCCGCAACCGCTCGCGCAGCTCGTTGATCCGTCGCTCCCAGTCGGGCACATTCGCCTTGGGGTCAGTCGCAGGGTTGACGCGAGGCGTCGTTTCCCGCTCTTCGGGGGTTGGCGCGGGAGCCACCGCACCCGGGACGCGGTCCAGACGCATGCGGAGATCGTCATAGGCCGTGCGGAAGGCAGGCGACGCGGCGGACCCCACGGTCGCGCTGTTGCGGAGGTCCGGCCCGGCCGCGGAGTTGGCGCGGGGCTGCTCCGCATTGCGTTCCGCCAGTTCCCGCGCCGTCAGGCGACTGTCGGGCAGGTCCTCGACCGGCTGAAGGTTCATGTTGCGCACGCCCAGCAGGCTGGACGCGGCGAAGCGGTCGATGCCAGACGCCGACTGCGTGGTCCCGACCATCGCCGGGGAGAGGCCGATGGTTGATGTGAAGGCGCCGGTGGAGCGCATCGTGCTCACCGCCGAAGGCGTGTACAGGCTTGCGGACTGATCACCCACCTCATTCCCGAAGCGGTTCCGCGCCAGGTTGGGGTCATCGGTTCGCGCACGCGGCGCGTCAAACTGGTTGCGCGGGGTAAATCCCGAGCGGGGCAGCTCGTTGCCCGTGCCGAACTGGCCGAGCCGCGTCAAGACGGGCGCGGAAGAGTTCCCGATGCTGTACGCCGACTGATACTGGAGCCCCTGCGTGCCGCGGAAGCCGGGGGCCGACTGGATGGAGTCGCGCCGGAAGCTGAACAGATCGTCGCTGCCGAGGTTGCCGCGGAACTCGTCGGGCGCGGTGTAGCCGGGATTGATCCGCAGCGACTGCCCCGCCCCGGCATTTCCCGTCACCAAGGCGTTTCGGGCCCGCACCTCCCGCATGAAGTCGGGGCGCGCGAAGTTTCCCCCGCCCGCCACGCCGCCTCCGACGCGGAGGTCCCGCTCTAGCCCCCGCCCGTCACCCAAGGCGTTTTGCGCCAGGGTGGGCGCGGCCCCCGCCAGCAGGACAAGGACGGTCGCCAAGCTGTTGATCCGGTTGAGGTTGGGCATCGCGGACTCCTTTCGCGTCGGGGCCACTTCCAGCCACCAACTATACGTGCGGCGCAGGGGGGCACCCTGAAGCCACCCTCACGCGTTCGCCGGCCGCGCCCTCACAGCCGGTTATCGGCCGGGCCGCCCCATAGACTCCCGCAACATGCCCCAGTCCTTTTACGTCACCACCCCGATCTACTACGTCAACGACCGGCCCCACATTGGCCACTGCTACACCACGCTCCTGGCCGACTACCTCGCCCGGTTCCACCGCCTCGCACGCGGCCTCCCAATGACCGGCGGCCCCGGCACCGCCAGCCAAGTCTTCATGCTCACCGGGACCGACGAGCACGCCGAGAAAGTCGTGACCACCGCCGCAACCCACGGCCTCTCGCCCATCGCGTGGGCAGATCAGAACTCCGCCGCCTTCCAGGCCGTCTTCACCGAGCTGGGCTTCACCTTCGACGACTTCATCCGAACTACCCAGGACCGCCACAAGACCAAGGTGAGCGAGTACCTCACCAAGCTCTTCCAGAAGGGTGACATCGCCCGCGGCGAGTTCGAGGGCTGGTACGACGTCAACGAAGAGGCCTACGTCACCGAAACGAAGGCCAAGGAGCAGAACTACCTCTCCGCCGTGACGGGCAAGCCGCTCGTGCGCCGCAAGGAGCCGAACTACTACTTCAAGCTCAGCCAGTATCAGAGCTGGCTCGAGCAGCTCATCACGAGCGACACGCTCCGCATCAAGCCCGAAGCCCGCAAGAACGAGGTACTCGGGCGCCTCCGTGAAGGTCTGCTGGATGTGCCCATCACCCGCCCCGTGACTGACGACCCCGCGACACAGTTCGGCATCCGCATGCCCGGCGATGACGGCCACCGCATCTACGTGTGGATCGACGCGCTCTTCAACTACCTCACCGCCGTGGACACGCCCGAGCGGCGGCAGGTCTGGCCGCCCAGCGTGCAGCTGATGGGCAAAGAGATCCTGTGGTTCCACGCGATCGTGTGGCCCGCGATGCTGTACGCCCTGGGCGAGCCGCTGCCCAAGCTGATCTACGCGCACAGCCACTACACCCGCGACGGCAAGAAGATGTCCAAGGCGCTGGGCAACTTCATCTCGCTCGAGGTCCTGCGTGCCTACACGGAGTGGGCGCCCAACAAGAGCAACCTCCCCGTCACGGTCGACGCCCTCCGCTGGTACCTCCTCACCCAGGGCCCACTCAGCGCGACAGACGCGGACTTCTCGCACGCCAAGTTCGTCGAGGTCTACAACGCCGACCTGGCCAACGGCATCGGCAACTGCGCCAGCCGCGTCGGCAACATGATCGACAAGTACTTCGGCGGCAAGGTGCCCGACCACATGGGCACGCTGACGCACGAAGTGACCGAGCCGGTGGCCGCGGGCGGTGAGGTACACCACGTTTTCGACTGGCCCGCGTTCACGGCCAACGCCGTGCGCGACAGCATCGCCGCCGTCGAGGAGTGCGACATCGCGCGCGCCCTCGGCCACGCCGTGGACCTGGTGCGCCAGGTGGACATCTACATCAACGCCACCCGCCCCTTCTCGATCGCCAAGCTCGTGGACAAGGGCGAGGCGAGCAAGGAAGGCCTCGGCCAGATCCTGTACCACTGCGCCGAGGCCGTGCGGATCGCAGGCCTCCTGATGGCCCCGGCCCTCCCGGCGAAGATGGGGACGCTGTGGAAGACGTGGAACTGCGAACCGGCGGCGGGTGTCCCGCTTTCGGAACTCGCTGCGTTCGCCGGCCCGCACGGACTCAAACCCGGGCAGGACGTCGTCAAGGGCGAGATCCTTTTCATGCGAGCGGACAGCGCGGCGGCTCCTCCTGCGTGACCACCGGATTTGCACATCGCGCAACGCACCATGTGATAATGGTTTAGCGGCGGTTCGCAACAAAATAGACCAAAGCCCGAACGCAAAGGACGGAATCCGGTAGACTCCACGCATGGAGCAAACACTTCACGAACGCCTGAAGCACGCCGCGGGCGAGCGAAACTACCGGGAACTGGCCCAGTTGACCGCCACCAGCCCCGAAACCGTCCGCCGATACATGCTGGGCCAATCGCCCAGCGCCGAGTTTCTGTCCTCCCTGTGCGCCGGCACCGGCGTCAACGGCGAATGGCTGCTCACCGGCCGAGGCCCAGTCCACAAGAAGGACCTGCGCGCGACCGCGCTCCGCGATGCCAACGTCACCGAACTCTTGAGCGCCATGTCCGTCACCCTCGAACGCCTCATCGAGCGCGTCGAGCGGCTGGAGGTCTTCCTGCAATCCATGGAAGCACGCCTGCGCGGGCGCGCCACCCCCGCGCCGGTAGACTCCTCGAATGGATCCGATCCTCCCTCTCCCCGACGAGCCCAGTCCATCACGGATGCCATCACCCGCCGACCACCTCCGGATGGTGGTTGAGATGATGCAGCCCGCCACCCCCGACCTCGCCCGCCGCTGGCTCGCGGCCCTGCTGCTCGTCCCCCGTGAGGATCGCGAGACGGTCGTCGCTTCAATCGAGGCGAGGATCAATGCGCTCTACCCCATGAGACGTCGGGAGTTGGACCTCCGCAATCCGCCGGAGCAGCGAGAGGGTTACGTCGAACAGGTCACGACCACCTACGCAGAAGTTAACGTGAAAGCGGACTGCGCCCGCCGGGAGAGAGCCCAGGGGACATCTTGAGGGACACAGCCTGAGAGTTCATCTGGAAGCCCTGCGCCAAGGGTTTCATGGATTGAAGGTTCCGCATTTTGATTGCGGGATTGCCGACCGGGGTGGTAGCCTCCGACCCAGGGCGGCTTCCGGACTCGGCCGTCAGCCCCATCACCTTTGAGAGGAGATTTGTTCGATGCCCACCTTCAGCCGCCTGCAGACCTGTGCCGTGTTCCTCGCCGCTCTTGCCGGGACCTCGTGCGCTCTCGCTCAGTTCACCGAGACCGAGGACAACAACAACAAACTTCAGGCCAACTCGGTGTCGGCCATGGTCAGCGGCCAGTTCATCACCGGCACCTCGACCGGCACCTCCACCACCGCCGTGGGGAACAACACGGCCGACAACTTCCTGATCTCCACCGCCCCCGCCACCCTCGGCATCTACCGCCACCGCGTGCAGGTCACCTCCGACACGCTCGGGAACGGCGCCACCCTCCGCGGCCTCACGCAATCCGCCGGCGTCATCAACTTCGCCAGTGACGGCACCTTGCAGACCGCCACCGCCACCACCGATCCCGCACGCTTCGTGCAGTGGTACGGCTTCGGCCGGCAGGAGCAGATGTACGTCCGCGTCACCGGCACGTCCAGCACAACCGCGGAATACACCGCCACGCTGAGCACCGAGCCCGTCACCGCGATCGACGCGGGCACGTTCGTATCGGGCAGCCTCACCATCGGACGGGCACCCGGGGTGACGACGGATACCGACCTGTGGGTCTACGACGCGACGTTCACGCCCGTGCCCGATGGCGGGATCGATGACCCCGAGTCCCTGACGCGGACCTTTAGCGCCGGCACCTACTACATCGCCTACGCCCCGACAAACCTCGCCAACGACCAGCCCGCGTCCAGCGACGACACCTTTCGCACCGGCGTCGTGACCGACTTCCCCAACGCCGTGGCGGCGTCCAGCAGCGGCACGATCACCAACATGGCCCTGCGCATCACCGACGCACTCGGCCCGATCGACGTTCAGATTTCACGCTCACCCTTCGAGGTCGTTTGGGTCAGAATTGTGGTGGTGGATTCGGGAATCGCAAGCGGCCGCTGCTGCCTCCCCGACGGCTCCTGCGCGGTCCTGCGCAGCGCCAGCTGCGAGGTCCTCGCCGGCACCTACGGCGGCGACGCCACCACCTGCGAGAACGCCCAGTGCCCCCAGCCCGGTGCCTGCTGCTTCAGCGCCGACTTCAGCTGCCAGATCCTCAGCCAGGCTGAATGCACGACCGCGGGCGGTACGTACCTGGGCAACGGCTCCAGCTGCGGCTCTTGCACTCCGCCCCCCGCTGGCTCCGTGCTCGTCCTGGGCGCTGACTCGACGGCCAACATCAACGATGTCACCTCGAAACTGCAAAGTACGGGCCTGTTCCCCGTGGTCATCGGCAAGTCCGTTCAGGGCACGACCACCCCGGTCCCCTCTCTGCAGTACATCAGCCAGTTCGACGCCCTCATGACCTGGACCAACAACGACTACACCGACGCTGTCGCGATGGGCAACAACCTGGCCGACTACGTCGATGCGGGCGGCGGTGTCGTCCTCCCCATGTTCGTGATCTCCACGACCGCCGTGGACCGTCAGCTCGGCGGGCGTTGGGACGACTCCTACCAGATCGTGCCCGCCGGCGGCGGCAACAGCACCGGCGCGGCTGGCGTTGGCATCGGCACCCCTGACAACCCGAACCACCCCATCCTCGCGGGCGTCAACTCCTTCTTGGGCGGCACCAGCGACTACCGCCCAACTTCCACCGCCTTCACTTCCCACGGTCAGCGCGTGGCACCCTGGCAAGATGGCAAGACCCTCGTCGCCGTGAGCACCACCCGCCCCAACCGTGTCGACCTCGGCATGGTCCCGTATTCGACGACCGCGTCCAGCACGGGGTGGGATGCGGCCTCCGACGGCGCACGCCTCATGGCCAACGCCCTGCTCTACACCATGGGCCCCTCCGGCCCGACCTGCGGCACCAGCGATTTCAACGGCGACGGGGACTTCGGCACCGACCAGGACATCGAGGCGTTCTTCGCGTGCCTGGCTGGCAACTGCTGCGCTACGTGCTGGCAGGGCGGGTCGGACTTCAACGGCGACGGCGACTTCGGGACCGACCAGGACATCGAGGCATTCTTCCGCGTGCTAGGCGGCTCCCCGTGCTGACCGGAGATTGACGAGCACCCTACCTCGATAGACTGTGGCGATGAGACCGACCGCGCTCGCATGTATTCTGCTGGCCTGTGCCGCGATGGCTTCGCCCATCGCGGCCCAGGTCAAGCCGAAGAAGGCTCCCACTTCGCCCGCGACGGCCACGGACGCGGTGCGTGCTGAATGCGACGCGATCATGCGGGCCGCCGCAGAAACCGGCGACGGCAAAGCAGCCCTCGCCCGGGCCGAGGCGCTCTTCGAGTCCATCGCGGCCTACGCACCCGCAACCCTGCAGGCGGACCTCCGCCCCCTCCGAGAGGCCGCGGCCACCCGCCGCCTCGCCGCGGTTCTCGGCAAACTGCCCAAAGCCCGCGCCAAGGACGCGGCCGCGCTCCTCGCCAAGTCCCCCCGACTCGCCGAGACCCTCGCCTGGACCATCAAGCCCAACGACGACCCCGCGAAGGTCATCGGCGTGCTCCAATCGCTCGCAGGCTCCTCGCCCCAGCGGCTGGAAGAGTTCCCCAACCTCGCGGTCGCGATCAGCGTCGTGTACGACGAGACTGTCATCAAGCACGCGTGGGGCGGCGGCGACAACCGCGTCCGACTGAAACTGCCCGCGGCGACAGACGCGTTCGAGCACTTCATCGCCAACGAACCCAAGATGCAGCTGGGCCTCAAGGGCATGCCGACCGACCTGCTGGTGTACGTGGTTGACCTGACCGCCGACAAGGCCGAGTGGGAATGGGCGCTCACCAAGTACAACAAGTCCCGCAAGCTCGGTGAGCTGTACAGCGTCGTCAAGTATGACTGGGAGTTCTTCGAGAAGGGCGGTAACAAGAAGTGGGTCGAGCCCGGATGGTCGCTCCAGAGCATCCTCAAGGGCGGCGGTGTGTGCGAGGATCGCGCGTACTTCGTCGCCGGTGTTGCGAAGGCCAACGGCGTGCCGGCCGCGTACACAACCGGGCGATCGGCGGAAGTGAGTCACGCGTGGGTGGGGCTGCTTGAGACGACCGCCGGCGGCAAGTCCGCCGCGTGGAACTTCTCGCACGGCCGCTTCGGCGATTACAACAACCTCCGCGGCACCGTCAACGATCCCCAAACCGGCGAACGCCTCGCCGACAGCACCGTGTCGCTCCTTTCCGAGTCGCTCCTGGGCGATCCCGCTGCCCGACGAGACGCCCAGGCCCTCACCGACGCCGCGGAGCACCTCGCGTCCCTGCGCGGAGCGGTGTTCGCACCCGCAAAGCCCGACATCGCCAAGCCCCTGCCCGCCGCGCGGAAGGCGGAGATGCCCGCCGTGCTCGAACTGCTGGAGGCGGGGCTGCGGCGCTGCCCCTCCTTCGTCCCCGGGTGGCGACTGCTGGCCACCCTCAGCGATGACGACCGATTCACGCTGACGGAGAAGAAGCGCTGGGCCAGCGTGCTCACCAACCTCTGCGGCACCAAGTACCCCGATTTCGCGCTCGAGATCCTGACACCGATCGTGCAGAGCGTGCCCGACGACAAGGAACGCCAAGCGATGTGGGACTGGACCGCGCGCCAGTTCCAGAGCCGGCCCGACCTCGTGGCCAATGTCCGCTTCATGCAGGGCGCGGCCTACGAGAAGGCCGGCGACCGCGCAAAGGCCTGGGAAACCTACCAGGACGTCATCACGCGGCACCTCAACGCCGGCCCCTTCGGCGTTCAGGCGCTGCTCGAGTGCGAGAAGCTCCTGAAGGATGGTGGCAAGGAACCGCAGGCACTCCAGATGTACGCCGACGCCTTCAAGCGAGCCGAGAAGCCCAGCTCCGAAACCCCTGAGTTCCGGACCCAGAGCAACTGGTTCCGCATCGGCACGGCCTACGCCCGCCTCCTCACCGCCGCCGGCCGTACTCAGGAAGCCGCCGAGATCGCGTCCAAACTGGGGCTGCGCACGCCGTGAACACCGAACTCATCATCAAGGCGCTCAAGCGGGGCCACACGTGCCTCCGCATCACGACGTGGGAAGAGTCCGAAGCGCGCACGGCCGTCTTCGAGGCCGCGAGCGTCCTGGGACGCGAGCTGTGGACGTGGTCGGCGACGAGCGGCCTCGTGCGCGGCCCGCTCTCCGGCAACGTGATCAAGGACACTCACAATCCCGCGGCCGCGATGGTGTTCATCGCGACCAACATCCTGAACCCCAGCGTCATCGTGATGCTCGACCTCGCGGACCACCTCGACGACAAGCGGGTGCTCCGCGCCTTCCGCGAACTCGCCGAGCAGTTGCGGGGCGGCATGCCCGCCGAGAGCGCGATTGTGCTGCTGGACCACCGCGACGACGTGCCCCCGATCGTCGAAGGCGTCTCGCACAAGATCGCGGTCCCGCTCCCCACCGACGAGCAGATCGAAGGGATCATCCGCCGCTGCGTCCGCAACCTCAACGCCCAGACCAAGATCACCGTTACCCTCAACCGCGCCGACCTGACCACCATCATCCACCACCTCCGCGGCCTCAGCCGCCGTCACGTCGAAGAGCTCATGCTCGACGCCATGCTCGACGACAAGGCCCTCAATGCCGACGACATCCCGCGCCTCGTGCAGGCCAAGCGAGATCGGCTGGGCGCAACCGGCGTGCTCGAGTTCGTCGATTCGCCCGCGAGCATCGACGAGATCGGCGGCCTCAACTGTTTGAAGTCCTGGCTCGCCCGCCGGGAGATGAGCTTCGGCGACGAGGCGAAGAGGTTCGGCCTCACCCCTCCCCGCGGCGTGCTGCTGCTGGGGGTCCAGGGCGCCGGCAAGAGCCTCGCCGCCAAAGCCATCGCGACCGCCTGGAAGCGCCCGCTCATGCGGCTCGACCCCGGCACGCTCTACGACCGCTACATCGGCGAGAGCGAGAAGCGCCTGCGAGATGCCCTCGCTCAGGCCGAGGCGATGTCCCCCGCGGTCCTCTGGATCGACGAGATCGAGAAGGGCTTCGCCTCCGCCGCGAGCCGCAGCACCGACGGCGGCCTCAGCCAGCGCATGTTCGGCACGCTCCTCACGTGGATGCAGGAGCACACGAGCCCACTGTTCCTCGTCGCGACCGCGAACGACATCGAGGCCCTGCCCCCCGAGCTGCTCCGGAAGGGCCGGTTCGACGAGATCTTCTTCGTCGACCTCCCGAGAGAGGACGCGCGTCGCCGCATCTTCGAAGTCCATCTCGCGAGGCGTAAGATCAAGCCGGAAACAATCGACCTGCCCGCCGTCATCGCCGCCAGCCAGGGCTACAGCGGGGCCGAGATCGAGCAGGCCGTGATCGCCGCCCTGCACGAGGCGTTCGCCGGAAAGTCCACCGTCGGCACGCCCCTCCTGGTCCGCTGCCTCCGCGAGTCCCCGCCGATCTCAGTCACCATGGCCGAGAAGATCGCCGCGCTCCGCCACTGGGCCAAGGACCGCTGCATGCCCGCGGACTGACCGGACAAACTGATACACTGGGCCCTGCAACCCTCAGGAGCCCCGTGCATGTTCCAGTCCGTGACGTTCAAAGCTAACCTGACCCCGGCCAATGCCGAGTGCCTCGTCCTCCCGTTCTTCGGTGAAAAGGGCAAGAACTCGGGCCTGGACAGCCGCACCAAGGCCTTCGCCGCGGGGCTCGGCCTGCTCGATGAGGTGAACGCCGCCCTCGCCCGCACCGAGGCCACCGGCGACGCCGCCTCGCTCACCGAGACCTTCGTTACCGCCCCCAAGAAACGCGGCCAGGCCGCCGCCGCGCCGCAGCGGGTCCTGCTCCTGGGCCTGGGTATCAAGGACAAGTTCGACGGCACCGGCTTGCGCAACGCCGCGGCCGCCGTCGGTCGCCGCCTCGCCGCCGTTAAGGCCCGCTCCGTCTGGTTCGAAATCCACGGCGCCCTCGGCGACATCGACGCCTCCCAAGCGGGCACGGCGGTGGGGGAGGGGCTCGGCCTCCTCGGCTGGGTCTGCGACGAGTTCCGCGGCAAGGCAACGCCCGACCCCAAGCGTGTGCCCCTCGCCCTGGGCGGCGACGGCGATTTCGGCGCGGGCATCCAGCGCGGCCTCGGCCTCGCCGAATCCACCAACTACTGCCGCACGCTCAGCCAGTCGCCCCCCAACGTCGCGACCCCCCAGTGGCTCGCCGATCACGCCCAGAAACTCGGCCGCAAGCACGGCCTCAGCGTCAAAGTCTGGGAAGGCGAAGCCCTCTTCCGCGACCGCTTCGAGGGGCTCATCAACGTCGGCAAAGCGAGCGAAAACCTGCCCCGCATGATCCGCCTGGAGTGGAACCCCAAGGGCGCCACCGGCAAGCCCATCGTGCTCATCGGCAAGGCCATGACCTACGACACCGGCGGCCTCTCGCTCAAGATCAACAACAGCATGGTCGGCATGAAGCGCGACAAGGACGGCGGCTGCGCCGTGCTCGGCGCGATGCACGCCATCGCCACCGTCATCAAGCCCCGCAAGCGTGTGGTCGCGTTCCTCGCCTCCGCCGAGAACTCCATCTCCGACGAGGCGTACCGCCCCGATGACGTGCTCACGTTCCGCAACGGCGTCACCGTCGAAGTGACCAACACCGACGCCGAGGGCCGCCTCGTCCTCGCCGACGCCCTCTGCTGGGCATGCGAGAAGGAGAACCCCGCGTACATCGTGGATGTCGCGACCCTCACCGGCGGCGTCATCACCGCCCTGGGCTCCACCTTCTGCGGCATGTTCTGCGAGGACGACAAACTCCGCGGGCGCGTCGAGGAGGCCGCGAAGGCCAGCGGCGAGCGTGTCTGGCGCCTCCCCATGCACCAGGAATACCGCGACATGATGAAGAGCCCCGTCGCGGACATCCTCAACAGCAACCCCAACCGCAAGGCCCACCCCATCCAGGGCGCGGCCTTCCTCAGCTACTTCGTCGATGAGAAGATCCCCTGGTGCCACCTCGACATCGCGGGCGTCCACGTCGCGGAAAAGAACGCCGGCCCCTACATCGACGGCCCGACAGGCTGGGGCGTGCGGCTGCTGGCGAACCTGGTCGATCAATAACCTGATTGGATACAATGAACCATGCGCACGCTGGCTGAAATCCAGGCGGAAATCGAGCAGCTCACGGCGGGTGACAAGCAGCGGCTGCTGATCTTCATCGCCGCCAAGCTGAGGTCCGAGGGCGGCCCACTTCCTGAGCCGCGCAAGTTCACGCGCGAGCAGATGGATGCGTGGATTGCGGACGACGTCGCGGACATGAAGGCTCTGGGTGATCAGGCCGCGTGAGGCTGTTCCTTGATACCAGTGTGATCCTCGCGGCGAGCGGGTCATCCGCCGGCGCGTCACGCGCGATCTTCACGCAGGCGGAGGCCAGCGCTTGGTCGCTGATCGCGAGCCCCTACGTCCTCGAAGAGGTCGCACGGAACGTCGGCGATCTCGGCGGCGACGCGGTCCACCAGTGGTCGTTGTTGCGTCCTCAACTCAAGGTGATGGATGACGTGCTCACCCTTGACCGGCCCGTTCAGTTCGAGCCCGCGAAAGACAAACCGGTCCTCTTCGCGGCACTTGCCTGGGCCGACGTGCTCCTCACGCTCGACAGGGGCGACTTCGGGCCCTTGATGAGCCAGAAGTTCTACGGTCTGCTCGTGCTCCGCCCTGCGGACTGGCTGCGGTTCGTGCGGGGATGGTCCGACCGGGGCACCGCGCCGCGATCGCCCCCCGATTGACCCCCCCGGCCTCCCCGCTATCATCCCTCCCCACCGGTTTCGGCCGGTGGGGCTGATCGCCGGGCATCCCCGGCCGCTCAGTGCCTAAGTCCTTTCCACAGGCCACCGTAGCTCAGTGGTAGAGCACTCCCTTGGTAAGGGAGAGGTCAAGGGTTCAAGTCCCTTTGGTGGCTCTTAAAGTCTGTTCCCGCCCAAACGAAAAGGGGGCTCCGCAACCGCGGGGCCCCCTTTCCAATTCACCGTGTCCCCCGCGCGGTCTCGCGGCTAATCGAACATCCAGTTCATCGCCCAGAATGGGTCCAGGCGGGCGAAGGCGAACGCGACCGGGAGGCACGCGATGCTCAACGCAAGCCGCAGGTAGACGCGGCCCATCCGAGGCGGGCACGGCGGGTACGAATAGAACGACAATGCCACCGAAATCACAAGCGACGGAACCGAGAGCAGGATGCATATCCCGAAGATGGCCCAGAGCGAACTCTCGATCAGCCCGTCGCTTCCATGGTCGGGCGGCCACGGGCGGCGGCCCAACCGCAACCACGCGAACCAGTAGGCGAGGTGGCCCGCGAGCAGCACGTAGATCGGGCAGAGAACGATCACCGTGTGGCCACGGCGGATCCATTTGGCCGCGGAGGGCGACGGGAAGAAGCGCGGTGTGCGGGGAATGAAGGTGCGCACGTCATTCGGATCAAACGCTCGCGAGCATTCAGGGCAGCAAGGCCCCTGCAAACCAGCCAAGTTGTAGCCGCACCCGAAGCAGTGCATTCGAGATGGTACCGCGCGGGCAACCGCTGGATCGCGCAACGGTCGTGGTACGCTGGGGCGGTGATGTGGGACGTTTTCGTTGGACTGCTGACGTTCCTCGCGTGCGTGGGGCTGGTGGTCGGGCTGTTCCTGCTCGCGTGGCACTGGCACGATCTGAAGGGCCGATGGTGGGCCCGCCGCGGCCGCTGCCCGGTCTGCGGGTATGAACGCGCCGGCGAGGGCCCACTCGAGCAGTGCCCCGAGTGCGGGCACAACCACCGTTCCGGCATGGGGTAAGCTGGGCTACGTGAAACGCAGCGCCCGCAGGCTCATCGCCAAGCTCACCCTCTGCACCCTCGCGGGCGCGGTGGTCACGTGGGGGGTGGCGTGGGGGTGCACTCTCTACTGCGGGCTTACCTGGCCGCGTGCTGGCAACTTCGGACGTGGCAGGTGGACGTCCTTCAACAACTATCTTCTGGTTCGGGCTGATGGTGAGGCATGGGCGACCGCGAAGGTCACCGAGGAATTCAACTCGTTTTTCAGGTGGTCGATCTGGGAGGTCACGCGGATAGGCCCAGTTGCCGCCCGCGAAGTTCCCTCATTGGTGCGGCGGTCTGGGCAAAGGCCAATGACCCCGCCGCCCTGGCTGGAAGTACATGAAGCGGAGTCCGACGCGTTCGAAAGCGGTTGGCCCATGTCCGCCTTGATGGGTCACAACCTCCTGCCTTCGAAGGCGCACCTCGTTCGCGCAGGCATTGCCCGCCTGTCGATCGGGGACCGGTGTGTGCAGCTGCCTTATCGAGTCCTCCCCCTCGGCTTCACCCTCAACACCCTGCTCGCGGCGGGCGTGCTGCTTGGGGTGGCAGAGGGCTTCGCGTTCGCGCGGCGGCGGGTGCGGCGTGCGAAGGGGCGGTGTGTGGCGTGCGGGTATGACCGCGGCGGGCTCGCGGGCGATGCGGCGGCGTGCCCGGAGTGCGGTGGAGGGGCGTAGGTGATTGGTTGGTCGGCTCCGCCCAGGTGTCGGGTGGGAGCTCTCCGTCGACACCGGACGACTCTTGCCCGACACCAGCAGGCGGACCGTTGCCCCGGTTGCGTGGCACCGTTGTGCGTGACGGTCGTGGCGATCGTTTGGTTCTATGCGGGGCTGGCGCAGGGTGTGGGGTTCGCACGCTCGCGGCATCAACAACACTCGCCGACCCCACACCCACAAGCTCCCCTCATCAACGCTCGCGCAGGCGAGTCCGTGCCTTGCACCGTTGAGAGGACCCCGTGGGTGTGGGGTCGGGGAATCCAGTTGATGCGATCAACCACACGAACCCCACACCCTGCGCCAGCCCCGCCTGCTTCTGGGCTTGGATCGACGCGTGCCACGACCGTGCTCGGACGGTCGTGTCTTCCCGGGGCGAACGCACGACCGTCAAAGCACGGTCGTGGCACGGTGGAAAATCCCTCGGCCTGACTGGTGTCGGTCAAGTGGTGTCAGGGCGCGGGTTGCGTCCTACCGACACCTGGGCGGAGCCGACCACATCGTCTTGGCCTTTGTCGCCGTGGTACGCTGGGTCACGTGAAACGCGGCGTCCGAAGCAGGCTCATCGTCAAGCTCACCCTCTGCACCCTCGCGGGCGCGGCGGTCACGTGGGGGGTGGCGTGGGGGTGTGCGCTGTGGGCACCGCCGACTCCCATTGAGACGGCGATTTATCGCCTCGCGCGGTCCCCGACTGGCGACCTCGTGCCGGCGGAGCACGGCACCGGCTGGTACGAGTACTGGCGGCTGACCCGTGCCGATCGCTTTGAGAATGCCGAAGAGATCAAGCCGCCGAGTTGGGCTTTCATTCTGCCAGGATGCGAAAGCACCGGCTGCTTCGGTTACGGCGTGCCCGCGGTGTGTCTCGTGCAACTCACAGGGTTGCAAATGGAGCCGACCATGGCATACCGAACCACAGGATGGATCTTGCCGGGAAAGGCACAACGCGCCCTCCCAACTCACATCCTCCCCCTCGGCTTCACCCTCAACACCCTGCTCGCCGCGGGCGTGCTGCTGTCCCTCGTCGAGAGCTTCGCGTTCGCGCGGCGGCGGGTGCGGCGTGCGAAGGGGCGGTGTGTGGCGTGCGGGTATGACCGGGGTGGGCTTGCGGGTGGTGAGGCGACGGCGTGCCCGGAGTGCGGGGCGGCTGCGTTGAGCTGAAGGGCGGAGAGCACTTAGGGGGCTACCGCTGAGTGGGGGGCGGGGTGGGTCGTCGTACTCTTACCACCGCGGGCCCCGCACCCGGGGAGGCGAGGGGACTTGCCTTGCGAAGCACGATGCCGGTCAGTGGTGTGGGGCCCGGGGCCGCTGCGATTCACGGCCACCCACCCCGCCCCACACCTCAGCGGCAGCAACCCAAATGATCTTCGCCCGAAGTGCGGGGCTGTTACATTGCGGTGATGCACTCGAAGATTCTGCTCTCCTGCGCGCTGGCGGTCTTGTTGGCGTTGTCGCTGCTGCTTGGAGCAGGTGCTTTGGCCTGCATTCTGCTCAGGAAGGCGGAGCCGCAGCAGAGCTACAAGTTCAACACGCACACCGCTGTTCAACTCACGATGCATGGCGAGCTCAACCTTGAGAAGCTGCGGCAACACGCAGACCCGTCGCTCGCAGAGGGCCATGACCACACCAACCTCGTTGAGTGGCTCTACAAGGGCAGCGTTGAAAGGTCGCAGCGGAGGTACCGCGAGCTTTCCTTCGTGTTCTTCATTGCCTGGTTGGGGGTGATCGTGTGCGCGGCCCTTGTCTGGACAGGGATGCGTTCAATCGTCCCTGCGCCCGCGCCGCTGGGGACATCGCCGGAGGCCGACGATCCGGGGGTGTCGAAGACGCCACGCCCTGGGACGCGTGACCACGGCTGAAGCCGTGGCCTACAAGCGGGAAGCCCCCTGGAAGGGGGCTGAAGACGGGCTGCAAGGCTTGGTGGCGAGCGGAGCGGGCTTATTGAGGAGCGGAGCAAGCTTGTTGAGCGACTCCGCAAGCTTGGTTTGGGGCTCAGCAAGCTTGTTGAGGAGCGGAACAGGCTTGCTGAGGAGCTCAGCAGGCTTATTGAGGGGCGGAGCAAGCTTGCTGAGGAGCAAAGCAAGCCTGGTTTGGAGCATCTCGACGAAAGAAGGAGCGCCCGGTTCGGGAGGGGGGCGTGCCCGGGGGCGGTTGTGGGGCCGGAGCGTGGCCTTTATCGGGCGGCCCTAACGGCGGAAATTTCGGATTTCGGATTTGGGATTTCGGATGTGCCGACCCGCGGTGCCTTCCAAATCCGAAATCCGAAATCGCAAATCCGAAATTTCTTCCCCTCCCCCCAAGACCCCCCGCCTCCCCCTCCGATCCCGTCCCCGTTCCCCGCCCCCGTCCCCGCCGGATTGACCCCCCGACCCTCCCCGCTATCATCCCTCCCCCGCGCGGTCGGTACGTCTGCGCGGGGGGCTGTCTTTCGGGCTTTGGTCAGGTGATTCCGGCGTTCGGCACGGTGCGGTTCCCGCGGCGTTGCCGGGCGGTTTCGGGGTTGTCCGGGCCAGACTCTTACGTCAGTCGCGGGCCTTTGGCGGCGGTGCATTCGTGTTGTACGAGGTGCGCTGCGGCCGCGGGCCCGGCTCCGGTCCCCGGCAGCTTTCCGGGGACCACCGTGGTTTTGGCAGCCGCGGCACGGGGTTCGGTTGGTGGGTCTTCCGGGATTGGTCGCACTTTCGCGGCACGCCCGGGGGGCAAGGCTGGTCCGGTGGAGGCGCTTTGGGAGCCCCGCCCCGGGCCTTCTACGAACGGGTATCCCGAATCGCAGTGTTGGAGACAGGCAAATGGCTAAGGGTGTATTCGCTCGGACCAAACCACACGTCAACGTCGGCACCATCGGTCACATCGACCATGGAAAGTCGACCCTCACCGCGGCCCTCTCGGCCCGCTCGGCGGCCCGCTTCGGCGGCGAGATCAAGAGCTACGCGGACATCACCAAGGGCGGCACCGTCCGTGACGCCAACAAGACGGTGACCATCGCGTCCTCGCACACCGAGTACGAGACCACCAAGCGTCACTACGCCCACGTCGACTGCCCGGGCCACGCCGACTTCGTCAAGAACATGATCACCGGCGCCGCTCAGATGGACGGCGCGATCCTGGTCGTGTCCGCCGCGGACGGCCCCATGCCCCAGACCCGCGAGCACGTGCTGCTCGCCCGTCAGGTCGGCGTGCCCTTCATCGTGGTGTTCATGAACAAGGTCGACCTCGTCGACGACCCCGAGCTCCTCGACCTCGTCGAGCTCGAGGTGCGCGAGCTCCTCAAGAAGTACGGCTTCCCCGGTGACACCACCCCCGTCATCCGCGGCCAGTCCAAGCTCGCCGTCGAGAACCCCAAGGACGACAAGGCCTGCAAGCCCATCGATGAGCTCTTCGACGCCATCGACAGCTACATCCCCGAGCCCGCCCGGGAGGTGGACAAGCCCTTCCTCATGTCGATCGAAGACGTCTTCTCGATCAAGGGCCGTGGTACGGTTGCCACGGGCCGTATCGAGCGTGGCATGGTGAAGGTCGGCGACACCGTCGAGATCGTCGGCCTGAAGGCCGAGATCAAGACGACTGTTTGCACGGGCGTCGAGATGTTCAACAAGACCCTGGACAGCGGCATGGCCGGCGACAACGTCGGCGCCCTGCTCCGCGGCGTTGAGAAGGAAGACATCGAGCGCGGCCAGGTGCTCTGCAAGCCCAAGAGCATCACCCCCCACTCCAAGTTCAAGGGCGAGGTGTACGTCCTGACCAAGGAAGAGGGTGGCCGCCACACGCCGTTCTTCAGCGGCTACCGCCCCCAGTTCTACTTCCGCACGACGGACGTGACGGGCAGCACCAAGCTGCTCGGCGGGGCCGAGATGTGCATGCCCGGCGACAACGTGACCATGGAGATCGATCTCATGGGCAAGCCGGTCGCCATGGAGAAGGGTCTCCGCTTCGCGGTGCGTGAAGGCGGCCGGACGATCGGTTCGGGCGTCGTGGTCGAGATCCTCGACTAAGTGTTCTCGCGGCGTTCTCCACCGGGAGAACACCCGGCCTGGGTGGGCGTAAGCCCAGTCAGGAACGGAGCCTAAAGTTCAATCCCGTCCGGGCCTGAAGGTCCGGACGGGTTTTCTCAGAAGGTCCAAGTTTCCAACGGTCGGCCCTGCCGGCCTCTTAACAGGTGGGTTTCCAATGGCGAAGAAGAAGTCGATGGCCCGCGAGTACGTGTGGCTCCAGTGCACCGAGTCGGGCGACCTGAACTACCGCACCTCCCTGAACACCAAGGGCGGCATGCCCGAGGGCGTGAAGGAAGGCCTCAGCAAGTACTGCCCACGCCTCCGCCGCCACACGCTCCACAAGATCAAGCGCAAGTGATCCTGTGTGGCCGGCCCCGCGCCGGCGAGCGTTCGTAGCAGCGAGTTTCCCCAGTCGGCGCTTGGCGCCGGCGTACCCGGAAGGCGGCGGTTGTGGCCGGTCAGGTTGATGGAAATCAGAATGGTTCCGGCAGCGGGGCCAGTGGTACGCCCGGACGGAATGGTCAACAAACGGCGGTAGCTCAATTGGTAGAGCAGCGGATTCCAAATCCGCAGGTTGCGGGTTCAAGTCCCTCCCGCCGTGTTTCGATGGAACCCAAGAGCCACTACTCCTTCGGCATCTACAAGTACGGCCAGGGGTACTGGGTTCGGATGCTCACCGCCATCGCGGTCGGGATCCTGTTCATCTCCGCGGCGGGCTGGGCGTGGAACCAGCTGACGAAGGTGACGATTCCGATGCCCCGCTGGACGATGGCGGTCACGGACCTTGAGGGCAAGCCGGCCCCCGGCCAGAGCGTGACGTTCCTCAAGGGCGGCAACAACGCGGGCACGGTCGGCACCGGCATCATCGAGAGCGCGGCCCCTTCGGGTGACCGCTACCAGGTCGTGGTCGGGCAGCTGGCGATCGAGGCCGGCGAGGCGATGGCCGACACTCGGCAGATCCAGTCCGTCGGGGCTGACGGCGTCCGCGCGTTCTACGGCGTGGTCGGCAACCCCACCGGCATCCGCGTCTTCGATCTCGTCTACCTTCAGGTCGGGGTCGCCACGGCCTTGGTCCTGATCGGCTTCATTCTGATCTACCACTATGTCGGCCGCAAGCCAGAGTCCGTGGACTTCCTCATCGCCACCGACGCAGAGATGCGGAAGGTGAACTGGGGGACTCGGAAGGTGATTCTGGATTCGACATGGGTCGTGATCAGCGCGACCTTCCTGATCGCCGCGGTGATCTTCCTGTCCGACACGGTGCTGTCTACGTTCTTCCGCGCGATCGGTGTCCTGGGGACGAAGTAGCGATCGGGCGACGCTGGGGTGGCGTCGCGGGGGATGAAGGTCTGACGGTCCGCTGGGGGCCGCAGGCCGGTCTGACTGCCGCTGCGTGTTCGCGGCCAGCCTGACCAGTTCTAAGTATGGCGTCCGCCGGGGCTTAAACTCGGCGAACGCTCCGGGTGCAAACGTTCGTCAGGGCAGGGGCCCGATTCAGTGAGGGAACCATGGACAAGAACCAGAACAGCAGCGCGTTTGACGGCCGCCCCAATGAGCGCGGCGACCTGCTCAAGCCCGACGAACTCGTGCGGCAGGATGGCATGAACTGGTTCGTGCTCCGCGTTGCGTCCAACAAGGAATCGTCGGTCCGCGAGACCCTGCTCCGCAAGGTGCAGATCGAGGGCATGACGCACCTGGTCGGCCGCATCCTGGTCCCCACCGAGAAGACCAAGACCATCAAGGCGGGCAAGCAGAAGGTCACCGAGACTAAGCTGTACCCCGGCTACGTGTTCGTCGAGATGCGCCTCGAGCCCGACGGCCGCATCCCCCAGGACGTGTTCTTCCTGATTAAGGAAACGACGGGCGTCGGCGACTTCGTCGGCACCGCGGGCCGTCCCACGGCCATGAAGGACCACGAGATCGAGAAGATGCTCAAGGACAGCCGCAAGCCCGAGGACGAGCCGAGCGTCAAGCTCGTGTTCGGCAAGGGCGAGCACGTGGTCATCAAGGAAGGCCCCTTCCAGAGCTACGAAGGCACGGTCGACGAAGTGTTCCCGGAGAAGGGCGTCGTCCGCGTGCTTGTCACGATCTTCGGCCGCCAGGCGCCCATCGACCTCGAAGAGTGGCAGATCGGCAAGGCCGAGAACGTCTGATCGCTTCCCGCGACTGACACTTGTAACGACAACTCGCGAGGCCCGGGCAGTGATGCCCGGGCCTCGTTCATTCCTGCCCGGCGCGGGCGGTGTGTGGTTTCGCTGAGGCGACGCTCACGTCGGCCGCCACCTGAAGGTGTGGCCGTGTGACCCTACTGTTGCGTATGGGCACTCCTGAAGACAACGACTTCTGGGCGAAGGGCGGCAAGAAGAAGGACAAGCAGAACCCGGCGGGGGGCGAGGGGTTCTGGGGTGCGCCGGGGTCGGACAAACCGGCGGAGCCCACGCCGAGCCAGCCGGTAGAGCCCGAGGCCGTGTGGTCGACCGCGGAGCAGCGCGCGGCCAAGGCGCAGTCACAGTCCTCGGTGCAGGGTGGTGGCGAGTACTGGAACAAGGCGGAAGAGAAGCGAGAGCAGGAGAACGCCTTCGCGGCGATGTCGGACACTGACAAGACGAAGTTGAAGAAACGGCGTCGGCGTCGCAACTGGCTGATCGGCGCGGGGTCGCTCGTGGTGCTGTTGCTGCTGATTGTCGCGCTCGCGCCGACAATCGCGGGGTGGGTTGCGCCGGGGATCGTTGAGAGCCAAGCTGCGAAGCAGATCACGGGCACCGTCAAGGTTGAGAAGACCAGCTTCGGGTGGTTCGGCTCGCAGACGCTGCGCAACGTGCGGCTGCTGGACAAGGAAGGCAAGCCGGTCGCGAGCCTGAACGTGGAAGTGGGGAAGGGGCTGTCTGGGCTGGTGTTTGGAAACCTCGACGTCGGCACGGTGACGCTGCGCGATGTGAAGGCCGACATCATCAAGTACCCGGACGGGACGACGAACCTCCAGCGGGCTATCGCGCCCAGGGCACCGAGCGCCGGCAAGCCGGGGACCACCAGCGGGAAGAAGTCTGAGCCGAAGGTGCCCGACTCTTTGAACGCGAAGATCGTCGCGCGCAAGATGCAGCTGACATTCACGGACCTTTCGCGACCCGGCGCTGTGGCGGGCACGCCCACCGCGGTGCTGCGGGATGCGGACCTGGAGCTGGAGGTTGGTGCTGGTAAGCCAGTGGTCATCGCGTTCGATGCGGACGCGGCGTCAGGGTCTTCCGCGGCCGGCAAGATCGACCTGAAGGCTCGGGCCGACAAGCTGATCCGCGCGGACGGTGTGATCCAGGCGGACAAGGCGACGATCGACGCGAACCTCGCGATCAAGTCACTCCCCACGGCCCTCGCGGATGCGTTCGTGACGCTGCCGGAGAACGCGTCGGTGCGGCAGGCGCTGGGCGAGACGCTCGACGCGACACTCATCGCGAAGGGCAACCTGACGGAGGCGACGGCGCAGATCACCGCCGCGGCTGGGGAAGAGCTGCGGCTCAATGGCGACATGGCGGTCGCTGGCGGCGTGCTGACGACGCGCTCGCCGCTCGAGCTGTTTGTGAGCGGCCGGGCGGTGCGGGCGCTGGCGCCGCAGGTTGACGCGGCGCTGAAGGAGAAGGGCACGGCCACGATCGAGATCTTCCCGAGCGTGACGATGGTGCTCGCGGACCTCAAGCTACCGATGCCGAAGGATGGCGCGGCTCTGGACCTGCGCGGCGCCGGCGCGAACGTCATGGCGGAACTCGGGCAAACGCGCGGGCAGGTGAGTCTCGGCGAGGGACGCGCGCCGGAGGCGTTCACGCTCGCTCCGCTCAAGGCGCAGGTGCAGGCGCCGGACCTTTCGCAGGGCGCGAAGGTCACGGCGAGCACGAACGCGCAGCTGAGCGGCCAGGGCGCGGGCGATGTGAGCGTGGACCTCACGGTCGCGGGGCTGCTGGACTCGCGCGGGCAGCCCGTGAAGGGACCGCCCGGGTCCTTGCAGGGCACGGTCGCCATCAAGCGGATCGCCACTGCGGTCGCTCAGCCATTTCTCGCGGCCACCAAGATCGACCTGCCGCGTGACATCGGGCCGACGCTGGATGTGGAGTTGAAGGCCGCGACCCAGACGGCGGGAGTCACCGCGGGCCAGACGCCGCCGACGGATGTGACGATCGCGGTGAGCAGCGAGTCGCTGAAGGTCAATGGCGCGATGCAGCTGACGCAGACGCAGATCCGCACGACGGGCGAGGGGATCTCCGTCCAGATGAGCAACCCGGTGGGGATTGCGTCCAAGTTTGTGGAGCCGTCCACCGGCTTCGCGTTGCTGCCAACCAGCGAGCAGGGCCGCAAGCAGGGGCTCGTAATCACGATCAAGGGTGTGGATGTGCCGCGGAACGCGGCGGACGGCGCGCTGCAGCTGGACAAGGCGGCGGCGCAGTTGCAGGTGGCAGTCAGCGGAATGATGGTCGCTGCGATCGATTCTGTCACTGGGAAGGCACAGACGACAGCGCTCGCGATCAACAACGGCGTGATCGGCGGGGAGCTGACGCCGGGCGGGAATGCCAAGGCGACCATCAACCTCGCGATGGTGTACGGCGGGAGTCCGTTTACCGCGGGCGGCGCGTTCGACGTGCCCGGCGCGGTGGTTGTCACCAATGGCACACCGGGGCTCGCGCCCGTCGAGCGGCTGCGCCCCGTCGGGCAGCTGGACATCAAGAATGTTCCATCGAAACTCGCCGGGATGTTTATGAAGCCCGCGCCCGCCAAGCCCGGCGAGAAGCCGGTGGACATGGCGAAGCTGATCGCCGACGTGCTCGGCGACAAGGTGACGGTGTCGGTCGCGACCGCGCCGGTGCAGGAAACCCCGGAGACGCTGAACGCCGCGATCACGATGAAGTCGCCGACGACGACCGCGGAGGTGAACGCGAACGTGAGCAAGTCTGCGTTGGCGGTGCGGAAAGTCAGCGCGGTTGCGAACGTGACACCGCAGACAGTGACGGGGCTGATGGCCGCGTTCGCGCCGACGGTTGAGGGTGCGCCGCGGCTGGTGGGGCCCGCGAAGATCAATATCGCACTTGATCCACTCACGATCCCGCTGGAGGACTACAAGCCGCTGCTCAATTGGGCGGGTGTTGCAAACGCGATGATCAGCATCCCCGGGCGGACGCTCGTGGAAGGGTTGCAAGTTGCCAATGCCGACGGGACCAAGCGCGACCTGGGGCGCGTCGGGATCGACTCGCTGGCGATCGGGGCGAAGGCGTCAGTCGCGGCGCTGACCTCCAAAGACGCACTGCCGCAGGAACGGCGCGCGACGGTGACGCTCGGCGGAACGGTGATCGCGCAGGACGACACGCTGATGGAGCTCACGGGCAGCGTCAACACGGAGCTCAGCGAGGGCGCTCTGGCTGGTGGGCTCAACTCGAGCTTCAGCCTCAAGGGCATCAACACGAAGATCCTGGAGAACCTCGCGGGCAAGCCGGGCATGATTTCGGGCGCGATCGGCAACACGCTGACGGTTGGCCTCACGGCCAACCTCACGCCGCCCGCGGGTGTGAAGGGGCAGGCGTTCGACTTCAAGGCCGCGACGACGGTGGTTGAGTTATCGCTGGACGCCCCGCGTCTGCACACCGACGGTCCGCTCGCGGTGACGATCGCGCCTCCGGGCGTGACGCTGAACAAGCCGGTGAACATCATGATGGATGTGGACCCGGCGTGGATGAACAAGTTCTTCGAGAAGCCGGTGCCGGCCGGCACGCTCGCGGGGAAGCCGCCGCCGCCGGATATCCAGCTCACCAAGGCCACGAGTCTCAACGTCACGATCGGGCGGCTCTCGTACCCGATGCCGGGCGGCCCGGGCACGATGGTGATGGACGCGGGGCTCAACGTGGGCATCCCGCAGCTCCAGTTCCGGACCTCCGACGGACAGGCGATTCGGATGCGCGAGCTGGTTGTGAATATCGATGCGGCGGCCCAGAAGATCGAGGGGACGGACCAGTACGCGGCGTCGGTGCCGGTGAACCTCAAGCTCGACGTCGCGGAAGCTGCGGTGGGGGACCAGCCCGCCGCCAAGGCCATGACCCTCCGCGGCGGGATCTTCCAGTTGCTGAATGTCTCCGGCGACGTCACCCTCCCGTCGGCTCACGTCACGCTCAACGGCGACCTGCCGGCGATCCCGACGGCGCTGATCGATGCGCTCGCGAAGCAGGAGGGCCTGCTCGTGGATGCGCTCGGGCCGGTGGCGACGGTGAAGCTCCAGGTTGAGCGGTACCCGCTGGGCGAGGTGAAGGCGGGCGGTGCGCCGCCGATCATCGCCGTGCAGGCACAATCGCAGCGCGCAAAGGCGGACCTCCGCGGCACGATCAAGGACAACGTGTTCCACACCGAGCGGCCCCTTGAGGTCACGCTGACAGAGATCACCGAGGAACTCGCCAAGCGGATGATCAAGGGACTCCCGCTGATGGGCACGATGTCCAAGAGCAGCAAGGACGCGCCGGCGCTCATCAGCGGCTACAACCTCACGGCCCCGCTGGGCAACGACATGACCAAGCTCAACGGCGAGTTCCGCATCGACCCCGGCGAGGCACGGTTCAACACCAGCACAGGCTTCTCGAAGCTGCTCAAGATGGGCGGCCAGCAGGAGAGCGGGCTGATCGGCCAGAAGCTCCAGCCGATCGTGGTGCGGGTGGTGAAGGGTATCGCGACCTACGAGCAGTGGACGCTGCCGCTGGGCGAGTTCGAGGTGAAGACCGAGGGCACGGTGAACCTTGTGAATCGAACGGTCGACGTGGTGACGTACGTGCCGTTTGCGAACATCTCGGAAAACGCCGCGGGGGCGCTGAACACGAGTCTCACGCAGCTGCTTGGTGCCGCGGGCGGACGCGTGGTGAACGCCGCGACGATGGTCCCGATCCGCACGAGCGGCCCGATGGACAAGCCCGAGACGGGGATTGACACGAAGCTGTTTGTGGAAAACATCCGCAAGAACCTCAAGCCTGAGGATCTCTTGAAGGAGGGGATCGGGGATCTGTTGCGGGATCAGCTCAAGCCCAAGCCGAAGTAGAGAGTCTTACTCCATCGAGTCCGCCACCGTCTCGAACGTCTCGGGCCCATCCGCCGTGGTGCCCACGGGCAGCGCATCGGACAACGGCTTGCCCATCGCATCCGTCAGCGGCTTGCCGGTCATCGTCTTGATGACCGGGATCGGGTGGGCGGCCTCGTGCCCCTTCAGGGCCTTCTCGAGACCCGCACGCACATCTTCGGCAAGGTCGTTCCACTTGCCGCGGCCGCGGCACTTGGGGAAGCGCGAGCAGCTCAGCCATGGCCCGCGGACGCCGTTCCGCAGGACCAGCGGCGCTTGGCACTTCTCGCAGGGCACTTCCGTCTTCATCGCCGGCATCGAGGGCGCGACCACGCGTCCCTTCTTGTCCAGGTTGAGGATGCCGTCGCAGGGGTTGGCCTTGTTGTTGTAGTTGCTGCACCCCAGGAAGGGGCCGAAGCGGCCGACGCGCTTGGTCATCGCGCCGCCGCACTTGGCGCAGGCGATGTCAACGGTCTCGGCGGCGGGGCGGGGGTTGCCCTCGCGGTCCACCGGGCTGGCGTAGTTGCACGCGGGGTAGGTGGCGCAGGAGAGGAACCGGCCGTTCTTGCCAAAGCGGTAGACCAGGCCCGAGCCGCACTGCGGGCACTTGAACTGTTCGGGGGCGGGGACCGTCTCGGCCTTGGCATGGACGAGGTTGGTCTCGGCCTCCTTCAGATTCTTCTTGAAGGGGCCGTAGAACTTGCGGAGCATCTCCACCCAGTCGGTGTGCTCGTCCTCGATGAGGTCGAGCTCCTTCTCCATGTCGCGGGTGTAACCCACATCCATGATCTCGGGGAATGCCTCGATCAGCTTGTCGGTCACGACCTCGCCCAGGTCGGTCGCGTAGAAGCGACGCTCGAGCTGCTCGACGTACTTGCGATCCTGGATGACGCCGATGATGGAGGCATAAGTGGAGGGGCGGCCGATGCCCTCGCTCTCGAGCACCTTGATGAGCGACGCTTCGCTGTAGCGCGGCGGGGGGGCCGTGAACTTCTGGTCGACGTCAATCGCGAACGGCGAAACCGGCGTCTGCTCGGCGAGGCGCGGCAGGTTTTGCTCGTCGCCGCCGACGGGCACGCCGGTCACCTTGTAGAAGCCGTCGAACACCAGGGCGCGGCCGGTGGCGCGGAAGGTGACGGGGCGCTTGGGGTCGCGCCCGCCCTTGATGAGGGCCGTGGTCGAGTCCCACTGCGCGGGCACCATCTGGCACGCGATGAACCGCTCCCAGATCAGGGAGTAGAGCCGGAACTGGTCCGGGTTCAGGGCGCTCTTCACGCGGGCGGGTGTGTACTCGGCGCTGGTCGGGCGGATCGCCTCGTGGGCTTCCTGCGCCGCCTTGTTGCTGCTGGTGAAGAAGTTGGGCTTCTCGGGCAGGTACTTGTCGCCCAGGCGGTTCTTGATGTACGTCCGCGCCATCTCGATCGCGTCGCCGGAGAGGTGCGTCGAGTCGGTACGCATGTAGGTGATGAGGCCCACGGGCCCTTCACCTGGGATCTCAACACCTTCGTAGAGCTGCTGTGCGGCGCGCATGGTGCGCTGGGCGTTGAAACCCAGGCGGCTGCTGCCCGCCTGCTGAAGGGTCGACGTGATGTACGGAGCGCCGGGACGCGACGAGGTGCGGCGCGTCTCGACCGAAACCACCTTATACGGCGTCTTGGGATCGAGCGTGCCCGAGATCGTCCGCACCCACCGCGCCGGGCCCTTGCCCTTGAGGTCCTCGCGGACATCGGTGACCACGTTGTCCAGCCCGGCGTACATCGCGACTTCCATCACGCGGTCGGACTGGTCATCCGGAGGTGAGTCCGGCGAGACGGTCGAGCCCAGTGTGCGGACGTCGAACTTCTGGCCGTCAAACTCGATGAGCTCGGCGTGGAATCCGTTATGGTCGGCGAGCCACGCTCCCTGCACTCGCTGGGTGGGCGGATTGCCCTTCTCATCGCGCTTGGCGATCAGCTTGGCCCATTCCGCGGCGAGCCCGGGGGCCTTCGCGACTTCGGCCGTGAAGTTTGCGTTGATGGCCCAATACTCGTCGGGCACGAAGGCGCGGATCTCGCGCTCGCGTTCTACCACGAGCCGCACCGCTACAGATTGCACGCGGCCCGCGGACAGCCCGCGAGCGACCTTCTTCCACAGCAGCGGCGACACCTGATAGCCCACGATGCGGTCCAGGATGCGGCGGGCCTGCTGCGCGTTGACGCGATCGACGTCGATCGGGTGCGGGTTGTTGAAGGCCTTCTCGATTTCGGTCTTGGTGATGGCGGGGAAGATCACTCGCTTGGCCTGCTGCGGCGAGACGCCCAACTCCTGCGCGAGGTGCCACGCGATGGCTTCCCCTTCGCGGTCCAAGTCGGTTGCGAACCAGATCTCGTGGCCAGAGGCAAGGCTCTCCTTCGCGGCCCGCTTGAGGTCGCTGATCACCCGCTCCTTGCCCTCGCTCACTTCGTAGGTGGGGGCGAAGTCGTGCTCCAGGTCCACGCCCGGCACGGGGTTCTTGACGCCCTTGGGGTTGCGGCTGGGCAGGTCGCGGACGTGCCCGACGCTCGCGAGCACGAGGTAGTCCTTGCCCAGGTACTTGTTGATGGTCTTGGCCTTGCTGGGCGACTCGACGATCACCAGGTGGCGGTTCTTGCCCGCGCCGGCGGTGTAGGCCGTGGTCGCCATGCGGCGCGGCGCCTTGCCACCCCGACCGCGCGCACCGCCCGCCTTGCCGGCGGGGGCTTCCTTGACGGCGACGACGCCATCAGCGGGTGCCTTGGACTTGGTGGCGGCTTTCGCGGCCTTGGGCTTGGCGGGTTTCTTGGCCATGGTGGTCCTGGGAATCCAAACTATACCCAAACGAAAGCCCGGTCAAGGCCGGGATTGATCCACAGGAAAGGGAGTGAGTTGCGCCGTGTCAAGTAGATACGCGCAAGGCAGGGGTTTGCTCGGGGCAACCTGACCCTCGCGCCGGGCGGGGTTTCGCAGGATCTGCAAGCCCCGATTCAGATGGCATTTGCGGGCGCGTGCGGGCGAGCCGGACCACCCAGATCGGCGTATAACTTGTGTGGACGTTCCTTCCGGTGGAAACGGTGGGGGCGTCCGAAGGCCATTGAGGGCCGTGCGATGCTCAAGCTTGTCGGAGACAGCTTTGTTCGTCTGGTGTGCCCCCGGTGCAACGGGCGGGGAACCGAGCCGTGTGCGCGGCACATGGGCGTGCGCACTCTTAATGGCGGGCGGCCGATCGATACGCCGGGGGAGGGTCGGCCGATGCCGTGCTCGGTGTGCAAGGGGGCGAAGACGATCGCGGAAGTCGCCGCACCGGGTGGTGGCTTTTACGAGCGGACGTGAGTGGCGTGGTTTAGGCCGTGCATGCGTTCAGCACGAGGTCTGGCCATGTCTCCACCGGCATCGCGGCCGCGTCGATCCAGACTGAACCGGGCGAGACTCTGAGCCGCCGAAGCCAGGTGCGCTGGTTCTTCGCGAAGCGTCGCGTTTCGATCTTGATCTCTTCGATGGCATCCTCGAGCGAGCACCTCCCTTCGAAGTGTTCGATGAGCTGCTTGTATCCGAGCCCCTCGCGGGCTTGCGGTCCGAGGCGGCCGGAGGTCCAGAGATCACGGGCTTCTTCGAGAAGGCCATCGTCCAGCATCTTCCGGACGCGGGTGTTGATCCGCGGGTTGAGCATCTCGCTGGACCAGTCGATACCGACGAGCACGCTCCTAGGTACCCCGCCGTTCCGCGGCGGCTCCTCGCTTCGCATCTGATCCCACTGGGTCTGCAACTCGCTGATCGTCTTTCCGGTCAGCTCGTGAACTTCCAGGGCGCGGATCGTGCGGCGGAGGTCGTTGGGATGCAGGCGTGCCGCGGCCACCGGGTCCACCTGCTCGAGCCTGCGGCGGAGCTCGTCGTGGGGGAGCGCCCGCAGCCGATCGCGCAAGGCCGCGTCCTCGCCGGGGCCTTCGAAGAGGCCTTCCAGGAGAGCTTTGATGTAAAGGTGGGTGCCGCCGACGACGATGGGGAGATTGCCGCGTGCGGTGATCTCGGCGATGGTGCGGTTGGCCGCGGTCAGCCAGTCGTGGACGGTGAAGCGATCGGTGGGTTCGACCACGTCGATGAGGTGGTGGGGGACGCCTCGGCGTTCCTCGGGGGTCGGCTTGGCGGCGCCGATGTTGAGGCCGCGGTAAATGAGCATCGAGTCGGCGGAGATGATCTCCGCGGCGTCCCGCCCTGCTTTCGCGTTGACCGAAAGGGCGACCTCCACCGCGAGGGCGGTCTTGCCGCCGGCTGTCGGACCGGCGATGACGGGGTACTTGGAAAGGCCGAGGGGGAGCACGGGGGCAGTGTAGTGGTACGCTTGCAGCGTGCCCCCGCTGCCCGCGCTCAAGAACCCGGTGATGAAGCGATTGGAAGGCTTGGTCCAGGGCCGGCCCCGGGCTCGCGTTCTAGCGTGCATCGAGCGGGCGGAGGTGCTGGCGCTGGAAGTTGAGCCCGCGGTGACGTACCCGGAGGACTGGGTGGTTTTCCGGGTGGTGGGGGAGAACGCGCCGGCGTCGTCTGGCGAAGCATCGCTGATTTCGGGTGAAGTGCTGCGGGCGGAGTTGGGGCCCTTCGCGGAGCGGCTGTGCGCGGGGATTAAGCTGAAGGTGGAAGAAGCGGGCGCGGGGGCGCTCGGAACGGCGGAAGTGTGCGAGCGATGGAACCTCAGCCCTGCGACGCTCAACCGGCTCCGCAAGCGGGGGCTGGTGGGGCGGCGCGTGCAGACGGCGCAGCTGCGGTCGTCGCTGGTGTTCCGCGTCGAGATTGTTCAGAGGTTCGAGCGCTCGCACGAGGCGAAACTGAAGCGAGCCGCGGCGTTCACGCGGCTGAGCGACGAGGAGACATCCCAACTGGTTTCACGGGCGGAGCAGCTCCGGAGCGAGCACGGCTGGTCGTTGAGCCGGGCGGCGGCGCACCTGGCCGCAGAAGCGGGGCGGAGTCATGAGGGGATCCGCCATGTGCTTCAACAGGCGGCGGTGAATGGGACGGTGTCGCTGCGGGAGGCCCCGCCGTTGGCGGAGGACCGGCGCCGTGTGCTGTACAGGGCGTGGAGGCGGGGGGTGGACCTGTCGCTCATGGCCCGCAAGACACGGCGTTCACGCGGGGCCGTGCGCCGAGCGATCAACATGGAGCGGGCGGAGCGACTGCGGGAGGTGCTTGCAAGCGGGACGCTCGTGGTTCCGGATGTCGGACACTCGCCGAGGAAGCCCGCGGCGGATGTGCTGGCGCAGCAGCCGGCGCGGACGGGACTGAGCGCCCGTTCGCCCCGCGAGGTGCTCGCGTTTATCGCCGCGGCCCGCAAACAAGGGCCACCAATCGGTGCCGAGGAGAAGGCCCGCCTCGCGGCGTACCAGCACCTGCGGGCCGAGGCCGCGCGGGTGATCGAAAAGCTGAACCGGTTACAACCCTCCGCAAGCGCGGTCGATCGGGCGGAGACGATGCTGCGGTGGGCGTCGCGCCTGAAGGCAGAGCTCGTGCGGTCGCAGACCCGGCTGTTGCTCGACACGCTCGCGTCGCGCCTCGGCAAGCCCGTCGAGGAACTGTCTCCGAGCGTGGTGGTGCGTGTGCTGGAGGGCGGGCTCAGGGTGATCGGGGAGACGATCGACACGCACGACGCCGCGAAGGGCGGGAGGATCGCCGCGGGCGCGGGGTTGGCGCTGGACCGCTACGCCGCGGCCATCGCGAAGGAACTCACACCCACCGCGGCCCAGTCTCGCCGGGCCGCGTCGGTGATGCCTCGGGAGCTGCGGCTGTCGGATTGGGAGCGGAGCGTGAACGCCTGGCAGAAGGTGCTTGAGCCCGACGCCCGCCTGCTGGCAGGGATCGGCGCGAAGCGGGTACCAACGGATGCCGCGGGTGTGCTGATGAAGCGCTACGGGTGGGATGGCGGCCCGCCGCGGACCCTCGCGGAACTCGCGGTGGAGTTCAATCTGACGCGTATTCGCGTGCTTCAGGCCGAGCAGAAGGCCATCGCGGCGGCGCTCCATGCAGTCCGCGCGAGCCTCATTTGAACACGTCCGAGGGGTCGAGCTTGAGCACTCGCTTCGTGCTCAGCGTCGACGCGACCACCGCCACGAGCAGCATCGCGCCCGCGGAGGCCCCCATCACCGAGCCCGTGAGCTGATAGGGCATGCCCTCCGCCGGGAGCAGGACGCCCAGCAGGCACGAAGCCCCGGTCCCCAGACCAAAGCCGCTCCACAGCCCTACAAGGGCCTGAACCGCAACCATTCCCACCAGTCTCCGGTCGGTGGTGCCCAGCGTCTTGAAGGTCATGTAGTACTTCGCATTCTCGGCGGTGAACAAGTAGAACAGCAGCGACGAAACCGAGAGCCCCACGACCACCGCGGTGGCGATCATGAAGATGATGCGGCTGACCACCCCGGTCATCAGCATGTAGTACCAGTACGTGTCGTCACAGAACTCCTTTGATGTCCGAGCCCGCAACCAGGTGCGCTGCTCGATCTCTCGCGCCACGGCCGTGGGGTCCTCCCCCGGCTTGGCTTTCACGAGCACGAACGAGAGGAGCGAGCGAGTCGGCGGGCTGATCGCGACCGCCCGGGAGTACGTGGTGTAAAGGACCGGTTTGGCGAGGAACCGCGGCCCCAGGTCCACGAAACCGCTGACGATCAGGCGGTGGTCATTAACCATGACTTCGTCAGAAAGATGGAGGGGGCGGGTCTCCCCCGTGTAGTCCACACGTGCCGGGCCGTGGGCCCAGGCGGGTGAGTTCACTGGCAAGGCGAGCGAAGTGCGGGCCCCGATCACATCGACGAACACCCCGTCGGCGCGCCGGATGTCCTGCGGGTCGCATTGCTTCAGGTTGGATGGGAGGCCGATCAGGCTGGCGTCATCCACCCCGATGACAAGCGCGCCCTGGAAGCCGCCATTGGGGAGGCGTACCCGCAGCGTGCCGGTGAACAGCGGCGTCGCCCACTCCACCCCGGGCACGCCCCGCACTCTCAGAAGGGCGTTGTCAGAGATCGGGATTGGTTCGTCCGCGTATCGCACCGCGGGGTCCATCACCCAGATGTCCGCCTGCGGGATGTCCGTGACCAGCGCGTAGCTCCGCGCCATCATCCCATTGAACATCGAGAGCATGTGCGTGATGAGGAAGGTGCAAAGGAACGAGCCCAGAACGACTCCGTAGAACTTCGTACGGTCGCCGAAGAGCATTTTGAGTGCAATGACCAGCACAGCCCCTGATCCTAAGCACCAATCCACCACCCGCCGGTTCGCCCTGTACGATGGGGCATGCACGCTACCGCCGCGGATATCGCCTCCGTTCAGCTCATCGTCGGCATGGAGATCCACGTCGAGCTTGCGACGCGCACCAAGATGTTCTCGCGGTCGCCCAGCCCCGCGTGCAGGGAGTTCGATGGGGCGGCTCCCAACTCGCTGATTGACCCGGTGGTGTTGGGATTGCCCGGGGCGCTGCCGGTGCCCAATCGTGCCGCGGTTGAGATGTCGATACTGGTGGGGCTCGCGCTCAACTGCTCGATCGCGGACACCACCAAGTGGGACCGCAAGAGCTACTTCTACCCCGACCTGCCCAAGGGGTACCAGATCAGTCAGTACGACCTGCCGCTGTGCTTTGATGGCGTGGTTGAGATTCCGGCCGTTGACGCGGCCGGGTTCCCGAAGCTCGAGGGCGAGTCGCGACGCATCGGGATCATCCGCGCGCACCTGGAAGAGGACGCGGGCAAGCTGCTGCACGAAGCCCCGGGCGGACACGCGATTGACTTCTCGATCGTCGACCTTTCGCGCGCGGGCACGCCGCTGCTGGAGATCGTGACGCAACCGGACTTCCGGCATGCAAACGACGTGGTGCTGTTCGCGAAGATGCTGCGGAATATCTGCCGCTTTCTAGGCGTGACCGAGGGCGTGATGCAGAAGGGGCACATGCGGTTTGAGCCCAACATCAACTGCGAGCTGACGCTGAGCGACGGGCACGTGGTCAAGACGCCCATCGTGGAGATCAAGAACCTCAACTCGTTCCGCTCGCTCAAGGGAGCGATCGAGTTCGAGCTCGCGGAGCAGCCGCGGCGGTGGCTCGAGGATCGGCGGGTGCTGGGGAAGGGCACGAAGATCACCCGCGGGTGGGATGATGCGAAGTCGATGACGTACGTCCAGCGGGAGAAAGAGGACGCGCACGACTACCGCTACTTCCCGGACCCCGACCTGCCAGTGGTCAACATCGACCGCGCCTGGAAGGACCGGGTTCGCGAGGCGTTGCCCGAGCTGCCAATGCCGCGCTTCCGCCGCTACGTCAACGACTACTCGCTGGGCGTGAAGGACGCCTGGTCGCTCATCGAAGAACGCGGCGTGTGCCTCTTCTACGAGGAGTGCATCGAGCAACTGGTTTTGCGGCACATTGAGCGGTCCCGCGCGGGGAAGCTGGCCGCGAATATCCTGCTCCAGTCGGGAGCCAAGCGGGCGAACGAGCGTGGCGTGCAGGTCGATGAACTCGGGATCGCCCCCTTAGAGGTGGCGGCAATCGGCGCGATGCGTGAGCAGGGGAAGCTCAGCAACCAGGCGGTCGATGAGCTCTTCGGGTCGCTGTGCGACATGAAGGCGGAGAGCAGTGGGGGAGTCCGCACACCGATGTCGGACACCCAGATCGAGGACCTCGCCAAGTCCCGCGGCCAGCTCATCGTGCGCGACGACGCCGCGATGGACCGCTGGATCGATCAGGTGATCGCCGCCAATCCCAAGGTTGCCGAGGATGTCCGTGGTGGCAAGGTCGCGGCCGCCGGCCGCCTGGTGGGCGAAGTCATGAAACTCGCCGGCGGCAGCGTCGACGCGAAGACCGTGCGCGAGTCGGTGCTCAAGAAGCTCAGCACGCCCTGAGTCTTTTCCCGTCGCCGTTCCCCGTCCCCGTCCCGGCTGTTACAGAGCCGTGACGCTCATTCGGCAACCGATCGGGATTCCATCCCGTATCCTGCGTACGTCGGGCGAGCCTAAGGACCGTGGGGTGTAAAGACTTCACCCGGCAGGCCGTACCGAATCGTGTACTATCCCACCCCCGCTGAGGCGGCCACCCGGCTTCCCGCGGCTGTACGAGGGCTCAGCATGGCATCTTCCATCTGTTGGGGTATCGAGATCGGGGCCGCGGCCATCAAGGCCATCAAGCTCGAAGCGGTCGGCGACGGCAACGTTAAGGTCCTGGACTTCGCGGTGATTCAGCACCCCAAGGTGCTCTCCACCCCGGGAGTGGACGCCAATGACGTGCTCCGCGTGTCGCTGGGGGCCCTGACGAGCCAGTATGACCTGTCCAAGGCCGCGATTGCGGTTTCGGTGCCCGGTCACTCGGCCTTCGCCCGCTTCGCCAAGCTCCCGCCCGTCGAGCCCAAAAAGGTCCCGGACATCGTCAAGTTCGAGGCGATGCAGCAGATCCCCTTTCCTCTCGACAACGTCGAATGGGACTACCAGACGTTCATCAGCCCCGACTCCCCCGATGTGGAGGTCGGGATCTTCGCCATCACCCGCGAGAAGGTGAACGAGCGGCTCCAGATGCTGGCGGACGTCGGTCTTAAGCCCAACTACGTCGTGCTCTCCCCTATCGCGGTGTACAACGCCCTCGCCTACGACCTCAACTTCGACTCCAAGACCCCCGGCACGATCATCGTTGACGTCGGCACGACCTCGACCGACCTCGTGATCGCGACGCCCGGCCGCATGTGGATCCGCACCTTCCACACCGGTGGCCACCAGTTCACCGACGCCCTCGTCAACCAGTTCCAGCTCAGCTACCCCAAGGCCGAGAAGCTGAAGAAGGAAGCCGAGGACACCAAGCACGCACGCCAGGTCTTTCAGGCCCTCCGCCCTGTCTTCACCGACCTGACCCAGGAAATCCAGCGGTCGATCGGTTACTACCAGTCGATCAATAAGGAAGCGAACCTCACCCGCCTGATCGGGGTGGGTTCCACCTTCCTGCTCCCCGGCCTCCGCAAGTACCTCAAGCAGCAGCTCTCGATGGACGTCTACCGCGTGGACGCCCAGACGCCCTTCAAGCGGGCCACCATCGAGGGCGACAAGGCGGCCCTGTTCAACGACCTCTCGACCACCATGGTCACTGCCTACGGCCTTGCCCTGCAAGGACTTGGGCTCAACGCCGTGGGCGGCAACCTGATGCCCACCGCCGTCATCCGCAAGGCGATGTGGAAAGAAAAGGTGCCGTGGTTCGGCCTCGCGGCGGGCATCGCCGGCCTGGCCAGCGCGGTCATGTTCGTCCGTCCCGTCAAGAACCACTTCGAAGTCCAGGCCCGCATCACCGACCCGATCGTTCAGTCCACGATCAACAAGGGCAACCAGCTCAAGCAGGACGCCGAGGCCGCGGGCGTGCTCGCTTCCGGCGAGGCGGACCTCCGCGCCGCCAACATGGTGAGCCTGACCGATCACAAGGCCATCTACGAAAAGATCGCGACCGACCTGTCCTCGCTGTTCGCGTTCAGCGATTCCAAGATCGATGCCCACCGCACTTCCATCGGCGCGACGGGCCCCGCGATCCCGCCCCCCGCGTACTCCCTCACCGTCCTCAACACGACCTACATGCCCGGCACAGGCGCGGCGGCTGCCACGGACCCCAACGCGGCCCCGATGCCGCCGGAGTACGGCGGCGCGCCCACCGACCCCAACGCCGCGTTCCACCGTGTGAAGTGCGAAATGATCCTCTCGACCTCCCAGCCCGAGCCCCAGCGGCTCTGGCGCCCGACCATCACGGCCTGGTTCGAAGCCAACAAGAAGCGAGACGGCGTGCCCTACGAGCTCGTCCTGGACCAGCCTGTCCTGCGGGCGGTCGATGCTCCCCTCGCTGCCGCCGGCCCGGAAACCGGAGCCCGGCCCCCTCTCCCCGGCGAGCGCGGCGAACGCGGAGCCCGGGGCGCAACCGCACCCCGCCCGCCGAGGGTTCTCGCATCGGGCGGCGGTCCCGCCGCACCGCGCAGCAGCGGGGGCAGTGGCGAAGCCGACACGCTCCTCAAGAACCTCGCGCCGATCGAGGCCCCCGCCGACGCGGGTCCTCCCACGACCGCGACCATTACCGTCACATTCTGGGCCGTGTTCAAGCCTGAAGCCCCGGCTGCGGGCGCCGAAGGGGGTGCGAATTGAAGCCTGTTCTCGATTGGGTCAAAGGCAACATCGTCATCGTGATCCTCTCGGTGGTCATCCTCGCGATGCTCCCCACCGCGTGGTTCCTCAGCAACATGTGGGACAAGAAGATCAAGGCGCAGCAGGAGCAGGCGGCCAAGGACCAGTATCAGAAGATCGCCGGTCTAAAGGTCAACTACACGCTCCCCGCTCTGGATTCCAAGGCCCAGCCCGTCTCGCACAACGAGGTCCCCAACCTCGCCCTCATCAACTGGTTCAAGGAGCAGCGCGGCGTCCTCACCGCCCAGGCCACCTCCGTCATCGAGAAGGCCGAGCAGTTCAACCAGGGCATCGGCAAGGACGCCCAGAGCGTCGGCCGCACCGAGCACAAGCCGCTCGTCGAGGACGTGTTCCCCGCGGGCAACCAGTCCAAGCTCGAAGCCCTCGAAGACGCCCTGCTCGGCAACCGCGGCCGGCCCAACCCCTACCTCAGCCTCCTCCAGGACGCTCGCGCCGGCGAGCCCGCCCCCGCCACCGCCCTGGCCGAGTCCCTCGAGGACTTCCGCGCCCGCGAGGTGGAGAAGATCACGGCCGGCAAGCGAGACCTCACCGACGAGGAGGAGGCCTCGCTCCTCAAACTGCTGACCGAGCGCCGCCTGGGCGAGTACCAGAACCGCGCAAGCCAGATCTCCGTGTACGCCAACATGGAGTCCCTCCCCGGGAACCGCCAGTACGCCTTCGTCCCAACCGGGGCCCACCTGGACCAGCAGTTCATCAACCTCTCCGACATGTTCCTGTTCCAGTGGGATTACTGGGTGCTCCGGGACCTGTTCGCGGCCGTGAAGGTCGCCAACTCCCAGGGCTCGCGGCTGGCCAACGTTGATCAGGCGGTGGTGAAGCGGGTCGAGAGCATCGAGATGTCCCTGCCCACCGGCATCAACCGTGGTGGACAGGGTGCCAACCCCGAGTACAACCCCGCCGACCCGATGGCCACCGCACCGGTGGCTCCGCCTCCCGCTACGGCCGCCGTCCCGCTCGACTTCAACTTCTCCATCACCGGCCGCCTCGCCGCCAACAGCGTCTACGACGTCCGCTCCGTCAGCATGACGGTGGTCGTCAGCTCCGCCCGCCTGGCGGACTTCGTCAGCGCGATCGAGCGGACGAACTTCATGACGGTGACCGACATGGATCTGACTGAGGTCAACGTCTACGAGGACCTCAACGCGGGTTACTACTACGGCAACGAGCACGTCGTCCGCGCCAACCTGACCATCGAGACCGTGTGGCTCCGCAGCTGGATGACCAAGTACATGCCCGACTCGTTCAAGAGCAACCTCAAGATCGAGGTCCCCGGCGCCGCCCCCACCGATGGCTCCGTCCCCCCGGCGGAAACAGCCCCCGGCGCCGGCTGATCCACGCCAAACCACGCCACACTCCGCACACGACCGATCGCCTCGAACTTTCGCAGAGGATCCAGTCATGAAACTCAAAGGCATCTCGCCGCTGGAACAGAATGTCGACCGCATGGTGCTGGGCTTCGTCGGCCTGGCGCTCGTCGGCGCTGTCGGCCTTCAGTTCCTGCCTGAGAAGACCATCAAGATCGGCACCAGCCCCAAGCAGGTCAAGCCGACGCAGGCGATGAGCATTGTCGAGGAGGAGGCAGCGCTGGTTGCCGCCAAGCTCGACAGCCCCTCGCTCTCGCTCCCGCAGGTCACGCCCTTCTCACTGAATGACAAGCTCGCTCTCGGCGCCGCGGCCGGAACGCTGACCCCCCGGACCGCTCGAGCCCCGCTCGGCAAAGCGCCGGCGCTCGCCCAGGGCATCATGCACGCCCGCCAGGAGAACGACACGTTCGCGCTGCCCGCAGTCCCCGCCCCCACGGGCGCCGCCACCAGCGTCGTGCAGGTCACGATCAGCCCGGTTGAGAAGCTCAACAATCTCGAGCTCGCCAAGCTGCTCCCCGCGGCCCAGCCGTTCGACAAGTCCTCCGTCAGCGTTGAGTTCGGTTGGAGCGGCGCTCAGCTCCGCGAGCACCTCCAGAGCGACCCCGACGGCGAAGGCCCCGCGACTCAGTTGCCTGTCAACTGGTGGCGTGATCAGGCCGGCGGCCGCAGCGTCGATATGGTCGACATCGTCGGCGTGCAGTACGAGCGGCAGACGCTCCTCAAAGCCGACGGCACGCAGCCCGCGACTCCGGAAACCGTGATCCTGGCCGCGCCTCCCGGCCGCGCCTCGAAGCTCGAGGAGTGGAAGGCAAACGTCAAGGGCATTGGCGACGTCATGCAGGTCATGCTGCCCGCGGTGCAGGAACTCGCCGAGGAGATCCAGCGCCCCCCGTTCTACCAGATCGTCGCCGGCCCCGAGTGGGCCCCGCCCGCCAAGGCCGGGAACCCAGGAGCCGCCGCGGGCAAGGTAGTCGAACTGAACCGCGAGCGCAACCGTCTGACCGACGTCGATCGCCGCATCGCGGACCTGGATAAGAAACTCCAGGAAGCGGGCGGCCCCGGCGGAGGAGACAGGGAGAGGGATCGCGGGGCGCCGCCGCCCGCGCCGCGTCAAGGCCCAGGCAAGGGCTCGCAGGGTCCTGCGCAGGCTCCACCCACTACCGAAAAGCGCGAGCAGAAGGGTGACGCCCGCGTCATCGAGCAGCAGCTCAAGCGTGCTCAGGCCGAGCGCGAAGCGATCCTCGCACGTCTTGCCGCCCTCGGCGAGCCCGTGGCCGGCACCGACCCCAACCAGGAAACCCCGGTCGCCCTCCCCACGCTGGACAACCCCGACGTGCGGGTCTGGACGCACGACATGACCGCCGAGCCCGGCGCCACGTACCAGTACCGCGCCCGCGTGGTGATCAATAACCCGCTCTACGGCCGCAACCTCCAGGCCGCCCAAACCAACCTCGCGGCCTCCTCCCTCATCGAGGGCCCGTGGTCCGAGTGGACGTCCGAGGTCCATGTCCCTCGCTCCAGCTACTTCTTCATCACCTCCGCCTCCGAGTCCAACGAGATCTCGCCCCAGCCCAGCGCCGGCGCCGAGATGTACGTCTTCAAGTACGGCTATTACCGGAAGGAAACGCTCCAGCTCAACCCCGGCGACTCGCTCTTCGGCGAGGCCCGGATGCCCAAGACCCTCAAGTACGCCGATATGGACAAACTCAAGGCCCTGCTGGGCGACCCCGCCGGGCTTCCCCCCACGGGCGATGCTCCTCCGGTTCCTCAGCAAGTGCCCGGAACCCCGGGCAAAGGCGGCGCACGTCCGGGCGATCCAGGACAGGCGCCCGCCGCACCCGGCCAGCCCCTTGGCCCGCTCGACGCGATCTGGACGGTGCCCGTGCCCGAGCGTGAGCGGATCGTGATGGACGTCACCTTCCTGGATGCCTCCCAGCTCCCCGCTGGCGACCAGAACGCCCTCGTTGGGGAACAGGCCAAGCTCCAGGCCGTGTTCCGCGATGAGATGGGACGGATCGTGGTGATGAGCCCCGACTCCGCCCGGAACAATGAGCTCTACGAGCGGGTATCAAAGTCGGCCAAGGCCGGTGAAACACAGGGCGTGGTGATCGCGAAGCCTCCCGAGCTCGAGCGGCCCCGTCAGCCGATTGATCGGCCTGACCGCGAGCCCAGGCGGTCCGCACCGCCCGGTGGCGGCGGCGGCGGCTGAGGCAAACTCCGAATCTGAAGCCCCGATGCCCCCGAAGATGGGGGCATCGGCCGTTTTGGAGGGCCCCAGGGCCCCGGGGAGTCCAGAGTCGCAAGTGCCTGCAAAACGAAAACTTGCGGCAGGCTGCGGAAAACGAAACGCTGAACGCTTGACTGATGGGGGCTCGGGTCTAAAGTACTCCCCACCCAACGCGACAGCGACGGGTGAAAACGACGAGAAAAGCCGGGGCAACCCGGGGATTCGAGTCGGCTCTTTGAAAACCGGATACGGATGAACATGCCCCCCAGATCAGTTCTGCGGAACAGGCGGCGGTTGAAGCCATCGGGTCGAAAGACACGGTGATGGAGATCGACGTCGGGTTCACGCAGGGGTCGCTGAGTGGGGGGTGCAGAAGCTGCAAGCAAATTAGAAGTTGAATGCAGCGCGCAAGGCGAAAGTGCTGTCCCTCCTGATCACCACTAGTTCCGGTGTTCAGGGGTGAGACGGGTGGTCCCCCCTTTGGGACACCCACGGAAGACTGATCGGTCAAAGCGGGCGAGTCGAGATGGAAGCCGCAAGGTGGAAGTCGAGAGGAAAGCCGCGGCGTCCGGTTGGTATGACCGAGCATAAGGGCACGTGATGGATGTCTTGGTGTCGAGAGGCGATGAAGGACGTTGGAACCAACGATAACTCAGAGGAGCTGGTAACCGAGCTGTGATCCTGAGGTTTCCGAATGGGGCAACCCACCCGCAAGGGTACTTCACTCTGAATGTATAGGGGTGAAGGGCGAACGCAGAGAACTGAAACATCTCAGTACCTGCAGGAAAAGAAAGCAACAGCGATTCCGTGAGTAGCGGCGAGCGAAAGCGGACAAGCCAACGGACGAGCGAAGCGTTTGAATGACGCACCGCAGAAGGTGAAAGTCCTGTAGCCGAAAGTTGGTTAGCCCATAGATTAGGTTCGGGCTCGGGAAACCCGGATTGAAGATGGGGGGTCCACCCTCCAAGGCTAAATACTCCTCGACAACCGATAGTGAACCAGTAAGGCGACTGAACGATGAAAAGCACCGCGATGAGCGGGGTGAAAGAGTTTCTGAAATCACGTGCTTACAAGCGGTCGGAGCCATTCACTCAAAAGGTGGGTGGTGACGGCGTGCTTTTTGCATAATGAGCCGGCGAGTTAGTCTGTACGGCGAGCCTAAGGCCTACCAGGCCGGAGGCGGAGCGAAAGCGAGTCTGAATAAGGCGCTAAGTCGTACGGGCTAGACGCGAAACCTTGTGATCTACCGTTGGTCAGACTGAAGGGCGGGTAAAACCGCCTGGAGGGTCGAACGGGTGACCGTTGAAAAGGTCTCCGATGAACTGACGGGAGGACTCAAAGTGTAATCAAACTGGGAGATAGCTCGTTCTCTCCGAAATAACTTTAGGGTTAGCCTCAGGTAGCAACTCATGGGGGTAGAGCTACTGGATGAGGTAGGGGGTCTACCCGACTACCCTCCTCAACCAAACTCCGAATACCATGAGCCAAGGCCTGGGAGATAGACGGCGAGTGACAATATCCGTCGTCAAAAGGAGAACAATCCAGACCACCAGCTAAGGTCCCAAATCTCTGCTCAGTTCGAAAGGAAGTTAGATTGCTATGACATCCAGGATGTTGGCTTAGAAGCAGCCATCATTTAAAGAGTGCGTAACAGCTCACTGGACGAGGAATCTAGCGCCGATAATGATCGGGAATAAGCAGGGAGCCGAAGCTGTGGATAGGGTAACCTATGGTAGGAGAGCGTTCCAGGCAGCGGCGAAGCCGTCCCGAGAGGGTAGGTGGAGCGCTTGGAAGTGAATATGCCGGCTTGAGTAACGATTAACAAGGTGAGAATCCTTGTCGCCGAATATCCAAGGTTTCCTGGGGAAGGTCATTCCGCCCAGGGTTAGCCGGGACCTAAGACGAGGCTGAAAAGCGTAGTCGATGGACATCAGGTTAATATTCCTGAGCCAGTATGGAGGACGGATTCCAAAGTTCCACGGGACTGTTAGATGTCCAGGCCCTTGAGGCCGATGTGGGATGGCGGGGTTCCAAGAAAAGCCCATACATTAGCCCGTACCAAAACTGACACAGGTGGATGTGGCGAATAGCCTAAGGCGCGCGAGAGAACGGTCGTGAAGGAACTAGGCAAATTGACCCCGTAACTTCGGGATAAGGGGGCCCTCCTCACTTCGGTGAGAGGGCGCAGAGAAAAGGATCTGGGAACTGTTTATCAAAAACACAGCTCTGTGCTAAGACGCAAGTCGATGTATACAGAGTGACGCTTGCCCGATGCCGGAATGTCAAGAGAGCGGGTCATCGCAAGAGAAGCTCGCGATCGAAGCACCGGTGAATGGCGGCCGTAACTATGACGGTCCTAAGGTAGCGAAGTTCCTTGTCGGGTAAGTTCCGACGCGCATGAATAGCGTAATCACTGGATCTCTGTCTCCACGACCGACTCGGTGAAATAGTAGTGGCGGTGAAGATGCCGCCTACCCGCAGCAAGACGGAAAGACCCCGTGGACCTTCACTATAGGTCCCTATTGGCCACGAGCATATGCTGCGTAGCATAGGTGGGAGGCTTTGACGACCGGGTTCCGGCCCGGTAAGAGCCAAAGGTGAAATACCACCCTGTGTAAGTTTGTGGCCTAACTCTGATTCCCATGAATCTGGGCAGAGGACAGTGGGTGCCGGGTAGTTTGACTGGGGCGGTCTCCTCCAAAAAGGTAACGGAGGAGCGCAAAGTTCGGCTCAGCACGGATGGAAACCGTGTTTCGAGTGTAAGAGCATAAGCCGGATTTACTGCGAGAGCGACGGCTCGAGCAGTCTCGAAAGAGGGCTCTAGTGATCCTGCGATCCCGTGTGGAAGGGTCGTAGCTCAACGGATAAAAGGTACCCCGGGGATAACAGGCTGATCGCGCCCGAGCGTCCATAGCGGCGGCGCGGTTTGGCACCTCGATGTCGGCTCATCACATCCTGGGACTGAAGGCGGCCCCAAGGGTTCGGCTGTTCGCCGATTAAAGTGGTACGCGAGCTGGGTTCAGACCGGCGTGAGCCAGGTCGGTCCCTATCTGCTGTGGGCGTTGCAAGCTTGAGAGGAGTCAACCTTAGTACGAGAGGATTGGGTTGGACGGACCCCTGGTGATCCAGTTGCACTGCTAAGTGCATCGCTGGGTAGCTACGTTCGGCAGGGATAACCGCTGAAAGCATCTAAGCGGGAAGCCCCCCTCGAGATGAGGCTTGCTAGTAGAAATACGAAAGACCCCTGGTAGACCACCAGGTTGATAGGCCGCGAGTGTAAAGGCAGAAATGCCCTCAGCTGAGCGGTACTAACGGTCGAAGTTCGGTCATACCAACCAGCCGCCGCGGGTTCTTCCCGCGACGATCTGACGTTGCACTTGACCTTACGCGCTGCACTCAAATGAAGCGTGACGCTGTTTGATTAGTTTGGATCTGCAACATGTTCATCCGTCCGGTTCTCCCGCCCACGCTGTGGGGCGGGCTGACTGGACGTGCCGCCGAAAGGCGACCCGTCTGGTTTGTCGGTGAACATGAGCGCTGGGAAACACCTGTTCCCATCCCGAACACAGCAGTTAAGCCAGCGCTGCCGATGATACTGCACTGCGGGAAAGTAGGTCATCGCCGACTTTTGGGCTCCTTCGAGGTAAACCTCAAGGAGCCCTTTTCATTTTTGCGTCACCAGCTGCCGGCCTCCGCCCTGCACCTCCAAAGCTGCCGCCCGGTATCGTGATCGGATGCGCTGGCTTGCTCTCCTCTTTTCTCTCACTCTTACCACGGCCACCCTCGCCGACGGCAAGGTCTTTCCGCGCATCCTCGGTTCCACGACCGCCCGTATCCCCGACCAGCAAGCCCTGATCTCATACTCCGACGGGGTCGAGGTGCTGGTGATCGAGACCCGGGTGGAGGCGAGCGGCGCCGAACTCGCCTGGGTTGTTCCAACACCCACCCGCCCCGAAGTCTCCGCGGGCACCACCGGCACGTTCCCCACCCTTCGAGCAATCGTCTCGCCGCGGTTGCGTGACCTTGGTGGAGCCGGACTGGTCTTGGGGCTGAACTGTCTCCTGATGGTCGTTGCGCTCGAGTTCCTGCTCTTCAAGCAGCGCAAGTCCTGGGGCGGGCCAGGAGTTCTGCTCGTGGTTCTCCTGCTCATTCTGCTTGGTTGCTTCGCGCTCCTGCCGAGCTTGGGGAAGGCCCGCGGCGGCGCAGCTGAACCAACAGCCGGTGTTGAGGTGCTCGAGCGCAACGTGGTCGGGTCGTACGACGTCGCCGTCCTCGCTGCTTCGGACGCCGGCTTGCTCATCACTTGGCTCACAACCAACGGGTTCGCTGTTCCCCGTGAAGACGAGCCCACCATCGCCGCCTATGTAAAAGAGGGCTGGTGCTTCACGGCAAGCCGCCTGCGTCGCCCCGACTCGACGAGCCCCGTTCTCACGCCCCACCCGCTCGTCCTGAAGTTCCCGACCCCCACGCCCGTGTACCCCATGAGGCTCACCGCTCACGGAATGGACGACGCCCTCGAACTCGACCTGTACGTCTTCGGCCCGGGCACCGCGTCGGCCAGCGGGATGCGGGTCATCACGACCGACGCGGTGATCCGTGTCCCTAGCACCGGGGCGCCCTCACGCGACGTTTACGAGGTGGCGCACGCCACGCTCAACGAACTCACGGCGAACGCGACGCACCTCACCCTGCTCCGCGGCGTGATCCCGCGTGAGAGCATCACGGGCGATCTGAAGATCGGGTTTGACGTCGCCAGGTCAAAGCGCCCGTGGGTGGTCAGTCATGGCACGGCACATCTCGTGAGCGCGGCGGTCGCGTCTTGCGTCGCTCTCGTTGGCATGGTCGGATCTCTTATTCGTTTCAAGGGTGCGGCCCCGCGCGAGAAGCGGGCGACCATGTTCCTCACGCTGCTGCTCGTCACCATCGGCGGGTACGCGGGCACCTTGTGGGCGATGCCGAGCGTTGACACGGTTTCCGGCCGAGCGCCCTGGCGAGAGAGCCATCGGGTGAAGCAGGGCGCGCAGGTGGCGCTGTTCTTTACCGACAGCAGCGAATCGCAAGAGCGAAGGCCTGCCACTCTCGCGGAGGCGCGTCGTCGTGTCGCCGACTTCTTCGCCGACGAGCGGGTTGAAACCAGTGAGGGCGATGGGCCCGGCCAGTACCGCCTCGAACAGCGCGACGACGATATCGACTTGGTGTATGTCGACCACTACGGGCGTGAGCAGCGTGAATGGGCGGGCACCCTCGAGCCTTCTGGTGCCGCGGACCTGGTGGAGTCTCCGACGAGCACATCAGTAGGCCGGCCGACGTCAAGTCGCTGACGGCGCCTTCCCCCGCCGGATGGCGTCTACCAGAACCTGGAGCAACCGAACCGCAACGGGCCCCGGGCGGCCGCCGCAGAGCTCCCGCCCGTTGAGGCGCGTGATGGCCGTGATCATGGTGAGGGTGCCGACCGCTATGACCTCGGTCGCGAGGTCGAGTTCCTCGACGCTGACCGGCCGATCGGAGATCTGACCCCCCTGCCGCGAGGCCTCCTCGAGCAGGATGTCGCGTGTGACCCCGCCGAGGATTGAGATGCTGCTGAGGCTGGGAGTCGCGATCTCCGTCGATCCATCCGCTCGCGGAACCGCGACGATCACGTTGGCCGACGTCGTCTCGCCCACCAGCCCATCGCGCACCAGCACTGCGTCATCGTGGCCCTGCTCATTCGCCTCAACGACGTTGAGCACACCGCCCATGAGCGCGATGGACTTGATGTGGCCGCGGAGCCAGCGCGTGTCTTCCAGCACCACTGCCGACTTGGTCGGCGGGAGGCTCGGCGCCTCGTACGCGGACAGGAGGGGAGTGGGGGAGCAGTAGCCGAAGACGGTCGGCGTCATGCCCGAGGGCTTGCGGGCGCGCACGGGGTCGTTGGGGCCGGGCGTGCCGCGGGTGACTTGCCAGTAGATGAAGCAGTCCTTCATCCTGTTCGCGGCGAGGAGCTGATCCGTGAGCGGCGCAAGCGCGGCCGCGTCCCACTCGATTCGGGACTCGCGCAGGCCGCTGTTCATTCGGGCGATGTGACGGTCCATCGCGACCACATGGCCGTCGAAGGCACGGAGCCCCTCGTAGATCCCATCCCCGAAGACAAAGCCGCGGTCAAACGCCGAAACGCGGGCTTCGGAGTGGAGGAGAAGTTGGGAGTTGAGGTGGACGATCATGGGGCCGAGGAATATCGGCGTGCGGGGTACGCCGAGCGCAATCTTCGACGCTCGGCCTGTATCTGCTCCCGCGGCATCGCGCAGGTCCTTACCGCGAGAGGACTTCCCGCCTTAGACCGCAAATCCTGCGAACGGCTCATGAGAGCGTGAGGTACTCTGGTAGAACAGGAGGACCCCCTCGATGCCAGCACCTACCGCCACGACCGCCGGACCTCTGAACGCGAACGGCCCCAAGCCCGGCAACGGCGCGGGGGCGCCATCAGTCCGCCTCTACGACGAGTCCGGAGAGGACCTGCTCCGCTCAGAGTTGTTTCCAGACCGGGTGACGCTGCTCCCCGGCGAGCCGGGCAAGGTGGTTCCGCAGTCTCGGATCCGCATTCTTTGGGGGCAGGACCTGCTGCGGGACCTGATCGATGGGCGGTACCGGACCGTCGTGTGCGGGGTGAACGACAGCGACAACAGCCACGGCATCATCGCCCAGCTCGTCGAGCTGCTGCACACGAGCCAGTGGTCGAGCAAGGCCGTGACGAGCTATGCCAAGATGTTCCAAGAGAGCGTCGGCGTCCACGCGGCCACGGACCGCGAGCCGTACGTGCTTAAGTTTGACCTGGACTCGATCCTGATCCTCGCGATCCTGCGGCCCAAGAAGAAGGACCACTTCTCGCTCGAGGACCTTTCGCGCGGGTTCAAGACCGTGAGCAAGATGATCGGTGACCGGCGCGACCGCTGGCCGGCCGCGGCGGTGTCGTTCCTGAACGCTAAAGCGAACCGGCTGATGGGCCCCGACGGCAAAGAGCCGGCGTTCGAGACGGTGCTGCAGACGATGTTTGAGGCCGGGTTCCGGGGCGACGTCTACACCGCGCCCGCGATGTGGAAGTTCGGCCACGTGGGCGTCTTCCCGAGCTACCCGTTCCCGGAGAGCCTGGAGCGGATGCGGGGCGGCAGCTCGTAATCAGAGTGCTCAGTCCTTCTTCGTAGTGCCACGCTTCACAAACGCCATCCGCTTGTTCGTGTAATCGAAGATCAATGTCGCGGGCCCGAGCATGGCGGTGCCGATGTTGCCGGCTTTGGCCGCGTTGGCGAAGGTGCCCTTGGGCTCGATCGCGAACGTGGCCTCGATCTTCTCGTGGCGGATTCCGCCGACCTCGAACCAGGCGAGCTCGGCCTTCTTGGCTTTGACGAAACCGCCCACGCCGCCGAGCTTGGCGTCGCTCGCGTCGCGGCCCTCCAGGAGTTTCTGCTCGCGGGTGATGGGCTCGTGGAAGGTGACGAACACGTTGGCGCCGGTGTCCAGGCCGAAGTTGCCTTCGCCGCCGTCGAACTTGGCGTGGACGGTCGCGGTGCGGTTGGTCACGTCGAGCGGGGTCCACCCGGCTCCTTCACGCAGCGTGTACGTCGCGGGGTCGTGGAGCGCGATGGTCGCGTTCTTGAGGTCCAGTTCGGCGACGCTGCGGGAGAGAACGCCGTAGCCGATGATGCCGACGATCTCTTCGCCGAGCGGCCCCTTGAGGAACGACAGGTCGGTCACGATGACGGGGTGATCGAGCAGCGACATCGGCCCCAGCACCACGGTCTCAGCGCGGTAGATCGGGGTCTTCGTCGCGCCGCCCACGCCCACGGCGTCGATCGATCCCGCCTCCTTGAGGCCGAGCGCCTCGATGTGCGGGGTCGAGACGACGCAGATCCCGGCGCCGGTGTCGAAGATGAACCAGCCCGCGTCCTTGCCGTTGACCTTGGGGCGGACGAGCAGCAGGCCGGGCTTGGACTTCTTCACCTCGAGCGCGGCGGGGATCGCGGCGTCGAATGTCGCCGGGCCCTCGGTGATGTCGGGCTCGTTGGCATCCGCCTTGTCCTTCTGAGCGGGCACGCTCGCGGGCGCTGTGCCCGCCGGGGGCTTCGGAGCGTCCGCGGGCTGAGAGAGCGTGGCGGAGACAGCGAGCAGCAGGATTGCGGGCGACATTGGGTTACTCCTGTGTGCGGGTGGACTTCTTCGGGGCTGGTGTGGCGGGCGCGAGCACGAAGCCGAGCGTGAGTGGAATGGTGCCATCGCCGGGGCGGCCGGCGCGCAGGATGGCATGGGCTTCCTGGATGAGTTGGTTCAGGCGTTCGATGTCCTCGCCGCGGACCCAGCCCTTGACGCGTCCGCCCCAGAGCACGCGCCGGGGTCCATCGGAGGCGGCTCCCGCGTCGAGGCCGCGCTGGAAGTCGCGCAGGGAGAGCCGCACGGCGCTGGTCACGACGGCCGCGATGTCCTGTTTGCGGACGGGCTTCGCGTAGGAGAGGCGCATGGGGTGGGCGGGGAGGTCGTAGATGGCCGCGACGTGGCGGCCGGTTTTGCGGGCATCGCGCTCGATGACCAGGCCGACCTTGAGCAGGGACTTGAGGTGGAAGTAGAGGGCATCGGGGGCGCGGTTGAGGAGCGCGGCGAGCTCGGCCGCGGAGGCGGGTCCGGAGGATGCCAGCGCGTCGATGATCTCCTGCCGCGTGGGCGAGCGGAGGGCGCGGACCTGGGCGGCGGTGCGGATGAAGGCGGGGGGGCTGGCGGGGGGAGCAGTGGGGGTGCGTGGCACGATTGAAAAAACGTATGCTGATTCAATCGTCAGGTCAAACGGCGTTGGGTCCGTCGCCGTGCCGGATGGGCGAGCATCCAGGTGAGCAGCCCCCGTGTTCCACGCTGTTCGGGTCATCCGATAAAACCGTGGGTGGAGAGCTCGAACGCCGTTTCACGCTGCTCCGCACCGAACCGGGCGTTCCTCTTTTCGTTGAGATGCTCCGAACCAAGCCTTGTTTGCTCCGCAGAAGGCTTGCTTTGGGCCGGAGTAAGCCTGGAATGCTCTGGACCAAGCTTGGTTTGAGCCGCAATGAGCTTGGTCTGCTCTGGATCAAGCCTTCTCCGCTCTGGACAGGGCTTGCTCTGCTCTGGAGCAAGCTTGTTGAGGGCCTCAGCAAGCTTGGAGTTGACCGCGGCAAGCCTGCTCGGCCGCGAAGCAGTCCTTCTCGTTCACGGCGGAATTGGAGCCGACTCCCACCGCAGCCCGTTCATCACCCCGCAGTCCGGGCAGGTGCGGTTGTTCTCGCGGCCGCGCATGTCGTGGCTGCAGCGGGCGCACACGGGGCGGGAACCGGGTGGGGGCGGGTCCTCGACGCGGGAGGCCTTGCGGGCGATGGTGGAGGCGCACTCGGGGCAGCGGACGTGGGGGGCGAGGCCCTTGCGGTTGTAGCCGCAGTAGGGGCACTCGCCGCGGCGGTAGCGTTCCAGGTCGGGGCCGATGAGGACCTTGGGCGGGATGGCGTCGGGGTGCGTGCGATCCGCGGGCGTTGTGAGGACGTAGACGGGCACGACTTTGAGGATCGGCATCTCGACGAGCGAGTTGGGCTCGAGGGCGAGGCCGCACTCGGGGCAGGGCTTGAAGTGTCCGACGCCCTTGAGGTCGTAGTCGCAGCGCGGGCAGTGCAGCGGGTGGACAGGAAAAGATGGATGGGCCGACGTGTGTGGGGGCGGCGCGGGTGGGGGCAGGCGCCACGCAGCGAGACAGGTTGGCACGGGGCACAGCGCGAGGAGGCTGTCATCCGGCGGCGGGGAGAGGACCGCTGCGCACGCGGGGCAGCGATGGGCCGCGAGGTACGCGGCCCGCAGGCGAGCGGCGAATCGGCCCCGCATGATCAGGCCGGGGACGGTCATCACGATGAAGCAGGCGAGGAAGATGCTCCACGAAAAGTGCGAGTCCTTGAACCACTTCACCCACGCGCTGAACATGGTCGACGGGAACGCGAATGCCACGAGGCTGCACAGGCCATAGACGGCGTACATGAGCCCGGGCGCCACCGTGGCGTAGAGGTAGGTTTTGATGAGCAGCTGGTACTCGGTCGCGGCCGGCTCGGCGTAGTTGTACGTGTCGGCCGGCCGTCGCCACCAGGGAAAGTCGGGCGTGCGGGGCAGCGTCGTCGCCCGGCCGAGCCGCACGACGCGGCCGCGATCGTCGCGAACGGTGGCGGCAAAGAGGCTTTTCTGATCGGGCAATGTCATCAGAGTTCATGCCCCATCTCTCACCCCCACCCCCCACCCCCCAATAGGCTCAGAACGGCCGGCGCGTCGGGTTCACCGTCAGGTTGTCGCGCCCCAGGATCAGCAGGTCGGCGACCTCGATGATCTCCTCGAAGCTCGCCTTGGCCTTCTCCGCGTCGGCGACGCTCGGCAGCAGCTTGCCGGTTTCGAGGTGCTCCTGGGTGGGGATGGCGTCGCCGGTGATGACGGTGGTGAAGCGCTCGCCGGAGAGGATGAGGCCGGAGAGGCCGGGGGTGATGCCGTGGAGGGGGAAGAGGTCGACGCGTTCGGCGAGGTGGTCGGGGGCGGGCTGGCAGCGCTTGAGGATGGCGATGTCGGTCTCGAGGAGCTGGCGGAGATTCGGATCGGAGCGGGCGCCGCCGGCCTCGCGCTCGTTGTTCACCATCTCCTTGAGGTTGGTGGCGAGGATGCCGCCGATGAACTCGCGCTCGGCGCTGGAGATCCACCAGGTGGCGTGGTCCAAGGCTTGGAGCGCGCGGCGGGTGTCGGGGAGGAAGCTGGTCAGGAAGACGTGGGTGATGTCGGTGGTCTTGAGGCCGGTGCGCTCGTGCAGGCGGGCGCTGAGGGCCTGCTCGGGGAGGCCGGGGTCCACCAGGATTCGGAGTTTGCCGCTGGTGATGAGGGTGGTGGTGGCGTGGCCGGTGCGGGCGTTGGCACGCTCATTCCACAGCGGGTTGGCGGCGAGGGTGCCGATCGAGATGACCTTGAAGTCCATGGGGCAAGGATAGAGCGACAGAAGAGGCATAGAAAACGCCGCGGGGCCTTGTTGGGGCGTCCGCGGCGTGAACAACGGAGGACTTGAGTTGACGGGAGGGAGTTACGAGAGCGACTGGGCCTGGGTCACGGGGACGGTGTAGGTGCGGCCGGCGACGTTGACGGTCACGTTGTGCATGGGGCGGAAGGCGCGGATGGAGGCCGTGATGCAGAAGGGGGTGATCGTCTGGGCGCAGGGGTCCAGGGGGGCGAGGTTGCAGAGTTCAATGAGGCCCTCGGCGCGGGAACTGAGCGTCGTGGTGAAGCCGGAAGAGCGGTTGCTGCCGTCGATGTTCACGATGATGCGGTCCTCGCTCTGGTAGGCCTTGAAGCTGAGTTCGTAGGGGGCGACCTCGACGCGGTGGCGGGGGTAGTGCTTCTCGATCACCACGACCTCGGGGCGGTGGGGGCGGCCGATGATGATCTCGGGGCGGATGACGATCTGGGTGCCGCCCTTGCGGTCCTTGCCCCAGTCACGACCGTGGTCGTGGCCGCGGTCATGCTGGCGGTGCTCGTCGCGGCCGCGGCGCCAGCCGTCGCGGCCCTCGGCGAGGGCGAAGGGCGTGATGAGGGAGACCGCGATCAGGGGCATGGCCACGAGGGCGGCCTTGCGGGTGTTCTTCAGGGAAAGGACGCGGTTGATGCGGGCGAACATGACTCGACTCCTTCGACGTTCCGGCGGGGGCGGGGTTTGATCCATTGATCCCCTCGCCGGGTTGAGTGCTTGGTGAGGCGGGCAAGTGTTAGTCCTTGCTAGCCTCGTACCAGTTCAACGCGGGAGGGGCGGGTTTGTTGCACGCCTGGAGGGATTTTCGGGACAGGTGCGTCCAGGTGAGAATCTGGGCTGTTTCCACAGGGTTTCGGGTGGATGGAGGCAGTGGAAAACCGGGGTCTTGCGGTCGCGGCCCTTGAAGGGGGAACCGGGGTTCCAGCGCGGCGTATGGGCGAGTTCCGAAGGGTGCTGTCGCGCCCATGGGGTGTCGGTTTTTTGTCTTCAGGTTTCAACTTCTACATGGAGCGCGAGATGCGGAATGCTGCTTTGATCGGCGTGGGTGTGATTGCGGCGATGGCGGGCACGGCGTGGTCGCAGTGCACCCCGTCGTGGGATCGGTCGCTGGGCAACCCGGGCGCGACCGACCCGTTGGGTGGGTCGATTGGGTACGTCGGCGCGATGACGATGTACCAGGGCGATCTCGTGGTGAGCGGCTCCTTCAAGGGCATGGCCAACGTCCCGGACACCAAGTACATCGCGCGGTGGGACTTCGATACGAGCACCTGGTCGCCCTTCCTGACGGGTCTGGGTGATGCCCCGAGCAACTCGTTCGGGACTTCGTTTGCGCACATGGGCGGCGATCTCTATGTGGGCGGGTTCTACGCGGACGCCGCGGGCGTGCCGGACACCAAGAGCATCTCGCGCTGGGACGGGACGCAGTTCCATTCGCTGGGGACTGGCTGGGGCTTCAACACGGTCAACTCGGTGTGGTCGATGACGGCGTCGAACTTCACCGGGCAGGATCGGGTGTACTTCGGCGGGTTCTTCGAGGTGCTGGCGGGGAACCCCGCGGCCAACGTGGCGATGTGGGACGGGACCACCGTGACCCCGATTGTCGCTTCGATGCCGACGCTTGTTTCCCCGCAGGGCAGCATCAATCCGCTGGTCACCGCGATGGTCGTTCACGACGACGGCATGGGCGCCGGGCCCCAGCTGTACATCGGCGGCCGGTTCAACAGCATCGACGGCCAGACGATCCTGAACGTGGCCCGCTGGAACGGGACGACCTGGTCCGCGGTCGGCACGAACCTTGGCAACACGATCATCACCGCTGAGGTGGACACCCTTGTGTCCTGGAACGGGCAGCTGTACATGGGCGGCACCAACATGCGCGTGAATGGCGCCCTGCAGCAGGTCGCACGCTGGGACGGCACGACCTGGACGGGTGTGGGCCAGAACACCACCGGACGCGTGTGGAAGCTGGCCCCGTTCAATGACGGCAGCGGCGAGAAGCTCTACGCCACGGGCACGTTCCTGAACTCAGCGGCCCCGGTCACGCCGCTCAACCGCATCGCGCGGTTTGATGGCACCACGTGGGCCGCGGTCGACGGCGGTGCCGATGCGCAGGCGGTCACGATGCTGGTGAACGACGGGAAGCTCCACATCGGTGGCTCGTTCTCCAACGTCGGCGGCGCCCCGTCCACCCGGATCGTCACCCGCACCTCCTGCCCGCCCTGCGGCAGCCAGGACTACAACGGGGACGGCGACTTCGGGACCGATGCCGACATCGAGGCGTTCTTCGCGTGCCTGGGCGGCAGCTGCTGCGCCACGTGCTGGTACCTCGGGTCGGACTTCAACGGGGACGGTGACTTCGGCACCGACCAGGACATCGAGGCGTTCTTCCGCGTGCTGGGCGGCGGGAGCTGCTGAGCGCGGGCTTCGTGCAGCACGACGTGTGCTCACTCGTATGAGTTGATTGAGAAGGCCGCCCCGTCCGGGCGGCCTTTTTCATTTCCGTTACCATGAAAGAGGAGCGGTGAACGCACCATCACACGTGGGGGCGCATTGGCGGATCGAAGGCCGGTACCGGGGCGGAGTTCGGGTTGGGCGAGGGCGCTTGCAAGCGGGCTCGCACGCGCCGGTGTCAGCCCGAACGCGATCTCCATCGGCGGGATGGTCGCGGGTGTCGGCGCGGGCGCGGCCCTGTGGGCGACCGGTCGCGACGGGCTTGGGCCGTCAGCACTGTGGTTTGTGGTGGCCGCGGTGCTGATGCCGCTCCGGCTGCTCGCGAACATGCTCGACGGCATGGTGGCGGTGGAGTTCGGCAGGGTGGGCCCGACGGGTGAGTTGTACAACGACGTGCCCGACCGGGTGTCGGACACGGCGGTGCTTGTTGGCGCGGGTTACGCCGTGGGCTCGGACCCGCTGCTGGGGGTGTGGGCGGCGCTCATGGCGATGTTCGTGACCTACGTCCGGACGCTGGGGCGATCGACGGGTCTGGCGTCGGACTTCCGCGGGCCCATGGCCAAGCCGCAGCGGATGATGGTGATGATCGCGGCGTGCATTCTCGCGGCGGCGCTTGGTGCGGAGTGGCCGGCGGTGGAGGTGGGTGGGCGCGGGTATGGCGTCGTGGGAGTGGGGCTGGTAGTGGTGATCGCGGGGTGCGGGGTCACGGCATTCCGAAGATTGATTGGAATCGCGCGCGGGCTGCACGCGCGCTCCAAGGGGACTTGAAGGCATGAATGAGCTGCTGGACACAAGCGGGATGTTCGAGAGCCCGGTGGCGCGGTGGGGGGCGGTCGCGGCCGGCCTCGCGCTGCTGGTGGCGCCGCTGCTGACTGTGGTGCTCGAGCGGCTGCGGCTTCTTGGTGAGAAGACCCGCAAGGACATCTGGACGCGGTACTTCACCTGGCTCGTGCTCGCCCCGGTCATGATCGCGGCGGTGCTTGCGTGCCCGGCCTCGGCGATCGCGGGCGTGCTGCTGGTGTCGCTGCTGTGCTACCGCGAGTTCGCGCGGGCGACGGGGCTCTTTCGGCACCTGCTCATGAGCGTGATCGTCGCGGGGGGGATCATCCTCACGGCGTGGGCGAACCTGGACAACTGGTATGGGCTGTACGTCGCGCTGCCGGCGCTGGTGCTCACGGTGCTCTCGGCCGCGGCGGTGCTGCCGGATGAGCCCAAGGGGTACCTGCAACGCGTGTCGCTCGCGGCGGTGGCCTTCCTGCTGTTCGGCACGGGCATGAACTATCTGGGCCTGCTTGCCAACTACCCGGGGTATCGGCCCATCCTGATGTTGCTGATCGCGTGCAGCCAGCTGTCGGACATCGCCGCTTACTGCTTCGGCAAGGCGATGGGCCGCCGCAAGCTGTTCCCCAACACCAGCCCCAACAAGACGCTGGGCGGGCATGTTGGCGCGATGATCGTCATTGCCCCCCTCGCCGCGTTTGCCGGTCACATCATCTTCAAGGATTCGCCCATCGACACACCGCTGCGGCTCGCCGGGCTGGGGCTGATCATCGCGGCGGGCGCGCAGCTTGGGGACCTCGTGATCGGGTCGATCAAGCGCGACATTGGGATCAAGGACATGGGCGCGACCCTGCCAGGACACGGCGGGTTCCTGGACCGTTTCAACTCGCTCCTGCTGATCGCCCCCGCGGCCTTCCACTACATCAACTTTTTCGGCGGCTTCGACATCCCCATCACGCGACGCCACCTGTTCCAGCAGTTGCTGGACGTCATTGGCGTTGGGGGTGCGGCTTGAAGGACTGGTCCTACGACACCGCGAAGGACCACGGCGTTGCGCCCGTGGAGCGCTTCCGCTCCACGAAGCGTGAGGCGGGGTTGATCTCGACGCTGACGCACATGGCGACCATGAGCGCCATGGTGGGGTTTTTCCGCACGTTCCACCGGATGCGCGTTGTGGACCGCGGGCGATTCCCGTTGAAGCCGCCATTTGTCGTGTGCGCGAACCACTCCAGCCACTTCGACGCCATCATCCTTGCGGCCGCGATGCCGCCGCAGGCGCGGGCGGTTGCGTACGCGGTGGCCGCGGGGGATGTGTTCTTTACCACGGCGACGAGCTCGGTGCTGTCGTCCCTGCTCGTGAATGCGCTGCCGCTGTGGCGGAAGAAGGTGACGACGCACGCGCTGGAGGAGCTGCGCGAGCGGCTGCAGGAGGGTCACACAGGGCTGATCCTGTTCCCCGAGGGTGCCCGTTCGCGGGATGGTGGCCCGCTGAAGTTCAAGCCGGGCATCGGGATGATCATCGCGGGGACGAGCGTGCCGGTGGTGCCGTGTCACATCGAGGGGGCGTTCGAGTCGATGCCGCCGGGCGCGAAGATTCCCCGGCCGTACAAGATCACGGTGAGAGTGGGGGAGCCGCTGACCTTTGAGACCGCCGAGCGCAGCCGTGCCGGGTGGGAGTCGGTGTCGATGGGGATCCGGGCGAGCATCGCGGCGATGTCGCCGAAGCCTTGGCCAGCCGCGGCGGTTGAAGATCAGAAAGTGAACGGCGGGTGATTTAGATGGTGGTCAGCGCCGTCGTCGCTGACTGCCTCGGAGTTCGTCCTCGAAGGCGCGGGCGGCGGCGCTGGGAGCCCGGTCGGCGCGCCGGACAATCGCGAGCTTGCGGGCCAAACGCTGATCGTGACACCCGAGCCCCTCGCCCTCAACGAGCCCGAATCGGGAGACGAATCCCACGCCGATCCCCGCGGCCACCATCTGTTTGATCGACTCAAGCGACCGAAGCTCCATCACGACGTTGAGCGCGACGCCGGCGGCCGCGCTCGCGTGGTCGATCATGTCACGCACGGCGGTGCCCGCTTCGAATGCGACGAGCGAGTCGCCCGCCAGGTCCTGCCATCGGAACTGCTTTTTGCCCGAGAGCGGGTGACCAGATGGGACGATGAGGCGGAGTTCGTCCTCAACCAGCGGGGTCGTCACCAGGTCGCGGGCGATCGTCTGGTCGAGCGGGAGCGTGACGATCCCGAGGTCAAGCTCGCCCGCGAGCACGGCCGCAGCCACGGCGCGTGAGCCCGCTTCACGGACGAAGAAGCGCAGTCCGGGGTGCGCGGAACGAACGGCGGAAACCACGCGCGGCAGGAGGTAGGTTGTCGCAGTCGCGCCGCCGCCGACACGGATCGAGCCGCGTTCCAGCCCGACGACTTCGCGCACGGCGCGGACGGCAGAGTCGGCACGCCGAACGGTGTCTTCCGCGGCCGCGAGGAACACGCGACCGGCCTCAGTGAGCTCGACGCCGCGTCCGGTCCGGTGCAGGAGCGGAGCACCGACCTCGACCTCGAGTTTCCGCAGCGCCGCCGAAAGGGCGGGCTGAGTGACCCCGAGCGTTCGCGCGGCACGTGTCATGTGTCCCGCGGTCGCGATCGCGATGAAGTAGCGGAGAGAGGTCAGTTCCACTGCGAGCAGCCTAGCGGAAATGAAAAACCCGCCGGCAGGGCCGACGGGTCAATGAACTCACAAGTCGTTTCGAACTCAGGCCTTCGCGGCCTCGGCACGCATCCACGCGGGCTGCTGGGCCTTGTCGTCGCTGGGGCGGACGTGGACCTTGCGGCCACGGTAGATCACATTGCCCGTCGCGACGGAGAAGAGGGTGTCGTCCTTGCCGCGGAGGACGTTGAAGCCCGGCATGAAGGGCGTCCCGACCTGGCGGACGATGATCGAGCCCGGCTGGCAGACTTCGCCGCCGAAGAGCTTGATGCCACGGAACTGCGGGTTGGAGTCGCGGCCGTTCTTGGTTGAACCCTGGCCCTTTTTATGTGCCATGACGAGAACCTTCCTTCAATCGGGCAAGGAGCCCGCGGGTGAGCGAATGTGGGAGGGAAGGTTAGACCGCTGGCGGGCGTGGGTCTAGTGGCCTAGAGGTTCCGGTAAGCGTCCTTGCGGTCGGCGATCCGGACCACCGTGATCAGGACGATCCGGTCCTCGATGATGTACAGAATACGGTATTCGCCGGCGGCGACGCGCCAGAGGTCCGATGATCCTTTCAGTTTCTTGCACCCCTCAGGTCGGGGATGCAGTTCGAGGGAGTCGATGGTCTTCTCGATGTGCTCTCGGGCTTTGCGAGGGAGAGCCGCCAGTTCTTTCCGAGCCCGTTTCGTGACTGTGACGATGTACCTGGCGGAACTCACCATGGCGGGAGTATGCCTGACCTCACTTTTTTTTGCGTTTCCCGATCCCGAGTTCCGCCTTCACCTGTTCCCAGGAAAACCGCTCAGAATCCTTCAACGCCTCATGGGCCGCTCGGATATCAGCCTCATCCTCAAGGCGCTCCAGCAGCTCCAAATCGTCAATGGAAACTAAGGCGGCAACGTCCCGGCCATTCCGCTGGACCACGATCCGTTCGTGCTCGACCCGGACCTTGTCGAGGGTTGCGGAGAAGTCGTCGCGGGCCTGCTTGGCAGAGATCTTGATCATGTACAAAGTGTACACTTTGTACATACCCAGGACCAGTCAGAAGGGCTGATTTCGCCGATGCTGGTCGGTGACTTACCTCATCACCCAGCGCTTCTCGATCAGATCGAAGGGCTTGGAGCCCTGGTCGCGGACCTCCCCGGTGGGCTGGTACTTCAGCTGGAGGGTCTTGCGGAGCGTGGTCTTGACGGTCTTTCCGGTCTTGGCATCCTTGGACTCGACCGTCTTGGTCTCGCCGCTGAAGCCGCTGCCGTAGATCGTCATCTCGCTGAACCGCAGGGTCGTGGCGGGCCAGACCACCAGGCCGTCCTTGGCATTGCCCTCACCCTGGAGGAGCATGCCGACGATGCTGATCTGGTCCTCAAGGAACTGGTTATCCAGGCGCTCCAGCAGGTTCTTGGTCACGCCGGCGGGGACGTCCCGCCCGGAGCGGACAACGTCGCCCTTCTCGTTGGTCATCTCGAACGACGGCGTAAAGAGCATGTCCTTGCCCGTCGCGTTGGTCACCGTGTACGTGAGGTAGAAGTACCCCTTGGCGCCGTTGCCATCGTCAACGCTGGCATAGCGGAGCTGACCCGGATCAACCGTCAGCTCCCACTTCTTCGGGATGGGATCGGGCTCGGGCCCCAAGCCAATCGCCGAGCCAACGCCCATGAGGGCCGCGGCGGCGAGGGTGAGGGTGCCGGCGATCCGGAAGAATGAGCGACGGGTGGTTTGGGTGGTCATGGTGGGTTCCCGGCAGAAGTGCAAGCCGCCCAGTCTACTACTGGAATCGGGGGCGTCAAACCGACGTACCGTTGCGCACCGTGAGTCGTTCGGTTCCAAACTCCGCTCAGGCAGGCCGCCCTTCAGCGGTGAGGATATCCCCTGACTTGGCTTTGGCCGCGGCGACCCGGCTGGTCTCGCAGTCAACCAACGACATTGAAGGGGCCGCACGGCGGCTGGTGGCGTCGGCCCCAGCTCACGGAATTGACCTGTCCCTGATCTGGGCGACGCTGGACCAGCGGCGACGGGTGCGGCAGGCGTGTCTGGCGGTGCCCGGGGCGGGGCGCACGGCCATGCTGTTCCTCAGTGAGCCTGAGCCGGACGGCGATGGCCCCGCGGCGTTGGAAGAGCGTGTGGCGGTTCTGGACGCCGCGTGTGCTCACCTGGGGAAGGAGCCGAGCAAGCGCGTCCACATTGGGCAGGCGCTCCCTGACCCGAGCGAGCCCTGGTTCGTGGCGGCGTTGGAAGCCGCGGCGTTCACCAAGGTGGGCCACCTGAGCTACCTGCGTCGACCAGCGGGGCCCGTGCCCAAAGCACGCAAGAAGTTCGAGTTTGCGGAGGGCATTACCCTCACCCGGGTCAGTGATCTCGCAAAGTCGAAGATCGATGGGATGCTCGTGGAGGCGATGGACCGCTCGTACCTCGACACGCTCGATTGCCCGGAGCTGTGCGGGCTGCGTGAGACCAAAGACATCCTCGCGTCGCACAAGGACACCGGGAAGCTGGACACCTCGACGTGGTGGCTTGTGTGCAAAGAAGGGCAGCCGCACGGGTGCGGGCTTTTCAGCGCGGTCCCGGACGCCGCGTCGTGCGAGCTGGTGTACCTGGGTTTGTCGCCTGAAATCAGGGGCAAAGGACTCGGAAAGCACCTTCTGACGCTTGGGATTGAGGAGCTGCGCCGCAAGCATTCGTCGTGGCCGATGACGCTTGCCGTGGATCAGCGGAATGAGCCGGCGCTCCACCTCTACAGGGCGTTTGGGTTCAAGAGCTTCGGAGACCGAATCGCGTTTGTGCGGCCGGTGCATGGACTTGCGCGCTGAGGCCCCATGAAGGTTCGCTCACAAGCAGTTTGCACACGTCTTATCCACGCCGACGATTTGAGAACGTGCGTAAGTATTTCTTCACGGCGCTAAGTCTTTGCGCCGCACATGCCAGATAGCGACAGGCCGCTTGGTGGACCGTGTTGATGGACGTTCGAGGGATTGAACGGCGGCGTGTGATCGCTTACCTTCCGCCCCGCACCGCCCGCAGCGACAACGCGACGGACGGGTGCTTCTGAAGGCCATGGATTGGCCGTCTGTGTGACGCGTGGGCGGGGACATCGAACCCGTCAGGACCCCGAAAACTGGGGGCGGTGGCGAGCCTGACAGTCAGGGCGCTATCACTACGCGATTCCGCGGAACTGTGAAGGATTCTCCAACTCGATCGGGATGTACCGGGCTCAGCCGCGTTCGCATGGACACGCACGCGGCCACGGTGATCCTTCGCGCTCGCGGCGAGGGGGCACCACCGGTGGAGGATTCGTCCGTGGGTCGGCTGGCCTGTGGAGTCGGGCATGACGGTGATGAACGCACGCGTGGATGGCGGCGGGACAAAGGCGGCGGAGCTTGAGGAGGCAAGCGGAGTGACGGCGGACAAGGTGCTGGAGCGGTTGGAGACCGATCTGGGCCATGACAAGATGCAGCGGTACTTCAGCGGGCAGACGCGGTTCACAATGATCGGCAACCGCCTGGACGTGACGGTCGCGAACAACCTGCTGGCGAAGATGCTGAGCAGCCAGTTCGGCGAGAACATCAAGAAGGCGGTGATCGCCGCGGGCGCAACGCCGGTGGAGGTTCACTTCACGGTTGACCGCGGAGCCTTCGGTGCGGGGGCAGTCGCGACTTCGGCAGCAGCACCCGCGGCGAGCCGCGCCATCCAGCGCCACCGCCCCGCCCCCAAGCCTGTCGGGCGGTACCGCTTCGAGACGTTTGTGATCGGCGCGGCCAACCGCCTGGCGCACGCCGCGGCGCTGCGGATGGCCGAGGAGACCGGGGCCGCGGCCCCGCTGTTCCTGCACGGCAGCTGCGGGCTGGGCAAGACGCACCTCCTCCAAGCGACCGTGACCCGCTTCCTGGAGCGTCGTCCCACGGCCATCGTGAAGTACACCACCGCCGAGGCCTTCACCAACGAGTTCATCACGGCCGTGCGCACCGGCAAAGTCGATGGTTTCCGCAAGGCGTACCGCAAGGTGGACCTGCTGTGCATCGATGACGTCCACTTCCTTTCCAACAAGGAAGCCACGCAAACCGAGCTGCTGCACACCTTCGACGCCATCGGCCTGGACGGCGCCCGCGTCGTGCTGGCCAGCGACGAGCACCCGCGCGAGATCAAGAAGCTGAGCGACAAGCTGGTGTCGCGGTTCATGGCTGGGGCGGTGGTCAAGATCGAGACGCCCGACGCAGAGCTGCGGGTCGCGCTGATCCGGCACCTCGCGGCGTCACGCACGATGAAGCTCGACGAGCTCGCGGTGAAGCTGCTGTGCGACCGCAGCGCGCGGTCCATTGGCTCCCTCGGCGGGTTCGGCGGCTCGGTGCGTGAGCTCGAGGGCTTGCTGATCCAGATCGAGGCGATCCACCGGCTGCTGCCGGACTCGACTTCCGACCACGGCGAGATCAGCCTCGGGCTGGTGCGCCGGGCGCTGGGGCTGAGCAACACCGACGATGCCAAGGACACCGGCCCCGCGCCGGCCCTGCGGCCCCGCCGGCCCATCGCGGCCCAGACGGTGATCGCGGAGGTCTGCCGTGGGCTCAATGTGGATTTGTCGGACTTCATGGGTAAGGGTCGCCACCCGCGCGTGGTGCTGGCCCGGTCGGTCACGAGCTTTGTGTGCCGCAAGCTGACGACGCTGAGCTTCCCCGAGATCGCCCGGGCGATGGGGCGCGGCAACCACTCCACCGTCATCACCGCCCACCGGCGCGTCGAGCGTGACATCCCGAAGAAGGATCCGTTGCCCGCCGAGCTCGCGCCCAATCACGCCGGCTGCACGCTGGTTGAACTCCTGGACGCGATGTCCAAGACGATCGTCCGCAACGCCTCCGGGATCTAACGTGGCACGACCGTGCTCTGACGGTCGTGGCGCTTGAAAATGCGAATGACCGAAGTGGTGGCCCGGAACCGGGCTTGGTGAATCGCGGCCTTGGGAACCCGGGAGCGGCAGAATCGGTTGGCACGGATTGCCTCCGACCCGCTCCCGGGCTCCCAGGGCCGCGGTTTTTGGCTTGGCTGCTATCATTAAAAACGATGGATTACAGGGGCACATTTGAGGATGGGGTGATCCGGCCGGATGGGGAGGTCAACCTGCCCAATGGGACGCCGGTGGAGTTTCACCCGGTGCGCCGCGACATGGCCGCCGAGATCGAACGGGCCGACCACCTCGCTCGGAACCCGCCAACCCTCGATGAACTCACGGAAGGGGTGAAGCCCTTCCGTTCGCTCGACGATCTCCCGAAGGTTTGGCCGGATGACGATGACGTTGACGAGTTCATCCGTTCGATCAGGGATCGCAAGTGAACGGCCGTGTCGCGCTCGATACCGACGTGCCCTCCTACCTGTTCAAGAAGGACAGCCGATCGTCGCTCTTTACGCCCCACATGCGGAACCGGCAGCCGATCGTGTCCGTGATGACGGTGGGCGAGGTACGCCGATGGGCGATCGAACGGGGTGGGGGCTGGAGCGGATCAGTGGCTTGGACTCAGCGCTCGCCGGATACGCCATCGCGCCCCTCACCGAGCGGACAGCCAGAATCTGGGCGGATGTGTTCGTCAGCCGCTCTCGCGCGGGGCGGCCCATTGAAGTAAGCGATTGCTGGGTGGCGGCCAGTGCCTTGGAATACGAAGTTCCGCTCATCACCAACAACCAGCGCCACTTCGAGGGCATCGAGGGGCTGCAGGTCCTCGGACCTGTCAAGTCCTGAGTGGCTGGGTGGCAAGGGCATAATGCCGGCACGATCCAGCCATTCCACGCTACCCTTCCCCCATGTCAGCCATCGAAATCCCCCTCTCGCGTCCTGACATCACCGACCTCGAAGAGCAGCTGGTCCTCAAGGTGCTGAGGTCCGGGCGCCTCGCGATGGGGCCGGTCACCGAGCAGTTCGAGACGCTCGTCGCAACCGCGGCGGACTGCCGTTACGGCGTCGCCGTCTCCTCCGGCACGTGCGGGCTGTACCTGTCCCTGCTGGCGCTCAACATCCGGCCCGGCGACGAGATCATCACGACCCCCTTCTCGTTCATCGCGTCCTCGAACGTGATCCTGATGTGCGGGGCGAAGCCGGTGTTCGTGGACATCTGCCCCAAGAGCCTGAACATGGACCCCAAGGCGGTGGAGGCGGCGATCACGCCCAAGACCCGCGCGATCGTGGCCGTGGAGACTTTCGGCAACCCGATGTACATGGACCAGTACGCGGCCATCGCCGCGCGCCACGAGATCCCGCTGATCGAGGATTGCTGCGAGGCCCTTGGCACCACACACAAGGGCCGCCCCGCGGGTCACTTCGGGCGTGTGGGCGTCTTCGGGTTCTACCCCAATAAGCAGATCACCACCGGTGAGGGCGGCATGATCGTGACTGACGATCAGCGTCTCGCGGAGATGTGCCGTTCGCTGCGGAACCAGGGGCGGGCGCTGGGTTATCGAGCGGACTCGCCCGGCAGCGCGAGCGTCGGTGGCAAGCCCACCGGGTCATGGCTCCACCACGAGCGGCTCGGTTTCAACTACCGAATGAGCGAGGTCAACGCCGCGATCGGCCTTGGGCAGATGCGCCGCCTGGACGAGATCATTGCGAAGCGCCAGAAGGTCGCGCAGATGTACATGGACCGCCTGGGCGGCCACTCGCACCTGATCCTTCCCACCATCGATCCACAGAGCGAGATGAGCTGGTTCGTCTACGTCGTGCGCCTCGAGCCCAGCTACACCAGCGAGGAGCGCGACCGCATCATCCGGGGCCTCCGCGCCAACGACATCGGCAGCGCCGACTACTTCCCCTGCATCCACCTCCAGCCCTTCTACCAGGAGCAGTTCGGCTTCCGCCCCGGCATGTTCGCCATCGCCGAGAGCGTCAGCCAGCGGACCATCGCGCTGCCGTTCTTCAACGACATGACCCCCCAGCAGGTCGACGCGGTCGCGGCGACCCTGGAACTGCTGATCAAGAAAGAGAACCTCTCGCGGGTGTGAGCCTCGCCACGCCCGCTCAGGCCGCCCGCACACCCGCGTAGAAGTTCCCCTTGATCTGGTCAAAGGTCAGCGTTGCATAACCCGAGCCCGACTCGTAACTCGTACCGCTCACGCCCCAGGGGTTCCGCACGGTGTACGTCGTCTTGCCGCCTTCCATCGCGGCGCTCACCAGCGTGTACGCGTGCCCGCCCACCAGCATTTTCGACGTGAGCTCGGTCGCGAGGGTCACGGCCCGCCCGGCAGCCAGGTCGCCCGACATCAGCGAGTAGAACGACGACTCATTCATAAACACGCTGAAGCTGGTGGCCTTGAAGCCCAGTGTGCGGTACGAGTCCTCCATCCAGCCCGCGTTCAGCGACTTGTACGTGTTTGCGCCGGTCCGGAAGTACGCGTACGCCTTTTCCATCACCGCGCCCCAGATCGCGCCGCTGTCGCCCGGATGGGCGTACATGTACCCATCCCAAGGCCCGCTGGGCATCTGGTTATTGACTCGGACGTAAGTCGCAACGCCCGACTTCATGAACTGCACGACATATGTCCCGTCGCCGAGGTCAACCGCCGTTTCCCGCAGAACCGCCGGCTGCTCGCCCGCGAACGCCGCGAGAGACGCCAGGAAGTAGCAGTCGCCGATGGCGCCCTGGTTGACGTCGTCCGCAGTGGGGGAGGCGCCCCACAGCGAGCCCGACGCCTTGAACGTCGTACCGGAGTCGATCGGATTCACGAGCGAAGCGCCTGTGGCCTTGCTGACACCACCCGCGAAGCTCGACACGTAATGCACCGACGCCGTGCCGGTGAAGGAATCTCCGGTGTCTAGCCAGACGCCCACATTTGACGCACTGCTGCTGACCTTCGTCGCGGCCCCACTGAGGGCCGTGATCGTCGTGCGAACCGTCACCGAGGACGCGATCGTGATCGAATCCAGACCGCCGCGATCATGGATGAACAGCCCCGAGGGCATGGTGTATGACGTCGTCACCCCGCCGATGGTGACAAGCAGTTTGCCGCTGCTCTGGCTCACGCTGATCGTGTCGGACGCCGGCGACGTCACTACGAGCTCCGTCCCATACCGCCAGCCCACCGTCGCCGTGCTCACGGCCGCCGCGGGAGCCTTCACACTCGCGGTGCCATACGCGCTCGACGACTTGGTCTGATGCACCGCCAGCACCCTGAAGTACACGGCAGACCCCGCCCCAAGGGACTCGCTGTACGTCTTCGCGGCCCCGCCGGCGATCTCCTTCGCCAGCGTGAACGTCGTCCCATTGGTGGAGCGGAACACCCGGTACCCGACCGTCGCCGGGTTCGTGTCGGTCCATGTCACCACGGCCTTGCCCGCCGCGACCGAGGCCGTCGCCGTCGGCGTGGCAATGGCCGCCTTCACCTGAATCGTCCGCGACGCGATCGCCGACGACGGTCCCTTGACCATCACGCGGTAGAAGTACGTCGTCCCCGGTGTGACCGTCTTATCAACGTACCCCACCGCCGTCTTGCTCACGCTGAAGCTCGTCCACGTCTTCCCGTCGGGCGACCGCTGCACCGTCACCGAGCTGGCCGTGGGATCAACCCCCGACCACTTGACCGTTACGCTGCTCGCACTACCTGTCCCGGAGGTCATCACCGGCAAGGTGAGCCCCACAGCCGCCCGGGCCCCATGCCCGAACAGCCCCATCCCCCGTTCCCCCGCGACCTCCGCAACTCGCCCCAGCCGCGGCTGGTCTGACAGGTCCACCAGCCCCCCGGACGGGTCTGCGGACATGAGCGTCCGCCCCTCGAGTGCCTCAAAGGGCGTCCCGTTCATCTCGGCGAGCATCCGTTCCACGCACATCAGGGCCCGGTGAATCACTGGAGTTCCTCCCGCAAGGGAGAGCCTGCGATTCAGGCCGGGCCGTGGCTGGTGACCTTGAATGATGGTTTTGGGGGCCCGCCGGCACAGCCCTTCCAATCGGAAGTCACCCCCCGAAAAGGTCTTGTAACTCGCCCTTGGGTGCTGGGGCTTGTCCTCCGCGGGTGACCGGCCAATACTTGAGGCCCTGCCCAGATCGGGCCGGGTTCTCTTTTGAGGTGTGGTATGCCCAACGTTTGCGCCCTGACTGGTAAGAAGACCTCCCGTGGCATGAAGCGCGCCTGGCGCGGCCAGGCCGTGTCCAAGGGCGGCTTCGGCCTCAAGCCCACGGGCATCACCCGCCGCACCTTCAAGCCGAATCTCCAGAACCTGACCGCCATCATCGATGGCGTCGCCCAGCGGGTGAAGGTCTCGACCAAGGCCATCCGCACCGGCCTGGTCGTCAAGCCCCTCAAGCGCAAGTACGGCTACACCCGCCAGCAGAAGGCCGCGGCCGCCGGGAACTGAAGCTGACCAATGTGAACTCTACGAGGCGGCTCCTCTGAGCCGCCTTTTTTCATGGGCCGGTGGCGCGGACGATGTCGCCCCGTGTGTCAATCTCCACTCGCGCGACCGGCCGAAGCGGGATCGGAAGGTGGTAGCGTGTTCCGCGTTTCTCACCAGTCCGGGTAAGGGCCCCTGACTCCACCAACTCGGCGAGGTCTCGCGTAGCAGTTGCTGAAGTCGTCTTGTTGATGGCGACATACTTCCCCGCGCTGAGCCCACCTTTGAACCCTTCGGGACCTTCCGCAAACATGCGGAGCAGCGCCGCTAACTGGCGGGGGTTTGCGCTGGAGGTCCAGCGGTCCAGGTACCTCGTTTTGTCCATGAGAAACTGGACCTGAACGAGCGTCCGCTCCTGAGCCTCGAGCGTCACGCCGGCGAACCACGCCAGCCAATCCGTCACCTCCGTTTGCTTATTGGCAAGCTCCAGGTTGGCGTAGTACTCGCGTCTCCTTCGGAGGATGGTCATCGCCATTGATGTCAGCAGTGGCTGCCCGATGCTCTGGGCCAGTGCTTTCTCAATCACGGCCCGGCCAACACGCCCGTTCCCGTCCTCAAACGGATGGATGCACTCGAAGTACAGGTGGGCAATCCCCGCCCGCGTGACCGCCGGGAGCCGCTCGGCTCCCGCTGGGCCCGAACGGTGGAACCACCTGATGAACTCGGCCATCTCGCGAGAAACCCGCTCCGAGGGGGGAGCTTCGAAGTGGACCTTTGTTCGCCCCATCGCCCCAGACACGACCTGCATCGGTTCCGCATGCGTGCGGTATCGCCCGATGTCACGCAGATCGTCCCGCCCGCGCATCATCCGGCCGTGCCAATCGCAGAGGGTTTCCTCAGTGAGCGGATCGGAGTAGTTGCGGAACAAGTCCACCATGACCTCACCGATTCCACGCTCCCCGGGAGACACGCGCCTTGCGTCACTCGCGAGCCCCAGATCGCGCCGGATCGAGGACTGCACACTGTCGCGGTTCAGCAGTTCCCCCTCGATCTCGGAGGTGGTCATGGCTTCCTCGCTCAGGATCGTGATGAGGAGTTGCTCGTGGTCGGCCTCCCGGAGGTGGCCGAACATGCCCACAAACTGGCCGCTGCGGTGCAAGAACGCGTCTTCCGCGCGATTGAGCCGCTGCTCGTCCCAAGTGAATCGAGGCCAATCCGGGGATGTCCAGTTCCAAGCCATGATCGATATCCTACCCCAGATATCGATCATTCGGCGGCATTACATGATCGATAACACGCCCCGATATCGATCACGCCCGATTACTCACCCCTCCGGCACGATCGCGATCTTCCCATCCTTCTTCAGGATCGCGTACTTCACCTGCTCCAGCCGTTCCAGCCCCTGTGTCTCTCGGGCCGCCTCCAGAACGTCCTCCTCGTCCACCCGCTCCTTCTTCGCCCGGTCCTTGATCAGCCGCCCGTGCTCGACGATCACCACCGGCACCCCGTCCAGCACCCGCTCCACCGCCGGGCTCTTCTGTTTGATGATCGACAAGCCCAGGTTGATCACCGCGAACGTGAGGATCAGCAGGAACGCGTGGGTCATTGAGTGGTCGTCGTCCACCATCGCCTGCTGCGTCGTCTCGCTGATGATGAGCAGCAGCAAGAGGTCAAACGGCGTCGCCTCGCCGAGCGTCCGCTTGCCCGTGAGCCGGAACACCAGCAGCAGGAAGCCGTACATCGCGACAACCCGGATCACGGAGTCCAAAGCGACCTCCTACGGCAGCGCAAACTGCTCGATCCGCACCCGCTGCGGTACGCCCCCACGAATGTCCCCCGCCTGCAATGTGAACACGCCGGCGATGGTGCCGAGCTTCTCGACCTTCGCCCGCACCGAAACTCGCACCGGTTCCCCCGCGCGCACCGGTCGGAAGGTCAGCACCATCTGGTCCGGTCCCGCCAGCTGTGACTCCGGCTCGGGCACCACGCTTTCAAGGTCAAAGTGCCCTAGATACCCATCCCCGATCACCAGCGTGACCGGTGAGCCGCCCTCCGCTTCAAGGGTGAACACCAAATGCGTCTGAGCCTGGAACCGCACCACCCGCTGGTACTCCACGCTCAGCCCACCGCCCTCGCTCACCGCCGTGCGCTCGCTCCAAGGACCATTGCCGAAGAACCCCACCAGGGCTCCAACCAAGACGAGCGCCATCACCACCCACGCCATGCGCTGAACGACCCACTCGCGCCGGGTCTGGCCCATGAACTCCTCGCCCGCATCCTGTAGTTCCCCGGGCACGGCCACCTCCGCCCCAAGCTGGTGACCGGGAACTAACGGGGTGCATAAAGCCGCATGCAAACCGCGACAACCCGAGTGGCGGACGCCCAACTCCCTCGTAAACTCCCCGTGCCATGAAGAAGTGCGATCATTGCGACCACGAGGCGACGGTTCACGAGATGACCGTCCGCAACGGCGTCAAGATCGAGAAGCACCTCTGCGAGAGCTGTGCCGCGTCCCAGGGCATCTCCGGCCAGCCCTCCGCCCCCATCAACGAGCTCATCAAGCACTACGTCCTCTCCCACGGCCTCACGCCCATCCCCACGACCACCGCCGCCGCCGGCCGCGCGCAGGTTTGCCCCACCTGCCGGATGACCTTCAACGAGTTCCGCCAGCACGGGCTCCTCGGGTGCCCTTCCTGCTACGCCGTGTTCGAGGCCCAGCTGGGGCCGCTGCTCGAGCGCGCCCACGACGGCGGCATCAAGCACTCCGGCAAGCTCCCCAAGCGCCTCCTCGCCCGCCCCGGCCAGCCCCCAACACCACCGGCCCAACCCGCGGCCCCGCGCCCGATGCTCGACATCGAAGATCGCGCCGCTCGTCTCCGCAAGATCCGGCGACAGCTGGAGTTGGCCGTGGCCGCGGAGAAGTACGAAGAAGCGGCCAAGCTCCGTGATGAACTGAAAAAGATGAGCGAGTCCGGCCCGGGGCAGCCCCCTTCGCCCCCGCAGATCGCGTGATGGACCACCCATGACCGGACCCGACCCCAAAAAGCCGCTGCCCACCTTTGAAGCAACCACCGAGTGGCTCCGCGGCGAGGGCGAGTGCTTCGACGTCGTCCTCTCCTCCCGCGTGCGCCTCGCCCGCAACCTTGCGGGCATGCCGTTCGCCGCGAAGTCGAGCAAGAAGGACCGCCTCGCGACGCTGGAAGCGTGCCGCAACCAGATCCTCCGCGCCAACCTCTCGGAGCGCATGATCTGGGTCGATCTCCACGAGGCGCCGGTGCTCGACCGCTCGATGCTCGTCGAGCGACACCTGATTTCCAAGCAGCACAGCAAAGGCAAGCCCGGCAGCGGCGCCGCCGGCGAAGACCCGCGGGCCGTCGCGATCTCGATCCCCGAAGAGCGCCTCTCGATCATGATCAACGAGGAGGACCACCTGCGGATCCAGGGCATCCGCAGCGGGCTGGCACTCTCGGCCGCGTGGCGCGACGTGGATCACGTCGATGACAAGCTCGAGTCGGGCCTCGATTACGCCTTCTCGCCCCGTTTCGGCTATCTCACCGCGTGCCCCACCAACGTCGGCACGGGCCTGCGCATGAGCGTCATGCTCCATCTGCCCGGCCTGCGACTCACGGGCGACATCGACAAGGTGAAGCGCGCGGCCGACGGCATGAACCTCGCGGTGCGGGGCTTCTACGGCGAGGGCTCGGACGCAGTGGGGGACCTCTACCAGCTCTCGAACCAGACGACGCTGGGCCGGACCGAAGACCGCATCCTCCAGGACCTCGAAAGCCAGATCATCCCGCGCGTCGTGGAGTATGAGCGCGAGTCCCGGCGCGACCTCGTGAGCAAGCGCCGCACAGTGCTCGAGGATCAGGTCTGGCGCGCCTGGGGCCTGCTCACCAACGCCCGCCTGCTCACAACCGAAGAAGCCATGCAGGCCCTCAGTCTCGTTCGGCTTGGATCCCTTCTCGCGATCCTGACACAGGTCGACCAGAAGCTCGTCAACCAGCTCATGCTCCTCGTGCAGCCAGCCCACCTCCAGCGCGTTGTCGGCAAGGAGCTCGACCAGGAGCAGCGCCGCCTCGCCCGCGCCATGCTGGTCCGCGGCCGCCTCGATCCCCGCACCGTGTGATCTTGTAAACTGCGCTGATGGCAGGCAAGTTCCAATGGCCGCCGCGCCCGGTGCCCGAGAAGGAGCTCGGTCCGCCCGCATTGTCGGGCTACTGGAAGCCCCAGCCCCGCTCGGTCCCGCAGGCGTCTGTCCCACCAGCGCCTCCCCCCTCGCCCGCAGCCGACCTTGGCCCGCCGCAGGCCTCTCCCTCAGTCGCGGCCGCGTCAACCGACCTCGACCGCATTCCGCCCCGGCCTGCCCACCCGCCGCGTCTCCACGCCCCCTGGCGTCAAATCGAATCGACCTTCCTCGGCCTCACCCGCCCCGCCTTCCGCGACCGTGCCGCGGACGAGGCCTGGGCAGCAGACCTCCCCACCCGCTTCTGCCCCCGCTGTGCGTCCACCACCGGCCTCCACGAGGCGACGCTGGCGGGCTGCACGAAGTGCTCCGCGCTCAAGCTCCCCTGGGACCGGGCGGTCCGGCTCGGACGGTACGAAGGACTCATCCGGACCTGCATCCAGGAGGTGAAGTTCTCAGCATGGCGTCGCCTGGGGCTGGACCTTGGGCGTGAGCTCGGTCACCAGCTCCTACCCCTCATGGAGGGCGTGGATCGCTCCAAGCTGGTCCTGGTGCCCGTCCCGGCTCCCTTCTGGCGGCGGATCTCCCGCGGCATCGACCACACCGGCGTGATCGCAAAGGGCGTTCACAAGGTCACCGGCGGCGACTTGGCCCCGGCCCTCCGCCGTCGCCACCGCCGTCCGCAGGTGGGCCTCTCCCAGACCGACCGCCAGCGAAACGCGGCCGGCTCCATGTCCCTCCACGG